>Ga0306926_10007961_pt1 | contig 11543 bp, 10 predicted proteins | sample flu12Cox44000178_FD_203759 | JGI IMG/M metagenome (GOLD analysis project Ga0306926, IMG submission 203759) | Lab enrichment of tropical soil microbial communities from Luquillo Experimental Forest, Puerto Rico - flux8day.12C.oxic.44.000.178 (v2)... | ecosystem: Environmental > Terrestrial >...
GCCCGCAGCTGGTAATCGTGGCTGGCGGGATAGGCCGGCACCTGCTGCCAGATGGCCTCGACCGCGGCCGGGACCAGCTCCGGCAAGGCATCCTCGACTGCAGCGGCGAGCTGGGCGACCGCCGGGTGCCCGGTGGCCGCCCGGCTGCCGGTGGCGGCCGGCTGCCCCGGCGTCTGGACCATCAACCCTCCGGGTGGCGCGTGCCCTCAGCATGGCGCGATTGTGAGCCGGCCACAACCCGCCTGCTGCCGGCCGGGCGGATCCTGGTGCCAGCACACCCGGGCATACCTACTGTGAAGGGGTGGCCCCGGCGCGGCGGCACGGCGGGTTCACACAGAACTCGCACGGAAACCACACGTGGTGGTGGGGTTGACCTGGTCAGCTGTGGAGGCGAGGCAAAGGAGCAGGGCGATGGGTGAGCCGGCCGCAGGCCTGGCGGACCAGGGTGAGCTGCTGGTAGTCGACGACGAGCCCTTCCTGCGGGACGCGGTCGCCGCCTCGCTGCGGTTCCTCGGCTTTACCGTGACGACCGCGGGCACCGGCCTGGGGGCACTCCGGCTGGCCCGGGAGCATCCCTTTGACCTGGTAGTGCTGGATGTGATGCTGCCCGACACCGACGGTTTCGAGGTGGTGTCCCGGCTGCGCCGGGACGGCCTGAAGGTCCCGGTGATCTTCCTGACCGCCAGGGACACCCAGGCGGACAAAGTGACCGGACTGACCCTGGGCGGCGACGACTACCTGACCAAGCCGTTCGGGCTGGAGGAACTGGCCGCCCGGATCCGGACCGTGCTGCGCCGCACCCGGCCGGCCGCGGCCGGGTCGCGGCTGACGTTCGCCGACATCGAGCTCGACCAGGACAGCTACCAGGTCCGCCGGTCCGGGCACCTGATCGACCTGTCACCGACTGAGTTCCGGCTGCTGCGCTACCTGATGCTGAATCCTGGCCGGGTGCTGACCAGGACACAGTTGCTGGCCCACGTGTGGGACTACGACTTCGGCGGATCCAGCACGGTGGTCACCACCTACATCGCCTATCTGCGGCGAAAGCTGGCCCGCTATGGGCCAGATGTAATCCACACCCAACGGGCCATCGGCTACTGCCTGCGCCTGCCCGGCCCGGAAGACGAGGCGAGCGGTGATGATGAGAGCTAGCCGGCCGGGAGCGGCCCGCGGGCCAGGCCGGCCCCGCCGGGCCCAGCTCCGCATCCAGGTGCTGGCGGGTGTCGTCCTGGTCACCCTGGGCGCGCTGGTGGCCTTCGACTTCGCGGCGGTCACGGCGCTGCACAGCTATCTGGTCAACCAGGCGGGCGGTCAGCTGCAGTCGGTGCGGAGCGAGTACCGGGCGCAGACGGTCGCACTGCCGCGCGCATCCCTGCACCCGTTCGGTTTGGCGGGCGGGCTGGTACCCCCGGGTGCCGGGGAAAGCCGGCTGTCCCGGAGCGTCAGGCAAGCGGTGGTCGTTGGCCCGCACGTGATGCTGCCCCGCAGCCTCGCCCCGTACTGGGTCGAGTGGGTGTCTGCCCGCGGGGCGAAGGTTTTCGTGCACGGCAACCCCGACCTGATCCCGGCGCTCCCGCCGGGTCTGGCTCTGACCCTGCTGGGGGCCAACCACCGGGCCCAGTCCGTGGTCAGCCGCAACGGACGGGCCCAGCTGCTGATGCAGGCCGCGAACGTGGGTGGCGGCCATCTGGTGGTCACCACCAGCCTCGCCAGTGTGAACAGCACAACTACCCGGCTGGCCCTCATTGTCATCGCCGGCTCGGTGGCCGCCGCCATGCTGGTGTTCGTCGGTGTGGCCTGGATCGTGCGCCGCGGGCTGCGGCCGATCGAGACGATGGCCACCCAGGCCGACCGGATCACCGCGGGTGATCTCACCGACCGGGTCGACCCCGGCGGCAACGCCACGGAGGTGGGCCGCCTCGGCGCGGCGCTGAACGGCATGCTGGCCCGGATCGAGGCCGCCGTGCACGAACGCGAGGAGAGCCAGGAACTCACCCGGCGCTTCTTCGCCGACGCCAGCCACGAGTTGCGCACCCCGCTGGCCTCGTTGCGGGCCAACGCCGAGCTTTACCAGCAGGGAGCCTTGCCCGAGCGGGCCCAGGTGGACGAGGCGATGCGCCGGATCGCGCTGGAGGCGCAGCGGATGAGCGCGCTGGTCGATGACATGCTCCGGCTGGCCCGGCTCGACGACCACCCAGAGCCGCAGCACGAAGAGGTCGACCTGAGCGGGCTGGTCAGGGAATGTACCGAGCGGGCACAGAGCGCCGACCCGGCCCGGGTGTGGTGCACCGATATTGAGCCAGGCCTGACCGTGACGGGCGATCCCGAACTGCTGCACCGCGCGGTCGGCAACCTGCTGGCCAACGTGAGCGCGCACGCCCCGGCCACCGCGGCCGGCCTGATCACCGCCAGCCACCGCGGGGGCGCCGTCACCATCGACGTCAGCGACGACGGCCCTGGTGTGCCACCAGCGCAGCTCGCCCGCATCTTCGACCGTTTCTACCGGGCCCCCGCGCCTGACCGCCCGGCGGGCTCCGGCCTGGGCCTGGCCATCGTCGCCGCGGTCGCCGCCGCTCATCACGGCACCGCGGCGGCCACCCTCAACCGGCCGCACGGGCTGCGGATCACGCTGGCCCTGCCGGCCTCGCCGCCGCTCAGCCAGCCGGTCCTGGCCGCCGCGGGCGCCAGCGGCAATGGCGCCGGCCGGCTGCCCTGACCGGCCGCCCGCACAGCTGGCCGGGCCATCCCGGCGATTCGCTGGGATTGGCGGGCGGTTCAGGCTACGTTCAGTGCATGGCAGACGCGCCTGTCACGGCGGCGGAAGAGGAACTGCGCCGCTGGGCAGAGATGAACGCCAGGCGGGACGGGATCGTGCTGGACGCGGTAAGCGCTGGCGTCAAGATCAGCCGGATTCAGCAGATCACCGGCCTCACCCGGGCTGACATCATGCATATCCTCGCGCGCGCGCCCAAGCGCCCGGTGCTGCGGCTGGTCGGCAAGGACTAGCGCGGCAGGACATGGCCTAGTCCCCGGCTGCGGGCGGGGGGCGCCGTACCACCAGCAGCGCTTGCGCGCCGACACCGATCTGGCCGTGGGTGTCGGACAGCACGGACGTGGCCAGGCCTGCCCCGCCGGGTGAGATGACCGCCTGCGCATCCAGGCAGATCCACTCACCGGCCGGCTCGCGGTGCAGGTGGACGGTCAGCTCGGGATTGATGAACAGCCACTCGCGCAGATCCAGTTCGCTGCTTACACCATTGCCGCTGTCCGCGATGGCCAGCACCCGCTCCAGCGGGCTGGGCTCCTCACCCGGCACCAGCGGGTAACGCAGCCTGGCCCATACGGTGGCCGGGCCGGGCTCAGTGAAGTGGCCGCGCACTGGCCGCCAGTCGATAGCGGACAGATACCCGTCCACCCAGCCCCGCGAGACCGCCGGCCAGCCCGCCCCGGCCGGCGACTGGCCAGGCAATGGCGGTGGCGGTTCCCCCCGGGGCGCCACCTCGGGGGCATCGGCCCGCTTCACCCGCCAGGCGGCGGCCCTGGCCACCTCCCGGCCACCCGCGGTTGCCACCGCTTCCAGCAGTTCCACGCTGCGGCCGGGCCGAGCCAGCCGGGCCCGCACCTGGATCTCCCCGACCGGGACGGCGCCCAGGATTTCGCAGGTGAAACGGGTCACCATCATGTCGTCGCGGGGGGCACAGCGCTGGATCGACCGCCCCAGCAGCGCGCTCGGCGGTCCGGCATGCTGCGCCCTGGCATCCCATGGCCCGGTGGTGTGCGGGGTGGCCAGCCAGGTGTCCTCCCCGGCCGGGAGATAGAAGCTGTCGGGCACGGCAGGATGCTACCGCCCGGCCGCCGGAGTTCCGGCCCGGGCGGTGCGGCCGTTAAGCGCCAATAACCGGATGCGCCGCCCGGGCCGGCCGCAGATCATGAGACATGGCCTGGATGCTCTCCCCCGACGTGGCCCGGTACCTGGCCATCGCTGGTGAGTTTGTCCGTTCCCGGCCTGCTGAGCACAGCGTTCTGCTCACCGTCGCGGAGGCGATTCGGGCCGGCGGCCCGGCTACGTTCGGGGACGTTCAGCCGCTGTTCGGCTGGTATGTCCGGGACGGTGGCGCGGTCACTGCCGCCTGCGTGCACACCCCGCCCTACCCGGTGGCGCTGACCGCCATGCCGGATCCGGCGGCGGCCGCACTGGCCAGCACACTGGCGGGGACTGGCCGGGCTGTGGCCGCGGTGGGTGGCCCGCCCGGCCCGGCGCAGGCCTTCGCCGCCGCGTGGCAGCGGCAGACCGGCCAGCCCGCCCGGGTCGGCCGCCGGGAGCGGCTGTACCGGCTCGGTGAGCTGGTCCCGCCGGCCCCGGCCCCGGCCGGGCAGGCCCGGGTCGCCACGGGCGCGGACATCGCATTGCTGCTGGCCTGGCTGACCGCATTCCGTGCCGAGGCGGACCCAGCCGGCGCCCCGGTCCACCGGGCGATGGTGGACGAGCGGATCGGCTATGGCGGCCTCACGGTGTGGGAGACCGGCGATGGGCCGGTGTCGCTGGCGGGGCGGACCCGGGCGGTGGCCGGGCAGGCCCGGATCGGACCTGTCTACACCCCGCCGGAGCACCGCGGCCGCGGCTATGGCGGCGCGGTAACCACCGCCGTCAGCCAGCAGGCGCTGGCCGCCGGGGTAGCCGAGGTGCTGCTCTACACCGACCTGGCCAACCCCACCAGCAACGCCCTCTACCAGCGGCTCGGCTACCAGCCGGTGACCGACCGGGTGCAACTGCGCTTCGGAGCGTGACCGGCGGTGCCATTGCCGGCTGCGCACCGGCGGCCGTCAGCGGCTGCCCGGTCAGCGGTCCGCGGACTCCGCGACGACCAGTTCAGCGATCTGGGCGGTGTTCAGTGCGGCGCCCTTGCGCAGGTTGTCGCCGCAGACGAAGAACTCGATCGCGCGTGGGTCGTCCAGCGACTGGCGCACCCGGCCGACCCAGGTCGGGTCGGTGCCCACCACGTCGGCCGGGGTGGGGAACTCGGCTCGCTCCGGCTCGTCGCTCAGCACCACCCCGGGTGCGTCGTCCAGTACTTCCTGGGCGAGTTCCCTGGTCACCTCGCGGGCGAACACCGCGTGCACGGCGACGGCATGGGTGGTGATCACCGGCACCCGGACGCAGGTGGCGTTCACTTTCAGGCCGGGCAGGCCGAGAATCTTGCGCGACTCGTTGCGGATCTTCAGTTCCTCCGACGACCAGCCGTCGTCCTTCAGCGAGCCGGCCCAGGGGATGACGTTGAGCGCGAGCGGTGCCGGGAACGGGCCGAAGTCGCCCACCGCCGCCCGCAGGTCACCCGCCCGCTGGCCGAGCACCCGGGAGCCCGCCACCTTGTCCAGCTGGGCGTAGAGGGTGTCGATTCCGGCCTGGCCGGCCCCGGAGGCGGCTTGGTAGGAGGACACGACCATCTCCTGCAGGCTGAATGCCCGGTGCAGCGCACCCACCGCGACAATCAGCGACAACGTGGTGCAGTTCGGGTTGGCGATGATCCCCCGCGGCCGCCAGCTGGCGTCGGCCGGGTTCACCTCGGGCACGACCAGCGGCACCTCCGGGTCCATCCGGAAGGTGGCGGAGTTGTCCACCACCACCGCGCCGTGCCCGGCGGCGACCGGTGCCCACTGCCTGGAGATGTCATCCGGCACGTCGAACATGGCCACGTTGACGCCCTCGAACACAGCTGGGGCCAGGGCCATGACGGCCAGTTCCTCACCCCGCACCCGCAGTTTCCGGCCAGCCGACCGGGGAGAGGCGACCAGCCGGATGTCACCCCACACGTCGCCCCGGGTGGACAGCAGGTCGAGCATGACGGTACCGACCGCGCCGGTGGCGCCGACCACCGCCAGCGTGGGGCGGCCGGCCCGGCCGGGGCCGGGCGTCACCGGCCCGTCCCCCCATAGACCACGGCCTCGACCTCGCCGGCGGTGAGGTCGAACGCCTGGTGCGCGGAGGTTACCGCAGCGTCCACATCGTTCTCGTCCACCACCACCGAGATCCGGATCTCCGAGGTGGAGATCATCTCAATGTTCACGCCCGCCTCGGCCAGCGCGGTAAAGAAGGTGGCGCTCACTCCCGGGTGTGACCGCATCCCGGCGCCGACCACGGACACCTTGCCGATCCGGTCGTCGTAGAGGAGGCTGTCGAAGCCGACCTCCGGCTGGATGGCCCCGAGTGCGGCCATGGCCGCTTCCCCGTCGTCCCGGGGCAGGGTGAACGAGATGTCGGTCAGGCCGGTACTGGCAGCCGAGATGTTCTGCACGATCATGTCGATGTTGATCCCGGCAGCGGCGATGGCACGGAAGATCCTGGCGGCCTCGCCGATGACGTCGGGCACGCCGACCACGGTGATCTTCGCCTCGCTGCGGTCGTGCGCAACGCCGGAGATGATCGGCTGTTCCATGGCTGGCTCCTCCTCCGCCTCCTGGCTGGGGTCACGGACCCAGGTCCCGGCCCGCTGGCTGAACGATGACCGGACATGGATCGGCATGTCGTACCGCCGGGCGTACTCCACGCAGCGCAGCTGGAGCACCTTGGCGCCGCAGGCGGCCATCTCCATCATCTCTTCGTAGCTGATCACCGGGATCCGGCGGGCGGATGGCACGATCCGGGGGTCGGCGGTGAACACCCCGTCCACGTCGGTGTAGATCTCGCAGAGATCGGCCTGCAGCGCCGCCGCCAGTGCGACCGCGGTGGTGTCGGAGCCGCCCCGGCCCAGCGTCGTGATGTCCTTGCCGTTCTGGGAGACGCCCTGGAAGCCGGCCACGATCGGGATGGCGCCCTCGGTCAGCGCGGTGGCGATCCGGCCCGGGGTGACGTCGATGATCCGCGCCTTGCCATGCACGTCGTCGGTGATCACGCCCGCCTGCGAGCCGGTGAACGAGCGGGCCTGCAAACCCAGGTTGGCGATCGCCATGGCGAGCAGCGCCATCGAGATCCGCTCCCCGGCGGTGAGCAGCATGTCGAGTTCCCGGGCCGGCGGCAGCGGGCTCACCTGCCTGGCCAGGTCGTGCAGGTCGTCGGTGGAATCACCCATCGCGGACACGACCACGACCACGGAATGGCCCGCCTTGCGGGTGGCGGCGATACGCTGCGCCACCCGCTTGATGCCGCCGGCGTCGGCGACCGACGAGCCACCGTACTTCTGCACGACAAGCGCCACCGGCGCGTCGCTCCTCCCGGTCATGGCTGCTGGCGGCATGAGTGTACCCACCCGGCCGCTGGGTTCCCGGCGGATTAATCAGCCCAGGGTCAGGGCGTGACTTCTTCCGCCACGTCGAGCAGGGCGTGCGCGACCACGGCGTGCAGCGCGCGCAGGGCCGCCCCGCCATGCGTGCCCCAGTGGCTGACGTAGGAGTACTGCCACCACCACAGGGCTTCCAGTGGCCGCCCGGCCTCATAGTGCTGCAGTCCGTGGATGAGGTCCGCGGCCACCGCCGCCAGGTCGTCGGACAGCCGGAAGCGGGTCGGCCGGCGGTCGGCGTAGGGGTCGAACAGTTCCCCGTACTCGTCCAGGCCGGCCAGCCGGCTCGCCAGCGCGGTGCGCAGCACATCCAGGTCAGGATCGGCCCCGACATCGGGTTCCCAGTTACCTGGCGGGATCACGTCTTTGCTGGCCCCCAGCTGGGCGCCTGCCAGCAGGATCTGGGCCACCTCCAGCAGCAGCAGCGGCACCAGCTGGTCACCGCCCTGGCCGTCGGCCAGCGCCCCTACCCCGTCCAGGAAGTCCCGTGCCTGCCCGGCCACCCGGTCCGCCAGCGGCTGCCAGCCCTCGCCCGATCCGCCCGCGACCCGCGCGCTAGACATCAAGCAGCCTCCGTCCCTCGAACGCCCGCCCGAGCGTCACCTCGTCGGCGTACTCCAGATCCCCCCCGACCGGAAGCCCACTCGCCGGCCTGGTCACCCGCAGCCCCAGCGGCTTGACCAGCCGGGCCAGATAGGTGGCGGTCGCCTCCCCCTCCAGGTTGGGATCGGTCGCCAGGATCAGCTCGGTCACGCTGCCGTCCGACAGCCGCGCCATAAGTTCCCTGGTGCGCAGGTCCTCCGGGCCGATCCCGTCGATCGGGCTGATGGCGCCACCGAGGACATGGTAACGGCCGCGGAATTCGCGGATCTTCTCGATCGCCGCGACGTCCTTGGGCTCCTCGACCACGCAGATGACCGATGGGTCGCGCCGTGGGTCGCGGCAGATCCGGCACTCCTCTTCCTCAGCCACGTTCCCGCACACCCGGCAAAACCTGATCCGCTCGGTGACCTCGACCAGCGCCGCCGCCAGCCGCCGCACGTCGGCCGGGTCGGTGCCGACCAGGTGGAAGGCGATCCGCTGGGCGCTCTTGGGGCCGACCCCGGGCAGGCGGCCGAGCTCATCGATGAGGTTCTGCACCACTCCCTCGTACATGTCAGGACCTCGTGGCCGGTGAGGCCGGGTGCTCGGCGATCACTGGCTGGGCCCGTCCGGTTCATCGCCAGGGATGGCGGAACCAGGAATCGCGGGGCCAGCCGCGGTTCCGCCACCGAAGAACTCCGAAAGCCCGGGCACCTCGCCCATCCCGCCGAGCGCGGCCAGCGGCCCCATCTTCTGCTGCTGGAGGTCCCCGGCCGCCCGGTACGCGTCACGGACGGCGGCCAGCACCAGATCGGCGACCGTTTCGGCGGCCTCGGCCGGATCGGCGGCGTCGATCGCGGCTGCACTGATCGTCAGATCCACCAGTTCGCCCTGGCCGTTGACGGTCGCGGTCACCAGCCCGCCGCCCGCGGTCCCTTCCACCTCGGCGTCTGCGAGTTCCTGCTGTGCGCTCATGAGCTGGTCCTGCATCTGCTGCGCGGCGGCGAACAGCTGCTGCATGTCCATCTGGCTGCCTGGTTCCACTGTCGGCTCCCACTCGGTTGCGGTCAGCCCCGCCCGGCCGGGCCGGGGACACGGGCACGGCCGCTGCCCGGCGGCGTTCCTGGCGCACCGGTCGCTGTTGTGAGCCTACGGCCTCCGCGAACCGGTGGGCATCACGCCACCGGCCGGCTGGCCGACCCCGCTCACAGCAAGCGGGCGCCCACACGCCCTTCCTGGCCCGCCCGGTGGCGCTGGCCGGCCTGCTGGAAGATGCGACCGCGGAGACCGCTGCGCCGGCCGGGTAACCGCAGCGCTGACCAGCTGGCTAGTTGTCCTCGATCTCCTCGATGACCTGGCCGCCAAGCTGACGGGCGATGAGTTCCATGCCGGACAGGCCGGGCTCCCTTGGGCTGCCTTGCTCGTCCGGCCAGGGCTCCTCGGCCGCGGCTTCAGCTCCGTGCGCTGTGGTTCCGGGCTGTCGGCGGCCGGAACCCGCGCGGCCGGCCGCGGGTGGGCCGCCCCGGCCCGCGCCCGCCCGGCGCGCTGCGCTGGCCGGGCGGCTGGAGTGGCTGGTGCCGGGCGCTGGCGCAGCCGGATCCGTGGGCGCGGTGGCCGGCGCTGCATCCGGGGCGGTTCCGGGGCCGCCCGCGGCTTGCCCAGCTAGCCTGCCGGGGGCATGCCCGGAAGGCCCGCCGGCGGCCGGGCGGGGGGCACCAGCCGCGGGAGCCGCCGCGTCCGCGGCGGCTGGCGCGGCAGGCGGCGACGCACCGCGGACTGGCGGGTTACCCGGCTTGGCGGTGGCCGGGCCGCGGGAGCCCGCGCCTGCGGCCACCGGCCGGATCCGGACATTGACCCCCAGCAGGCTGGCGATGGCACTGACGAGTACCGCCTCATGACCGCTGCTGGCGAAGCTTCTGGCCTCGCCCTCACTGGCGAATGCGACCGTCAGCACGGTGCCCTCTACCGACTCGGCGCTGGTATTGCGGAGCAGGATCCAGGCGACCTTGCGCTCATCGCGTACCGTGTCCAGGATCTCGGGCCAGCGCTGGCGGAACGTGTCTGTGTCCGGCCGCCCCCCCGGCCTGGGCCGGGCCCGGCCCGGGCCAGCGTGCTGGGCACCCGCTGACTGGGCATCTGCCTGCCCGGTGCTGGGTGGCTGGGAGCTGGCCGGGGGGACGGCCGGCGGGGGGGCGTCCGGCGCTGGGTCAGCCCGGGTACCGCCCGCCCGTGGGCCCGGCCCACGGTCCTGACCCCGCGAGGCTGTGTCGTCACGGGCTGGCCGGCCGGGTGGCTGCTCGCCAGCAGCCTGGTCCGGCCGCGCTGGGCCGCCCGCCGCCACGCTCCCGCCCTTTCCCAGGCCCGCGAGCTGGTGCTCCAGCCGTTCCAGCCGGGCCAGCAGCGCTTTCTCACCGGTGCTGGCGGCCGGGAGCAGCACCTGCGCGCACATCAGTTCCAGCAGCAGGCGCGGCGACGTGGTGCCCCGCATCTGGATCAGGCCCTCACTGAGGATCTCCGCGGCGCGGGTGAGTTCTGCCTGGCCGAACCGGCCGGCCTGCTCCGACATCCGCTCCAGCCGGTCGGCCGGCGCGTCCAGCAGCCCGCTGTGGCCCGCCCCCGGCACTGCCGCCAGGATGATCAGGTCGCGGAGCCGGTCCAGCAGGTCGGCCGCGAACCGCCGCGGGTCGTGCCCGGCCTCCACCACCTTGTCCACGGCCTGGAAGACCGCGGCCCCGTTCCCGGCGGCGAACGCGTCCACCGTCTCATCCAGCAGGCTGTCATCGCTGTAACCAAGCAGGGCCACCGTCCGGTCGTAGACCAGGCCCTCTGGCCCTGACCCGGCAAGCAGCTGGTCAAGGACGGAAAGCGCGTCCCGGACCGAACCAGCGCCGGCCCGTACCACCAGCGGCAGCACCGCCGGCTGGTAGCTGACCTGCTCTGCCGCCAGGATCTCTTCCAGCAGCTCGCGCAGCACCGCCGGTGGCACCAGCCGGAACGGGTAGTGATGGGTGCGCGACCGGATCGTCGCGATGACCTTTTCCGGCTCGGTGGTGGCAAAGACGAACTTCAGGTGCGGCGGCGGCTCCTCCACCAGCTTGAGCAGGGCGTTGAAGCCCTCCCGGGTGACCATGTGCGCTTCGTCGATGATGTAGATCTTGAACCGCCCGGACACCGGCGCGTAAAAGGCACGCTCCCGCAGGTCCCTGGCGTCATCCACGCCACCGTGCGAGGCCGCGTCGATCTCGATCACGTCGATGCTGCCCGGCCCCAGCGGGGCCAGCGCGACGCAGGACGGGCACACCCCGCATGGGTCTGGGGTGGGTCCCTGCTCACAGTTGAGCGACCGGGCGAGGATCCGGGCGCTGGAGGTCTTGCCGCAGCCGCGGGGCCCGCTGAACAGGTACGCGTGGTGGATACGCCCGTTGAGCAGCGCCTGCCGGAGCGGTTCGGTGACATGCTCCTGGCCCTTGACCTCGGCGAAGCTGGCCGGCCGGTACTTGCGGTACAGGGCCAGCGGGGCAGCGGGGGGCGCTGGACCGGGCTGGGCCCGGTTACCGCGCGCAGTGCCGGGGGCGTCGCCTGCCATGATCTGCATCCTCGCCGGACGGGAAGGGACCCCCCGCACACCCGCCAGAGCCCGCGTACCCTTGCTGCCTTCCGGCCCTGGGGGAGTTGGCGAGATAACGC
>Ga0306926_10007962_pt1 | contig 11543 bp, 13 predicted proteins | sample flu12Cox44000178_FD_203759 | JGI IMG/M metagenome (GOLD analysis project Ga0306926, IMG submission 203759) | Lab enrichment of tropical soil microbial communities from Luquillo Experimental Forest, Puerto Rico - flux8day.12C.oxic.44.000.178 (v2)... | ecosystem: Environmental > Terrestrial >...
TCCGCGAGGAGGTAGGCCAGGGCCATTCCGAGGCCCATGGCGGCGAATACCGTCAGCATGATGAAGGCGGTGGTGAAGAGGACGTGGCCGACTTGATCAATGACCATGTTGTCATCCTCACAGATCATATTCCCATTCAATGGGAGAAAACATTCCGATGGATCTGAAACGTCATTAGTGCAAGAATTTCTGCGCCAAATTTCTCCCGCGCAGGCTATGCCGTTATCCTTGGGGGATGGTTACCCGCGATCAAATTCGCGCAGCACGCGGTCTACTCGATTGGACCCAGAAGGACCTTGCCGACCGGGCGAACGTCCCGCTCAGTCAGATTAGGAATATCGAGCGGGGAGTGTTGGACCCGCGGGCCTCGACCTTGGCGGCGATCGAGCAAGCGTTCGATCAGGCGGGGGTGATCTTCCTGGAGGTCGGGGATACGCGGGGAGGAGGCCGCGGGGTGCGGCTGAAATGAAGGATAGCCGACCCCATATCCGGGCTCATGAACCTTGACCTAACCGACGCCGAAGCCGAAGCGCTCACCCGGGAGCTAGGCGGCACCATCAACTATGCCCGCTATCCCCTTTCCCCTCGCATCCAGACGCTGAAAGCGATCCTCGCTAAGCTCCGGCCGGAGCCCGAGCGCGCCCCAGCACCGCCGCCACCGAGGATCTATGCACCGCCGACCAAAGGCAAGATGGCGCCCCGCCGAGGATGACACCGTACTAAGGACGGGGATGAACGACACTGGCACAGATACCTGCTCAGAGACGGCGGAACGTCACCCTTCGCCACTGCGTCAACATCTCACGCCTGAGTGGCTTACGGCCGTCTTCACGATAGTTCTAGCTGTTGCAACGATAGTCCTAGCGGGTGCGACGGTGGCGCTCGTTTGGACTTCGATCAAGCAACACGCGGACGCCGTCGAGGCAATCGAAGAAACCAAGCGTCTTGCGGAAGAAACCAATCGCGTTGCGAATGCCACCGAAAATGCCGTTAGGGACAAGCAGCGAACGGCATCGGCCGATTTCATAATGAAAATTGAAGCGGCGCTTGACGAGCCACGCTATAACAGGATCATAGACGATATACAGTCACACAACAGCAACTATCATCTCCCAAAGTACCCGAATAAGGCGGACGCAGACGTCCTAGAATATATATCCAATTTTGAAGACGTAGGATATTTCGTCGCGGACGATTTGATAAGCTCAAAAATCGCCTATGAACGTCTTTCTTACGATATCGAGAAAGCGTGGTGCAATATCACTGTTCAAGAAACTATACGGGATGAGCGAGCCGCCGACAAAAGCAAGACCGCACAAAGCGATCCACAGTATGGGAATTTCGCGAGGCTTGCGAAAGAGTATCTCAATACCGACGGGCTGACCTGCAATCAGTTAGACAACTCCCCCGCGCCAGCGGCAAAGAACCAAAAGCCAAAAAGGAGGCAATGAGCGCGTGATTGTCGCTATCGGAAAACCCCATTGAAGCCTTACCGAGGCCCCCCAATGACCCTCGAAAGCGCCGCCGCGGCCCAGCTCCGGCTTGTGGTCTGGTGCAAAGCATGTGGCCGCCGGGGTGAACTTGATCCGGCCGAGCAGGCACGCTGGTACGGGCCAGAGACGCCAGTGCCTGAATGGCGCCGCCGGCTGGTTTGTTCGCAATGCGGCAGCCGCAATGTCGACATGGTGGTTACTGGGACGAGGCGGTGAGGTCGTGGGAAGCTGCGACCGGCATGGTGCACCCCCCTTCAGTATGGGAAAATCAGCCCCTCAGACACGAGAAACCACAGCAGAGCCACGATAAAGATCAAGATCGGCGATCCCATTCTGGTTTCTCGTTGAAGCGGCCACGCCTGATAGGCTGGCCAATGACGCGGGCAGACGCCTGACGTTCAGCCGCACGGACCGGGGTGGAATGCTGGAAGGAAAGCGCCGTCAGCCGGTTCGCAGTCGCGCTCACGACCGTCTTCGGCACAGTCGCGTTCCACCAGACCTCAAATAGCGTGAACGAACAGCATCAGCGCGGCCCCGGAGATCGCTATCAGCGAACTGGTGGCCGCTCCCACCCAAAAGCCGTTGGCCCAGTCCTCAGCGTGGCAGAGCATTTCCGCCCAGTTGATCATTGCAGGTTCCCAGACAACGTCGTTTCATGGCCTGCAAATTTGGTGCGGTATTGGGCACTCGCCCGTTAATAGTCGTGAAAAGTCGTATAATCGCCGCCTTTCAGCGTTTAGGTAGGCATCGCGCTCGATAGCCGTCTCGATCTCCGCGTTGGGCCGCTTTGACGGAACGCCAAGCGGGTCTAGGCAGCCGTGGGTCTAAAAATCGTTTTCGATTTCTTCGGCGTACCGCTCGAACGCGATCCCCCTGCCACCACGGGGTCATTACAAGCCGGCGAGCAAGGGGCGCTACAGCAAACGACGGTAGGAGCAAAAGGACGCTCAGGCGAGCTGGTATCGCCAGACGTGAATGCTCCCTTCGCTCTTCTCCCAGGTTCGGACGGTAAGAAGCTTGTCCTGTGATACTACGATCTTCGTTCCAAACCAGAGGTCAGCGCCCTTTTCGACCGTTCTGGTAGCCTGCCCAACTAGTGCGCTGAAATCTAGCGTCTGCCGACCAAACATGGGCAGCACCATAAGGCCAGCACATCGGTTGTAGGGGAAACGGGTGTCATCCAGATAGTCGGTGTCATGTGTGATCAGAAGTCGGCGGTGCCTCCAAGACAGTGCGAACACCTTCCGATCATCGCACCCGGCCAATCCCAAACCCCTTACTTCCCACAAATCGAGCCTGTTACGCCGCATGAGATTTACGGCCCAAGGTTCGATGTTCTCGTCTACTAAGAACCGCGTCTTTCGAGCACGTCTGTAGTCGCTAATCGCGGCCGGGGTAAGTCTGACCTGCGTAAGATCAAGGGTATTGTTCATGGCGTTTGCTTCTGACCATTTTGTCCCTGAGCCTCTTTATAGCCCACTCCGACCACGCTGGCTCGACCAGACCGGACCCGGACCCGGACCCCATTGGATCCGCATGCCTCGATACGTCGGCTGATTGAAGCCCTCGATGAAGTCCTCGATCTCGGCCAGCATCTCTTCGTCTCTCATGGCCTTGGCGGCGGCTTCCTCTACGAGATGCGACGCGACAATTTTGCCGTTGGCATCGCGCGTGTGCTCGATCCGCCGGCCCACCGACCTTGGGGCCTAACCCCAAGCCCGCGGGTCCCACTCGAAATCCCCGAGAGCTTCCTCGGCCCGCGAGTTGGGCCGAAATTTGGACCCTCGCGCACTTGGAACACGCCGCCAGCGAGCGCGGGCGACTGCGTAATTCTCGGGACCCCCAAGTCAGAGCGGCAGATAGGGCAGATCGTCGGCACGTTTGGTGTCGGCCCGCCGATGCCAGGAAGGGGAAACCAACCCGATCCCCGGCCCACTGAAAGCGTTGTTAACGTCCAGCCCAGCGTCGCGGCGATCGCCCAGACGATGGACAGCGCGTCTCAGCTCGCGCTGCGTATTGGCGATCAGGTCAAAAGTGCTGGAAAGGCGGAACAGGATCGCCAGCAGCGCCCCATCTCCATCCAGCTCAGCAAGAGGCTAATCGTCTCGAAACTCACTTTACCCTCTCTGGCTTGGGTCCTCAGATGGCACAGCCCGCCGGTCGCTCGGCGACGTAATCAGGGTTGGGCACGCGCTTGCGCGGACGCCGTGATGGGCAAGAAATCTAGCTCGCGTGGATTTTAATTAAATGCCGGTCAACAATACCCAGTCAGCGTCAAGAAGCCGTCTTTCACTGGTGGTCGTTTGGGCAGGAGCTGGAACGCTGCTCACTTTCAGCTTCCGGAGGGCACCACGGTCCAGAGGTCAAGCGCCCTTTAACCCTGGTCGCCTGTAGTGTGGATTGGTTGTCTAGCGGCACTGGCGGTTGCGCTGCTCGGAAAGGAAATTCCGCATAAGCGAGGCCAGGTCAGAGCCTCTCGTTAAGGCCAGTACGGCCCCCACCACCGCCCCCAGTATCCCCAATACCCCCAATACGGCGTTGGCGGGTACGAAGTTACGGCACGTCGGGCTAGGCTCTCCCGCTGGAGGCAAGTAGCAAAGGCGTCCGTGCCGGGGTGAAAACCATATCCGGCGCACGTCGCCTCGTCCTCGCGGCGGAGTTCTTCCGGGGAAACACAAGAGGCCAAGGCCAGCGCCAACGGGAAGACTACTCCCGCTAACCTCAACCCGCGCTTCGTCATCAAGGAAGTCCTCTTCCGAGTATCCATCCGAAGCCAACCCCACCTGCGGCAATCGGCTTTACGCCGCAGATAACAACGCCCGAGAGCGGCAGAAATCCTAGGAAGTTTCAGACCGCCGTATGAGATATCGTATGATCGAGTGAAACTCTGAAACCCGCGACCACTCGTTAGAGGGCACGAGGGCCGTTGCCGAGCGTTCGACCGCAAAGAACCCCCACAGGCTTATAGACATATAATGGCGAAATCGGCGGGCGGCCGGCGCCGCCGCGGGCCTGTGTGACCGAGCCGGCGCGATACCGCGTTCTGCGGCCGGTTGGAACTCGACGAACTCAGCGTTGATCCAGGGTTCGGCGCCGCGCTGCCTCCTCGAACGCCCGTAGTTGGGGGTGCCAGGCCTGCCACGGCCATTTGCCGGCTTCGTGCGTGACCAGATCGCGCGTTACGCCAGTATCTCTCAAATCACGATCGGACAGCATCGCCAATTCCTGCCTCCGTCGGTGACGCTCGCGCCACAGGCCCAGCATCTGCACGATCGCGACGTAGACGCCAGACCATCCGTCATGGACGCGACGTTTCGCCGTAACGTACTGCCTCGAAAGAATGTCAGTCATGTTGTTCCCCGGTGTCGACGTATTCCTTGCCGGCAGCTAGGGCATCGGTCTCGCGGCGACCGACCGATGGCGGGGCCGAGCCGCGGCAGCAGCCCCTCACATTCGGCTCCAAATGTCCGTAGAGCCGATATTTCCCAGATGGACAGCCCATCCGCCCACGCTCGGCAGCATCGTTGAGAAATCAGTCGGGGGGGTGTGAGATAGTTCACAGTTCGAATAAAAAAATTCATCTAGATAATTAGGGTGGGGGTGCTTAACACTCACCGCCCCTCCAGGCCGGACGAGCTGCTCAAAGGCCCTGGTGCGACACGGGGCCGATCCGGGGGTGTCGATCGCGGGGGTGCTGGGGGTGAGCGCCGGGGACATTCGGGTAAGAGACCGCTCCAAGTAGGTGATCCTCGGCGGCCCGCCGACAGGTCTACCGCTGCAAGGCCCTTGCCGACCCCCTAGGGCCGTACGATGGCCGGGATCGGATGATCGAGAACGACGACAAATGGGCTAGTGTCGGCGTTTCGTGACCAGAAGGGATGCCGTGACGGCGCAGAGGGCGAGGAAAGTCATCACTGCGTTCGCGGCGTGTGAATACTCCCACTGTGTCCTCAGGCTCGCCCAGTTCGCTGGGGCGACTGTCCAATTAGACGTTGCCTGGTTTGCGGGGTAAGTCCAGACAGAGAAGATCGCGAGCGAAACGACCATCAGGAGGGAGGCCAGAAGTGCGAACCAGAAAGCAGGTGGCTCGTCCCGGCTCAGGATCGCGTGTGCAAGGTTGGCACCGATGGCTCCGAGGAGAACGATGCCGAACAGCGCCCAGCCACGATATATGCCCTGCACGGTGAAGTACTGCTCCTGAGAGAGCCTGATCTTGTTGGGCAGTTCGAAAAAGTGCGCTCCCGCCGGCACGAGGGCGAGAGCCGTCAGGATGACGGCAAAGAACCGTACCGTCCGCAAGAGCACAGGTTCTCCCCTTGCTGAGACCCGGAGTGATAGGGTCCGCCTCTTATATCGACAATATCCGTAAAGGCGTCATTGGGCGCGGAGTACATTTCTCACGATCGGCCCAAAGACCCGTAGTGGCACCTAACGCAAGTCCCGCCCGCTGATCTCCACATTCCCATCCTCGATCAACTGGCGTCGCGGGAATTTCCGCTCGGCGATGCTCTCGAACCGGGTGCGCTGGAGATAATAGGCTTCGAGGCACCATTCGGGGGTGGGCCGCTCTGGGAGCAGCCGCTGGAACACGCGCCGCGGGACCCGGACGACGCCGCGGTACTCGCTGATCTCAACCCCGAACTCCACCGCTTGCCGTTCGGTATTCCAGCGGGCGTTCTTAGGGAATGTACAGCCGTAACTCCCGGACCTCGGCGTAGGCGCCCGTCTTCCGGGCCGGATAACGCAATCTCCGGATGGGGTAAGAATTCTATTAGCTCGTAGCCGCGTGAGGTGGGTCGCTGGGCCGGTCGGCTAGGCGAGCATGGCTGAGTCTACTGATGTGCGTCGCCGGCGACGGGTCAGACCTTCTCGACGTTCCACATGAAAATTGCCGGAGCGCTGATGTAGCCCTTCATGTTCTTGCGATACGCGGTCCTGGTTACGAATTGCCCGGTGGGAACGTAGGGTACGACCTCAAAGGCGCGCTTTTGGACCTTGTCGGCGATTTCCTGGCGGGTTTCGCTATCGCTCGCCCTGAGCCATTCCATACGCAATTCCTCCAACCTGTCGTCGCTCGGCCAGCCGAACCAGGCCTTGTCGCCATTGGCGCGTAGCATGACGTTGGCAGAAGGATCTAGCGTGTCGGCTCCGACCCAGCCGGTCTCGAACATGTTCCAGCCGCCTTCGTTGATCGGCTTTTTGGAGGCGCGGCGGGTCACGACGGTGCCCCAGTCGCTGGTCACGTATTCGACATTGAGGCCGAGCTTTTTCAATAAATCAGTCGTGACTAGCGCCTCGGCATGGATCAGCGGCTGATCGACCGCATCGAGCAGAACGATCTTTTCACCCTTGTACCCGGCCTCGGTGATCAGTTTCTTGGCCTCGTCGAAATCACGCTTGCCGGTCAATGCCTCTGAGCCGGCATTGCTGGCCATCGGGGTCCCGCAGGTGAAGAAGGACGGGCAGGCCTTCCAGTTCTTTGGGTCGCCCATGTATGCGGTCATAAAATCGGCCTGGTTTGCCACCATCAGGACGGCGCGACGCATCTTCACATTATCGAAGGGCGGGTAGAGATGGTTGAAGCGCAGACACCCTGTCCCGCCGAGCGGGTCCAATGGCGCCAGGACAATGTCTGAATTGGCGGCGAGAACGGGCCAAAGATCGGGTGGTGGATTTTCCCACCAATCGTCTTCGCCGCTCTGCAATGCCGCGACCTTGGTCATGGCGTCCGGCACGACGAGCCATTCGACCCGGTCAACCTTGACGACCTTGCCCCCGGAGGCCCAGTCGGGCGGTTCGCTACGCGGCACGTAATCGGGGTTTTTGACATAAACCACCTTGTGGCCCGGCTCGAACTCCTCCTTGAGGAATTTGAATGGGCCCGAGCCGACCATGTCGGTAACCTGCTCGAATGGATCGGTCTTTGCCAACCGCTCGGGCATGATGAACGGCGCAAGACTGGACACTTTAGCAATCGCGTCGATCAACAGCGGGAACGGCTCCTTCAGCCGGATCGTGAAGCCCTTGTCCCCCTCGGCCTTCATTTCGTCGATCGTGGTGGCGAGTGTTTGCCCGAGCGCGTCGCGCGCCATCCAACGGCGGAGCGAGGTGGTGCAGTCGATCCCACGGACTGGCTGCCCATCATGGAATTTGAGACCGTCGCGTAAGACAAAACTGTAGAGCAGCTTGTCCGGCGAAACGCTGTAGTCACCGACCATCTGCGGATGCGGTTTGAACTTGGAATCCAGCGCGAACAGCGTATCGAACACCATGTAGCCATGGTTGCGCGTGATGTACGCCGTCGTCCAGATCGGGTCGAGCACACGTAAATCGGCCTGCGCGATAAACCGCAATGTTTTCGTATCGGCGGCTCTGGCGCGTCCGCCCAAACCAAAGCTGGCGAGGGTCGCCGCCCCCGTCGCGACGCCGAATTTGCGACGTGTCAGCCGGTCAGCCATCCTTAACCTCCGGGGTCGAGAGTTGCTCGGTAGAGCATAACCGAATGCGACGCCAAGCGCTCTCGGTGTTCTCGCCGGACTTTATCGGCGCCGTCCTTGAACCGCTGGCTGGCGCTGTGGTCGCCACCTTGAGCAGTTGGGAGGAAAAGGGGTGAACCTCGCTGGCTCTCGCCGGGTGCGCCCAAGGGCCGCGGGCCAAGCCGGAGCTCCATCTCCGCCCTACTCGCCGGAGAACGACGGAATTAGGCCCGAGCGCGGCGATGGCTGGCGGTGGCGGTGGTATGTAGATGGCGAGGCCGGGTGGTTGATCCGCCCGCGAGCCATCCCACTGTCTAGACGCTAGGGTTCATGCGGGTTTGGCGGTAGACTTCGTTAAGGCACCTTACCGCGGGGCAAGTCATGGTCTCCGTTCGCCGCCTCACCGCGATCCTTGCCGCAGACGTGGCGGCTTACTCGCGCCTGATGGGTACGGATGAGGAGGGGACACACGAACGGCTCAAGGCGCATCTCCAGGAACTGGTCAATCCCAAGATCGAGCAACACCGGGGCCGGATCGTAAAGAACACCGGCGATGGCTTCTTGGCGGAGTTCGCGAGCGTGGTGGATGCCGTGCGGTGCGCCGTCGAGGTGCAGTGCGGCATGGCCGAGCGCAATGAAGGCAACCCGCCGGAGAAGCGGATCGAGTTCCGCGTGGGCATCAATCTCGGGGACGTAATCGCAGAGGGCGAAGACATTTTCGGGGATGGTGTGAACGTCGCGGCACGGCTCGAAACCTTGGCCGAGCCGGGCAGGATCTGCGTCAGTCACGTCGTGTGTGACCAAGTGCGCGACAAGCTCGATTACACCTTCGAGGACTTGGGCGAGCAGCAGGTCAAGAATATCGCAAGGCCTGTAAGGGTGTTCGGGGTGCGCATGGGCGACATGGCAGCGACTGTGTCCAGTGTTGAAAAGCCGCCGCTGCGGCTCCCCGACAAGCCGTCCATCGCGGTACTGCCGTTCCAGAACCTGAGCGGCGATCCAGATCAGGAATACTTCGCCGACGGCATGGTCGACGAGATCATCACCGCGCTGTCGCGCATCAAATGGCTCTTCGTTATCGCCGACAATTCCAGTTTTACGTACAAGGGCCAAGCGATCGACGTAAAGCAGATCGGGCGCGAGCTCGGCGTCCGCTATGTACTCAAGGGCTCGGTGCGCAAGGCCGGCCGGCGCCTACGCATTGGCGCGGCGCTGATCGACGCTGCGACTAGCGCTCATCTTTGGGCCGACCGCTTCGACGGCTCGCTCGAGGACATCTTTGACCTTCAAGATCAGGTGGCGCTCAGCATCGCCGGTGTCATCGAGCCGACATTGCAAGCGGCGGAGATCCGTTACTCGGCCGAGCGGCCGACGGACGATTTGACGGCCTACGATCTGTTCCTGCGCGCTCGCTGGATCGCTTCGACCTACGAGCGGAGCCACCTCGCCGAGGCGCTCGAGCTGCTCGAGCAGGCGATTAGACGCGAACCGCGCTACGGCCCCGCTCTCGCCTTGGCGGCGACCTACCGGGTCGATCTCGAAAATTTCGATTGGAGTGATGATCGCGAAGAACAGGAGAACCGCGAGATGGCCGTCGATTTCGCCCGGCGGGCTCTTCGCGCCGCCCCCGACGACCCCGGGGTTCTCGGCCGTGCCGCGATGGTGCTCGGGCGCTTCGGCGAAGACATCGATGCCGCTCTGGCCCTGGTCGATCGCGCGCTCGCGCTCAATCCGAGCTTTGCCTATGGCTGGTATTGGAGTGGTTGGCTGCGTCTGTTCGCCGGTCAGGCAGACTTGGCGATACAGCATTTCGAGACCTCGATGCGTCTCAATCCGCGCAGTCAACGCGGCTTCCATCTGGCCGGGATCGGCACAGCTCATTTCGTCACGCGTCGGTTTGATGAGGCGTCGGCGGCATTGCGTGTATCGCTCGAAGAGGTTCCGGCGTTCGCGCCGGCCTATCGCACTCTGGCAGCCTGCTACGGGCATCTGGGCCGGCTCGACGAAGCGCAATCGATCATCAAGCGGCTGGCGTCCCTCACCCCCGTGGTTGTGCCGACTACGGACCCGTTCCGGAACCCGGAGTATAGCGAACTGTACCTTTCGGGCCTGCGCTTGGCGGCGGCGGCATGAGCCGGGCCCGCTGCCTGGCAGCGAGTTTGTAGCCGCCGCCCCTTCTCGGGACCTTCTCGCCCATTTCGGAGGGGTTTCGGGCGGGTTTGCGCCGCGCTGGAAAGCCGCACAATCCCTAGCCCCGAAGGAGCTAACCTGTTGAAAAATAGGACGCAGGTCACCGCCGGGAAAGGGGCGAACACCCCCGACTTCTTTCCAAGCCCCTTGATTTCATTATCGTGGATTGGATTAAAGGTCTGTCTGGGTCCCTCTGCGAGACCTTTAGGATCTCCATATAGCCATGGGGGAAACCCCCGGCCCCCAGGGGTCGAAATTCTCCAGGAGAAAAAAGGAGCGCTGGGAGCCTTGGCCGTGATCGGCTCGGCCGGCACGCCCCGGCGCGGGTCCCGATAGCCGAGTTCCGAGGGTCGAAGCGGAGGACGCATCCGCCGCACTTAGTCCAAATCCCCAGGCTTTCCGCCAGTCCCGGCCGCCTGATCCGGCTCTACCCGCAGACCTACCCACCATTTGAGCCCGGAGGAGCCCCCGCCGGCAACCATTCCGTGCGCCAGCCACAACCGACTAGCCACCCCCCGCGCGCGTGAAGAGACCGCCATCGTGTGGTGATACCGCAACAATGGGTCCCATAACCCCCCTGGGTGGGGGAACCCCCGGCACCCGGTCCCGGTCGTGATCGGGCGCGAATTGGGCGCTGGGCCTCGCGATGCGGCTGGTGGAGCGACCGGCGGGCGGTCGGCCGGAGCGATCCGGCCCCACGGGCTGTGGCGGGGTGGAGATGGTCCCTCGCGCGCGCGTGCGCGAGGAGTGTCGGGGCGAGGAGTCCAGCGGCGAAATGGCCAAAATCGCTCCCTGATCGGCAAAAGACTTCCCCGTTCGGCCAACGAAATTCCCTGTTTGCTAATCCAAGACAACTTGTCGCCGGCTTTCTTGCTGATAGGGGCCGCTGCAGTTTCCTTGGTCGTTGTCGTCAGCTTGCGCGAGACCTTTAGGCTGCCGTTGTCGAGTGCTGACCGAATTGGTTCCTCAAGCGCGAGTGATCGCCCTGCTCGTGAACCCGGACAATCCGAAAACCGAGCCGATGATCCGAGACGTGCAGGAAGCGGCGCGCGCGAAGGGGTGCGGCTCCATATTTTGAAGGCTGGTGCCCCGGAAGAACTCGAAACTGCCTTCGCGACCCTCGCCCAAATGCGAGCCGGCGGGCTCGTCGTCGGTGCCGATCCGTTCTTCAGCAGCCGGCGCGCGCAGCTTGTGGCGCTCGCCGCCCGCCATGCCGTTCCGGCGATCTATGGGTACCGTGAATTCGTCGATACTGGCGGCCTTATCAGCTATGGACCGAGCATCACGGGTGCCAGCCGCGAAATCGGCATTTATGCCGGAAGGATTCTCAAGGGCACCAAGCCGGCCGACCTGCCTGTCGAGCAGCCGACCACATTCGAGTTGG
>Ga0306926_10007963_pt1 | contig 11542 bp, 8 predicted proteins | sample flu12Cox44000178_FD_203759 | JGI IMG/M metagenome (GOLD analysis project Ga0306926, IMG submission 203759) | Lab enrichment of tropical soil microbial communities from Luquillo Experimental Forest, Puerto Rico - flux8day.12C.oxic.44.000.178 (v2)... | ecosystem: Environmental > Terrestrial > Soil...
GCGCGCCGACGAGCTGATCGAATGAGGCGGCCGACTTCCGCCCATGGCCGATTAGAGAAGCGGACATCCGGTTAGACCCGGCGAAAATCTGCAAATGACCCAGAGCTGACACAGCCGTGCCGAAGTGGTGTATCATCGGTTCCTGATCCTACAAACCGGACAGCGACGGTTAAAATGTCTGATCTTTCTGGTCCCTCGGAATTGGAGAATCGGTCAACCAAGACGATGGCCTCTACACCCCTCAAATTCTCGGTATTGCGACTTGCGCTCGCCTTCGTCATTGCTGCTGTATCCGATGTCATAGGCGCTTTCGCGAGCTTAGCGCCGCCGATCGGATGGGCGGTCGATGTCGTCACTGCCGCGCTATTGTTCGTCGTGCTGGGTTGGCAATGGCTGCTTTTGCCGGGGTTAGTCCTAGAAGCGATGCCGGGCGTCGGGGTACTTCCATTCTGGCTGCTGGTGGTCGGAGCAATTGCTGTCTTAGGCACCCCTCGGCCGAAGATTGGACAGCGCTGAGGCGTCGCGGTGGGCAGCGGTTTGGCTCGCCATCGAGGGACGACACTCCTCCTTTTTTCCGTATGCTCTCATGCGAGAGTAGCGAGAGAAATCTCCGGCGGCAGAGCTGCTGCTCGTGCGTTCTTTGGCAAACGCTCCAGCGCGGTTTCGACGGCGGCGCGGCTATTCCGCCGCGTGTTTAATGTTACCCTCTGCTCCGGAGTCATCAGGTCTCCTGCTCCGGTTCCAGCGCGACAGCGCGTTGGAGAACGTATCGAGATAGAGATAGACCACAGGCGTCGTGAACAGTGTCAGGGCCTGGCTGACGAGTAGGCCGCCGACCATGGCGTAGCCAAGGGGCTGGCGGACCTCCGATCCAGTGCCGGTGCCGAGCATCAACGGTACGCCGCCGAGTAGTGCCGCCATCGTGGTCATCATGATGGGACGGAAGCGCAGAATGGCGGCCTGCCGGATCGACTGCTGTGGCGTGAGACGCTTGTCCCGTTCTGCGGCAATCGCGAAGTCGACCATCATGATGCCGTTCTTCTTGACGATGCCGATCAGCAGAATGATTCCAATGAGAGCAATTAGGCTGAAATCGAAGCCGAACGCCATCAGGATCACCAGCGCGCCGACGCCGGCCGACGGGAGCGTCGAAAGAATCGTCAGCGGATGGATGTAGCTCTCATAGAGTATGCCAAGGATCAGATAGACCACCACCAGTGCAGCGAGGATAAGGAGCGGCACCGTGCCGAGCGACTGCTGGAATGCCTGCGCCGTTCCCTGGAAGCTCGAGCTCAGCGTCGCCGGCGCGCCCATTGTGGCCATCGCGGCCTGCACCGCACCGGTCGCTTGTCCGAGCGCAACCCCTTGGCCGAGATTGAAGCTGATGGTGACGGCGGGAAACTGCCCCTGGTGGGCGATGGCGAGCGGCCGCACGGGCACGCTGGTCCATTTGCAGAAGACCGACAGCGGCACCTCCGCATTGCTGGTCGGGGAATGGATATAAATCTTGTCCAGCGTGTCGATCCTGCCCTGCAGCTCGGGCAGGATTTCCTCGATCACATGATAACTGTTGAGCTGGGTGAAATATTGCGTGACCTGGCGCTGGCCGAACGCGTCGTAGAGCGTATCGTCAATCAGCTGCGGGGTGATGCCGTAGCGCGCTGCGGTGTCGCGATCGATTTTCAATTGCAGGGTCGTTCCCTCGGTCTGCTGGTCGGATGCGACGTCGCGCAATTCTGGCAAGGTCTGCATCTTGGCCAGGATTTTCGGCGCCCACTGGTTCAATTCGTCGAGGTTGGCGTCCTGAAGGGTGAATTCGAACTGCGTCCGCGTAGCGCGGCCGCCGAGGCGCACGTCTTGCGAGGCCTGTAGATAGAGTTTCGCTCCCTCGACCTTCGCAAGCTTCGGCCGCAGCCGCGCGATGATGTGCTCGGCGTCGGCGTCACGCTCGTCGTGCGGCTTGAGCGTGATGTACAACCGTCCCGAATTGAGCGCCGTGCCGCCGCCGCCGATGAACATCGCGATGCTTTCGACGGCGGGATCGGCTTGAACGATATTGCTGAGCTCCTCCTGGTGCTGCTTCATTGCGGCAAAGGAGATATCTTGCGAAGCCTCGGAAACCCCGGTCAAAAAGCCATTATCCTGTTGCGGAAAAAACCCCTTCGGAATGATCGTGAAGAGGTAGACGGAAAGCCCGATGGTGATGAAGAAGATGACAAGCGTTGTCTTGTTCCAATCTAGGGCGAGATCGAGGCCGCGCTCGTAGGAACGCAGCATCCGATCGAACAGGCGCTCGCTCCATTGGTAGAACCGCCCGTGCCGAGTCTCGCTGCTGGCGCGCAGAAAGCGCGAGGCCATCATCGGCGTCAACGTCAGTGACACCATCATCGACACGAAGATGGCCATCGCCAGCGTCACCGCGAATTCGCGGAACAACCGGCCGATGACGCCCCCCATCATAAGCAGCGGGATCAGGACCGCGACCAGCGACACGCTGATCGAGACGATGGTGAAGCCGATCTCGCTCGCGCCCCTAAAGGCCGCCGCGAGCGGCTCTTCACCATGCTCGACGTAGCGAGTGATGTTCTCGAGCATCACGATGGCGTCGTCGACCACGAAACCGACCGCAATCGTCAGTGCCATCAGCGACAAATTGTCGAGCGTATAGCCGAACACCCACATCAGCGCGCAGGCGCCGAGCAGCGCCAGGGGCACGGTGACTGCGGGAATTACGGTCGCCCAGAAGCTGCGCAGGAAGACGAAGATCACCATGATCACCAGGAAGATCGTGATCAGGAGAGTGATCTGCACGTCTTCGACCGCGGCACGGATCGTTAGCGTGCGGTCGCTGATGATCTTGATCTTGATCGCGGGCGGGATCGCCGCCACCAGGCGCGGCAGCTGCGCCTTGATCTTGTCGACGGTGCCGATGACATTGGCGCCGGGCTGCTTGTAAATGACGAGGAACACGCCGCGCTTGCCGTCCGCCCAGGCAGCCTGCTTCATGTCCTCGGGCCCCGCGACGGCCTGGCCGATATCGCGAATCCGCAACGGGGCGCCGTTGCGGAACGCGATGATGACGTCGTTCCAGTCTTTGGAATCCGGCAATTGGTCATTGGTATAGATCGTGAATGCGCGCTTGTCGCCGTCGATGTTGCCCTTCGGACTGTCGACTGTCGTGATCGCAATCTGATTGCGCACATCCTCGAGCGACAAGCCCTTCGCGACTAGTTTGGCGGGATCGACCTGGATCCGGATCGACGGCTTCTGTTGGCCGCCGATGAACACTTGTGCCACCCCGGAGATCTGGCTGATCTGCTGTCCAAGCTGAACGTCGATCGCGTCGCTCAGGCGGATCAGTGGCACCGTGTCCGAGGTCGCCGACAACAGCATGATCGGCGCGTCGGCCGGGTTGACCTTGCGATAGGTTGGGGGCGACGGCAGATTCTTGGGCAGCTGACCGCTGGCGGCATTGATCGCGCCAAGGATGTCGTTGGCAGCGGCATCGATGTTGCGGTTGAGGTCGAACTGGATCGTAACCGCGGTCGACCCGAGCGAGCTCGTCGAGGTCATTTGGGCGACGCCGGGTATCTGCGCTAGCTGCCGTTCCAGCGGCTGCGCTACTGACGAGGCCATGGTTTCGGGGCTAGCGCCGGGCAGAGTCGCGTTGACCTGGATGGTCGGGAAGTCGACTTGCGGCAGTGGTGCGACTGGTAGCAGGGGGTATGAGACAAGACCGATGAACAGGATGCCTGCCATCAGCAACGAAGTGCCGATCGGAAAGCGGATAAAGGGTGTCGAGATGCTTTCGATCATGCCCAGACCTCGCAAGGGCCGGCGCACCAAAAAGCCCCGAGTCGCGCCCGCAGGGCACGAACGCGCAATTCCTCGCCCCTGCCCGGCGGTTCGCCGGAGGGTTGAAGTCCGAAACCGCTTGTTGGCCGGCAGCATACCGATCACGGGTCGGCTTGCGAACTGAAACGCCGGTGTCAATCATTCAACCTTCGTCCTATCGCCAGTTCCATCTGAAGCGCCACCCCAATGCGCGTCCGGTTAGACGACAACGTAACGCTGCAAGATGTCTGGCTGGGCTTGATTCTCGCCTGCAGGGCCCTCGTGCAAACGGAAAAGCCATATTGTTCGAAAGAAACTACAGAATCGTCCAACAGATGGCGCGACAACGCGAGCAGGGAGGCTTCGACGTTTCGCTAGGCCAACCCACAGCTATCAAACTTGCAGGTCATCCGGCACGTTGCCAAATATTCTGAGCACGGTCGTTTTGGTTTCTGGGTAGCCGGTACGAACGAACGCCACCGCTCCGCTATGGCCAAATATCTTCCACATGCTTTTCGCACGATCTATTGCCGATGCAGGGCTCGCGCACTTGAGGGGTTCACCTGCAACCAACCCGTCATTGGTCGGATCGATCGCCATGGCGATGAAATGGGTGATCTCGCTCACGGCGTTTCCCCTAAGCCCAATCTCGGGTGGGTAGGTTGACCCAAATCAACTGGCCGCTTGCTGCGATGCCACAGTCTGGCTCGCCAGCCCCTCCAATCTGAAGCTTCAGAATGTTGTGGACGTCACCCTAAAACGAGATCAATGTTAGTCCCGTTGGGTTGGGCGCAATCATGGACAGGATCGAGCAGGGTTTCGTCTTCACGGCGTGGATGATGATCGCAGCAGCCGCCATATACCTGATTTGGTGACGTTGCGCGTGCGGCACTTGTGTTAGCATTTCATGTCGTATCGCTGCCTGTAGCGGCGCCCACTTATCTGTTAGGCTCGTGGTACCCCACAGCATTTAACAAAGCCCCGCGCAAATCGGCCGCGGAAATCGAGGAAAGACCTGCGCGGAAAGCCTCCGGGGAGCATTGGTCATGAGTGGTGCCGCTGATCCGCCGGGAGCGATTGAGCTTGCGTCAATCGAGGACACCAGCCTTCTCGCATTCTATCGCGACATGAATTTGCCGGAGCGGCGGACGTTCTGGGCCTGCGCGGCCGGCTGGGCGCTCGACGGCATGGACTTCATGATCTATCCGCTCGTGATCGGCACCATTATCACGCTGTGGAAGGTCGATGCTGGCACGGCCGGCCTTGCCGGAACGGTGACGTTGCTGGCTTCAGCGGTGGGGGGCTGGCTCGGCGGCTATCTCGCCGACCGCATCGGGCGTGTCAAAACCTTGCAGTTCACGATCCTCTGGTTTTCGTTCTTCTCGCTGGTCTGCGCCTTTGTACAGAACTTTGATCAACTCTTGATCGCGCGTGCGCTGCTCGGCCTCGGGTTCGGTGGGGAATGGGCTGCGGGCGCCGTACTGATGGGCGAAACGATCCGTCCGCAATATCGCGGTCGCGCGGTCGGCTCGGTGCAGTCGGGCTGGGCGGTCGGCTGGGGGCTCGCGGTCCTGACGCAAGCCATTCTGTTCTCCTATTTCCCGCCTGAGATCGCCTGGCGCTGGATGTTCGCGATCGGCGCGCTGCCGGCGTTATTGGTGTTCTTTTTGCGCCGCTATGTGGAGGAGCCGGAGATTGCGGCGGCGACGCGCGCCAAGCAGGTGACATCCGGTGATCGTCCCCCGCTGTGGGAGATTTTCGCAGGCCCTATTCTCAAGACCACGATTTTGGCATCGCTTATGTCGACAGGATGCCAGGGCGGCTATTACGCGATCACCTTCTGGGTACCGCGCTTTCTTACCACCGAACGCAAGCTCTCGATCGTCACCTCCACCGGATATCTCGCGACGCTGATCATCGGCTCCTTTGTCGGCTATCTTGTCGGTGCCTGGCTTGCCGACCGCATCGGGCGGCGCAATTTGTTCCTGATCTTCTCGCTCGGCGCGATTGCCGTGATCCTTATCTATACCCAATTGCCGCTGACCAACGAAGTATTGTGGCTGCTCGGCTTCCCGCTCGGCTTCTTCGCCTCGGGCTATTTCTCTGGCGTCGGCGCGTTTCTGACGGAGCTTTATCCGACGCGTTTACGCGGATCGGGCCAGGGTTTTTGCTACAATTTCGGCCGTGGCATCGGCGCCCTGTTTCCATTCCTGGTCGGCGCGCTTTCGAACACAACATCACTCGCCAACGCCATCGCGATCTTTGCGGTGGCGGCCTACGGCGTATTCTTCCTTGCAGCCTTCGCGCTTCCGGAAACCCGCGGCCGGATACTGCACGCGGATGCGTGACACGATCTCGGTAGCGACATGAGACATTGGACCGCGAGTGTCTTCGCAACATTGCTTGTGAGTTTTCCCGTCGTGCAACCGCTCAGGTAGCCTGCGAGGCAATCCCCAAAGGACCGGCGCGCACCGATTGTTATCTCGCCTTGGTCAGTTTTATCGGGCGCAATCAGCAGACGGCGCCAGAAGTCTTCGAAGTAGCTGTCACCCCTACCAATCAGTACTGATCGAAAAAGGTCTCCGCTGGAAGTCTCCCGAAAACGGGAATATTGCCGGACGTGGCCGGAGACTTTTCTCTGTAGTTGTGCCTTTCCGGAGCCTGGAGACAACCCTATGAACGTGAGAAAGCCCGCGTTTTGCGAGCTTTTCGTGACGAAGGTGTGCGCTATCTTAAGCTGAACAAGTGGCTGGCTGACTTGAGAGGATTCGAACTCTAACATTCCCAGTTTGCAAACTCCCTTTGAAATATCGAGAGAATTTTGCCCATTTTCTTGGAAGTCCAAGCTTGGAGATTTTCGGAACTATCTTTCGCGCATAAGGAGCGCAGGAGGCCTAATAAGTGCTGCCTGGTTTTGGCCTTCGATCAGCGATCGACAATCGGTGCAAAAAAGAGCCGTGTCCGAAGAGACACGGCAAGTTTCAGGGATGGAAAAACCGGAGATGCGGGCAACCGCGTGAAATCTTACCGCGGTGAGGCTGGGACAGGAATGCATTGGCCGTGTTCAACGGCCGCTCACCACCTCAATGCAGCCGTATGCACGGGATGATCCCAAAGCGCGGTCGTCTCAGCGTCGAGCAGGCTGACGGTGAGCGAGCACCCCGCCATTTCCAGCGAGGTGACCAAGCTGCCGACCAGCGAGCGGGCGACGTGCAACCCGCGCTTCTCGAGCATCCGGCGCGCGGCATTATACATCAGGTAGAGCTCGATTGTAGGCGTACCGCCAAATCCGTTGATAAGCAGGAGAGCCTCGGCCCCGTCGCGCGCATCGAGATCCTCAGCGATGGCCGTCGTCATCTCGTGAGCGATCGCATCGGCCCGCTCCAACTTAACTCGGCGACGTCCCGGCTCACCATGAATACCGACTCCCACTTCCATCTCATCCTCGCCCAGCGAAAACGTCGCCGTGCCCGCCGCCGGAACCGTGCAGCTCGTGAGTGCCACCCCCATCGAGCGTGTTCGCGCGTTGACGCGTTCGCCCAGTGCGACACAGCCCGCAAGGTCAACCCCCTTCTCGGCGGCCGCGCCGACAATCTTCTCGACGATAAGCGTACCAGCAACGCCGCGGCGCCCGATGCTGTGGGTCGAGTTCTCGACCGCGACGTCGTCATCGGTAACCACCGTCGCAATCCGACACTCGGCGATTTCGCCTGCCATTTCGAAGTTCATGCGGTCTCCCGCATAGTTCTTCACGATGAATAGCACACCGCCCTCACCGGCAACCGCTTGGGCGGCTTCGACTATCTGGTCAGGCGTTGGCGATGTGAAAACCTGTCCCGGACAAGCGACATCGAGCATGCCATAGCCGACAAAGCCCGCATGCAGGGGCTCATGCCCGCTGCCGCCGCCCGAGACGAGCGCGACCTTTCTTGGGTTCAGCTCGCGGCGTCGCACGAATTTTCGCTCGGGCCCGAGCACAACGAGATCGGCATGCGCAGCAGCAAACCCGTCCAGGCTTTCTGCCAGCATGCCGTCGACGGAATTGATGAACTTCTTCATTGTTTCCTCCCATCGCGTCCGGCTCTATTTTTCCCGCATGATGGCGATCAAGCGCCGCGCGAATTCCTGCAGCAGCGCGTCAAGCTGGGTATTCCGCCGGGCACTGCCTAGATCGGGCAGGTGCAATGTCAAGGCCCGCTCGTGCGGCGATTCGGTGAGCCGGCCGATCCTGCGTGGATGCGCGCGTGCATAGGCGCGAAGAAATGCGGCCTTCGCCTGCGGAGGGAAGTGGCAGACATCGAAGATCGTATTGAGATGTTGCGCCGGAATCGGGACAGGGTAGGCCGGATTGGAGATCTGGCTCACGAAACTGCGGTTCTTGCCCATCGCATGGGCTAGCCGCAGCCGCATGCCCGAGGGTCGGCTATCCAGCACTTCCTTGAAAATGCGCTTATAGACCGCAACAGCGCCGGCTTCGGCCGGTTCATCGATCGCAGCGTCAGCCAGGGCCACCTCCGCTGCTGAGCCGGTCGATTGTTTGCTTGATCCGCGCGAGCGCCGATGCATTCACAGAAAGTTCGCGCAGCCCACAGTTCAGCAGTGCGGGAATGCAGCGCGGATCACTTGCCATATCGCCGCAAAGGCTGACATTGATCCCGGCTCGCCGCCCGTGCTCCGCAGTCCGTGTAATCAGTTCAAGCACCGCTGGATGCAGCGGATCCATCAGGGGAGCGAGAGCTCCATTGGAACGATCGCAGGCAAGGACATATTGCGCGAGGTCGTTTGAGCCAATTGAAAAGAAGGAGGCCTTGAAGCTTGCAATCGCCAGAGCCGCCGCCGGTACTTCGACCATGATTCCGACTTCGGGAAGCATCGCCGCAACGCCCTCGGCCTTTAAGCGCTGCACGACGTCAGCGAATAGCCTCCGTCCTGCCTCAAGCTCTTCCGCCGATGTGACCATCGGAAACATGACCTTGAGGTTTCCACGCACCGCGGCGCGGGCCAGCGCGCGTAGCTGAACTGCGAAGAGGTCGGGCCGAGCCAGGCAAAGACGGAGGCCGCGAACCCCGAGGAACGGATTGGCTTCGCCATCCAGTGTAAACCCAGGCACTGGTTTGTCACCGCCCGCGTCAAAAGTACGAATGGTTACCGGGCGCTGGTCGGTCCAGCGCACGACCGAATCATAGGTCTGAAACTGTGTTTCCTCGTCGGGCAGGCCGCCCCTGTCCGTCAGCAGGAACTCGGTGCGCATCAGGCCGATGCCATCTGCGTATTGCGCATCTGGGTGCTCGAGATCCTCGACGCGCTGTATGTTGATGAGAAGCTTGATCCGTTCGCCGCGCCACAATGCCGTCGGGCGTCGCAGGATCGCGCGAGCAGAGGCCCGGCTCTTGCGATGGATTTCGCGTCGCCTTTCAAACAAGCGGATCTGGTCGGCGCCGGGATCAAGTTCCAGCGTAGCGCCCTCGCCGTCAAGCAGCGCCATGGCTCCCGTTTCGGGGATCGCGCCGAATTGCACGACCATGGGGATTCCCCGAGCGCGCGCCAACATCGCGACATGGCTTGCGGGACTGCCGCGCAACAGAGCCAGACCACCGCCGGCTGACCAGTCGATTTCCAGGAATCGCGAGGGTGGCAGGTCGTCGGCGCAGATGACGGCCCCGCTCGGAAGTCTCAGGGCCTGGGCCTCACCGCCCCGCAGGACATTCACCACGCGATCGCGCAGGTCGGCAAGATCCGAGCAGCGCGCCTTCAAATATTCGTCTTCCGCCGAATTGTATTCCGCGATCTGCTCGTCGAGCACTGAGCGCCATGCGGCATCCGCCGGCTGCCCCTCGCCGATCGATGCGAAGATCGGTACAATGAATTCCTCATCTTCCAACAGTGCGACCTGGAATTCGAGAATTTGCGCGGCTTCACCTCCAGCGATCGTGGCAAGCTCCGCAATCTGCCCGCTTGCCACATCAATCGCATTGCGAAGTGCTAGCGACTCCTCGGCCAGCGTACCTGCCGCGCGCGCGCCGGTGGTGCCCGCATCGACTCGCACGAACGGACCACGGGCAAAGCCGATCGAGGCGGTTCTGCCGCGGTAGGCCAGTCCTGCAGCACCTCCCTGCATGCTACGAAGCCTCGTCCGGAAAATCGGTTGCGATCAGGTCGACCAGCGCCGCGACGGCGGCCTTTGCGTCATTACCGGATGCCTTGATCTCGATCGTGCTGCCGTGCGCCGCGCGCATTGCCATGATCTTGGCCACGCTCTTGGCATTGATCCACTCGGCCGCGCCGGCGACGCGAACGGAGATCTGGGCTTGGAACTTCTTGGCAAGCTTGGTTAGTTTGACCGCTGGGCGCGCATGCATGCCCACCGCGTGCACCAACCGCACATTGCCGGTGAAGATATGTCCGTCCGCTTTGTCCAGCATGCTCATATATCCCATCGTTTCGCCGATCAGTCAGTCAGCAGAGAGTTCCTCGGCCACAGCCTTCACCTCGGCCAGTGAGCTGCCACCCGCCGCCTCGGTCGCCGCCATTACAGCCCCTTCGACGATCGGCGCGTTGCATACGACAACGAGATCACGCCGTGCAGGCTCCAGCATTTCGACCGCCATCTCGCTGTTTGTTTCGGCGCCGCCAAGATCGACGAGGATTGCCACGCCTTTCGGCGACCAGGCATCGTTGATGGCGTCGATGATCACGGACACGTTGGTGCCCAATCCGCCGTCGGGATTGCCGCCGCAGAAAGCCACCTTGACCTCACTGCCGACCATCTGCCGCACCATATCGGCGGTACCCTTGGCAATGTCCTTGGAATGCGAAACGATCACAATGCCTACCGTGTCGTTCATCGTCGCCCCTCCAGGCTTGCGCACACCGCTTGCACCAGAACACAGCTGGAGCGCGCGCCGGGATCGATATGACCGACGCTACGCGGCCCCAAGAACGAGGCCCGGCCCTTTGTGGCCTGCATCGGCGCGGTCCGTTCGACCGCATCGGCCGCCGTGGTTCGGACACGTTCGATCAGATCAGGCTGACCAACTCCAGCTTTCAGTGTCTCCAGAACAGGGACAAGCACGTCGAGCATCGTCTTCTCACCAGCGTGCGAGCGGCCGCGCGCGCTCACCGCGCTCACCCCACTGCCGAAAACTTCCGCAAGATCGTCCGGTAACTGCCTGCTGTGCGACAGGGCTTCGCCCGCGGCGAGAAAGAAGCTGCCGTAGAGAGGCCCGGATGCGCCACCAACGGTCATCACCAGGGTCTTGCCGATCGTCTTCAGGGCTTCGTCGAATGGTTGCGACGAGATCGCGTCGAGCTTGCTCAGCACGGCTTCGAACCCGCGCTTCATGTTCGTTCCGTGATCGCCATCGCCGATCGCCTGATCCAGCGACGTCAGCTCGGGCGCACTGGCGATGACCTGTTCTGCGGCCACCCTGACCAGCGTCTTGAATGTCTCGGGTTGCAGGGACATCGAATGATCCTCAGCTAATCATGGCGGGGATACGTTGTCCCTCGCCGTCAAAATAAAGCGGATGTGTCAGCCGCAATTCCACCTCCTGTCCGGCCTGCAGCGGTTGATCCGGATCGGCAAGCGTCACCAGGGTCTGGCCTTTGTAGTCCAAATGAACGTGATTCTGCTCGCCGAGGTGCTCGACCCGATGCACGCGGCCGATCAACCGCCCACCGTTGCGCGCGGCGATCTGCAGGTGCTCGG
>Ga0306926_10007964_pt1 | contig 11540 bp, 11 predicted proteins | sample flu12Cox44000178_FD_203759 | JGI IMG/M metagenome (GOLD analysis project Ga0306926, IMG submission 203759) | Lab enrichment of tropical soil microbial communities from Luquillo Experimental Forest, Puerto Rico - flux8day.12C.oxic.44.000.178 (v2)... | ecosystem: Environmental > Terrestrial >...
CTCATACCGTCCTCGTGCGCGAGGACGGGTTCGAATACGAGGGACAGCGCTATCGGTCGCTGACGGTGATTGCCGAGCAGATCACCGGGGTACATTGGTCGGGCCCCCGGTTCTTTGGCGTGAGCAAGCGGGCGCGTGCCTCCTAGTCGCCGAGGCCGCCAATGAAAAAACCAGGAACCGCAACGCGGCGGAACGGAACCGTCCGCTGTGCAATCTACACCCGCAAGTCGTCCGAGGAGGGGCTCGAACAGGAGTTCAATTCGCTGCAGGCGCAGCGCGAAGCCTGCGAGGCCTTCATCAACAGCCAGCGGCATGAAGGCTGGGTGTGCCTGCGCACGGCTTATGATGACGGCGGGTTCTCCGGCGCCACGATGGCTCGGCCGGCTCTGCAGCAGCTGCTCGCCCACCTCACGGCGGGGCGGGTCGATACCGTCGTCGTCTATAAGATCGACCGGCTGACCCGCTCGCTCGCCGATTTTGCCAAGATTGTCGAGACCCTCGATGCGAGGGGAGCGTCCTTTGTTTCGGTGACGCAGCAGTTCAACACCACGACCTCGATGGGGCGTTTGACCCTCAACGTGCTGTTGTCCTTCGCGCAGTTCGAGCGCGAGGTCATTGGCGAGCGCATCCGCGACAAGATCGCCGCCTCGAAAAGAAAGGGGATGTGGATGGGCGGGGTACCGCCGCTCGGGTATCGGGCGCAGGACGGCAAGCTCGTCATCGTCGACAGCGAGGCGGATATCGTTCGTTTCATCTTCTGCCGCTATGCCGAACTCGGCTCTGTCCGGTTGCTGAAGGACGAACTGGAAGCCCGGAGCATCCAGAGCAAGTTGCGGACCAGCGCCTCAGGCCGCATCTCGGGTGGGAAGCCATTCGCCCGCGGTGCGCTCTACCTGATGCTGCAGAACCGCATTTATCGAGGCGAGGTCGTTCACAACCGACAATCCTATCTTGGCGAGCACACGCCAATCATCGATCGACCGCTCTGGGATGCGGTCCAGACGCAGCTTGCCGGCAATACCGCCCAGCGCAACGATGACGGAAAAACGCGGCAGCCGAGCCTCCTCGCCGGCATGCTGTTTGATCGCGACGGCAACCGGATGACGCCGAGCCATGCCGTCAAGAAGGGCACGCGCTATCGCTACTATGTCTCCAGCTCGCTGATCACGAAGGATCGGACCCACGATGCTGCCGGGCTGCGGATCCCGGCGGCGGAGATCGAGCAGCTCGTGAGCAGCCGGGTGCAGCGATGGCTTGTCGATCCCGGCAACATCTACAAATCGACTGCGGCACGGCTCGCGGAGGCATCAATGCAGCAGCGACTTGTCGCGCGGGCCGCAGACATCGGCAAGCGCTGGCCCGGGTTGCCCGTGGCACGCAAGCGTGCTGTCCTCATTGCTCTGATCGAACGGATCGAGGTGAGGGTCGACCAGATCGACATCCGTTTCCGCCCGGCTCGGCTGGGCGCGCTCCTCGATGGAGCTGCTACACCATCGCAAGGCGTGAACGACGAGGAAACCGAGCTTCTGTCCGTGCCGGTACGGCTGCGCCGCGCCGGACGGGAGATCAGAATGGTGATCGACGGCAGCGATCCGTTTGCCGCCGCGAAACCCGATGCGCGATTGATAAAGCTGCTCCTCAGGGCGCGCCGGTTCAACGCGACACTCGCCCACGGCGAAGGCGTTCCTTTTGCTGTACTCGCCCAGCGGGAAGAGGTCAGCCGCTCCTATTTCACGCGGCTCCTCCGCCTCAGCTATCTCGCGCCGGATATCACCCAGGCGATCCTCGATGGGCGGCAGCCCCCCGATTTGACGGCAGAGAAGCTCCTCGAGCACTCACGTCTGCCGCTGGCCTGGCACGATCAGCGGACCGTGCTCGGCTTTGCTTGAGCCCGATCCGAATTCAATATCTACCGCACGCTAAGCCCGGCGAAGGCCCGACTTCGTTGGGACCGGCGTGGCATTCTCGCCGACCCCATCAGCGGCACTGCGGTACTGGAATATGGCCCGACAGAGATATTGCCGCCGGTTGGCGCGAAATGGAAACCGTTGCACGTCTCTGCCGACCGGGTCGCCAAGCCAGCCGCGCACACCCGCGCGGAAAGCCGGCGTTGCCGACCCTCGAACGCGGATGCGGCCGAGAGACTGACTCTCCGCTGGAGGGAGATGGATTCGAACTCTTCGCTGGAGGGAGATGGATTCGAACTTTCGGTTCCTGGTCACGAGACCGTCAAACCGTCATGGGAGACGGCACTGCTTTCTCGAAAACGGAAGCGGATCTGTTCGGGAACCGAAAGTTCGAATCCATCTCCCTCCAGCGGAGAGTCCGTCTCTCGCCCGAGTCCGGTTTCGAGAGTCGAGAACCCCGGCTTTCCGCGCGGGTGTGCGCGGCTGGCGTGGCGACCGGGTCGACAGAGACGCGCACGGTGTTTCGATATCGCGCCAACCGGCGGCAATATCTCTCTCGGACCAGAATCCAGTACCTCAGTGCCGCTGATATGGTCGGGGAGAATGCCACGCCGGTCCCAACAAAGTCGGGCCTTCGGCGCGCTTAACGTGCGGTAGATCTTTGAATTCGGATCGGGCTCAAGCAAAGCCGAGCACGGTCCGCTGATCGTGCCAGGCAAGCGGCAGACGTGAGTGCGCGAGGAGCTTCTCTGCTGTCAAATCGGGTGGCTGCCGCCCATCGAGGATCGCTTGGGTGATATCCGGCGAGAGATAGCTAAGGCGAACGAGCCGCGTGAAATAGGACCGGCTGACACCCTCCCGCTCGGCGAGTGCAACAAAAGGAACGCCGTCGCCGTCGGCGAGTGTCGCGTTGAACCGGCGCGCCCTGAGGAGCAGCTTGATCAATCGCGCATCAGGTTTCGCGGCGGCAAACGTATCCGTCCCGTCGATCACCATTCTGATCTCCCGCCCGGTGCGGCGTAGCCGTACTGGCACAGACAGGATCTCGGTTTCGTCGTCGGTGGCGCCCTGCGATGGTGCTGCATTAACATCGAGTAGCGCGCCCAGCCGAGGCGGGCGGAGACGGATGTCGACCTGGTCGAGCCTCACCTCGATCCGTTCGATCAGGGCTGTGAGGACAGCACGCTTGCGTGCCACTGGCAACTCGGGCCAGTGCGTGGCGATGTCTGCGGCCTGCGCGACAAGCCGCTGCTGCGTTGATGCGTCCGGGAGCCGTGCCGAAGTCGATTTGTAGATGCTGCCGGAATCGAGAAGCCATTGGCGCACTCGGCTCGTCACGAGTTGTTCGATCTCCCCGGCTGGGACGCGCAGTGCCGCAAACCCCTCCGTCTGATCTTTGGTGATCAGCGGCCGGGAGACATAGTAGCGGTAGCGCGTCCCCTTTTTGACTGCGTGGCTCGGCGTCATCGGGTTGCCGTCGCCATCGGCCAGCATGCCGGCGAGCAGGCTCGGCTGGCGATTTCGTGCGCCCAAGTTCCGCTCGGCGGCGTTGCTAGCAAGCTGTGCCTGAACCGCGTCCCACAGCGGCTGATCGATGATCGGCGTGTGCTCGCCAAGATAGGATTGTTTGTTGTGAACGATCTCGCCCCGATAAATGCGGTTCTGCAGCATCAGGTAGAGCGCGCCGCGGGCGAATGGCTTGCCACCCGAGATGCGGCCCGAGGCGCTCGTCCGCAACTTGCTCCGGATGCTCCGGGCCTCCAGCTCATCCTGCAACAACCGGGCCGAGCCGAGTTCAGCATAGCGGCGAAAAATCGAGCGCACGATTTCCGCCTCGCTGTCGACGATGACGAGCTTGCCGTCGCGCGCCCGATACCCGAGCGGCGGCACCCCGCCCATCCACATCCCCTTCTTCTTCGAGGCGGCAATCTTGTCGCGAATGCGCTCGCCGATGACCTCGCGCTCGAACTGCGCGAAGGACAACAGCACGTTGAGGGTCAAGCGCCCCATCGAGGTCGTCGTGTTGAACTGCTGCGTCACCGAAACAAAGGACGCTCCCCTCGCATCGAGGATCTCGACAATGTTGGCAAAATCGGCGAGCGAGCGGGTCAGCCGGTCGATCTTGTAGACAACGACGGTATCGACCCGCCCCGCCGTGACATCGGCGAGCAGCTGCTGCAGAGCGGGCCGGTCCATCGTCGCCCCGGAGAACCCGCCGTCATCATAAGCGGCGCGCAGGCAGACCCAGCCTTCGTGCCGCTGGCTGTTGATGAAGGCCTCGCAGGCTTCGCGCTGCGCCTGCAGCGAATTGAATTCCTGCTCGAGCCCCTCCTCGGAAGACTTGCGGGTGTAGATCGCGCAGCGGACGGTGCCGTTCCGCCGCATTGTGGTTCCCGGTTTTTTCATTGGCGGCCTCGGCGACTAGGAGACACGCGCCCGCTTGCTCATACCAAAGAACCGGGGGCCCGACCAATGTGCCCCGGTAATCTGCTCGGCAATCACCGTCAGCGACCGATAGCGCCGGCCCTTGTATTCGAACCCGTCCTCGTGCACGAGGACGTTATGGGTGTGTCCGCGCCACTGCCGCACCAAGGTCGCGCCGGTCTTCAGCACTTTCCCGGGATCGAAAGAAAGCGCGCCTTTCTCGAAGTCTGCCGCCAAAATCCGAAGGCGGCGCTGCAGAGCGCGGCTCCGGCCGCCATGGGCGCGCTGTTGCAGCTCATCGGCGAGCCCCCGGATCATCAGATCGCGACTGAGGCCCAGGGGCGGTCCAGTGTGATGCAATGTCCGCCAAGCACGCCGCAGCTCCTGTGTCGACCGATCGACCAACCCGGCAATTTCGCCATCGAGCTCGGCCAGATCCGGGTGTCGCAGTCGGTCCTTCCGGCCGTCGTTTGGACCGAGACCGGACGCCGGCTCGCCCGAGTGCTGGCGAGCCGAAGCATCGTGGGCCGGAGGTTTCATAGGCTGGGCGGCCCGGCGATGCGATAAACCCGGCCACGCTCCTCTTTGGCCGAAGCAAGAGTGAGCCCGAGCTTTTTCTTCAAGGCTCCCGAGAAGACGCCGCGAACGGTATGACGCTGCCAGCCGGTCACGCTCGCCACCTCGTCGACCGTTGCCCCCTCGGGCTGACACAGCATCGCAATCACCACATCCTGCTTCGAGGGGCGCTTCGGGCCGGGTTGCGGCTCCGGGTCAGGCAACATCTCGATTGCCGACCACAGCTGATCGATCAGCGCATTGCGGTCGCCAACTTTCCGTCGCTTTGGGACGCCAGGCAGAGCGTTCCACAGCGCCAGCAACCGCTTGGCGCTGAGCGGGGCCGCGTGCAGCTCCGCATGCGATGCCACGGCAATCTCGCCGTCATTGACTGTCGCCGGCGCCTTGCGGCACAGCGTGATTCCGTCGTTGCCGATGATATAGACGCGCATGAGTGGGTGCTCCTGATTGACCCGGCGGCGGTTCCGCCGTGACCCCACTCACGCTCTCTTCGCCGACCAAAGCCACTCTATTCCCGATAATCTTGTGGCGTTGTTTGGCACAATCCCAGCATGGAATTACTCTGCCAACAGCCGGCGATCTCCAATCGGCGCGGCTGCCGCTTCACCCTTATCTTGCGCCCGTTCGGCGGAGCATTAGCTCAGCCTCGGCGGTTTCGGCAATCAGCCCCATAGGGCTCCCGCTGACGGGCCTCGGCGGCTGTGGGTGCCTTTGCTGCTGCGTGGCTATCATGAGGGCGGCGTCGCCATTCTGCGCAGTTTGCATCAATTGATTGGTCCCCAGTTTCGCCGATCCGCCGTCAGTCGGTGGGCCGGTCGGCTCGCTCGTCTTGCCCATCCGGAATGGCGACGGCTGTCGCTGCGCCGGGCGACCTGTGGTGGATAAGGACGCTGCTCGCGTCAGGGTCACGTTTGTGCCGGGGGGTCGGGTCTGTCGATTGGCCCCTCCCCGCCATGGACCGCGTTCGAATACAGAAACTGGACCGGTAGATACTGGAAACTGGCTTATCCCCGGACGGCTTCGTCGGCTGATTTCGATACGCTTCGCGGGCTAATCGGGTACTCTCGGGCACCGTGTCGTCGCCGGATCGGTTGGATGCGCTGGTCTACGCAATCGCCGCGCGCAAACCCGATTGGCAGGGCGCGAGGACTTGAAGCTAGCATTCGAGCCTAGTAGCGGTGACAGGGCACATCGCGGCCTTTGCCCCGCCATTCGGCGCCAGGGCGTTACTCCCGGCGGCTAACAATGGCGGCAGGGGCGCGGGGCCATTCTATCCCGCGCGCTCATGGCGCTGACTTCCCGCCGCCACGCTCACCGGCCGCGGCCAAACCGACTCTGTAAACTGGGTGGGGCCACCTCCTGTTGCCAGGCAGCCAGCCTGGCCTGTTCCGCGCCGGGCCCATGCGGGCGAGACGCTGCCGAGCATTATGGCCTGGCTTGGCCGAAGAGCGCCTTTTAGGAGGCCGCGCTCCATAGCGCTCTCGCGGTGCGTTACGGCGGCTCGATGCGCCGGAGCTTGCCTGGTATCGCCGATGCCGAGTAAATCTGCGACAGTGTGCGCGACGTAGCAACCGCGGAACGCCCGTCCACCAGGGAGGTTACGATGACCGTAAGGGGATTTGCGCGCGCTGCCCTAGCAACTTGGGCCGCGGCCCTGCTCCTGCTTGCACCTTGGGGACTGCAGGCCGACGAAGCCGGCAAGACGATCAAGATCGGCGTGGTCTACGACCTGACGGGCCCGTTCGCGGGCGGCGGCTCGGAGCTGCAATACCTCGGCGCCAAGATAATGATCGACTGGTTCAACCAGCATGGCGGCATCGACGGCTACAAGGTCGATCCGGTTTACGCTGATGCCCAGAGCAAGCCCGATGTCGCGATCAACGAGGCGGTCCGCTTGATCGAGCAAGAAAAGGTCGACATGCTGCTCGGCTTCTACTCCTCGGCCGAATGCGTGCCGGCCGCGGCGCGAGTCGAGCAGTTCAAGAAGTTCATGTGGATCACCACCTGCATCGCCTCGCCGGTGCTGGAAGGACGCGACCTCAAATACGTGTTCCGACCGCAACCTTTCGGGCGGCAGTGGGGTCTTACCTCGACGGCGATGGTCTCGGAATACTCGAAGGCTCAGCTCGGCAAGGACCCGAAGGACGTGCGGGTGGCCATCATCCACGAGGATGGGGCTTACGGCACCGATGTCGCCAAGGGCAATGCCGAGGGCTCGCAGAAATACGGCTTCCAGGTTGTCCTCGACGAGGGCTATTCGGCGAGCGCTCCCGACCTGTCATCGCTCGTCACCAAGCTGAAGCGCGGCCGGCCGGACGTGATTTTCCATACCGGCTATAACCCCGACATCACGCTGTTCCTGCGCCAGGCCCGCGAGCTCGGGTTGCGCTTCTCGGCGCTTGTCGGTCAGGGCGCCGGCTATGGGGTGTACTCAAAGCTGAAGGAAACCGTCGGCAACGACGCCGACTTTTTCTTCAACGTCGATCCGATCTCGATCTGGCAGACCAATCCGCAAGCCCTGAAGCCCGAGCTGTTGCCGATCATCAAGGCGGTGGGCGACGCTTACATGAAGGCCAAGCCCGACACGGTCATCAGATCGGCGCATGTCGGGATGGCGGCGTCCAATACCTATGCCTTCCTGACCGACGTGTTGCCGCGAGCTGTCAAGAAGTATGGCGGCATCACCTCTGACGATTTGCGCCAGGCGGCGCTCGATACCGACCTGCCGGACGGCTCGACGATGCTCGGCTTCGGCATCAAGTTCGAGCCCCCGGGTCAGCCGATGTCGGGCCAGAACGAGCGGGCCTATCCGGTTATCGTGCAATACATCGACGATGTGAGCCATGTCGTCTGGCCAACGGCGCAGCAGCAGCGCGAGCCGGTACTGAAGCTGCCTGCCAACTCGCCCTATGCGCTGAAGTAAGCGCATCGGTGCTGGAGGTCAGCGGGCTGGTCAAGCGCTTCGGCGGCTTCACCGCGGTCAACAACGTCTCGTTCGCGGTCGAACAGGGCGAAATCCTGGGCTTGATCGGCCCCAACGGATCCGGAAAGAGCACGATCTTCAACATGCTCTCCGGCACCTTGGCGCCGACCGCCGGCTCGATCCGTTTTCAGGGGCAGGAAATCGCCGGACAGCCGCCGCACCGCATCACCAATTCGGGGATCGGCCGAACCTTCCAGATCCCCCGGCCGTTCCACCGGTTGTCGCTGTTCGACAACGTCGCGCTGGCCGGATATTACGGCCAGGGGCGGCATTCGCGTACCCAGGCCTTTGCTGCGGCAGAGCGGGCACTGGCGCTGGTGGGCCAGGCGGGCGACCCGACGCCCCCGGGGGGCGGGCGCGGCGCGGGCGGGGGGTAAAATATGGATATTGGAAATGGGGGGGGGAACGCGCCCCGGGTGGTAGAAGCCCCTGAGAGCCTCGGCGGGCTGGACGAGGCCGAGATGGAGCAGGCGGCGGATATGCTGCGGCGGATCCGCGCCGAGCTCCGCATCACGATCATCTGGGTCGAGCACATCATGGGTGTGTTGATGCGAGTCGTCGACCGGGTCATGGTGCTAGATCACGGCGAGAGGATCGCCGAGGGTCTTCCGTCGGCGGTGGCGGCCGACCCGCGCGTCATCGAGGTCTATCTCGGAACCGACGCTGACGCGGTCCAGGCTGCGGCGGCTGGTCGTGGCTGAGCGCGACGGACCGATGCTGGAACTCACTGCAGTCGATGCCGGCTACGGCACTTTTCAGGCCCTGTTTGGTATCGCGCTCGAGGTTCGCCACGGCGAGGCGGTCGCGGTGATCGGCCCCAACGGCGCCGGCAAGACGACCCTGATGCGAGTCATCTCCGGTCTGATTCGGCCGATGCGGGGCAAGGTCAGCCTCGACGGTGTCGACTTGATAACTACCCCGACGCATCGGATCGTCGAACTGGGGATCGCGCATGTGCCGGAAAACCGCCGGCTGTTTCCGCGCATGACGGTCGAGGATAATCTGCGCATGGGCGGGTACTCGCCGTCCTCGCGGCCGAAATTCCAGACGCGCCTGGCATTCGTGTACGATCTCTTCCCTCGGTTGCTGGAGCGCCGCCGCCAGTTTGCCGGCACGCTGTCGGGCGGTGAGCAGCAGATGTGCGCGATCGGCCGGGCGCTGATGTCCGAGCCCAAGCTGCTGCTACTCGACGAACCCTCGGCTGGGCTCGCGCCACTGATCGTGCAACAGGTGTTCGCTCTCGCAGAGCGCATCCGGATGAGCGGACTTACCGTTCTAATCGTCGAGCAGAACGTCCGGCAGGTACTGCACGTCGTGGACCGCGCCTATCTCATCGAAGCCGGCAGCATTCGCGCCAGCGGGGCCGCCGCCGAATTGCTGGCGGGCGAGACCATTCAGCAAGCCTATCTCGGCATTTGAACGGGAAGCCTCCGCGATGTTCGGCATTTTCGACATCTATCTCTTGGAGGCTGTGGTCAACGGGGTCCTGCTCGGCGGCGTTTTCGCGCTGTTGGCGCTCGGCCTCAACCTTGTCTTTGGCGTCATCGACGTGGTGTGGATTTGCTATGCCGAGCTGATCATGCTCGGCATGTACGGCATGTACTTCCTTTATACCGGCTATAATGTGCCGTTTCTGCTCGCTGCACTGATTTGCGTCGGCGGCGTTGCGGTTCTTGGTGTGGTGCTACACATCGCAGTGATCCAGCCACTACTCGGCACCCCGCCCATCAATCAGCTCCTCGCGACGGGTGGCGTACTGTTCTTTCTACAGAGCGCCGCGACGGTGATGTTCGGGATCGACTTCCGCAATCTCGGCATCCGCCTGCCAGTGCTCGACATTGCGGATATGTTCATCAGCTATGCGCGACTCCTGGCTTTCGGCGCAGCAGTGGCGGGGATGGTCGCGCTCTACCTGTTTCTGGCGCGCAGCTACACCGGTGCGGCGATACGCGCGATCGCGCAGGACCGGCAGATCATGCCGCTGATGGGGGTGGATAGCCGGCGCATCTACATCATTACCTCGGCGATCGGCGGCGCGCTTGCCGGCCTCGCTGCTTGTTTGCTGGTCTTGCAATACGATGTGCAGCCTTTTGTCGGCCTGACCTTCGGGCCGATCACTTTCCTGATCTGCGTACTCGGCGGCCTCGGCAATATGATCGGCGGGTTTGTCGCGGCTTTTCTGTTTGCCGAGATCATTTCGGTATCTGGCCTCTATCTCGACCTCGAATGGGGCTACGTCTTTGCTTTCGGCTTTTTCGTCGTGCTGATGTTCATTCGCCCACAGGGTCTGTTGGCGCGTCGTTCATGATGCGTTGGGTCCCTTGGGTCGTAGCGGCGGCAGTGCTGATCGCGCTGCCCTTCGTCTATCATGACCCCTATCCGCTTCACATCCTCGTGCTCGTGCTGATCTGGTCGTTTCTCTACACCTCCTGGTCGATGATGGGAGGCTTCGGGCTAGTTTCGCTCGGCCATGGCGGGTTCATGGGCATCGGCGCCTATGTCACCGCGCTCTTGTGGAACTATCTCCATGTCAGCCCGTGGATCGGCATTCCGCTGGCAATGCTCGCCGCAGCGATCGCGGCGGTGCTGATCGGCTATCCGTGTTTCCGCTTCCGCATTACCGGGCACTATTTCGCGCTACTGACACTGGCGCTGAGCGCAATCGTGCTGCAGGTCATCACCGCGACGCGCAATGTCACCGGCGGCTCGCTCGGCTATACGCCGGAGCGTTACAATGGCGGCAGCTCGATCTTTGCCGTGCAATTCCTCGACAAGGAGACCTGGTATCTGATCGCGCTCGGGATCTGGGGCGTGGCACTCCTGATCCGCTACCGGGTCGAGCGCAGCATGCTGCGCTACGCTCTAGAGGCGATCGCCGAGGACGAGGACGCCGCCGCGGCGGCTGGCGTGCATGTGACGGCCGAGAAGCTCAAGATCACCGTGCTGAGCGCGATGATGACCGCCTTTGCCGGCGCGCTTTATTGCCAATACCAGATGTTCATCTCGCCTGACACGGTCAGCGGCATCGGAGTTTCGTTGCAGATGGTATTCGCTGCCGTGGTCGGTGGGCTCTACGTACCGCTGGGCCCGACAGTGGGCGCGGCGATTACCATCCTATTGACCGAGACATTGCGCATCTGGTTCGGCACCGCGGCTGTTGGCTGGGACAATCTGGTCTACGGCACCTTGCTCGTGTTGTTCATAATCTTTCTGCCGCAGGGGCTGCTTGGTTCGGCGCTGGCCGAGCTGACCCGAGTGCGGGCGCGGGTCAGGTAGCGGAAGCGTGAGTTCGTACTGAGATCGATGTCGGCCAGGAATGCGTCGACTTCGCCCGGTCTAATGCCTAGGGGATTATCGTCGGTCCAAGTCAGATACTTGACCTCGGCGACGAGATCTCGGTTCGCCCTTGGGCCACCTCCGCCGTTCAGGAACCGATGGTTTGCATGACTCTCTGCTGGAGGGAGATGGATTCGAACCATCGGTTCCTGGCACGAAAGAGCCGGTTTTTGTTGTGGAAAGCGAATTGCGGGGATCGAACGGGGGTAGCCAAAAAGGGTTGTTTCTTATGCGGTACCGATGGTTCGAATCCATCTCCCTCCAGGGGGGAGTCCAGTGCGAACCGGGCTGGCTGCCACGACGGTTTCGGCGAG
>Ga0306926_10007966_pt1 | contig 11539 bp, 10 predicted proteins | sample flu12Cox44000178_FD_203759 | JGI IMG/M metagenome (GOLD analysis project Ga0306926, IMG submission 203759) | Lab enrichment of tropical soil microbial communities from Luquillo Experimental Forest, Puerto Rico - flux8day.12C.oxic.44.000.178 (v2)... | ecosystem: Environmental > Terrestrial >...
CAGGTTGCCCGCCGCGTCGAGAAAGTCGAACGCCTTGAACAGGCCGACGCTCTGCTCGATCGCAAGACCGATCGTCGTCCCCTGATCCGGGAACTTCATGAACTCGGTCCAGTCGCCAATCAGGTTCAGGCTGAGCAGGATGTTGTCGTAGTCGCTCGTGAACGGCGTGACGACATACGCTTCGTCGCCGAACTCGATGAGCCCGATCAGATCGTGATATTTGCCGCTCATGCGCTGGCGGATGAACGTCTCCGCGGCGGCGACCGTCGTGAAGAACGTTGCCTCGTTCGGTGCCTTGGCGTTGAGGTGCGCTGCGGGAAAGCGCGCCATCATGCTCGACGACGCATCGATCATGAGTGCGATGCGCCGGCCCGGAAAGCTGACCTGCTCGTGTGTGAGCGACGAGTACGGATCCGCGAACGCGAGCACGAAGAACGGCAGTCCCGCGAGGAACAGGATCAAGGCGCCGTGGCGGACGATCGATGCCCAGGAGCCGCCGCTCCAATCGAGCACCGCCGGCAGCGCCACCTGGGTACGGCCGGCCTTGTTGCGCGTGAGCGCGCGGCCGACCAGCACAGCCAGGGCGAGGCCCACGAGGAGGACCATTGCGATAATCGAGTCGTCGCGATGCGTGAACAGCAAGTCCGCGGTCCGCGCGTTGCGCCACTCGAAGATCACGTCCCGGATGACTGCCGGGAGGTGGGTTATCGGGACCACACTCGCGATTCCAGCGGCGTCAGCGCACGCCGCGCCGCCAGCCGCTTCATGATCCACAGCTGCTGGATCTTCATCTTGCGGGTCACCTGTTTGGCCGTCGCCAATCCTTCGTCGAGCGCGCTGTCGTCCAGCTTGCCCTCACGGTTGAAGGCGGCGGCCGTGAATGCGGCGATCGCCGTCGAGATCGATTCCAGGAGCGCGATGACCGCCGGTGTCTGTCCGGGACGCGCGATGTGCCGAGCGACGGTCTGCGGCGTCACGGCGCCCGAGACCGCGATCCGCTTGCCTCGAGGCCAGCCGGCCTTCAAGACCAGCCGACCCGGCTCCGCGCTCTCACTGCCGTCGGCCAGCAGGCGGCTGGCGGGCATCTGGCTGACAGGCCGGTCAATGGCATAGGTCGCGGCGATGCGCAACGCGCCGATCGCGCGGCTGGCGAGCTCCGGTGTCCAGCCGCCGCTGTCACGGTCGTGCTGCACGCGGGACAGCTCGCGGCTGACGCCATTGAGAATCGCAGAATCGGCGATCAGCTGCTTCCTGGCGACAGTCGGCTTCCGGTATTTCTGGAAGAGGCGGACGAGCCCGAGAATCGTCATCAGCGCGGCGAGAACGAACAAAACGCTGCCGACGATCGTGAACAGGTTCGCGCGGAACGCGCGCTGGTCGATGTCACCGAACGTGTCGCTTGCCGACGTGTCCCGGATATCAGAGGCATCGGCGGGCACCAGAGACAGAATCCGCATCGACTGAGCGGGCATCACGTAGGTCTGGTCCCGCCCCTGCAGCGAAGTCTTCTGCCCGACCTTGCTCTGCACGCGATAGCTGATCTTCGTGTCGGGCAGGGCGACGTCCTTGCCGAACATGCCATCGGCGATGAGGCGCAACCGGTACTCGTACTGGAAGAAACGGCGCTGATCGCTGCGCAGATCCGCCCCGTGCGATCCGCCCAGGACTTCGAACGGCGCGAACTGCACGACCGACGGCTCCAGACGCGTCTGGTCGGGGACCACCGTGACCTCGTCGGTTTCGAGGACGGCGCAGGTCAGGACGACCGTGAACGGCTCGCCCACGCGAACGGCGCCGGTGCTGGTCCGCCACCAGCATTGAAGAGGGTCGGTTTGGACGGTTTGCGCGTCGGCCACCGTTGCGCCGATCGCGATCAGGAATAACGCCAATACGCTGTTTCGGACCATGGCTCTCTCGTGACCCTCTCGCCGTACCACGAAACTCGCAAACTCTCGAAACTCGCAAACTCTCGAAACCCGCGAAACTCACGAAACCACAATTCTCTCTCTCTTACCCTACGCCGTCGGCTCTTCGTGTGTTTCGTGTGTTTCGTGGCTCCTACGCGGCCTTTCTCAGCCGTCTTTCCGCTATGAACTCACTCAGCGCGATCGCCGTTTGCAGCTCGTCGACGCCGATTCGCAGGACGTCGAGGTCGTTGTTCTTCGCCATCCGTGCGACTTCGTCCTGCCACGTCCGCGTGCGTGCGGAGAGCGTGCGGAGCGCCCCGCGCGACATCACCTTCGACCGCCCGGTCTCGACGTCGAACGCCTCGATCCAGCCGGCCGAGACCGATGGCAGCTCGAACGCGAAGGCGCTGTCGATCAGCACGATGAAGACGTCGTGCATCGCGTTGAGCTGAGCGAGCTCCTTCATGACGTCGCCCGCCTCGTCGAACAGGAAATCCGAGATCACCGGGACCATCGAGGTCTTTCGCATGAAGCCGGCGAGCGACATGCTGAGGCTGTCGGACCGTTTCAGCGGCTGAAGCCCCGTGCCGAACTGGTAGGCCTCCAGCGTGTGGATGACCTGATTCTTGCCCACGCGCGGACGGATCGCCGCCATCTGCTCGAACTTCGCGTCGAACGTGATCAGGCCGAACAGATCCTGGAAGAACACGGCCGACATCCCGATGGTCCCGATGGTCCTGGCGATGGCCGCGGCAATCGGGACGCCGTCGATGCCGCACCGCGTCGAGAGCGACGCGTCCGCGATGGCGACTACCGTCGCCGTGCTGCGCTGCTCGTAGTCGCGCACGATCATCGGGCTGAAATTGGTGAGCGTCGACTGCGCCCAGTCGATGTTGGACGTGCGGTCACCCGGCTGCCAGTCCCGGAGGCCGACGAAGTCGAAACCCGATCCCGTAAACAGACTGCGGTGCTCGCCGATCGTGAACTCGCGCATCCGGCGCATGATCAGGAGTTCGATTTCGGTGAGCTCCGACAGGTTCACGAAGGGTTCGACGTCGGTCTCTCGGGTCCTCATCAGATTGCAGATTTCAGAGTTCAGATTTCAGATTTATTGGCTTCTATTTCAGATCTTCATTTCTTACTTCTAAGTTCTCACTTCTAACTTCTAGCCGTCTACGGCACCGCAACTCTCTCGACCACATCGGCGATTACGCTGTCCGTCGTCAGCCCGTGGCTGGCGGCGTGCGGGCCGAGCCAGAGACGATGGCCGAGGACGTAGACGGCGAGGTCCTGGATGTCCTCGGGGTAGACCTCCGTGCGTTTGCGGACGAGCAGCGCCCAGACTTTCGCCAGGCGGCCCCAGCAGATGATCGCCCGCGGTGAAGCACCTAAGTCCACGCCGTGCTCCACCAGCTCCGATGGCGAGTGCACGTGCCAGTCGGTGTCGGGATTGTAGGGGCGCGTGGCCGCCACCAGACGCTGAATGTACACCCCGAGCTTCTCATGCATGAACACGTGCTCGGTGATCGACGAGCGCAGTTGAATGATCCGCTCCTTCGACATCAGCTCGTTGAGGCGCACGCTCTTGAAGTCGAAGTGCACCAGCTTGGCCTCTTCCTCGGGCGGCAGGTAGCCGATGTTCACCATGATAGCGAAACGATCGGTCGCCGCTTCCGAGAGCGGAAACGTTCCCTGTCCGAGCTCGACCGGGTTCATCGTCGCGATGGCGAAGCTGAACGACGGCAGCTCGAACGTGGTCTTGCCGACGGTGACCGTCCGATCCTGGAGCGCTTCGAGGAACGCGCTCTGCGACTTGAGCGGGATGCGGTTGATTTCGTCGAGCAGGATGACCTCGGCCTCTGCCAGCGGACCAAATTCGGTCATCAGGTCGCCGGTGGCCGGATTGATCATCTGGAAGCCGACGACTTCCGTCGGCTGGAGATCCGCGCGCCCTTGAATGCGCACGAACTTCGCGTTGCTGATGGCCGCGAGGATGACGCCGAAGAACGTCTTGCCCACGCCGGGGACCCCGCGCAACAGCAGGTTGCCGGCGTTGACCTGGCGCTGTTCCTTCTTGTCGTACGACGTCGGGATCTCCGACATCAGCACGACGTTGGCGAGCGCCTTGGCTGTGTCGTATCCGACGAGCGCCTTTCCGCCTTCCGCGACGATCGATTCGTGGAACCCGATGGCTTGTTCGAGGTCAGGATGCATCAAATGGGAGTGTCATCTTACTTGATAGAATAGCGTCCGTGAATAAAGTGCTGGCGAGCGCCGCCGAGGCGGTGGAGCGCATCCCCGACGGGGCGACCATTATGATGGGCGGCTTCGGGTTGTGCGGCATTCCGGAGACACTCATTTACGCTTTGCGCGCCCGCGGGACCGGGAACCTGACCGTCGTCAGCAACAACGCCGGCGTCGACGATTTTGGCATCGGCGTGCTCCTCCGCGCGCGCCAGGTTCGCAAGATGATTTCCACCTATGTCGGGGAAAACAAGGAATTCGAGCGGCAGTTCCTGAGCGGAGAGCTCGAGGTCGAGCTCGTGCCGCAGGGCACGTTCGCCGAGCGCATCCGGGCGGGCGGCGCCGGCATTGCCGGTTTCTTCACGCCGACCGGTTATGGGACGCTCGTGGCCGAGGGCAAGGAGACGCGCGTCATCGACGGCAAGCCCTACGTGCTCGAGGCGCCGCTCACGGCCGATTTCGCGTTCGTGAAGGCCTGGAAGGGCGATCGCGTCGGCAATCTGGTGTACCGGAAGACGGCGCGCAACTTCAACCCGGTCATGGCCACGGCCGCCGCAATCACCATCGCCGAGGTCGAGCACCTGGTGGAACCCGGCGAGCTCGATCCGGACCAGGTCGTGACGCCCGGGATTTTCGTAAAACACATCCTGCAGGGCGAACGCTACGAAAAACGCATCGAGAAACGAACGACCCGACAACACTGATGGTTAAGGGCTTAGGGACTAGGGACTAGGCGTCCAATCTGAAATCTGAATTTTGAAATCTGAAATCTCATGGATCTGAGAGACCGCATCGTCACTCGAGTCGCGAGAGAGCTGAGAGACGGCGACTACGTGAACCTCGGGATCGGGATGCCGACCCTGGTGGCAAACCACATCCCGCCCGGCGTTCACATCACGCTGCACTCCGAGAATGGCCTGCTCGGCATTGGCCCGTTTCCGACCGACGATGAGGTCGATCCCGATCTGATCAACGCAGGCAAGGAGACGGTCACCGAGACGCCTGGCTGCTCTTACTTCAGCAGCGCCGACTCATTCGCGATGGTCCGCGGCGGGCACATCGACCTCACGGTCCTGGGCGCTTTGCAGGTCGACGCGGAAGGGAACCTCGCGAACTGGATGATTCCCGGCAAGATGGTGAAGGGAATGGGCGGCGCGATGGATCTGGTCGCCGGCGCCAAGAAGGTCATCGTCGCGATGGAGCACGCTACCAAAGACGGCGGGCACAAGATCGTCCAGCGCTGCACCCTGCCGTTCACCGGCCTGAAGGTCGTGAACATGATCGTGACGGAGCTGGCCGTGATCGAGGTCACCCCGCGCGGTCTCGTGCTGAAGGAAATCGCGTCGGAGACGACGGTCGACGCCGTCCGCGCCGCCACCGGCGCCGAGCTCATCGTCGACGGAACACCGGACACGTTCTAAGAAGAAGCCGCGGAGTTCGCGAAGACCGCAGAGAAAACATTCTTGGCGCTCTCAGCGGTCTCCGCGGTTCCTTCTACTTCGTGGCGCGATCAAAGATTGCCCTGGAGGCTTTCGTGAATTCCTATCAGAACTACATCGCTGGCGCCGACGTGCCCGCCGCGGACGGCCGCACGTTCACCGCCTTCAACCCGACGACCGGTGGCGTCTGGGGCAGCTTCGCGCTCGCGGGACCGGCCGAGGTCGATCGCGCGGTCAAGGCGGCGGCCGACGCGTTTCGCAGCGGCCCGTGGGGCAAATTGTCGCCGACCCGGCGCGGACGGTTGCTGATGAAATGGGGCGACGTGATTGCCGAGCACGCCGACCGCATCGCGACGATCGAGACCGAGCAGAACGGGAAGCTCTTCGCGGAGATGCGTGCCCAGGCGCGAATTGCACAGGACTGGCTCTACTACTTCGGCGGCCTCGCCGACAAGATCGAAGGCACGGTCATCCCTCTCGATCGACAGAGCATCCTCAACTACACGCTGCGCGAGCCGATGGGGGTCGTCGGCGTGATTACGCCGTGGAATTCCCCGACCTTCATCGCCATCATGTCGCTGGCGCCCGCGCTTGCCGCCGGCAACACGATCGTGCTCAAGCCGTCCGAGATCACGTCGGCGTCTGCCGTCGAACTTGCGCGGCTGGCGGAAGCCGCCGGCATTCCGCCGGGTGTCATCAACGTGGTCTGCGGCTTTCGCGAAACGGGCGAAGCGCTGGTCGATCATCCGCTCGTCGCGAAGGTCTCGTTCACCGGCAGCGTCGGCGCCGGCCGCGCGATTGCGGCGCGGGCGGGCCAGCGGCTCGTCAGCTGCATGCTCGAGCTCGGTGGCAAGAGCCCCAACGTCGTCTTCGATGATGCGAACCTCGATCAGGCGGAGGCGGGCGTGCTCGCCGGCATCTTTGCCGCCGCGGGACAGACGTGCGTCGCCGGATCGCGCGCCTATATTCACCAAACGATTTATGACGCCTTCGTGGATCGTATCGTCCGCCGCGCTCAGCAGATTACGATCGGCGATCCGTTGAAGGCGGCGACGCAGATGGGACCGGTCGCGACGAAGCTGCAACTCGAGAAAGACGAGTCGATGGTGCAGCGCGCCGTGAACGAAGGGGCGAAGGTGCTCTGCGGCGGCGCACGGCCGCAGCTGGCGGAGTTTCCCGAGGGCTACTTCTATCAGCCAACAGTCGTCCATCAGTTGACGAAAGACAATTTCCTGATGCGGAACGAGGTGTTCGGCCCGGTGCTCGCCGTCACGCCGTTCAAGGACGAAGCGGAGGTTCTTGCGCTCGCGAACGATACCGAGTTCGGGCTCGCGGCCGGGGTCTGGACGCGCGACGTCCGCCGCGCGCACAAGATGGCGCGGGCGCTCGAGTCGGGCACCGTGTGGGTGAACACCTACCGCGCGCTGACGTTCAACTCGCCGTTCGGCGGCTACAAGGCGAGCGGCATCGGCCGGCAGAATGGTCTCGAGGCCGTGTATCAGTACCTGCAGACCAAGAGCGTCTGGTGTGAATTGGGAGACGAGGTGCAGGATCCGTTCGTCATGAAGATCTGAGAACGAGCAAGTTGAGGGATTAGGGGTTAGGGGTTAGGGATTAGGAGTTGGTGGATTCATGGCCGGGATGTCTCGATTGATCACAGCCGCGGCGGTTCTTGGCGCGGTGCTCGCGGTTCACGCTGCCGCTCCCCCCACCGCGATCATCGAGAAGCCCAAACCTCGAACGGTCACGACGGGAAGCTGCCGGATTCTCAGCGACGGGACGTTCTCCGGCACCTGGGGACCAGCGGATCTGCCCACGCTCGCGTTCACCATCGGTCCCGGCGCGGCGATGGCGGAGCAGATGCATGCGAACAAGGCGAAGTTCGCCGGCCCGGGAAAATATCAGAACGAGATCCTGGCGATTTACCTCGGCAAGACCGCGCTCGAGGACAGCTACGGAGGCCTGGGCACCATCGTCGTCAACGCCGACGGGCACTCCGGAACGTTCACGACGAACGATTCGAAAGCATCGGGCCGCTTCGATTGCGGCTCCGTCCCTCGGTAACCCGTCGCGCATGCCCTGCATCCACGGACTGGACAGTCGCTTCTGCGCGGTTTGCAACAGGACGAGCAATGCGGGTCGTCCACGCGGGGCGATCGGATCCGCGACGCTGCCGGAGATTCTGGAATTCCTCAACGCCGAGCAGGTCCGTGCAACCTACGGTGCCGTCGGCGAACTGCTCGGCATCGTTCCGCGCGCGATGGGAACCCAGCTTGGTCCCCGCACTGTGGAACGATCCTGGATTGTGAGCGCGGGAACCGGGCTGCCTGCGGATTACAGCCAGGAAGAGATGCACCCATCGCTCCTGCGCACGGACGAGATCATCGGCAGCGGCATCGCGCTTGCGATGCGGCTGTCGGCCTGGAAAGCGAAACGCAGCGACTGAGCCCGGTCTGACGGATGATAGACCCGTCAAACACGGAAGGGGGCCGCATGGGCAGCATCATGAGAGAGCGTCCGCTCGCGCTCGTGGCGATCGCGGCCATCGTCACGTCCGCCGCCGGCATGCGCGGATCGGGACAGACGACTCCTGCGTCCCATGCCGTCTTCTCAAAGCGCATCGTGACGACAGGACTCGACAATCCGTTCCAGCTGGTCTGGGGTCCGGACGACTATCTCTGGGTGACGGAGCGGACCGCTGGACGGATCGTCCGTGTCCTTCCCTCCAATGGATCAACGGTGCCTGCGATCGTGATCGCGGATCTCCTGACGGACGGGCCGGGCGGACTGCTTGGGATGGCGCTCGATCCGGGTCTGTTGAAGAACACGGGCAACGATTACGTGTACGCCGCGTACACCTACGATGCCGACGCGAACCCGGCGACGGTCACCCGCCGAGCGAAGATCGTGCGCTTCACCTACGATCCGCGCGCGCGCACGCTTGGCGATCCGAGGGACGTTCTGGCCGGTCTCCCCGCGGGCACGGATCACCAGGGCGGCAAATTGGTCATCGGCCCCGATCGGAAGCTGTATTTCACGATCGGTGACATGGGGGCCGATCAGCTGGCCAATTTCTGCAAACCCAATCGCGCGCAGAGCGTGCCGACCGCCGCGCAACTGGAGGCGCGTGACTGGTCGCTCTACGAGGGGAAGGTGCTGCGGCTGAATCTCGACGGGTCGATTCCAGGAGACAACCCGACAATTGCAGGCGTCAGAAGCCACATCTACTCGTACGGCCACCGCAATCCTCAGGGGCTGGTCTTCGCTGCGGACGGCAAGTTGTACGAGTCCGAGCACGGACCGAACACCGACGATGAAGTGAATGTGATTCGCGCCGGTGGCAACTATGGCTGGCCCTTCGTCGCCGGCTATCAAGACGACCAGTCGTATGCCTACGCCAACTGGTCCGCGTCGAAAGGAGTGCCGTGCGAATCGTTGACATTCACGGCCTACCCGGACGTGCCGCCGTCGGTGCCTCTGCAGAAGGAGAGTAGCTGGAGCCATCCCGACTTCACACCGCCGATTCAAACTTTCCGCACGGTGCCGACCGGATACGACTTCAAGAATCCGAAATGCGCGGATCGCGAGCTGTACTACCAGTGCTGGCCGACCGTCGCGCCGTCGAGCCTGGCGGTCTACTCCGCGAGCAAAGGCATTCCCGGCTGGAATCATTCGCTGTTGATGCCGAGCCTCAAGCACGGCACCGTCTACCGCATGCAACTCGATGCGGCCGGCACGGCGGTGGTCGGCGAGCCCGACGAGAACCAGTCGCTCAAGACAGTCAACCGGTACCGGGACGTGGTGGTCCGCCCGGACGGTCTGGCGCTGTTCGTCGCCACCGACGTCGGCGGCAACACCCAGGACCAATCGGGGCGGCCGGCCGTGAAGGTCGAGAACTCGGGCGCGATTCTCGAATTCCGCTACGTCACGAGTCGATCGCGGTAGCGGAAGGGCAGGAGAGGCAGGAGGGGCGGGACCGGCAGGATCGGCTGTTTCTATTGGCGTTCGGGGGGGACCGAGAGTTCTGCGGCGTTGGCGAGCCCCGCCGCAACCTGCGGGAGGATTCCCATCCGGACGTAGATCGGCCGGACCACTTTCCGGATGATCGGCAGCTCGGTCGCGAACCACGTTGCGCCTGCCAGACAGCAGACGCCGCCGAACCGCAGCGTGTGCGGCGCGCCGACGCGCGACGACATCCAGCCGGCGATCAGGCTGCCAAACGGCACCGTCCCGAGAAACGCCATCATGTAGAAGCTCATGACGCGGCCGCGCTTGTCCTCGTCGACGATCGTCTGGATGATCGTGTTGCTCGATGCCATCTGCACGATGAAACCGCAGCCGGCGACGACGAGGCAGGGGATCGCCAGCCACAGGACCGTGGCGAACGAGAATCCGATGAGGCCTGCACCAAACGCCGCGCTCGCGACGATGATGATTCGGCCGAGCCCCACTACGGTCCGGCGGGTCGCCAGCCACAACGCGCCTGCCAGCGCGCCGCACCCCGACGCGCCCATCAAGAGCCCGAGCGTGTGCGGTCCTCCCTGAAAGACCGTCGCGGCAAAGACGGGCATCAGCACGGAATACGGCACGCCGACGAGGCTCACCAGCGCCAGCAGCAGCATGATCGATCGGATCGGCCGGAATCCGGTCGCATACCGCCAACCTTCGAGGAATTGATGCCAGGCGCCGGGTCGATGGCCAACCCGCGCGGGACGCGGCGCCATCCGCATCGCGAGTAGAGCGGCGATCACGCCAAGATAGCTCACACCGTCAATCGCGAAACACCAGCCTTCGTTGGTCGCCGCGATCACGACGCCGGCAATCGACGGTCCCAGAAGACGGGCCACGTTCACCATCGACGAGTTCAGCGCGATCGCATTCGAGAGATCGTTCTTGTTCTCGATCATCTCGATCAGGAACGCCTGCCGGCCCGGCATGTCGAACGCGTTCACGACGCCCTGCACGATGTTCAGCCCGACGATCCACTCGACCGTGATGTGTCCGCTGAGCGTCAGCGCCGCGAGCGCGAACGACTCGACCATCGAGACGACCTGTGTCGCGACGAGCAGCCGGCGTCGATCCATGCGGTCGACGACGATCCCGGCGAAGGGTCCGAGCAGAAATGCTGGAAACTGGCCGGCAAAGCCGACCAGGCCGAGCAGAAACGCCGAGCCGGTGAGCCGATACACCAGCCAGCTCGTGGCCGTCGTCGTGATCCACGAGCCGGCGAGCGAGACGATCTGGCCCCCGAAAAACAGACGGTAGTTGCGGTAGCGCAGCGCGCGGAGCATGAATCCGACGCTGCCCGGCGCGCGGGTCGACACGATGAATCCTCGAATGAAGCGTAGCAACAATCCGGCCCCGGCCGATTTGGTATATGAAGGCGGAAACGGATCAGGGACGTCAGGCGGGGCGCTGATCCAGTCGAAGCGGCAGTTGACGGACACGAATTCCGCTCGCTGCAAACAGCGCATTGGCGATTGCCGGCGCGACCAGCGGTACCGGATGCTCGCCGAATCCTCCGGGTGCGGCGCCGCTGTCGAGCAGGACCGTGTTCAGTTCGGGCATCTGGCCGATGCGCATCACGTGATAGTCCGAGAAATTTTTCTGCACCGGCGCGTCGGCTTTGAAATCGATCTTTCCAAGGAGGGCAGCGGAGAGGCCCCACGTGATCCCGCTCTCGGTCTGGCCTATGACGCCGAGCGGGTTCAGCGCGATGCCGCAGTCGACAATGGTGGTAAGACGATGGACGCGGAGGTCGGAGAGGTCGTCGGCGACCGAGACGTCAGCCACCATCGCGAGGTAGCTGCCCGCATGATAGACATTCGCCGCGACGCCGCGCCCGCTCCGTCGTCCTTGTCGCGGCAGCGGTGGCGTATTCCAGCCCGTCCGGTCGCGCGCCTGTTCGAGCACACGTGCCAGCCGGGCGCGATCGATCGCGTAAGGTCC
>Ga0306926_10007967_pt1 | contig 11538 bp, 10 predicted proteins | sample flu12Cox44000178_FD_203759 | JGI IMG/M metagenome (GOLD analysis project Ga0306926, IMG submission 203759) | Lab enrichment of tropical soil microbial communities from Luquillo Experimental Forest, Puerto Rico - flux8day.12C.oxic.44.000.178 (v2)... | ecosystem: Environmental > Terrestrial >...
TTTGTAATGGATTATCGGTTGCTTTTGGCGCCGGCCCGGCCGGTCGCGCGCTCTTTTGCCGCGGCTGCGGCCACCGCCACGCTCGCCGCGCTGCTCGGCACCAGCGCGCTTGCCCAGACGCCCCCGGCCCCCAAGGGACCCGCGCCCAAGGCGACGCCGAAGGCCGCCCCGAAGCCCGCGGAAACTCCCGCCCCGCAAGCTCAGCAGGCCCCGCCCGCCCAGCAGGGAGAGCAGCCTCAGCTTATATTCTCTCCCTGGACCAAATTTTGTCTCAAAGGGCAGGAGGCAAATGCCAAACAGGTTTGCTTCACGGGCAAGGACGGCCGGGTCGAATCCGGAATGCCGGTGGTCGCGGCTGTTCTGATCGAGCCGGAAAACGAGCCGAAAAAAGTGCTGCGTGTCACCTTGCCTCTCGGCATGTCCATTCAACCCGGGACGCGCGTGATCGTGGACAACGGCCAGCCCATGACCGGACCCTACGTCATCTGCTTCAACAACGGCTGCATGGCAGACTACGAGGCGAGCGGCGAACTCATCGGCAAGCTCAAGAAGGGGCAGGGCCTGGTGATTCAGGGGATCAACGGCGCTGGCCAGCCGATCAGCCTGGTCGTGCCGCTGTCCGACTTCGCCAAGGCCTATGACGGACCTCCCACCGATCCAAAGGTGTTCGAGGAGCAGCAGAAGAAGCTGCAGGAGGAGCTGCAGCGGCGTGCCGAGGAAGCGCGCAAGAAGCTCGAAGGCCAGCAACAGGCCGCTCCGACCCGGTGACGAGCCGCAACAGAAGACTGACAAAAAGCGACAGACAAAAGGGCGACGCATGCGTCGCCCTTTTGTTTTTGTGATGGGCCGTTGAAGGTCGTTTCTGGTCCGCCGCGTCAATTCAGCATGGGATTGCGGGGCCGGTAGCTGCCTTTCTCGTCCTGCTCGAACACTTCGGCCACCTGCGGATGGCGCATCGGCTCCCCCGATGTGTCTGGCAGCAGGTTTTGCTCCGACACGTAGGCAATGTACTCGGTTTCTGCGTTCTCTGCGAACAAATGATAAAACGGCTGGTCCTTGCGCGGACGCACCTCCGCGGGGATCGACTGATACCATTCCTCCGTGTTGTTGAACTCGGGATCGATGTCGAATACGACCCCGCGGAACGGAAACAACCGGTGCCGGACCACCTGACCGATCTTGAATTTTGCGCTGCGCGTTTTGCTCATGCCTGCGGCCCGCGATCAAAGTCCGTATTGCGCCGACAGGTGCGGGTCCTTGGCGGCGATCTGGCGAGCGAGGTCGAGCAGAACCTTCGCCTGTTTCCAGGTGGCATCATCCTGCATCTTGCCATCGATCATGACAGCACCGCTTCCGTCCGGCATGGCATGAAGGATTTTCTTGGCGAATGCAATTTCGGCCGGATCGGGTGAGAATACCCGCTTGGCAATGGGGACCTGGCTTGGATGCAGCGTCCACGCGCCGGCGCATCCCATGAGGAAAGCATTGCGAAATTGCACCTCGCACGCCTCGGGATCGGAGAAATCGCCGAACGGCCCGTAAAAGGGCTTGATTGCCGCCGCTGCGCAGGCGTCGACCATCCTGGCGAATGTATAGTGCCAGAGGTCCTGCTGGTAGACCGGGCGGTTTCCTCCGTCGCGCGTTGCATCCGCGAGAACCTTGTAGTCGGGATGTCCCCCTCCGACGCGCGTCGTTTTCATGGCACGCGAGGCAGCGAGATCGGCCGGCCCAAGGCTCACGCCATGCATGCGAGGCGATGCCGTCGCGATGGCTGCGACGTTATTGACGCCTTCGGCGGTCTCCAGAATGGCGTGGATCAGAATGGGTTTTCCAATCGCGTGCCGTGCTTCCAGCTGAGCAAGCAGCTGGTCGAGGTAATAAATATCCCAAGGGCCCTCCACCTTAGGCAGCATCACCACATCGAGCTTTGCTCCGACCGCGCCGACGATCGCGATGACGTCGTCGAGCATCCACGGAGAGTTGAGGGCATTGATGCGCGTCCAAAGACCGGTGTCGCGGAAGTCGTGCGCCTTCGCCATTTCGATGAAGCCGGCGCGAGCAGCCTCCTTGGCGTCGGCAGGAATCGCATCCTCGAGATTTCCAAGCACCACGTCGACCTGCGCGATCAGCTCCGGCACCTTGGCGCGCACTTTCTCGATATGGGGCGGCACGAAATGAATCATGCGCTCGAGCCGCACGGGCAGCTCGCGCAGGGGTGCGGGTGCGCCAAGCGCGAGCGGCTTGAAAAAGTTGCGCGGCAGCTTCATGCCTCGGGGCCTTGCAAGCGTGTCACCAAATCAACCCGGAATCAGAGCGCTGGATTGCTACGGTATGGGCACAATTAGACTACGCCAAGCTGCTTTTGCGGGGCAGGAGAACAGTGGCGCCCCGGTTCAGAGGGCCTCACCACGCATGAGCCGTGGCTGCGAGGCGAGCGGCATGACGCCCTCGCGCATGGCGGCCCGACGCAGCGCGGCGCTTCGCCGCATGAGGAACAAGCCTACTCCGCGCGCCGCCTGCAGCGGCAGGAAGTCAGAGAGCAGGCTGCGATTGAGGAGATCCACCGCAAGCGAGCGGCTCATGATGTCGGCACGCCGCATGCGATCATAGCGGTCTGTGAGCTCGTTTGCTCCGACGTCACGACCGTCTCGGCGAGCCGCGACCACAAGCTCGCTGATGGTGGCGGCGTCCCGCAGTCCGAGATTGAGGCCCTGCGCACCGATCGGCGGCACGACGTGGGCTGCTTCTCCGACGAGCGCGACCCGGTGGGCGGCGAAGCGTCTTGCCCGCTCTACAAACAGCGGGAAGCTGCCCGGGCCCGGCTCAAGCTCGACCGCGCCCAGAATCGAATGCGACCTGCGTTCGATCTCCTGCGCGATCGCAGCTGCGGGAAGCGCCGCGAGAGCCCCGGCTTCGCCGGCATCGACCACAAAAACCAGGCTCGATCGCTGGCCGGGCAGCGGGACCAGCGTGAACGGGCCGCTCTCGCTATGAAACTCGGTCGAAGTGTCGTGGTGTGGCCGGCTGTGCTGGAGGTTGAACGTCAAGGCGGTTTGCGCACAGGCCCGGTGCTCGGTCTCTATGGCGGCGCAGGTACGGCACAATGAGCGCCGACCGTCTGCCGCTATCGCGAGGTGGCCCGTCACGGCCTCCCCGCTCTGCAAGCGGATTCTGACGCTGCTATCCGTGAAATTCACCGCGGCGGCCTCGTCCTCGATCCAGGCGAGCGAGGCGAGCTCGCGCGCCCGTGCTTCGAGCGCTGCTACCAGGAAAGGGTTCTCGATGTTGTGACCAAAGGCTTCGAGCCCGATCTCGCTCGCAGCAAATCGGACCTCCGGCGCGCGCAGCAACCGGGATGTGTCGTCGACGATGCGCAGGACCTTGAGGGGCGCCGCATGCGCCCGGCAGCGCTGCCAGACCCCGAGTGCGGTGAGCGCATTGACTGAGCCGTGAAGGAGCGCAGTCGTGCGCCGATCGGAGGCGGAAGCGCGTTTTGCGATGAGCGCCGTCTCCACTCCGTTACACGCAAGGGCGATGGCCGCGGTGAGACCCGCGGGGCCTGCGCCGACAATCACGCATTCGGCGTCGATCTTTTCCACTATGGCTTCCGGCAGGTATCGCGGCCGCGTGGCCTGACATGTCGGGCCGCGCGCGCAATATGCAAGATGGCAGACGAGGATGCGAGCCGGATGCGGGCCGGCTGACCACGACCGAGCATCCGATCTATAGTGGCGGGTTAAAGGGAGCGTTGCTCTTGCCGCTGCTCGTCAAAGCCTGCGCTTTTTCCGTCCATGTCTTCACGTCCGCCGGAGCCGCACTCGCGCTGGCGGCGCTGTTCTATGCGGCGTCGGCGCAATGGACCGCGATGTTTCTCTGCCTTGGCATTGCGCTGATCGTCGATGGAATAGACGGCACGATTGCGCGCCATCTCAAGGTCGCCACTGTCCTTCCGCGCTGGTCGGGTGACGTGCTCGATCTCATTGTCGATTTCGTCACTTACGTGTTCGTCCCAGCCTATGCAATTGCCGCCGGCGGGTTCTTGCCGGCTCGATTGGCGCTGCCTGCGGGCGTTCTTATTGTGATCACCGGCGCGATCTACTTCGCGGACCGGGAAATGAAGCTTGCCGGCAATTACTTTCGCGGCTTCCCGGCGCTGTGGAACGCGACGGCTTTCTATCTCTTCCTGATCAAGCCGGCGCCTTGGCTCACCGTCCTCATCATCGTCGCGCTGGCAGCGCTTACCTTCGCGTCATTCAGGTTCCTGCACCCCATGCGCGTGAGAAGGTTTCGCGCGCTCAATATCGCTGCCATGATCGCCTGGTCGCTCCTTGCGATTGTCGCACTGCTGCGCCAGCTCGATCCCGGGCCTTGGGTGACGGGGGGATTGCTGATCATCGGGATGTACTTTTTCGCCGTCGGCTTCACTGAGCGGCCCGGCGAAACGCGATACCCGCCGCCCCATCCCATGGCTTGATCCACCGGCCCCGGTGATAGACATTGCCGCCGCCCGCTTCGCGGCGCGCAAACCGGAACAGGAGTGACAGCAATGGTCGCAGCAGTGCGAGTACACAAGGTCGGCGGTCCCGAAGTGCTCACCTATGAGGACGTGCCCGTGCCGGCGCCCGGGCCCGGCCAGATCAAGATCAGGAACCACGCTTGCGGCGTCAATTTCATCGACACCTATTTCCGCATGGGCATGTACCCATCGCCCGTCGGCTTGCCCTTTGTTTCCGGCAACGAGGGCGCGGGCGAGGTCATCGCCGTCGGACCCGGGGTTACCGACAGCAAGGTTGGCGACCGCGTAGGTTACGTGGCGGGGCTTGGCGGCTATGCGGCCGAGCGCGTGCTGCCAGCCGACCGGGCGGTGAAGCTTCCCGACAGCATCAGTTACGAGCAGGCCGCCGCCATGATGCTCAAGGGCTTGACCGTGCAATACCTGCTGCGGCGGACCTACCGGGTCGCCAAAGGCGACAACGTGCTCATTCATGCCGCCGCCGGCGGCGTCGGCCTCATCGCGTGCCAATGGGCGAACCATCTCGGCGCCAACGTGATCGGAACCGTCGGCTCGCGGGAGAAGGGCGAACTCGCAAAGAAGAACGGCGCCCATCACATCATCCTCTACCGGGACGAGGATTTTGCGGCCAAGGTGAAGGAGATCACCGGCGGGAAGCTCTGCGAGGTGGTCTACGACGGAATTGGCAAGGCGACCTTTCCGGCCTCGCTCGACTGCCTCAAGCCGCTCGGCATGTTCGTGAGCTTCGGCAGCGCCTCGGGGCAGATCGATGCGTTCAACATCAACATTCTCCAGACCAAGGGCTCGCTGTTCGCCACGCGGCCGACGCTGAACCACTATGCCGCCAAGCGCGAGGATCTGCTCAAGATGGCGGATGAGCTGTTCCAGGTTGTCGCGAGCGGGGCGGTGAAAATCCCGGTGAACCAGAAGTACCCACTCAAGGATGCGCAGAAGGCGCACCGGGACCTTGAGGGCCGTGCGACCACCGGCTCGACCATCCTGGTGCCCTGACGCCAAGGATCGGGATTGAGCCGCCCACTGGTCACTGATTATTGACCACCGACCACTGCGGCAATCCGCGTCCAGGCCGGATGCTCGAAGTTGCCCGCCGCAAGGCGGGCAACTCCTATGACCTCGATGCAATCCGCGAACCGCTTGAGAGTGGCAAGCGTCTCCTCGAGAGATGCGGCGCTCTGCTCGCTTTGGTTCACGACCACTGCCGCAATGTCGAGATTGCGCCGGGCGAGCACTTCCAGCGCCGTCAAGGTGTGGCTGATGGTGCCGACATAGGTCCCGGTCACCAGGAGAACGGGTATGCGCAGCACGGACATCCAGTCGAGCACGGTGCGGTGCTCGTCAAGCGGGACCATGATGCCGCCGATGCCCTCGATCAGCACGAGACCGGGGTGCGTTCTCAGGGTGTCACGACAGAACTCGATCAGTTGCGCGAACGCGATCGCGCGTCCTTCGCGCCGGCCGGCCATGTCCGGCGAAAGCGGCGCCTTGAACCGCCAGGGCGAGATGCCTTCGACCTCGTGCAATGTGATGGAGCGCGCAAGCGCTGCCAGCAATACGGCTGGGTCGCTGCTCGCCCAGTCAGCCTGATCGAAGCCGGTCACGACCGGCTTGATGGCATGGACGGCGTGCCCGTGGCCGCGAGCCTGACGGATCAAGGCTGCGGTGACGAAGGTCTTGCCGATATCGGTGCCGGTCGCGGTGACGAAGACGGCGCTCATTGCGCTGGGATCGCCATGGCGCCGGAGCGCACCAGGATGCGCGTGCGTACGATCTCGGCGAGCCGCTCGATCTCGTCATCGGGATGTTGCGCGGTGAACGTCAGGCGCAGACGCGCCGTGCCGGGCGGCACCGTTGGCGGCCGGATGGCGGTGACCAGGAAGCCGTTTTCCTCAAGCAGGAGAGAAGCCGCCAGCGCCGTCTCGGACTTTCCCAGAACCACCGGGACAATCGGGCTTTCCGGCTCCGGCAGCCAGGCGCCGCGCGCAAACGCCTTGGCTTTTGCGAGCGGAAGCGCCGCGTAATCGGGCTGCTGCTCGATCAGCGCGAGCGCGGCATTTGCTGCAGCGGCGGCGGCGGGCGGCAGGCCGGTCGAATAAATGAAAGTGCGTGCACGATTGCGCACAAGGTCAACGACCGCCGAGGAACCGCAGAGATAGCCGCCATAGGCACCGAGCGCCTTGGAAAGCGTCCCCATTTGCAGAGGAATCTCGGCTTTCTTTGCCTGCACGAAACTCGAGCCCCGGCCGGCGCCCACTACGCCAAGGCCATGGGCGTCGTCGGAGAGGAGCCAGGCATCGTGCTGCTGTGCGAGCGCTGCAAGGCCGTGCAGAGGCGCGAGATCGCCGTCCATGGAAAAGACGCCGTCGGTCGCAATGAGGACGTGCCGGTGGCGCCGACGCAGCTCCACCAGCAGCGCCTCCGCATGCCGCAGGTCGGCGTGGCGATAGGCGATCACGGTCGCTCGGGCGAGCCGGGCACCACCCCACAGGCAGGCGTGCGACAATTCGTCGATCAGGATGAGGTCGTCGGTACCGACCAGCGCCGGGATGATTCCGAGATTGGCGAGGTAGCCGGAGCCGAAAACGCAGGCCGCCTGCGCGTCCTTGAAGCGCGCCAGCCGCCCTTCGAGCTCTGCGAAGAGGGGATGATTTCCGGTCACCAGGCGCGAAGCGCCCGCGCCCGCCCCATAGAGCCGCAATGCCTCGGCTGCGGCTTCAACGACTGACGGATGATGCGTCAGGTTGAGGTAGTCGTTGCAGCAGAAGGACAAGAGCCGCCGGCCATTGCGCAACGTCCAGATTCCCGTCACCCGAATGGTCTCGACCAGCTCGCGGCGTAGACTGTTGCGCTCGAGCTCGGCGAGCTTGACCGTGGCGAATTCATCGAGGGAACGCATACGATCCTTACCAGAGCGGGCCGTGCAGGGTTGAGAATGCGGGCAATGATCCAAACATCCATCGGCACGTTGCCCCGCGAGAATATCGAAGGGAAGCTTGTAATGTCACGCAAGGCGGAAAGCGGGGGAGGGGCGCCGGTCTGGTACGAGGCGGGCCTGCGCCATGCCTGGCTGCCCTATGCGCAGATGAAGACCGCGGCGGCGCCGCTGCCGGTCGTTCGCACGCATGGCTGCCGCATCGCGCTTGCCGACGGTCGCGAGCTTATCGACGGCGTCGCATCGTGGTGGACGGCCTGCCATGGCTACAATCACCCGTATCTGCGCGCCGCAATCGAGCGCCAGCTCGCCGTCATGCCGCATGTCATGTTCGGCGGCCTTGCCCATGAGCAGGCGCTCACGCTGGCCCGCCGGCTCGCCGCGTTGACGCCGGGCGACCTCGATCACGTCTTCTTTTCGGAGTCGGGCTCGGTCGCGGTCGAGATCGCCATGAAGATGGCGATCCAGTTCTGGCGCAACCGGCACATGCCCGCGCGCCGGAAGTTCATGGCATTCCGGGGCGGTTATCACGGCGACACGACCGGCGCGATGTCGATCTGCGATCCCGATACCGGGATGCACAAGCTGTTCGCGCCGCTCCTGCCCGCGCATCACGTCATCGACCTGCCGCTCGACGAGCAGGGTGCAGAACGCTTTGCCCGCTGTCTTGACCGGCATGCCGGCGAGCTTGCCGGGATCATCGTCGAACCATTGGTGCAAGGCGCGGGCGGCATGCGCTTCCACGACGCGACGGTGCTGCAGCTCCTGCGCAAGTCGGCCGACCGCTACGAGCTGCTTCTCATATGCGATGAAATCTTTACCGGCTTCGGCCGAACCGGAAGCCTGTTCGCCTGCGAGGCCGCGGGCGTTGTGCCCGATATCATGACGCTGTCGAAAGCGCTCACCGGGGGGATGCTGCCACTTGCCGCAACCATTGCGCGGAAAAAGGTCTTCGACGCATTCTGGTCCGACGATCCCGCGCACGCGCTGATGCACGGTCCGACGTTCATGGCCAATGCGCTGGGTTGCGCCGCCGCCAACGCCTCGCTCGATCTGCTCGAGCGGGAGCCGCGGCTGCGTCAGGTCGCGGAGATCGCCGCCGGCCTCGCGCGCGGCCTTGCGCCATGCCGCGGTCTTGATGGGGTGAAGGAAGTGCGGGTGAAGGGGGCGATCGGGGTGGTCGAGCTCGAGCGCATTGGCGATCTTGATCGCTTGCGCGCGCAGTTCGCGCAGGCAGGGGTGTTCGTCCGTCCCTTCGGCTCGATCATCTATCTGACGCCGGCGTTCACCATTGCACAGGACGAGCTGGCGATCTTGACCGGAGCCATCGTAGAGGCCGTGAGCCGCGGGGTTTGCTAAAATCCGACCACTGTTCCGTGCAGATCGTATTGGTCCGCGCGCTCGATCCGCACAGTGGCGATCTCGCCGACCCGCAACGGACGCCGGCTTGCGACCGTGACCGTCCCGTCGATCTCCGGGGCATCGCCACGGCTGCGGCCCTTTGCAAAAAAACCGCGATCCGGCGCGGTGGCTGTGCCGGTGCGCGGGGAGAGCTCGTCAATGATGACCTGCTGACGGGAGCCGATCTTGCGCTTGAGGCGGCGCGCCGAGATCGCCTGCTGGTGCCCCATGAAGCGGTGCCAGCGCTCCCCTTTGACTTCATCGGGAACGGGTGGCGCCAGATCGTTGGCGTGCGCCCCCTTCACCGGCTCGTAGCGGAAGCAGCCGACGCGATCGAGCTCGGCGGCATCGAGCCAATCGAGCAGCAGCTCGAAGTCCGCTTCGCTCTCGCCGGGAAACCCGACAATGAAGGTCGAGCGGATGGTCAGCTCCGGGCAGATCTCGCGCCAGCGCGCAATCCGCTGCAAGGTCTTCTCCCGGGCGGCTGGTCGCTTCATGTTTCGCAGCACGGAGGGGGCGGCATGCTGGAACGGAACATCGAGATAGGGCAGGAGGTTTCCCTGCTTCATCAGGCCGACGACCTCATCCACATGGGGGTAGGGGTAGACGTAATGCAGGCGAATCCAGGCGCCGAGCTCGCTCAAGCCTTGCGCAAGGTCCAGGAATCTTGCCCGCACCCTGCGTCCCTTCCAGTCGCTCGGCGCATATTTGAGATCGCTGCCGTAAGCGGAGGTATCCTGCGAGATCACCAGAATCTCCTTGACGCCGGCAGCGACCAGGCGCTCGGCCTCGCGCAGCACGTCGGCCGCCGGCCGCGAGACGAGGTTACCGCGCAGCCTGGGGATGATGCAGAACGTGCAGCGGTTGTTGCAGCCCTCGGAAATCTTCAGATAGGCATAGTGCCGGGGCGTGAGCTTGATTCCTTCCGGCGGAAGCAGGTCGAGAAACGGGTCATGACGCGGCGCAACCGCGCGGTGCACGGCCGCAACAACGCTCTCGTATTGATGCGGCCCGGTGACCGCGAGCACCCCGGGATAGGACGCCGTGATTTTTTCCGGCTCGGCGCCCATGCAGCCGGTCACGATGACCTTGCCGTTCTCCTTGAGCGCCTTGCCAATGGCCGCGAGCGACTCCGCCTGGGCGCTGTCCAGAAACCCGCAGGTGTTGACCAGGACGACATCCGCACCGCCATGGTCGCGGGAGAGCTCATAGCCTTCCGCGCGCAGCCGCGTGATGATGCGCTCGCTGTCGACCAATGCCTTGGGGCAGCCGAGCGATACGAAGCTGACTTTGGGCGCAGCCGCATGAGCCGCCGTGAACTCTCCGGCTTTCATGGCCCAGCAGCTAGCCGAGCCGGAGGATTGCCGCAAGGAGGGCTTGCACTGGCGCAGTCAGGCTATTTTCAGCGGTCGCCAAAAATGCTTCATCAGCGTCAGCGGCAATTCGGGACTGAGTCCGTTCCCCTGGCTCACTAGAAAGCGTCAAACAGCAGGCTCTTTTCTGTTGGTATTGTTGATTTACATTGGACGCAGCGGCGACTCGCGCACAAGATGCCAGCATGGCGGAACAACAGCTCGACCTTTTCGCGGATAGGGGCGCCGCGATAGAGCGGGACCTGTCGCATCGTACTTACCAGGCTTTGCTGCCAGCCGAAATCGATGACGAGAGCTTGGTCGCTGCCATTCCGGAATCAACTCTTGGCGAGAGCCGCAAGCTCGTCGCCGAAGCCGGGCGGCGACGGCTTGCCACGGCCGTGCCGGCACTTGCCGCGCTGTGCCGCAGCTTCACCGGGTTCGGCGCTCGCCGCATGGTCCCCGATCGCTGCCATCGAAGCCCTTACCATCATCGGTGGGTGTGATGCAGCGCATGCCGTCTCAGAGATGATTGAGCGAGCGGTGGTGCAGGGACCGGGATTGCAGGTCGCGGTAAGCGCGGCTGCGAACCTCGGGACGGTTTTATCGCCGGGTGCTCTGTGCCGGCTGCTGCGAGACGCCGAGCCGCGCATCCGGGCTGATGCGTGTCGCTGCGCCCGTCCATTGCCGCAGCTGATCTCGCTTTTGATCGACCTCCTCGATGACCTCGACCAACGCGTGGCCACGTCCGCCGCCTGTGCCCTGGGTCGAATGGGGAAGATCGAGGCTCGCGGCAGGCTCAAAACCCTGCTGCGCCATGACCCATCGGAGGACGTGATCGATGCAGTAACGCCAATCGCCGACGAGGAATGCGCGGTGTTGCTCGGGCGGATCGCTCGATCCGGATCGGTGCTGGCCGATGCAGCGCTTGCCAGTCTGGAGAACATCGACCATGCCCGTGCCGTTGTTATCACGGCTGCGATCCGGCGCTTGCGACCGTCAAGCAGTGATTCGTGAATCCGGAGATTGTGATGATTGATAATCGAAGGAAAGCAGTCCGGCTACTAGCCCGCGATGCGGATTGATCGCGACTCTTGATTCAAGCCGCATCGACGGAGCGAGCGCGTAGCGATCCAAGGAGCTGCAGAAACCCACATACCGCCGCCTTGTGCCAGCAGCGGCGCTTGGCAGCACGACGACAATTGTAGTTCGGCTCTAACCCAACAAGCGGTCAGTAGTCCCAGAAGGCCGGTACCCAACGAAAGACGTCGCCGGCGACCGCCACATGGCAGACGGACGGGAACGACAGGTGAGTGGCCACC
>Ga0306926_10007969_pt1 | contig 11538 bp, 12 predicted proteins | sample flu12Cox44000178_FD_203759 | JGI IMG/M metagenome (GOLD analysis project Ga0306926, IMG submission 203759) | Lab enrichment of tropical soil microbial communities from Luquillo Experimental Forest, Puerto Rico - flux8day.12C.oxic.44.000.178 (v2)... | ecosystem: Environmental > Terrestrial >...
AGCAAGGGCGCTACCAATGACCCTGTCGCGGGTTGGAGGGCCAGTGGCGACCTCAATGAAAGAGGCCCAGAGTTGCTCCGTGCCTGCATGTCTCTCTGCTCGGCTGAGGTTCGCCGCTAGAACTCTTTTTCCTTGTCCTGGCTCTTCAGCAGCTCCTGTAGATCGAGCTTGTGTTGCTCCATCTGCTTCTTCAGCTCTTCCATCTGCAGCTGAAATTGCGGCGTCCAGGTCTTCATCCAGTCTTCTACCTGCTGGCGCATCTCGTCGATCTGCTGCTGGGTGGGCATCGATTTCTCGATTTCCCGTCGAATACGCGCCATGTCTTTCTCGCTTGGCAGGGACTTCTGCAGATCGCGCGTCATCCGCTCGATATCGCCCTGTTGCAACTTCAGCGATTCCTGGATCTCGCGCTGCATCCGCTCCAGTTCTCTCTGGCTGGGCTTGATGCTGGCGATCATTTCTCGCTGGCTCTGTTCCAGCTGCGGACGCAGCTTCTCCATCTCCTCGTGGAAGGATTGCATTTCCTTCTCAAGAGCTTCTCTATCGAATCCATCCCAGCCGCTTTCTGGCAGCTTCGAATCGTCAGCAGGTCCGGGCAGAGTAAGTTCAACCGTCTGCTGGTGCTTGTCGCGAACGATGCCAACCATGATCTTGCCGGCTCGGCGAACCATGCTGCGACGCCAGTCCGCCATGTCGTGAACGATCTCGTTATTGACTTTGACAATCACGTCGCCAGCCTTCAGGCCTGCGGCTGCTGCCGCACTACCCCTCCTGACAGAACGCACCAGTACGCCCTGACCGGTGGGGACCCCGAAGTAATCGCCTAGTTGCGGAGTGAGCGACTCTACCACCATTCCCTGGTGCGCCGACAGCTGCGTGAAACTGGGTACATCAGCATCAGGCGGTACGGGCGGTGCATAGGGAACGGGAGGAAGCATGGCATTGCGCGATCTTTCAGCCGTCATGGTGTGGGCTGCGATGGGAGCCGTACTGCCCAGAGTAACCTTGACGGTTTTCGCCTCGCCGCCGCGGATAATCGCCAAATCGACCGTCTTGCCCGCAGGGGTTGCCTGAATCACATCTGCCAGTTCGCTCGAATTGTTGATCTTCGTGCCGTTGAACCCAACGATGACATCATTCTCTTTCAGTCCTGCCTGGTAGGCTGGACCATCCCGGTCGAGGTCGGTAATCAGCACGCCGTTGGCATTCTTCAGTTTCAATGCCGCTGCGCGCTCGGGAGTGACATCATCGATGTGAACGCCTAAGTAGGCAGTATTGGGATATCCCATGGTGGAAGGCGACGAAGCAGCAGGTGCCAGGGGAACAAGAATGATGGCACTGAACCATACCAGAAGCCCGGGAACAACCCTTTGTAAATTGCGAGTCGTCATATCCACCTCGCTCACTGCGACCGTCGGAAGTCGATCTGTCCGATGGTTGTGCGGACGCGCAACAACGCACCGCCGCCGTTCAACTGACCCTCGGCCCACATTGACTTGGGACCGTAGCTGCCGCCCTCCTGATGAATCTGCAGCCCAGGAAAATCGGAATGTATGCCTTGGCCGCTGATCATATCCGAAGACGCGTGTACCGTCACGGGCAAGGACGCAGGAAGAAACACCGTAACATCTCCTGCCGCCGTTCGCAGATTCGAATCGCTGAAGCTGCCGCGGCTGCCTACAAATTCCACTGTGATAGCCCCCGCCCCGGTCTCAACCTGCGCACCCTGTACCAGCTTGTACGCCTCGACGCTGCCCCCGCCGGTGGTGACTTGCACCCGGCCCTTGGCGCTGCCCACATGAACGCTGCCGCCCATGCTTTCCGCCCGAACCGTGCCGCTTACATCGCCCAGGCTAATGTTGCCGCCTCCGGTGACCGCACGCAAGTCGCCATCACACTTGCGAACCTCAATGCCGCCGCCCCCGGTTTGAATATCTGCGCCATGTGACGATCCGATGTAGACTTTACCACCGCCGACTTTGATCCTGCTCTGGCCGCTGACGTTCTCGAGGCGGACAATGCCACCTCCAATGTTCAGAAAGACGTCAGCTCCCAGCGTGCCACCATCCACATTTCCCCCGCCGCTTTTGATCTTCACCGGCCCGGCAAGGTTGTCCAGCCTGACCGAGCCGCCGCCGGTAGTCCCGGTCACCGTGGCATTGATGGCTTGGAACCCCAGGGCGCCCCCACCGGTTTCCACTTTTACGGAGTCGAGCGCACGGGGAACCTGCACCAGGACCTCCACTCCAAAGCGATTCAAGTTCGGTGTCGTGGCCCTGCCTTCGAAGGCATCAACTTCGCCGGTACGGACCGCATTGAAGCGAAACTCGTCGAACTGGCGTCTGGCCGCTTCCTGGGTGGCCGCATAGGAACGCTTGCGCACCGTGTACACGCATGCTGTTGAGTTGCCCTGCACTCGCACGTCACCCAAGTCGGTGTTGACACGAACTTCGCGTCCGGCTGGCAACGTGCCGGTCACTTCCTCGACCCAGGCATTGCCGTCGCGATAGACACGCGACTGCTGCGCCCATAACGGCACCCCGGCCGCAACAGCGGCGAGGGCTGCCACAGCCTTCCAATACCGGACCTCACGCTTGGGACCCTGACTCAACGAATCCTCATTTCCGAGTAGCAATTAGCAACTAGCGATTAGAAATTAACCAACACCTTTACTCAACAGTTGTCATCGCCCGGTCACTGCGATGACCGAGGTAATCTGTTTTTGCCCGCTTGAGGAAAATCAGATGCTTTGCCATACCGGGGATTTGCATAGCGACAAGTCCTGACAACCTCCCGATCCCGAAGATCCATCACGCTGACCAGCCAGAGCTAATCCGTTCGCCGGTTGGCCAATCCCTCATCACTAACTGACAGTTGCCAGCTGCTAAATTGCTGGCGGCTAGTAAATATCCGGCATCGAGGCCAGCGCGTTCTTCGATTCATGGCGGATATATTCGCTGGGATCTTCCTTGGCCAGCTGCTGCAATGCCATACGCACGCTGCTGTCGGCGCGCACCGTCTCCAGCGAATGCAGAGCGCCGCTCCGGACTCCCAGGTTGCTGTCGTTCAGCAGCGCTTCCAGAACCGCATTCCGCACCCGGATGTCCTTTTTCACGTAGGGACTTAAACCCTCCAGCGCGCGCAAACGCACACCCGGATTGCTGTCGTAACGCAAGGTATAGGTCAAGGTTTCGCGCACCTGCGGATCGTCACTCTTGGCTGCCAGGGCCTCGACCGAACCCAGGCGGACGCCCGGATTGTCATTGCTCTTGGCGGCGAACAGAAGCAGATCGTGCACCTGGGGATCAGTAACCGAGCCTTGTACCGACTCCGGCAGCACACGATCATAATTCACCTGTACCTGGTCCGTGCCGGGCTTCCGTTCGATCGAGGTAATTCCGCTAATGGTGGCTTCGGTGTGTTTCTCGGGCTGAAAAGCTGGCGGGACGATTTTGCCCGGGCTGGCTGCGCGATACATCGTGCCGATGCCACCGCCGAAACCAAGCAGGAAGATGATTGTCGCCAATGCGGGAGAGAAGCGAATCTGGCGCAACCAGGCGGTGGGGTCAAAAGCAAAGCGGTGATACCAGGCGCGATGGGGTTCGATGGATTCCAAGGATTCCTGGAGCCGCATTCGGGCTGCGGCCAGGAAACTCGGAGATGGATCGATCACCGGCAATGCACTGAGCTGTGTCTGAAACTGCTGCTGGTCTGCCATCTCAGCCGCGCACGCCTTACAGCGGGCGACGTGTTGCTCCAGCTCATGCCTGGCGTCGTCGGCGAGCTCGTTGTACAGATACAGCGTGATATTCTCTTGTACCCAATCGCAATTCATAGTTGCTACCTCATCCCGAACCTAGGGCTCCATCATCCTGAGCACAGGCGGCTTGTTTGACCGCTCTCCTATGTCCTCATGTCTTTCAACGCGACCCTTAACTTTTGTGTGCCGCGAAACAAAGTGTTCTTGGCAGTCTCTTCAGTCGTATTCAAAATCTCGCCAATGGTGCGCAGCTTCAGGCCCTGATAGTGCTTCATCTCGAAGACCATCCGTTCGCGCGGCGTCAGCTTTCCCAGCGCCTTGGCAATACGCGCTCCCAATTCTCGACGCATCAGGTCGCGTTCCGGACTGGCTCCTGACCGCTGATCGGCCACCTGGTCGAGCAGGTCATAGCTGTCGCCGTCCGGATCCGTCGTGACTCCCGAGTCTTCTTTGCGGACCTGCCGCTTGCGCAGCAGGTCGAGACACAGGTTGGTCACGATGCGGTAGATCCAGGTGTAGAACGAGCATTCAAAGCGAAAATTGCCAATATTCCGGTAGGCCTTGAGAAAGGCTTCCTGGTAGATGTCCTGGGCGTCCTGCTCCGAATGCGTAAGGTGGTAAGCCAGCCGCAAGACAGCGCCGTCGTACTGGCGGACGAGTTCCTCAAACGCGGCGCGATTGCCACGCTGAGCCTCTCGTATCAGCTCCGTGTCGTTCATGCGGCTCTGGGATTGCCCCGCCGTAGACTCTCGCACATTGGGCGAAGACGAGCATGTCTCGTCCCCCACCCGCGATGTCTCAGGAAGGCGAAGCGGGGATCCCGCGGCGCGCCGATTTTCCTGGGGATACCGTTGCGCGCCTTGGGGTGCAAGCCCCGAGCCAACCGTGAGGGGAACTGCTACCGCTTCGGCCGGCATGCTCGTGTCTACCTGTCCGCAAATTGCAAGCCTAATCGTTTCTAGCGCTTGCACTACATAGACGGGTGGTAAATCAATCCGTGAGCGAATTATAGACGGGCGGCAACAGTGATGCTGCCCCAACTTCCTGCCGGAGACCGTTATCTCAAGAGCCCATTTCTCCCATGGGCCCTGAATCCCTCCGTCTGGACGGTGCTGGCAAATCCTGCTTAGTCCAGTAAGCTCAGCTAATGAGCTACACGGTGCACCAAGCCAAGACCAACCTCTCCCGCCTGATTCGCGAAGCCCAAAAGGGCAAGGAGGTCATTATCACGCGCGGCAAAGAACCCGTCGCCAGGCTAGTGCCAATACCTGGAGGAGCGAAGAAGCGCATCCCCGATATGTTCAAGGGACAAATCTGGGCAGCGCCTAATGCATTCGATCCTCTCACCGATGAGGAGCTCAGCGAGCTCGGCTTCGAATGACCGCCCTTCTGGACACACACGCCCTTCGATGGTGGTTCGATGGGTCCACGAACCTGCCAGCCGATGTACGCAACCTGATCAGCGACAGGTCCGCCACCATCGGATTTCTGTCGTGGTCCCATGGGAGCTTGCAATGAAGACAAGACTTGGCCAACTCGACGCCAGCGTCCTCTTGACACGGTGGATGGAAATCGTGGAACTTCAGGGATTCAGCGAATTGGCTGTCGGTTCCGATCACGCCATCCGCGCCGGACTATTGCCGCTGCACCATCGCGATCCATTTGACCGCTTGCTGGTTGCGCAAGCCCAAGCTACGGGGTGGCCGATTATTAGTGGTGATCGGGTCTTCGATCAGTACGGAGTGCGCCGCACTTGGTAGGTATCCCCCGTAGCAGCCGCACGCCCCCATTGTCCTCAGCTCGCTCGCGGAAAATCAAAAAAGACCAGAGTCGACGCCCCCGGCCTTGTCTGATCTAAAACTTAAAAGTCTTAAGTTAGCGAAATCGGGGGAGAAGATGCGCTGCTTTTGGAAACTTATTTCGGCTCTGCGTCATGGGCCTGGCCGGATTCTCAGCATTTTCATGTCTTGAAAAGCACCGTCCCAAGATGGCAAGAGCGCGAGCCAAAGACGGTCAGGCAGGAAGAGCCGGGCGTTGTCAGCTCGCGCCTGACATCCTATGTTTCCGCGCTCGCTTCTTCGGTGCCCGTCGCACTGGTGGGTACCGGCTCAGCTTCCTTCTGGATCGTGACCTTCAAAGGCACGGAAACATCCTTGTGCAGGTTGACGGTGACGTCACCCAGAGTCTTCAAAGGCTGATCAATCTCGATCTTGCGCCGGTCAACGGTGATGCCTTTGTGCTCCAGCGCGCGCGCGATGTCGGCTGAGGTGACCGATCCGAAGAGCTGGTCATGCTCGCCCGACTTGCGGGTGAAGACCAGCGCCACGCCGGCAAATTGCTCCGCCAGCGCTTGGGCATCGTCCTTTTCGCGAGCCGCGCGACGCACGGCTGCAGCCTTCATCTGCTCGATGACGGCGCGGTTGGCGGGCGTAGCCTCGATGGCCAGCCGGCGCGGAATCAGATAGTTGCGGCCGTAACCCTCGGCGACCTTGACTACGTCGCCGCGCGAGCCCAGCTTGGATACGTCTTCTTTCAGTATGACTTCCATGGAAAAACTCCGTCGTAAAATTTTCGCGATCTGGCCCAGCAGGGCTTTGCCAGCTACAGTGCGCCTGCGGTTGGCTCCCCTCCCGTCGTGACTCCGTGGAAGGGCAAAACCTCCGCAGCCAAAACTGACAACCGACAACTAATCACTCACAACTGTTCTTACCGTCCGCTGAAAGGCAACAGCGCGATGTTGCGCGCCTGCTTGATTGCATCGGCCAGGCGCCGCTGGTGCGGCGTGCACACGCCGGTCAGGCGCCGGGGTACAATCTTGCCGGCCTCAGAAACGAATCCCGACAGCAGTCGAACGTCTTTGTAGTTGATCGAGTCAATCTTCTCGACGCAAAACTTACAAACCTTCTTGCGGCGGAAAAACTTCCGGCCGCCTTCCCTGGGCGGGGCGCCCGGACCGCCAGCAGGGCGGCCTGCGGCACGCGGTCCGCGAGGTCCGCCTTCGCGCGGTGCAGCTTCCGGACGTGGTGCATCTGTGGTTGCGACTCCGCCCTCTGGAGCCGCGGACTTGTTGCTTTCGTCTACCATGATTCTCCTTCGGACCTCAACCGAGGCCTGATCTTACCGCGCCTTCGCCAGATGAACTGGCTGGCGCCAACGTGATTCTGAGGGGAGCTCCATGCCTCTTTGGACAGACCAAGTCAAAGAGCCTGCCCCGAGCGCGGTCGAGGGTCCCCTACGCGAGTAACTATGCGCTCGCCGGCGCCGGCTCTGTTCCAGCCGGTACCGTGGGTTCACCTTCAGCCGTTGCCGAAGCAGCCTCTGCCGCTGCAGCGGCTTGGCGACCCTTGCCGCGAACCTTGGTGTCGCGAATGGCTTTCACCTTCGCCAACCGCTTATGCTCTTCGTCAACGCGTACGGTGAGAAACTTGATCACCGGCTCGGTCACACGCAGACGGCGCTCTACTTCCTTCACCAGCGCGCCTTCGCCTTCCAGTGCCATTAGCACATAAATGCCGTCCTGAAAGCCGCGTACCAGATACGCCAGGCGGCGCTTGCCCATGCGCTCTACGCTTTTTACCGAGCCGCCTGCGGCGGTGACCTGGTTCTCGAGATTCGAGATCAACTTGTCCTGGTCCTCTTCCGGCATGTCCGGACGGACGATGAACATCAATTCGTAAGTACGTTGCTGCATCCGTTTCTCCTGAGCAGCTAGCGGCTAGTAATTAGCAGCTAGTGTTCCTCTTCGAGCTGTTAGCTCTGTGTACCCCACCCTTGACCGCCGTTTGCGGACAGGTGGGAACGAAACCCTATCGTCCCTACCGGACTTCGATCCACTCCAACCTGCCGGGCTAAACTATTCTGCCCTGCGGGGCTGTGTGTTACCCGACCTTGGCTGCCAGGCTGATTGTTACCCACTCTCGGCTTCCTTTTCCTTCCGGTTGAAGCGGTTCATCGCCGCCCCAATGCCTTCGCCGAGGATGACTCCAACAGCCTCCGCCGCCGAATCCAGTACCTGGTCCACGACCGGGTACTGCGATTTCTTGAACTGCGAAAGCACATACCTTGCGCCGTCGTCTATGGGGTAATCCGGACCAACTCCCATCCGGACCCGCATGATTTCCTGTGTCCGCAGGGCGCTGATCACCGACTCCACCCCGTTGTGACCAGCCGACCGGCCTCCCGCCCGTACCCGCAACGTGCCGAACGGCAAGTCCAGCTCGTCATACAGCAGGATCAAATCCTGCTCGGGCTGCACTTGGTACTCGCGAACCAGATCGCGCACCGAGGTGCCACTCAGGTTCATGTAGGTTTCCGGCTTGGCCAGTACCACTTCGTTCCCGGCGATGCGTGTCCGCGCAGTTTGCGCCCGGCAGTGGCGGTTGTTAACTCGAACGCCGCATTGTTCGGCAATGCGGTCCACCGCCAGAAACCCCATATTGTGCGGTGTGAACTGGTATTCGATGCCCGGATTGCCGAGCCCGACAATCAGCTTCACAACAGTTACTTCTTCTTCTCAGGCTTCTCAGCCTTTTCGGCCTTCTCGCCCTTTTCGCCACCCTCGGCAGCTTCGCCTTCAGCTTCCTGTTTGCCCTTCTTGATGACCTCGGGCTCAGCCGGCGCCGCCACGCCTTCCACTGCGACTTCAGCCGGAGCGGCCTCGACGACTTCCTTGACTGCGGTTACGTGCACCACGGCTTGGTTCGCGTCGGTGATCAACTTCACCTTGTCACCATGGGCCAGGTCGCTGACTCGAATGGTTTGTCCGAAGGACAGGTTACTGACGTCGGCCGCCAGGTTTTGCGGAATGTCTGCGGGCAGACACTCGACTTCGACCTCGCGTAACATTTGCTCCAGGATGCCGCCCTGAACCTTCACGCCCGGCGCCTCGCCCTTCACGACCACCGGCACCCTGACGTGCAGGACCTGATCCATGGCGATGCGCTTGATATCGACATGCAACAGAGAGCCCTTGATCGGTTCATACTGCCAGTCGACAATCATCGCCTTACCAGAGTCAGAATCACCCACGATGCTGAGGTCGAAGATGGTGTTATGGCCTGAATCCGAAGTCAGGATCCGCTGCATCTGCTTGGGATCAACGGCGATGGTCAAGGGTTTCAAGCCGGCGCCATAGAGCACGGCCGGAATCATGCCATTCCGGCGCGCACGGCGGGCGTCGTTCTTGGTGCCGCTTTGCCGCGGCTTGGCTTCCACTTGCTTGTCTGCGGTTGCTGTAGCCATAATTTCGTTCCTTTACAAAAACAGTCTGCTGACGGATGTCTCTTCGTGTATCGATTGAATTGCCCGGCCGATCAGACCCGCAATCGAAAGCTGCCGGATCTTCGGTTCGGCCTTGCCCGCCGCCGTCAAGGGGATGGTGTCGGTGACAACGCACTCGACCAATCCCGATTGGGAAATCCGCTCAATAGCCGGGCCTGACAGCACCGGGTGCGTAGCGCAGGCATACACTTGGCGCGCCCCTGCCTCAAGCAATGCCTGGCACGTCTTCACCAGTGTTCCGGCAGTATCGATGATGTCGTCGAGGACGAGACAGCTGCGGTTCTTCACGTCTCCGATGACGTGCATCACCTCGGTTACATCCATCTCTACCCGGCGCTTGTCAACAATCGCCAGCGCCGAGTCCATTTTCTTGGCGAAGAAGCGTGCACGCTCCACACCACCCGCGTCCGGCGAGACCACCGTCAGGTCCGGAAGGGCAAGATCTCTGAAGTGGCTCACCAGCACGGGCGACGCGAACAGGTGGTCCACCGGAATGTTAAAGAACCCCTGAATCTGCGGCGCATGCAGGTCAACCACCAGCGCGCGATCTGCGCCGGCCGTCGTCAGCAAGTCAGCCACCAGCTTCGAGGAGATCGGGACCCGCGGCTTGTCCTTGCGATCCTGCCGGGCGTAGCCGAAATACGGAATCACCACGGTGATTCGCCGCGCTGAAGCTCGCTTCAAAGCATCGATCAGCAGCAGCAACTGCATCAGGTGAAGATCGACTGGGTCGCAAGTCGGCTGGACCAAAAAGACATCAGCGCCGCGCACGTTCTCCATGAGCTGCACATACGTCTCGCCATCGGAGAAACGTGTGATGTGCACCTGGCTCAGCGGCAAACCCAGGAAGTCACAGATTTTTTTCGACAAGGCGTCATTTGCCGTGCCTGAAAAAATCTTCCACTTCTCATCGTGACGGGCCCGTACCGGCTTGCGTTCTGGCTTCGGTTCCGAACCCGGTTGCGGATGCTTCTCAGCCACTTCGGTCGCTCCCGCGGCCGGTGGCGCTGCGCTGGTCTTCGCTGCTGTCTCCATCTATCACATACCCCGCCTAACCTGGTTGAGTTACTGCCGGGTGTTGGTAAAGCCGCTGTCCGCTCTTCGCCCTTCGTCGGGTGCCCGACCGTTGTCCGCACCTGCTCCAGATCGCATGGGACCCGGAACGTTTCCGACCGCTGACGACTGACCGCTGACAACTAATTTTTGGCTGGGCGGCTAGGATTCGAACCTAGACAAAGTGCTCCAAAGGCACTTGACCTACCATTAGTCGACCGCCCACCGAGCAATGAGTGACCAGTAAATAGTTGGGTAGCTACCGTCCCTAAACCAATCGCTCATCGCTAATTGCTTTCAATAGAGCCCCGGGCCCACCCTCGTCCGCCGCCCTTTGCGGGACAGCGTGGGAAAGAACCCCGGAATTACCGAAACAACAACTCCCAATATCGCTGGCGAGTGACCGTTGTTGTCACGATCGCCGCGTGCCCCGCCGCTCTCATGCGGCTGGCCGCACCCTCCGCTTCCTCAGCCGACGTGAACAGTCCATACAGCGTCGAACCGGAGCCGGATAATGACGCATAGCAAGCGCCTTCGCGCTTCAAGACACGTTTCACCTCATGCAATTCGGGATACTCAGGAAAGACGACGCGTTCGAAGTCGTTTTCGATCCCGGCTCGGACGAGGTCGAGAAGCAGTGTCTCGGCCCGGTCCCCGCTACCTGCGGGAACACCGGATGCAGGTCCCCCCGCCGCCAAATTCTGCCACGGGAGACTCTCGCTCAGCCAGCAAAATACGGGGTTGCTGAACGTATTTATTGTACCTGTGGCGCCGGAGTGGGTCAATTCGGCCTCCCTCGCGGCCCACTCGTCCCAGCGCGCGAAGGCCACCGGCGTTGAGACCCCAATCGTGGGAGTGACCACTACCAGGTGCAGGTTCGGCAGATCTTGCAGAGCATAGACCTCCTCGCCACGTCCGACCCCCAGTACGGTTCCGCCGACCAGAAACAGCGGCAGGTCGCTGCCCACGCCGGCCGCGATCCGCAGCTTGTCATCCGGCGCTAACTTCAGGCCAAGCTCGCGTTCCAGGCCGAGCATGGTCACAATCGCATTTGACGATGCCGCACCCAGGCCACCTTGCACGGGCAGTTGTTTTTCGATGTGAATGACAACTCTGCCTTGTGCCTTTGCCTCCTTCATGACGCGTTCGGCCATCTTGTAGCAGGTGTTCGATTCGTCGAGCGGAACAGCTGGCTCTGTGCACTGAATCTCGATACCCGAACCAGCCAGTGCATCGACGCGGACCACGTCGTGCAGTGCGATCGTCTGGTAGATAGTGCGAAGTTCGTGGAAGCCGTCGAGTCGGCGAGGGCCGATCTTCAGTCCAAGATTGATCTTCGCAAAGGAGTGGAGAGACGTGGACATCCTGCAAGTTGTCAGTGGCTGGAGCCAGGTGTCAGTGTATCGCTCGCAGCTCTCAAGCGTCAGGTGCTTCGCGAACGGCCT
>Ga0306926_10007971_pt1 | contig 11537 bp, 8 predicted proteins | sample flu12Cox44000178_FD_203759 | JGI IMG/M metagenome (GOLD analysis project Ga0306926, IMG submission 203759) | Lab enrichment of tropical soil microbial communities from Luquillo Experimental Forest, Puerto Rico - flux8day.12C.oxic.44.000.178 (v2)... | ecosystem: Environmental > Terrestrial > Soil...
GCTCGGCCAGGTGACAAGCCCGCTCGACTTCCTGTTAAAGATGCCCGGCTGACGCGCGGCCGTTGTCACGGCCAGCGGTCGAGGTGGCGGACATCTTCCGCCGCCGCGGGCCGGCTTGGCGTGCGTCGCATGCCGGCCATGTGAGCCTCGGCCAACTCAAGGTCATGTCGGCGATCGAACGCTGCCGAACGGCGACGCTGGGCGGGCATGTCGAACGCTGCGAGGAGTGCGCCCACCTGCGCATCTCCTACAATTCCTGCCGCAACCGCCATTGCCCAAAGTGCCAGGCCGCCGCCGCCAAGGAGTGGCTCGCCGACCGTCAAGCCGAGCTCCTGCCGGTGCCCTATTTCCATGTCGTCTTCACCCTGCCGCGACCGGTCGCCGACATCGCCTATCAGAACAAGGCGGTCGTCTATGACCTGTTGCTCAAAACCGCCGCCGACACCCTGATCACCATCGCGGCCGACCCCAAACACCTCGGCGCCCGCATCGGGCTCACCGCCGTGCTCCACACCTGGGGATCAACACTGACCCACCATCCGCACGCCCATATCATCGTTCCCGGCGGCGGCTTGTCGCCCGACGGCCAGCACTGGATTGCCTGCCGGCCCCGCTTCTTTCTCTCCGTCGAGGTGCTCTCACGTCTGTTCCGCCGTCTGTTCCTGGAAAGGCTCACGGCCGCCTACCAGGCTGGGCGACTGGAGTTCTTCGCCGATCAGGCCGGCCTGACCAAGCCGGCACGCTTCAAAGCCTACGCTGCCGCACTGCGCAAGCGCGAATGGGTGGTCTATGCCAAGCGGCCTTTTGGTGGACCCGACGTTGTGCTCGCCTACCTGTCCCGCTACACCCACCGGGTCGCGATTGCCAATAGCCGGCTCGTCGCCTTCGACGGCGAGCGCGTGACGTTCAAATGGAAGGATTACCGGGCCAAGGCCGCCGCTCGCTACAAGCTGATGACACTCGACGTCGACGAGTTCATCCGCCGCTTTCTGATCCACGTCCTGCCCGGCGGTTTCCATCGCATCCGTCACTACGGTTTGTTTGCCAACGCCAACCGGGCCGGCAATATCGCATTGGCCCGTCAGCTCCTCGGCGTACCCGATCCAGCGCCGTCAAGCGACGAAGGCGATGGCGGCGAGGATGATCTCGAACACGAAGAGTGGAACGCTTGTCCCTGCTGGGCGGGCGCATGATTATCATCGAGACCTTCGCACCCGGCTGCCAGCCGCGGCTGTGGCCTATCCCATCGATCGGGCTCGACAGTTCATGACCATCACACCCCTGTCGCCATCCCCCAACACCGCTCCCACCCGACGTCGCTATCTCACCGGCAGCGCCCACGCTTCGCCGACAGCGATCCTCGGCGCCGCCTTCGGCCGACAAAACGCAGATCCCTCAATACAAGACCACGGTTCTGATCCTGCACACAGCGACCTAAACCAACGCCGGGGTGATTACTCAACCGTCGTCCCTGTTCCAAACCGGAGGATCAGGGTCTACTTCGACGTTAAATCCCCATAGACCGACCCCACCGCCGGCGCAAACTCCCCCCGCGGTTTCCTCCCCTGAGGCTTTTCGGACGCCTGCCCTCGAGCGCGGCGCACTGTCAGTGACGGGCAGGCGTCCGAAAACCCTTAACAAGAAGAGCCATTCTCGCCGCGAAGGCTGAGTGTAGCGCACCACGCCGTAGCGCCGCCGCCGCGATCGGCAACGCAGGGTGCGCCGCACCATTTCCAGGTGCCGTTCCCCGGCTCACCGACGATCCAGCGGCAGCCGTCGGCCCCGACGTCGGGCCAGCCAAGCCGAGTCTCGAGAGCGCGCAAAGGGTGGAAAGCCGCCATTCGCCTCCCGCCATCGATTAGCCGAGGTGTGCCATAGGCGATCAGCAAGAACCGATCTGGCCTTGGCGCTTGGCCTACTGCCAATGAAGGAAATACGTCTGCGCCATTGGGTAGCCCATTCCCGAGATTTCGTCGACCCTTGACTTGCTCGCACTTCTCAACGTGAAACCGCGTTAGCACTCGGTGTTCATGCCTTCAACTCGCGTTTGAGCTCGTCGAGAAAACGCCAGTCGGTGCCCTCGGCGATGATCTTCTGCGGGCTCGACTTGACCATGCCGGCCTCGTGCAGCCGCAGGCCGTAAAACCGGATCGTGTCCTCGGCATCGTATTCGCGCCACTTGTCGTACGGGAGCTCCTGGAGCGTCTGCAGCGCATAGTCATAGCGCGGGGTGAAACCGCCATCGACCAGCATCCGCGCGGCACGGGCCGGCTCGCTGGCGCAAAGATCTGCCGCCTTCAAAATCGCGCGCACTACCCGCTTGGTCGCGACCGGATATTTCTCGACGTAGGCAGTGCTGCCCGCCAGCATGCAGCAGAAATATTGTGACCACGGACGATTGACTGCGCTGTTGACGACGACACGGCCGATACGCTCGGTGCGCCATTCCTGCGGCACCGGCGGGAAGCCGAGGAACGCATCGATCTTGCCGTCAATGAACAGCTCTTTGGGACTGACCGCGCCGCTGGTGACCCAGCGTATCTCCCGATTCGGGTCGATGCCGACATTGGCGGCAATGACCGACAGGAACAGATGGTCGGGAGTCCCCAGCGCGAGGATGCCGACCCTCTTGCCGCCGAGATCGGCAACGCCGCGGATCCCTTCATGCACCAACAGCTCAAAACAGCCGACATGCACACCCGCCAGCACCTTCATCGGCACATTCCGATCGATGCCGGCGACCTGCACGGAAGCGAAGTTCAGGCCGAAATCGATCATGCCCTGCGCGATCCCGTCGGGCGTGTTGGCGCCCTTCGGCAGCAACACGCGGCGGAAATCGGTGAACCCCTCGGCACGCAGCAGCTCGTCGACGACATATTGCAGGGCGGAGCAGATGCCGGCCTCGACGAAGTTGGGCAATCGCACCGAGGTCGTCTCGGGCGGTCCTTCCGCCGCCAGAGCAGGCGTGCGCAGCAACGCCGCGGCGCCGATCCCGGAGATTCCGGCGAGAAACCGGCGCCGGCTTTGTGCGTTCGGCATGCAAACCTCCTTGCGATCTTTCGTGAGTTTTACCCCTTCAACTCGCGTTTGAGCTCGTCGAGAAAACGCCAGTCGGTGCCCTCGGCGATGATCTTCTGCGGGCTTGACTTGATCAAGCCTGCCTCACGCAGCCGCAGAGCGTAGAAGCGCACCGAGTCCTCCGGATCGTATTCTCGCCATTTGTCGTAAGCGATTTCGCTCAGCGCCTGGAATGCGTAGTCATATTGAGCGGTAAAACCGCGATCAACGAGTTGTCGCGCGACCCGTGCGGGCTCGGCGGCGCAGAAGTCGGAGGCCTTCAGAATGGCGCGCAATACCCGCTTGGTCGCAATCGGGTGCTCTCGAACGAACTCCCTGTTGCCGGCGAGCAGGCAACAGAAATATTCCGACCACGGTCGGTCTACGACGCTGTTGACCACGACGTGACCGATCTGTCGGCGACGGAGTTCCTGTGCAGCTGGGGGTAAGGCCAGGTAAGCGTCGATCTTTCCCTCTGTGAACATCTGCTTCAAGGAAGTGTCGGACCCCGTGACGACCCAGCGGACGTCCTTGATGGGGTCGAGCCCGACGTAGGCTACCATAGCCTTAGCGAGCACAGGGTCGAGCGAACCGACACTCTTCCCCCGCAAATCGGTGATGCTGTGAATGCCCTCACTGCCGAAGAGTTCGAAGCAACCGAGGTGCACACCGGAGAGCGCCGTGACCGCTTGGCCGGTATCGACAGCGGCGGCCAATTGCGGGGCAAAGGACAAGCTAAAATCAACCGCTCCGGTGGCGATTGCGGCGGACGGCGCCTGATCCATGTAGCGGATGTCAGCAAACCCCTCGCTGCGCAGTAGCTCGTCAGCAACATATTGAGGAGCAAAGCAGATCGCGGGGAACTTGGAGAACCGCACCGTTGTGATCTCGGGAGGCGGTTCCGCCGCCTTCGCCTGCCGGAATGGCAGGACACTCGCGGCGCCCGTTAGCCCCACTATGCTCAGAAACCTCCGTCGGGTTTGCGTTATTGGCATCGGAGGTGCTCCCTCTATCGCGCTCACGCCTTCAATTCGCGTTTGACCTCGTCGATGACGCGCCAATCAGTGTGTTCCGCAATGATCTGGAACACCCGATTTTCGCCGAGGCGCCCGTCTTTGTGGCAGAAATACCATCAGGTGTGCCCAAAGTCGATTCCGCCGAAAATTCGTAGATACTCCGGGTTAGAGTGGCTGGACACCGTTTTACAATCGGTGGCAGCCCTGCATCCCGGTGTATGGTGGGCTCGCTCGCCTCGTCGGCGAGGGCCAGCTCACGGATGCTGCAGCGGCGGGTCAGACGGAACGACGGCTTTGGCTCGAGAGTCGCCCTCGGAACCGGGTACCAAGCGTATGATTTTCACCACTAATCGCACCTGCACGATGGGGAGCCATCCAATGGCGGTCGTCGACGACCAGCTTAAGGGGCACGAACTCGAGCGGCTCTAGGTCGTCGGCCCCTCGGTGACGCCGGTGGCAACCTCGACCAACACCAACGCGCGCCGATGATCATGGTCGCCGCGAGGGGCACGGTGGTGATAAAAGGTGCGGCACGGCAAAGAATGGCGGTGTAGACCAGCTTTCAGGACTCGATAGATGATCGCGTTGGACGGCGACCACGGCCGGAGGACGCGCCCGCCGTCGATGGCTGGGTGGATTGTTATCGGGCCTCGGCCGTCGGGCTAGAACCTGAACATACGCGCGCTTCACGGGGACAGAACGATGCCGAGCTTTGTCTTCAAAAACGCCAATGTCGTTCTCGATGAACACGCCGAACTGCAGCCTGGCTTCAACATCCTCGTCAAAGGCGATCGGATAGAAGCGGTGACACGCGATCCGATCGACCTCCCCGACGCACAACAGATAGACGTTGCCGGCAAAACCGTAATGCCGGGACTGATCGACGCCCATGCTCACATCACCGGCCTCTCGCTGAGCCCCAAGAACCTCACCTATCCGGCGGCAGATCTTGTCGTGGCCTCCGCCAACTATCTCCGCAATAGCCTGATGGCAGGGTTCACGGCAATCAGGGAGGCGGGTGGCGCGGACTACTCGATCGCGCATCTCCTGAAGGAAGGGACGATCATCGGGCCTCGCCTGTTCTATTCCGGAAGGGCGCTGACTCAGACTGGCGGGGGCGCCGATTTTCGAACGCCAATAGAACTGACCGACCCGTGCGGTCATGTGAGCCCGTTGTCGGTAATGTCCGTGATCGCCGACGGGGTCGACCAGGTTCGCGCCGCGGCTCGCGAGGAGCTGCGAAAAGGAGCAACCCAGATAAAGGTGTTCGCATCGGGTGGTGTGGTATTTCCAGCCGAAGGCCATCCGACACAGTACGAATTCTCGGATGCCGAACTCGCAGCCATTGTCGAGGAAGCCAAAGCTCGCGGCACCTATGTCATGGCGCATGTATACACCGATGAAGGTGTGCTGCGGTGTCTCAAAGCCGGCGTCCGCTCCATCGAACACGGCAATTTCATGACTGAAAAGACAGTGGCCAAACTAGCGGAGCACGGCGCGTTTTTGGATCCGACATTCATCTCTCTCGTGCAACAGGTCGAGACCGCTGGAGAGACGGGGTTGTCCGGCACGATCGTCGACAACCTCAAGCGAACAATCGAGAGGGGGAAGCGGGTCTATTCCTGGGCAAGGCGTCACCAGGTCCCAATTGCCTTGGGCACTGATTTATGGGGGCCTGACGCGCAAAGATCGCAGCTGCGGGAATTCGAGGTTCGCCGCGAATTCGATTCAGCGCCCGAGATCCTACGCTCTACTACGGTGATAAATGCCGAGCTGCTGATGCAGAAGGGAAACCTAGGGACTGTTTCCCCGGGTGCCTACGCCGACTTGCTGGTGGTGGACGGCAATCCTCTGGTGGATCTCGGAATTCTCATTGACCCGCAGCACAACCTCAAAATCATCATGAAGGCAGGTGTGATCTACAAGAACACCCTCTCCGAGGCCAGCCAGCACCCCTCGACCTAGCGATTGCGTGCATTCTCGCGTTGGAAACTCCAATGAAATTTTCCCATTCTGCGATCGCGGTCGTATTGTCCCCAATCTTCTTGCCATCCAGCCTACTGACGCGGCGGAGCCTGAACAGAAGGTCTACACCATCGGGTTTTTATGGGGTGCGCCGCTCATGCCCAGCCGATCGCCGTGAAGACGGGGCGGGCATAAAACGCGTCGGGAGCCTCACCCCAAGCAATGAGCGCCTTCGCCATCTGCTCCAGCTCGTGCCGGGTCGTCCAGCCCTGCGCGACCGCCAACTCTCCGAGTACCCCACGCAGTCGGATCAAGTCGTTCTGCGCGACTCGGCGCGTCTCCTCGAGCGAGCCGGCCGGAGGTCCCGTTTGGGTTGCCAAGGTGCCCGAGGCTTGGGTCCGTGCAAAGCCTGCCTCTTGGAGGAGGGCACGCAACCGGAGAGCATCCGATGATCGGCCCGTGTTGTGTTCGCGCTCGAGCACCCGGAGCTTATCCCACGTCTCCAGGAGCGGGCTCGTCGGGTGGCGAAAAGTGATCGTCGAGGACCCGTCGACGATGCCGATCACACCTCCCGGCCTCAGCACCCGCCGAGTCTCCTTGAGCGCCGCGAGCGGGGAAGCCAAGTGTTGGAGAAGCGCGCACGCGAATGCCGCGTCGAACGAACCGTCAGCGTAGGGTAGCTGATAGACGCTCGTTGCCAAAAACACGAGATTTGCAATCCCCCGCTCCCTGGCGAGAGCGCGCCCATCCATCACGGCGCTTTCGGGGCGATCGATGCCGATCGTTTCGCCTGGCGCTACCGCTTGAGCGAGATCGGCGGTGATGGAGCCGGGACCGCACCCGCAGTCGACGAGCCGCATCCCGGCTCGCAGCAGCGGCGCGAGGAACGCGCCCGCCGCACCGGTGCGGCGGGCAAGCACGGCGCGGCTCCATTCCTCGTCTGTCTGGTACGGCCGCTCGCTCCCCGGCCGCGGGTCGGGGATGCAACCCTTCTGTTGTCCCAACGTTCGGCGGACCCGGTCATCTCATATGCGCCGCACGCGGCATCCTCCGCAGCTAGCAGTCAACGACTATACGGTTCCACTTCGCAGAGTTCCACGGATCCGCAGTTACGGGAAGTCTTCGCCGCGCACCGGGTGCGGTTTTGGCGAGGCCGAGTCGGGCCGTCCGGCCGAGGCGCCGGCCTCAACCCGCGCTAGCTGTCGGGGAAACCGACCGGCACGCGATCATCGGTGGCTTGCGCTTTGCGCGGCGGATGTTTGCCGTATCCGGTCTGACGGGCCTCCCACCCTGACGCCATGTTGGCGCCAAGATCCGGGCGTATCGTTTGCCTTCGACGCTGAGCTCTGGGCGATGGCAAGAGCGATCCCGGCTCGCCTCCCTGCTCTCTCCCTCAGCGCATGCTCCGGTTTTGCCGACAGTGGTGTGTAAGCCTTTGATATAAAGATATCATCTGTGTTCGAGCGGCTCGACTTTGCAGGCGAAATTGATTTTTTCCCTGAGACTCAGGGAACGGCAGGGAAGTTCGGGCCCCTTTTCGTTCCCTGCCAGGGCGCATCGATTCACCCCAGATGCAGCACCGCCTTGCCGGCAAAGGTGCGGTCGAGCAGTTGCCGGGCGACCGGGCCGATCTCGGTCCACGGCGCCTCGACCGCGACGTGCGGACGAAGGACGCGGCCGGCGACGAGCCCGGCCAACAGAGTCAGCCCGTCGGCGGCGGGCTCGACCCGGCGCAGCTCGTGGAACAGGATCAAGCCGTAGAGCTTGACGCCGCCGACCCTGAAGAACTCACCGCTCGCGATCGTACTGGTCGCGCTTTCGGAGACACCGAACGTGACGCAGGTCCCACCCGGCGCCAGCATCGTCAACGCTGCCGCCAAAGCCGGGCCGCCGACCGAGTCTAGGATGAGGTGGAACGGGCCATGCGGTTGCGCCGCCTTGAGATCGGCGCCGGTGACAACCCGCTCACCGCACCAGTCCGCGATCGTCCCGCGGAACTGCGATTGGCGGACCTGACCCCAGACGAGCGCCCCCGAAGCGGCGGCGAGCTGCACGGCGAGGTGCCCGACCCCGCCCGAGGCGCCGTCGACCAGCACCTTGCGGCCGAGCAGCGGACCGCCCTGGCGCAGTGCGTGGAGCGCCGTCAGGCCCGCGACCGGCAGGGTTGCGGCTTGCGCGTCGGTTACGCCTTCGGGCAATGGTGCTACGGAATGGCTCGGCGCGCGTATGCGCTCCGCCCAGGCGCCCGAGGGGAGCATGCCGACAACCCGGGTGCCGACCGGCGGGCCGCTGCCGTTGGCGGCGCGCGCCTCGACGACCCCGGCGAAATCCCAGCCGGGACGGTCGCCGGGCTGTCCTTGTGATGTGGCGCGCCTCACCTCGCCGCGGTTCAATGAGATCGCCGTGACCCGGACGGTGATCTCGTCCGGGGAGGCAGGAGCCAGCTCGACGGGTTTCAAGCCGAGCCCCTGCGGGCTCGACGGATCGACGACGACGGCACGAATGGTCTCGGGCATGGGGCCTCCTCCACAAGCCAGGTTGGCGCTCAACACCGGTAAAGCTACACTCGATTTCGTTTACCAGTGCAACCGGCTGGCCGCTCGAACGAACGGCGGGAGGAACCATCGATGCTCGTCATGAACGTGATTGCCGAGATCCTGAAGCGTGAGGGTGTGTCGACCCTCTTCTGCTTTCCGACGACCCCGATCATCGAGGCGGCTGCGGCAGCCGGGATCAAACCCGTCATCTGCCGCCAGGAGAGGGTCGGCGTCCATATGGCCGACGGCTTCTCGCGGGTTTCGAACGGCCGGCCGCCGGGTGTCTTCGCGATGCAATATGGACCGGGTGCGGAGAACGCGTTCGCCGGGGTCGCGACGGCGTTTTCCGACTCTAGCCCGGTCGTCTTTCTGCCGCTTGGCCATCCGCGCGAGACGGCACAGCTCTTCCCAATGTTCAAGTCGAGCCGCACCTACGCCTCGATCACAAAATCGGTCGAGGAAGTCATCCTGCCCGATGAGGTAGCCAATGTGATGCGCCGCGCCTTCAGTCAGGCGAAGAACGGGCGATCCGGGCCGGTTATGGTCGAGATCCCGGCGGACGTTCACAGCACCGATGTCAGCATAGACCCGGGCAAATATCAGGCGGTGCGCTCGACCCGATCGGCCGGCGATGCGCGTGACATCGACGAGGCGGCGGGCATGCTGCTCGGGGCTTCCTGCCCGATGATTCTGGCAGGGCAGGGCGTATTCTATGCCGAGGCGACCGACGAGTTGCGGCAGCTCGCCGAGCTTCTAAAAGCGCCGGTGATGACGACCTTCGACGGCAAGAGCGCCTTTCCGGAGGATCACGCGCTGGCGCTCGGGCCCGGCGGCGGCACCTTCACCGGGCCAGGGCAGCATATCCTGCACAAGTCTGATCTGCTGTTGGGTGTGGGCTGCAGCTTTACCCGCCACGGCATCGCCACCCCGGTCATACCGCCCGGCAAGAAGATCATCCATGCGACCAACGACACGCGCGATCTCCACAAGGCCTTTGCCGCCGATCTCGGAATCCTCGGCGATGCCAAGCTCGTGCTCGGGCAATTGATCGAGGCGGTGCGCGACCGGCTCGGTGGCAAGGCGCGCTCGAACGGTGTGGCCCAGGAAGTCGCGAGCCAGCGCGAGGCATGGCTCGGCCGCTGGCAAGCCAAGCTGCGCTCGGACGAGCGGCCGATCAACCCCTACCGGGTGATCTCGGAGTTCATGCGGGTGGTCAACCCTGCCGAGGCCATCGTTACGCATGATTCCGGCAGTCCGCGCGAACAGCTTAACCCGTTCTATCGGGCGACCCGGCCGCGCGGCTATATCGGCTGGGGCAAGTCGCACCAGCTCGGCACCGGGCTTGGGCTCGCGATCGGCGCCAAGGTCGCGGCACCCGACAAGTTCTGCGTCAACTTCATGGGCGACGCGGCTTTCGGGATGACCGGCCTCGATTTCGAGACCGCGGTGCGCTGCGGTATCCCGATCACCACGATTGTGCTGAACAACTCGACGATGGCGATCGAGACCCATGCGATGGCGCTGTCGCACGAGCGCTATCGGGCGCGCGATCTCGGCGGCAACTACGCCAATATCGGCCGCGATCTAGGCGGGTGGAGCGAGCGGGTCGAGGATCCGGGACAGATCGGCGAGGCGATCCTGCGCGCGCGGCGACAGAACGAGGACGGGAAGGCGGCACTCCTCGAATTCATCACCAGCCAGGAGCAGACCTTCTCGCATCGCCGCGGCGCCGCCGAGTAGCGCAAAACGTGGCGCCCCGCATCGGCTACCTGCTCCCGACCCGCGAGCGGGTCATGGAGGGCCGGCCTCAGACCGGCCCGCTGCTCGACCTCGCCGCACGGGCCGAGGGGCTCGGTTTTGACTCGGTGTGGGTCGGCGACTCGCTCTTGGCCCGGCCGCGGCACGACCCGCTGACCTTGCTCGCGGCGGTGGCGGCGCGCACGCGAAAGGTCCAACTCGGGACCGCGGTGTTTCTGCCGGCATTGCGCAACCCCGTCGTGCTCGCACACCAGCTCGCCACCCTCGACCAGATCAGCGAGGGTCGGCTGGTGCTCGGCGCCGGCATCGCCAGCGACGTACCGAATATCCGAGCGGAGTTCGTCGCGGCAGGGGTACCGTTCGAAGGGCGGGTCGGCCGCATGATGGAAGGTCTGCGACTTTGCCGGGCATTGTGGACCGGACACCCGGTCGACTGGGACGGGCGGTGGCCGGTCAAGGGCGGCGTGCTCGGCCCAATGCCTTACCGCTCCGGTGGCCCACCGATCTGGCTAGCCGGATCGGTCCGTCCGGCGCTCGAACGGGCGGCCCGCCATTTCGACGGCTGGTTCGCAATCGAGCCTAGCCTCGCCAGGTGGACCGAGCAGTGGAACGAGGTGCAGGCGGTCGTTCGTGGCGCCGGGCGCGATGTCAGCCAGTTCGTTGCCGCGGTGTACGTGACCCTCGCCATCGACGAGGACGCGGCACGCGCCGAGCAGCGGATCGATGCGTTCCTGGAAAACTACTATGGTCAACCGGCCTCGCTGCTCCGCCAGAGGCAAGCCTGTTATGGCGGCCCGGCCGAGGCTGCGGGAACTTACCTCAAAGGCTACGCGGATGCCGGCGCCTCGCACCTGATCGTGCGCTTCACTGGCGCGCACGAGCGCAATCTCGAAACCTTTACCAGGCTGCGCACAGAACTCGGCTGGTGATCACTGTTTACCGACGTCGCCCGATCAGTACGCCGACCAGGGCGACGACCGCCAACGTACCGAAAAGAGCGGGCCTCGAAGTGGTGCGCATCGCGTGAACCGCGGCATCGAGGGCTTCATCACCAGCCGTAGCCACTCGGGTCGTAAACCGGTGCGTCAGATGATCGAAGAAGGAGGCGTTGGCCGGCGGCGGAGGCAGCACGGACATCAATATGGGGGCGGCGGGCGCCGCTGGCGGTGAAGCGGCTGGTGCGTGATAGACAGCAGCGGGCGCC
>Ga0306926_10007973_pt1 | contig 11537 bp, 13 predicted proteins | sample flu12Cox44000178_FD_203759 | JGI IMG/M metagenome (GOLD analysis project Ga0306926, IMG submission 203759) | Lab enrichment of tropical soil microbial communities from Luquillo Experimental Forest, Puerto Rico - flux8day.12C.oxic.44.000.178 (v2)... | ecosystem: Environmental > Terrestrial >...
ATGTCCTGCAGACGTGCTGTGACTAGAAGGCTCGACGGCTCTTTGAAATCGCCCTTGTGCTCGTGCGCTTCAATCACGTCGCCCGCGTCATTGTAAACGCGGATCACGGCATCATGTGAACGACTACGAAACTTTTCTACTCTTCCACGATCACCGGCGTGCCTTCGCGACTGGCGTCGAAAAAGTGCTCGGCCATTCCCTTCGGCAAGCGAATGCAACCATGCGAAGCAGCATACCGCGGGACATAGCCTTCGTGCATTGCATAGCCACCATTAAAATGCATGCAATAGGGCATTCGCGCGCCATCGAAATGTGTCCCGGCCGGCTGAGAATCATAGCGCGAATCGACGTTCGATTTTACGACTTTGCCCGAATCGTCGACATAATCGCCGAACTCGCTTGAGACGTGGTTCCTATCTTTGGAAACAACATGATAGTGGCCAGGAGGCGTGGAGAAGCCAGGTTTGCCGGTGGAGACAGTCGATTCGCCGACCACGCGCTTGCCTTTGTAGAAATAAGCTCTCTGCTTGCTGAGATAGACGACGATCTTGGGTGAGCCATGCACGCCGTCGCCTTTCCAATAACCCCACTGAGAAGCCTGCCAAGGAAAAACTCCGGCCCGTAGATTCTGCATGTAGGATGGAGCTTCTGCGCAGTTGGAGCACACTATGATGATTACCGCGCTGCTCAAAAGCCGCACGAGCGGCTGTAAAAACTTGACGTGGTTACTTTGCATTGCCAGCGGCGGCCCGTTCCAGTCGTTTGTCGGCTTATTTGTTGTTTGTGTTGCGTCAGTGGCACCGAACAGCAATTGATGCCCGCCCGCAACGTCCTGTTTTGGAATCAGGTCATTCAAGCGAATCAATTTTTGTTTTCTGCGCTTTGGCCTTTGAATGGCTGACTCTGGGGCGGGCGCATTGTTTTTGTTCTTGGGTGCATTCATTTGGGCTTCATGTGTTGCGAGGGGTGGAATCTCTTGCTGAGGATTTCCTCACTAATCGGATGCGCACTGCTTCGCGGTCGCCGTTGTTCTGACTTTAGACTCTCTGAAATCGCCTTTGTGCTGGTGTATTTCTATCACGTTGCCAGCATCATCTTAAACACGGATCACAGCATCGTGTGGGCCGCTGTAGAATTTCGCGTAATGGATTGCGCCTCCTTAACCGTATTAGTGGCTGGCTGTGCCGCCCGTGCTGCTTGTGCTGGGTTTGGATTTACCCGTAATACCGCCCCCACCTTTGACGTCTTTTCCTGGCTGCAGGTCACGAACTTTGACGTGCCCCTTCTTCACGCGGCGCCAAACGGAGCGGATTACATTAATATTTTCGTTTTGTGGATCCATTGCCACTTATTCGTAGCAGCGTTCGCTTTAGGATGGCAGACGGACCCCCCGAAGTCATAAACATTTTTTTCGCGACCACTCTTTGAAATCGCCCTTGTGCTCGTGCGTCTCGATCACATTGCCGACATCATCGTAAACGCGGATCACAACGTAATGTGAGCGGCTCCGGTACACAAGGAAACTGCATCGCGTAGTCGAAGAACGACGGTGCAGTCCTGTAGTCTTATAATTATAGGATCTCAGTCCTCGTCGAGAATCACCCGATCAACTACCATATCGGGACCCGTTCCGATATAATGCACGCGGACTGGGACACCGACCTTGATCCTTGTTCTAACGGCATCGTTATCCAGAACTCTGCCGCTCCGAGTCACATATGTGGCCGTATTTCCGATCAAAGGATAGCGGACTGGACCGCTGCTTTCTCTGACAACAATTACACTCCCCGGAGTGTACTCCGTGATTGTGCCTTTGGCATCTCCCGTAGTGGTCGTTTTGGTCTCCGTGACCTGCCCCCATGCAAATGGTGCCACGGCCACCAACGCGATACTGACTAATACTTTCTTCATATAATACTTGTCCCTTCTTTGTTTGGTGCTTTGAACAGAGTGCGGGAACGCGTCTGCTAACGATTTCCCTGAGCGTACAAGAGTCACCCCTCTCTGTATATTTGTAATTCGGATGCGGACGGTCTCGGGGTTGCCCTTGCTCTTATCTTTAGAGCTCTTTGAAATCGCCCTTGTGCTCGTGCGTCTTGATCACGTTGCCAGCAGCATAGTAAACGCGAATCACGCGATTCTCTTTACTTCGTCGAGCGCGAGCTCTCTGTGTTCTGAAAAGCTGTGATTAGCCACTTCCCGTCAGTTTTGACCATCACCATCGTGGTAATTTCTTTCAAAACCGGAACAGGCTCTCCAGCCGGACGGCTCGAGCCGATCACGTCCCACGTAGCGTGGACAAGCGCAACATCGGGTGCTGGAAAACGAACTTCTGCACCGGTAAGACTCTGAACGGCTGTCTTTAATCTGTTCTCGAACAGTTCCGCGTGCCGCCGGACAATCTCCTGCACTCCTGTCCAGTGGACACCGGCGATGTTTACGTAGTCACAGTTTTCAGTGAAGAGACGACCAAAGGCGGCCATGTCATGGCTGTTCCAAGAAACTGCGTATTCGGCGAGAACATTGCGCACAGCACTTTCATCGTCATTTCCGTAGGCCGTGCCGCTGTAATAGCTCCCGTAGTAACTCCCAGACGGGTAGCCATATCCGTACTCATAGCCGGACGATCCATAACCATAGTCATAGTTACCATACCCGTATCCGTAGCCGGAGTAGTAGGGTCCGTATGGGTAGCTCCAAGGACCCCAATCCCAACCCCACCACCATGGTAAGCCGAAGTCGCTGATAAAGATGATTTCGTTGAAATTGTTGAAGCGATGAACTCGATGATGTCGATCAAAGTCCAAGCGTCGGAGGCCCAAAGCTGAATTTATTATTGGAGCGCGGTGCATTGGCATCCGTCCCATCGAACGTAGCATCGGAGCGCGGGGCATCGGCATTCGGGCAATCGAACGTGGCGTGAAAGCGCCGCGCATACCCATCCGGGACGTCGAATTACCATGCACCCTCATCTGCGCCGTAGCAGTCGAGGCTGCGAAAACGCATGCTGCCACGAAACTAAGGAGAACGAATTTTCTCCAGTTCATAGCGTTAAAGGTTTTCAAGAAATTGAACCCGTCGGGATTTGAAAAGTATCGCTGTTCCCTTGAACTCGCCAGTGTGCTCGTGCGGTTTCGATCACATTGGCAGCATCATCGATCTTTTTGACGACATATGACGATGGGACACCCCCAGAAGGATGCGTGCGCACGAAGCGTTAGTGCTGGGGGCTTCAGCGGGCATATGAAAATTCTCGCTGCCCGAATCATACGCCAGTTGCTATTGGACACTGGGCGAATTCACAGCCGGACGGCCCATGAGCAAGGGTATTAAAAACGCGGTGATGTTGGTTGAACCAGCCTGCTGATTTGGCAAGCCGGCAAAGGTAACAACGGCGTTACTTTTCTCGTGCGGCTAATGGCGCGGTTTGTTGCGAACGGGGAAAAAGGAGGAAATCCCATGAATCACAATGTGTCAACTCACGTAAGAAACCACGAAACTACCCGTACGATCAAAAACCGGCTTACGCGGCTTCTTTCCGTAGGAATTGCGCTCTGCGCAGTCCTTGGCGGAATTACATTCGCGGATACAATTGGCTTCCTGCCAGATCAAATGATCGTTTCCACTGTTCCGCCAAACGGAGACGTGAATCCCTATGGCGTTGCCTTTGTACCGGAAGGCTTCCCAAACGGTGGGCCCTTGCAACCGGGAGATATTCTGGTCTCAAATTTCAATAACAGCGATAACCTGCAAGGGACTGGCACCACCATTATGCGCGTTTCAGCCAGCGGTGCGGTCTCAACTTTCTTTGCTGGTCCGCCTCACCCAGGGGTATCATCCGGCCTTGGTCTTTCTACAGCACTGGCAGTGCTGCGCGAAGGCTTCGTGATTGTTGGAAACGTGCCTTCAACGGATGGCACATTTGCAACAGTTACGCCGGGTTCGCTGCTGGTCATTAGCAAGAATGGCCGTTTAGTCAGCACGATTAGCGGTCCGAACATTAATGGTCCATGGGATATGACCATCCTGGACCAAGGTAATCAGGCGGTTGCCTTTGTCTCGAACGTGCTCGCAGGGACCGTCGTCCGACTGAACCTCAATGTGGCTCCGAGTGGTGTGACGGTCGCGAGCACGACCGTGATCGCATCTGGATATCAGCACAGGGGCGATCCGAGTGCTTTCGTAGTTGGGCCTACCGGCTTGGTATACGATCCAACCCAGAATGTACTTTTTGTGGCATCCACGGAGGACAATGCCGTATTCGCAGTTCGGAACGCTGCAACAAGAACCAGCAGTGGAGGCACAGGAACGGTTATTTACACAGATGCAGTTCACCTGCATGGTCCACTCGCTATGGCTAAGGCTCCCAATGGCGACTTCCTCGTTTCCAACAGCGACGTGATTAATTCCGACCCGAACCAGCCTAGCGAGATTGTCGAGTTCACCCAGCAAGGCCAGTTTGTTAAGCAACTCAATGTCGATCCCGCACAGGGTGGTTCATTTGGGTTAGCAGTGAATGTCAATGGGGGGACGGCGTTCTTCGCTGCGGTAGATGACAACACAGCGACTCTAACCATTTGGAAGATCCCGCTGCAGTAATTCTACCGCTAGACTTTTTAATCGATCTGAACAAGGCGGCTCACGGCTCTTTGACTTGGCTCGCGACACCGCCTTACGTGCCGCTCTTCAGCGTAGCAACCTCACGGCTGTGGCGAACTCTACGGGGGTGGCGGTGGTGTTGCGCGAGCCCTCGGTGTTGGGGTAGGTCTTGGCATTGGCATCGGCGTTGCTGTAACCGTGGCGGTGGCCGTTGCCGTTGCCGTCGCTGTTGGCGTAGGCGTGCCTGCTCCGGCTGGTTCGCTGTCGGTGAAGGCATCCTGCTGTTGTATGCCATTGATCGCGACCCGCCCGTCCACCCATCCCGTGCGGTGGCTAGTAGCTACCGCGATCTGGTAGTCGTAGAGAGAGTAAGGTTGCTCCGACAGGGGACGCACTATGTCCGAGAACGCCATGTCAGGCTGCCAAGTCACCCCGTTGTCGGTAGATTTGCGCGCAAACATTTGGTAACAGCGCGTGTTAGCGCCAGGCGTGCAACTCCCCGCCAGTACGCTCGTCATACCAGACGGCAAACACGGTGCCGCTGGGGCTGACGGAAAGATTTGGCTCCCACTGCGTGGCGGTGCCGGTGTCGGTGTTCAACTTGACGGGCGTACCAAAGGTCACGCTGCTGTCGGTGGAGCGAATGTAATAGATGTCGCCGTGGTCAGTAGCGCTGTCGCAGGCCGCGTTCTGACCGCATTGGGCATAGACGTAATGTACGACATGGTTAATGGCCGCAGGCTGCCCCCAGCCCATGTACACCCACGCAGGCGATGGGCTGCTATACATGTAGACGAAATAGCCCGTAACGTTCCGACCGGGCCCAAAGAAGGTGGGACCGGTGTAGGTATTAGTCCAGGTGGCACCGCCGTCGGTTGATCTAAAGATCAGGTTGGAGCGCGGGGCAAAACCGCCACCGCCTTCGTTCATCCCTGCGATGTACACGTCGCCTGTGACCAAGTTGCCCGTAATCTGCACCTTGCGGATGAAAGTATTGGTGACCACCTGTTGCTCGTTGGTCCAACTGTTGCCATTGTCAGTGGAGTACCGGACAAAGAGAGCGCCGCCGCCGACCGTGAAATCGTTCCAGGAAACGTACATTCGCCCGTAAAAAGGAGAGGCTGTGTTATTATCAGCCCAGCCGGACTCCCGGTCGTCCTGTGAGCCGGTGCGCATCGCAGCGACGGAAAACGTGTCGTTGCATGCGGATGAAAAAGCTGACGGGGTTTTTTCCGAAGAGACTGCCCGCAGGGCGATGGCTAGACCGAGCTCGGCCTATCGTGCCGCGGCCGACCGAAAGGCAATACATCTCCGTCTTGCAATAGGCGAAACAACCTCCTAGAAGTTGCGTTTCATCGCCAGTCGCAATGCTTTTCAACTCCCTCACGTTCGTTGTTTTCTTCACGATTGTTGTCACGCTCTATTGGAGCCTTCAGGGATGGGAGCTGAGAAAAAACCTGCTGGTTGTAGTGAGCTATATTTTTTACGGCGCCTGGAACCCGCCATTTGCGGCGCTGCTGTTTTCGACAACCTGTATGGATTTCTGGCTCGGCCGCCAGATTGCAAAGGCGCACGTGCATCGGAAGCGCCGGTGGCTGGTTGCCAGCGTTTGCATGAACCTGAGCATGCTCGGGTTCTTCAAATATGGAAATTTTCTCCTGCAAAATTTCCAATGGCTGCTCGCGCGCATCGGAATCGTTTACCAACCGCCGCATCTGGACATCTTGCTGCCAGTCGGCATTTCATTTTACACCTTCCATTCGCTCTCTTATACGCTGGACATTTATCGCGGGGTGCTTCAACCGACGCGATCTTTGCGCGATTTCGTGCTGGCGGTTTCGTTTTTCCCACAGCTCGTTGCCGGGCCGATTGTGCGCGCTGGCGATTTTTTGCCGCAGCTCAGGCACTCTCCGCGACTCAAAGAAGGCCAGTTCTTTTGGGGACTGGCGCTTATGACGCTGGGCCTGTTTGAAAAAATCGTGCTGGCGGACACGTTGCTGTCTGTCTCGGCCGACCGTGTGTTCGGCTATGCCGGGCCGCTGGTCGCGCTTGATTCGTGGGGGGGCGTGCTCGCGTTTGCAGGGCAAATCTTTTTCGACTTTGCCGGTTATTCCCTCTGCGCGATCGGCGCTGCCTTAACCCTGGGATTCCATCTCAAGGACAACTTTCGCTTTCCGTATGCGGCGATCGGCTTCTCTGATTTTTGGCGGCGCTGGCACATTTCGCTTTCCACTTTTCTTCGCGATTATCTTTACATTCCGCTCGGTGGCAATCAGGTCAGACCTTTTCGTGCGGCGCTTAATCTTGTTATCGTCATGTTCCTGGGTGGCCTTTGGCACGGCGCCGCATGGACTTTTGTTGTTTGGGGCTTGTTGCACGGCTCCTATTTAGTTATTGAGCGAGTCTTTCGCGTTTTGTTCGAAGCCAAACGATGGGCGAGCACGTTGCCGGTCCGCGTCCTCGCCGGTTTTGCCACTTACGCGGCGGTTTGCGTTGCGTGGGTATTTTTCCGCGCGCCTGATTTCACGATCGCGAGCCGGATGCTGGGCGGTATGTTCGGCCAACACCCACACGGCGACGCGATTCTTACCACACGCGAATTATTGCAAATTGGAAGCGTCACCATCGGTGTGATCGCGATGCATTGGGCGATGCGCGATAACGCGTTTGAGACCGCTGTAATGCGTTTGCCGCACTGGGCGATCACCGCGATCGGATCCGCGATGGCGTGCGCAATCATTTTCACTCAAGGAACCAGTAATGCGTTCATCTATTTCCAATTTTAAGGAGCGGCTCCGCCTACCGCGCTTGTTTTTCCGCAAACCTTCGCGGGAGGAACAGATTCACGGCGGTCCACCTTTGGAATTTGAGCGGCCGATTCCGCCTGCGCCGTGGCGCGGAATCGCCGTTGTGGTGACGATCGTCGTAATCGCTGCGACCACGGTGTGGGAGTTGTACTGCCGCTCGCTTGGCTATACCCCGACGCTGAATGATAACGAAGATCTGTGGACGCTGCGCCGCCGTGTTGTTGCTCCGGAATCCATTGTGATTATCGGCGATTCTCGCGCCTGGTTCGATGTCGATCTGGATGAACTCCAAAAGGGCTTGGGCAAACGACCGATCCAACTTGCCATGGGAGGCTCGACCGCTTTCCCTGTGTTGGCCGATCTGGCGGATGACAAAAATTTTCACGGCACGATCATCTGTAGCGTTGTTCCGCATTTGTTTTTCGCGCCGCCGGGCTCTCCGCCGATGGAGCGTGCCGAGAAAGGAGTAAAGCGGTTTCACAATCAAACGCCCAGCGTGTCAGCGAATATCTCGCAATGCCGGTGGAAGGGCATGTCGCATTTTTAAAACCTGATGATTTAAGTCTCGAAGCGCTTTTAAACCAATTGCCGATCCCGAATCGGCCCGGTGCGCTGGTGCCTCCGCGTTTTCCGCCTACTTTCAAACTGAAGATCGAGAACGTCGCGCACGAATGTGCGAGAAATGCGCTGAACCCGGGAGCGAATTAGCGAAAAAAATCCAACAGATCTGGATTCCGCTCTTCACGCCGCCGCCACCACCTACTTACGTGCCGAAGGATGTTTTTTTTCGCGAAATGAATGAAGGAATCCAAAAGCGTTTTGTTGACGTGACCGCTGCCATCGAAAAAATTCGGTCGCGCGGTGGAAAGATTGTTTTCCTTCGGTTTCCCAACAGCGGTGGATTGAAGGAACTCGAAGATTGGATCACTCCCCGGGAAAAAACCTGGGATCCGCTTTTAAAAATGACCGGCGCGCCCGGAATTTATTACTCTGACTTTCCGGAGCTCTCTGCATTCAACTGTCCCGAATGGTCGCACTTATCTGCTGGCGATTCGGTGGAATTCAGTAAACGTCTCGTCCCGCATCTGCGCGCTGCACTGAAGATGTAAGTCCTCGCATTCTCAGGGCGAGCGACGTGCCGGTGCCAGTCTGGCTTTTGAGCTCAACGAGGATAAGTGATCGTCTCATCGCAAAAAAACGGTTTGTAATTTTGTCCAGAGTGATAATCTACACGGCGAAGCGGGGAGTGAGTCTTCGCGGATGTACGCGGTGTGTGAACGGGAACCGATTTTGGGATGATGGAGAAACGCTGCTCACTTGGCCTTTTTTGTTTCGCGCTCTTCATCGCATTTGATCCAGCCATTGGCGGTCAAATCGAAGCGGTCACGGAAAAAGACAAGCCGCTCACCAGAAAATCGTCCACTTCCCGACCTGCGCGGAGGTATCCATGGAAAACAAGCATCGTAACAACAGTCTTTTGGATCGGTGAACAGCCAGGCGGACATAATCTCGTCCCGAATCGCACAAGTGCCTGGGACAAACAATGGACAAAAAGCTACGGCGGTTTTGATGACCCGAATCCTGCCCATCGGAGTAATTATATCCCGGTAAAATTTACGCCGCGGCAGAACCCATTTTACTGCGCACTGCCGTACAACGACAAAGCACATACAGGTCATCGGCCGGAAGCGCCGCGCGTTGTTCCGTGGTTTCAAGAGGCGTACCAGGGTCCCGCTGTTTCCACTTGCAAAGATCGGTGGCTCGCCATCCGTAAAGGCAATCGAATCGCTTATGCCCAATGGGAAGATGCAGGACCATTCCGAACGGACCATTGGCAATACGTGTTTGGCACGGAACGTCCGAAGCCGTCCCTGAATGGGGGCGCAGGCCTTGATGTCTCCCCTGCAGTGCGAGACTACCTCGGGCTGAGAGAAACCGACGTCACCGACTGGCGGTTTGTGGACTTTAGCGAAGTGCCTCGCGGGCCGTGGTCAACTTTGGGAGAAAACAATACGTTCGTCATCAACAGTCGCAAAAAAAGCGTGAAGGTCGCTGAGCGGTTGAGACGAAAGGAAGTAGGCGTGATTGCTCGATAATTGTCAGAGAGACGAGCGCATGAGTTTCTTTTCGCGGCGGATGCGAGGACTGCATCGATTTTCACAATTTTCTACGCTGGGCGCGGCCGTGATGGTTTTGACCGGCTGTAGTGCTGTGAGCGACCTGATCTCGTCGCACCTAACGGAGAGTCATTCCGGCCAGGCATCGATTGTCGTAAGCCTGCAGGCGCAGGAAGCCTATCTCTACCGTGGAGGGTATAGAACCGCATCGTCCCGCATATCCAGTGGTCGCGAAGGACACCGGACTCCCGTTGGTCACTTCCAAGTCATCCGTAAGGACGAAGATCATCGTTCCAGCCTCTATGGTGATTACGTTGATGAGTCGGGCCGGATCGCGAAGGCCAATGTCGATAGCAGCCGTGACCCCAAACCGCCGCATTCGCATTTCGTGGGCGCCCCGATGCCTTACTTTCTTGAATTCTCACCGGGCTACGGATTGCACCAGGGTTACCTGCCTGGGGTGCCCGCATCACATGGATGCATCAGGATGCCTTATTGGAAAGCGCGCCAGTTTTATGACGCCGCTCACATCGGGACACCGGTGGTCGTCAAACCTTAGCAAAGGCGCGCAGCGCAATCGGCTAATGCGATCCAGAGTGAGGGAGTTGAAGCAATATATGGCATGATTGTGAACCAGCCGCTCTGGACAGTTGTCGCTTGGTTGTCGATCTTTAGTCTGCTTACCGGCTTTACCTTTGCGTAGTCGAATGTTCCGAGCGTGCTTATCTTGTATCACGTCGAAATCGGGCGCAAGATTCAAGGCACTTACATTTTAGGATGCGAAGCTTTCTCACTTACCTTTCAGAAAGATGCAAATGGGCATCAAAAGGGGCAGCTGGAGCCTGTGGTTGGGTATCTTTCATTGTTGGAGCCACGCTCGCGGTTCTACTTTGGTATTCCCCACAGTGGTTTCACGACCACATCTCGGATCGAGTGAACGCACTTATCCTAGTTATGGTTCCGTTACTGGCTGGAGCGAGCGTATTTCTCCTTCGGTGGTTCGTTTCTCCTTTTCCAATTTATATGCAGATCCGAAGGGAGCTGGACACGCTAATCGATGCGAAAAAGGAGGAACGCGCCAAAGTTGTCCAACGCTGTTTTGAGCGAAGCGCTGCGATCCTAAAAGAACACCCTTCGGTCTTATTGTCCTTTCACGCGCTATCGCGTGCAGAGGGCCACAGATTGGAATCTAATGAGGAAGTTGCCGAGGTCTGCAATCTAATCCGTGGGGTGGGATACGATCATCCATTTGAGGGAATATCGCCGGGATACGTCCCAAAAAAAGATTGGCTCTCTTTTTTAAAGTACGTCAGACACGCTCCCAATATCAATTCAGAAGAGGGTAAGGATTATATTGAGGCCGCCGACCGGTGGCGACAAGACCGCGGCTATCCTGTGCCATCTGACGATGCTGGTTACGTATCTTTGGTTGAAAGGACGTTGCTGCGATAACGTGGCAACCTCGATCTTATTTCCCGTGCAGATTAAATCGGAGGGAACGAATCGCCCGACCGCAGGAGATGAGCAAAACTTGAGGATATCTGACGCAAGCTTTCGCTTACGAAAAAAATGAATCGGACACCGCCGCAAGGAGGCTGGCGTTCGAAGGTTTATTTGTGGCGACGTCGGCGCTGGAAGAAAAGCGACGCATCCTGATTGTTGATGACGACCGGGACAGCTCGCACTTGATCAAAATCCTTCTCGAAAAGGTGGGCCACTATCTTGTGCTGGAAGAGAACGACGCCCTCAAGGCTCATCAGAGTGCGCGGAATTTCGGGCCAGATCTGATCTTGCTCGACATAATGATGCCACAAAGAGACGGAGGCGACATAGCGGCACAGATCGAGGCCGATCCGGGGTTGCAGAGAACGCCCATCATCTTTCTCACCGCGTTGGTCACCAAAGCTGAGGCAAAGGCGGGCCTCCTTATTCAAGGGCATCCAGTTCTGGCTAAGCCGGTGAATATTCCCGAGCTGATCCACAGGATTGAACAAAATCTGCCGTCTGAAGGAAT
>Ga0306926_10007974_pt1 | contig 11536 bp, 9 predicted proteins | sample flu12Cox44000178_FD_203759 | JGI IMG/M metagenome (GOLD analysis project Ga0306926, IMG submission 203759) | Lab enrichment of tropical soil microbial communities from Luquillo Experimental Forest, Puerto Rico - flux8day.12C.oxic.44.000.178 (v2)... | ecosystem: Environmental > Terrestrial > Soil...
ATATTCGAGTCCTTGATCACCTGCCGCCACTTGGTGATCTCCGCCGCCACGACAGCCGCATAGGCTTCCGGCTTGCCGCCGACCGGCATGAAGCCCAGCTCCGTCATCTTCTGGCGCACCGCCTTGTCGGCCAGGGTTTCGTTGAAGGCCGCATTCAATCGCGCAACGATCTCGGCCGGCGTGCCGGCGGGAACCGAGACGCCGAACGGGATGGTGCATTCGGTGCCGGGTAATCCTGCCTCGCCCACTGTCGGCACATCGGGCAGCAGTTCGACGCGCTCCCGGGTCGCCACCGCGAGTCCACGCACCTTGCCGGCGCGGATCGCGGTCGCGGTCGGCACCAGCACGTCGGAGAACAAGGGAACGTGGCCCGCCATCACGTCCTTCAGCGCATCGGCGCTGCCCTTGTAGCCGACATGCTCGAGCGGCATGCCGGTGCGCGCCTTGACGAACTCACCCCACAGATGCGTGAGGCTGCCGACGCCGGCTGAGGCATAGGGAATCGGCCGCTTTGGATCGGCCTTGGCATAGGCGAGCAGCTCAGCAACCGACTTGAACGGCGCGTCGTTGGCCGCCGCCAGGAGAACCGCCAGATCGACGAAGCCGACGATCGGCGCGAGATCCTTGTCGATGTCGTACGGGACCTTCACGCCGAACGCGGCATTGGCGATGAGTGCCGCGGGTGAGAGCAGCAGGGTGTAGCCATCCGGCCTGGCGCGCACCACGCTCTCAGTGCCGATGATGGTGCCGCCGCCCGCCTTGTTCTCGACCACGACGGTCTGGCCGAGAAGCTGCGTGAGCTTCTCCGCAGCGATGCGAGCGCTGGTATCAGTCGAGCCGCCGGGCGCGTAGGGCACGATGAAACGGATAGGACGATCGGGATAGGTTTGCGCGCGGGTGATGCGCGGCGACAGCGCGAGCACCGCCGCGGAACCGAGCAGCGCGCGTCGCCGCAGTTTCATGTCGGCGCCGGGATGTTGGCGTCCTGGATGACCTTGCGCCATTTCGCAGTCTCCTCGGCGAGCTTCTGGCCAAACGATTGCGGTGTCCCACCGACCAGGCTCAATCCCATGTCGCCGAGCCGCCGGGCAAACTCGGGTTCGACCAGCGCCTGATTGATGGCGGCATTGAGCTTGGCCACGGCAGCGGCCGGTGTAGCGGCCGGCGCCATGAAGCCGTTGAAGATGGCGCCTTCCCAGCCCGTGAGTCTGGCCTCGCCGACGGTCGGAACGTCGGGCAGCAACGCCGAGCGCTTCGAGGTGGCGACCATGAGGCCGCGCAGCTTGCCCGCCTTCACTGCCGCACCGGTCGGCACCACGAGATCGACCAGCAACGGCAGGTGCCCGCCGATCACGTCACGCACCGCCTCGGAGCTGCCCTTGTAACCAACATGCTCGAGCTTGAGTCCAAGGCGCATTCGGATCAGCTCAGCCCACAGATGCTGCATGCTGCCGCCCGAGGCCGAGGCGTAGGAAACCGGCTCGCTCTTGGCGCGCGCGACAAGCTCGCCCATCGACTTGAACGGCGCCTCGGTGCTCGCCGCCACCAGGATCGGCACGTCGAAGAAATGCGCGACCGGCGTCAGGTCCTTGTAGGTGTCGTAGGGCAGCGGCATGTCGAAGGCCGCGTTGACGGCGAGCGCGCCGGTCGCCAGCAATAGCGTGTAGCCGTCGGGCTTGGCCTTGGCGACGGTCTCGGTGCCGATGATGGTGCCGCCGCCCGCCTTGTTGTCGACGACGATCGGCTGGCCCAGGATCTTTTCCAGCCGCTCGCCGAGCGCCCGCGCGCCGGTATCGGTGGCGCCGCCCGGCGCGTAGGGCACGACGATGCGGATCGGCCGGTCGGGATAGGTTTGCGCGCGCCCGAGTCGCGGAACGACCGCGATGCCCAACCCCGCCAGAGCGGAACGGCGCTTCATTGTCTCCTCCCGAACTTTGCCCAAGGTGCCATGGCATGCGAAGCTAACGCAACGAGGGGGATGGGCTTGGCGAGGGATGGTCAGGGCCTGGACGTGAATGACGCTGGCGCCGCTGCGATCGAGGCGATCGATCTGCTGCGCGACGAATGGCTGGCGTTCGGCAAGCGCCTGCCCGAGGTCGTGGCGGCGGCCGACACGGAAGAGCGTTGCGCGCTGCTGCCGCTGATGTCGGCCAACTTGCTGCTCACAGTGAACTCGACCACGGCATTCGACATGGCCAAGCGCCAGTTCGCCCGGGCCAAGAAGCTCGCCACCGCGCCCAATGCGCGCGAACAGGCGTGGCTCGCCGCCACCGAGGCGTGGTTCGCCGGCGAGCGCGACCGCGCCCAGAAGATCCACGAGGACCTTGTCGCCGAATGGCCGCGCGACCTGGTCGCGGCCAAGGTCGGACAGATCCACGCCATCGATCGTGGCGATGCCGAAGGCATCCTGCGCGTCGGCGAACGCATCCTGCCGGCCAACCGCGACAATCATTACGTCTGGGCCATGCACGCCTTCGGCCTGGAGGAGTGCAATCGCCTCGACGAGGCCGATGCCCATGCCCGCAAGGCGATCGAGATGGACCGCCGCGATCCTTGGGCACACCACGTGGTTGCCCATTGCCTGGAAGCGCGCGGCCACATGATCGAGGGCGTGGCCTTCATGCGCTCGATGTCGGACACCTGGGAGCGCTGCAACTCCTTCATGTACACCCACAATTGGTGGCACCTGGCGCTATTCCTGATCGACCTCGATCGCGCCGACGAGGCGCTAAGACTGTTCGACGAGCGCGTGTGGGGCGTCGACAAGGAGTTCTCCGAGGACCAGGTCAACGCGATCTCGCTGTTGGCGCGGCTGGAGTTGCATGGCGCCGATGTCGGCGCGCGCTGGGCCGACATCGCGGCTCACGTGAAGCCCCGCCTGCACGAGCACTTCTCGCCCTTCCTCGACCTGCACTATCTCTATGGCCTCGCCCGCGGCGGCGAGCAGAGCGCCATCACCGAGATGCTGGCGAGCCTGGAGGACCGCGCCGAGCAGGCGAAGCCTGCCGAACGCGAGGCATGGGCCGATTGCACCGTGCCGGCCGCGCATGGCCTCGCCGCCCATGCCAAAGGCGACCATGCCGAAGCCGCGCGCCTTCTCGGCCAGGCCATGCCGCACCTTACGCCGATCGGCGGCAGCATCGCCCAGCGCGCTTTGTTCGGCGCCATCCATCTCGATGCGCTGATCCGCTCGGGCTGGAACGACGCGGCGCTGAAGATCCTGCAGGCCGATGACCGCGAGCGGCCGACCGTGCCCGCCACCAAGCGGGCGCTGGCCGACCTGTTGCGCAAGCTCGGCCGAGCCGAGCAGGCGATGACCGCCGAATACCAGGCCGAGCAACTCGCCCGGCAATACAGTGCCGGCAAGGGAGCAGCCGCATGACCAACGACCTCAGCCAGATGACGGCCGCCCAGCTCGGCAAGCTCTACCGCCGCGGCAAGGCCTCGCCAGTCGAGGCGATGCGCGCGGTTCTGAAACGCAGCGATACGGTCAATCCGCGGATCAACGCCTTCTGCCGGATCGACGGCAAGGAGGCGATCGCCGCCGCGCGGGCATCGGAGAAGCGCTGGAAGAAGGGCAAGCCGCTGTCGGCGATCGACGGCGTGCCGGTCTCGATCAAGGAGCTCGTGCGGGTCAAGGGCTGGCCCGCCTCGATGGGCAGCAAGCTCACCGACAAGGCGCCGGTCGATGCCGATGCGCCGGCGGTGGCGCGCTTGCGCGAGGCGGGCGCCATCGTCTTCGCGCAGAGCACCTCCTCGGAGTTCGGCCACAAGGGCGTGACCGACACGCCGCTGAACGGCGTCACGCGCAATCCCTGGAACCTCGAGCGCACGCCCGGCGGCTCGTCAGGCGGCGCCGGTGCCGCCGTCGCCGCAGGCCTCGGGCCGCTGGCCATCGGCACCGACGGCGGCGGCTCGGTGCGCATTCCGTCGAGCTTCAACGGCCTGGTCGGGCTGAAGGCGACCTACGGCCGCGTGCCCAACTGGCCGCCAACCCTGAACGGCGATCTCTCCAACACCGGCCCGATGTGCCGCACCGCCGAGGACTGCGCGCTGATGATGAACGTCATCGCCCAGCCCGACCCGCGCGATCCGATGCAACTGCCAGAGGACGACATCGACTACGTGAAGGCGCTGAAGCGGAAGCTCAAGAAGCCGCGCGTCGCCTTCCTGCTGCGCATGTCCGATCACCCCGTCGACATCGAGGTGGCAGCATTGGTGACCAAGGCCGCCAAGCGCCTCGACAAGATGGGTTTCAAGGTTGAGGAGATCTCGGCCCCGCCCTTCCCTTACGCCGACGCCGGCCGCATCTTCGTCACCCACTGGCTCTCCAACCTGCAGCGCCTGCTCGACCTCTATCCTGAGCAGCGGCACGGTGAGTTCGATCCCAACCTACTGGCCGGCGCCAAGGCCGGCCGGCGCTACACCATGAACGACGTCGTCACCGCCTATGCCGGCCGGCGCGACATGGCGGTCGCCTGGAACCTGTTCTTCGAGAAGTACGACTTCCTGCTGACGCCGACCGTGGCCGTACAGGCCTTCGAGGTGCTGAAGAACATGCCAGACGGGCCGGAGGGCAAGGCCAACGCGCTGTGGTCGCCCTACACCGCGACCTTCAATCTGACGCGCCATCCTGCCGCCTCCGTGCCGTGCGGGCTGTCGAGTGCCGGCCTGCCGGTCGGCCTGCAGATCGTGTCGGGCCATTTCAAGGACGCCGCGGTGCTCGCTGCCGCGGCGCGTTACACCGAGGAGTATCCTCTCCCCCACCCTACCCTCCCCCCTAGGGGGAGGGCTGGGGAGGGGGGCAAGCCGGAGAAGAAGAAATGACCGCCGACCTCGCGATGATGCCGGCGCATCAGCTGGTGAAGCTGTTCAAGTCACGCAAGGCCTCGCCGGTCGAGGCCGCAAAGGCAGCCCTTGCCCGCGTCGAGGCCTTCAATCCGCAGCTCAACGCCTTCCAGCATCTCGACCCGGACGGCGCGTTGCGCGCCGCCCGTGCCTCGGAGAAGCGCTGGAAGAAGGGCGGCAAGCGGCTGAGCGACCTCGACGGCGTGCCCGTCACCATCAAGGACATGGTGATGACCAAGGGGCTGCCGACGCGCATGGGCAGCCTCGCCACCGACGCCGACGGCCCGTGGACGATCGATGCGCCGTCGGCGCAGCGTCTGCGCGAGGCGGGAACCGTGCTGCTCGGCAAGACGACCTCGCCTGAATACGGCTGGAAGGGCGTGACCGACTCCGCCCTGTTCGGCGCCACGCACAATCCGTGGAAGATCGGACGCACGTCCGGCGGCTCGTCGGGCGGCGGCGTGGCGGCCGAGGCGGTCGGCATGGGCACGCTTGCTGTCGGCACCGATGGCGCCGGATCGGTGCGCATCCCCTGCTCCTTCTCGGGCCTGTTCGGGCTGAAGCCCACCCAGGCGCGCGTGCCGCTCTATCCACCGTCGGCGCAAGGCACGCTCTCCCATGTCGGGCCGATGACCCGCACGGTGCGCGACGCCGCCATGATGATGAACATCATGGCGCGACCCGACAGCCGCGATCCCTACGGCCGGCCCGACGATATCGAGGACTACGAGAAGGGCTTCGACAAGGGCGTGAAGCACCTCACCATCGCCTATTCGCCCAACCTGGGCTTCGTCGAGAAGGAAAAGATCGACCGCGACGTCGCCGTCGCCGTCGAAGCGGCGGCCAAGGTGTTCAAGACGCTGGGCGCCAAGGTGGTCGAGGACTCACCCGACCTGATGGGACTCGACCCGCGCCAGATCCTGAATGCGCACTGGCAGTCCAACGTCGCCGTCCTGGTGAAGGGCTTCAGCGAGGATAAGCGCGCGCTGATGGACCCGGGCCTGCTCAAGGCGGCGGACGTCGGCGCCAATCTCGGCCAGGAGGCGGTCGTCACGGCGATCCACCAGCGCCAACAACTCGCGGTGCTGATGAACCAGTTCATGGCCAAGTACGATCTCCTGCTCACGCCGACCATGCCGGTGACGGCCTTCCCGATCTTCCAGAACGGCGCCTGGGGCGGCGACGGCGTCGACATCGGCTGGACGCCGTTCACGCTCACCTTCAACCTGACGCGCCAGCCGGCGGCCACCATCCCCTGCGGTCTCGACCGCGAGGGCCTGCCGATCGGCCTGCAGATCGTCGGCGGCCACGCGCGCGATGCGCTGGTGCTGCGCGCCGCCGCGGCCTACGAGCGCGTGCGGCCGATCCCGGCACCACCGATGGCGCACCAGGTCTGATCCTCCGGCATGCTCGACCTATTCTATGCCGTCGACGGGGTGATGCTCGCGCTGGCGCTTGCCGCCGCCGTCTGTGCCGTCGCCCTGACCAGGCACCGAATCATGCCGAGCTGGGTCGTGCCGGCACCGGGCGTGTTGGCAAGCCTTGCGGCGATTGCGCTCCTCTCCTATCCCGACGTGCGCGATCTGTTGCAGCTCGAAGTGTGGTCGATCGCCTCGGTTGGCATCCTCGCTGGCGCTGCGCGTGGCCAGTTCATGCGGCTCGACTCCGACCACAACTGGCGGCTGGTGCGGCTCAAGTGGGCATACGACTGGATGTGGGTTGCACTCGCCGTGCTACTGCTCGCCATCATACAGTTCGCCATCGAGATCAGGTTGCGCCAGCAGAACCCGTTCGAGACCACGGTCGAGCTGCCGATGGTGCTGGCCAGCGGCTACCTGCTGGGCGCATCCCTCGTCGCCTGGATCCGCTCCGGCTCCATAGCCCACACTGACCTGCACGAGTAGGATTGGGCCGGGGGAGCAGCCATGCCCTTGGCTTTCTACCTGTCGGACATCGTGATGCTGCTGGCGGCGCTGGTTGCTGCCGTGAGCGCCTGGAGTCAGGGCCATGCCGTGATCGTGCCGCGCTGGCGGCTCCTCCTGCCTGGAGTGCTGGCGACCATCGCTACCATCGCCCTGATATCGTTTCCGCGGCCCATCGAGCTTCTCGACCCGCAAATGCATTTGATCGGTGCGGCATGCTTCCTCTTGGGCGGCGCGCGGGGAGCTTTCATGAGCATGGAGTCCGACCACGCCTGGGGCGTGGTGCGCGTGCAGGACAGCCGAGATGGCGTGTGGGCGGCCATGGCGCTGGCGTTGTTCGCGACCCTCAACTTTGCCGCCGAGATGATCACCCAGAACGTCAATCCCTACATGATCAGCGTCGAGCTGCTCATGACGATCCCCGGCAGCTACCTGATGGGCCGCTCGCTGGTGGGATGGATTCGCGCCGGCCGCATGGTGCACGCCGACCTGCGCGACTAGCCTCATCCCCCGAGTTTCGGGCGGATCACTTTGGCAAAAGCCTGCAGCTCGGCCTCCGGCATGGTGTAGCCGCCGGCGAGGTCATGCGCCGGGAACAGGAACACGTGCTCGACGCCTGCTTCCGCCTGCGCCTGCAGGAGTCGCTCGGCGCACCGCTCCGGTGAGCCGAAAAGCCCGAATGCATCGGCAATCTGGCGCGCCCGATCCTCCGGTATCGCCGCCGGATCGTGTGACTCGGCGAGCTCGAAGCCCGCCTCCCTCAGCCAGCGCAGGTTCGACGCGCTGGGATAATTGAGGAAAGGCTGACCGGGAGCGAACCAGCTCCGCACCCAGCGCGCTCCTGCTTGCGCGTCGGCGCCGAGGCCGAGCGTGGTCACGAACACCACCGGAAAGTCAGCCAGCGAGCGGCCGGCCCGCGCGGCTCCTGCCTCGAGGTGACGACGTGCCGCCCGCACCGCCGCCGGATGGAGACCGACCATGAGAAAGGCGCCGTCGGCCACCTCACCCGCCAGCTCGATCATGCGCGGCCCGGCGGCCAGCAGGTAGACCGGGATCGCCGCCCCCTGGTTTCGCAAACGGGTCGACGTTGGGCCGAGCGCGACATCCTCGCCGGCGAGGAGCCGCCGCAGCGTGAGAATCGCATCACGCATGACCGCCACCGGCGCGCGCTGCATGCCGATGCTTCGCGTCGAGATGAAGCCGGGGGCGACGGTGAGATAGGCCCGTCCCGGCGCGATCTCCTCCAGGCTGTGCGCCAGCGAGGCAAGAACAAGGGGATGCCGGACCACCGGGCTCGAGGTGGCCGGGAACAGACTTAGGCGATGCGTCGCCTGGGCGGCGAGCGCCAAAGCGAGGTAGGCGTCGCGACCGCTCGACGGATGGTCGTGGATGCCGACGCCGTCGAGGCCCGCATCCTCGCAGCGGACGATGAACGCTGCGAGGTCGGGCAAGGGCCGGCCGACCGGAATTCGGAGAGCGACGCGAACACGGGCCATTCGACGAGCTTGTTCAATTCTTTGCCTTCGCGCCAGCCAAAGCCTGCGTCAGCGCGTCGAGGCAATAGCCCCAGCCGTCGCGATGCCGGTGTCCCATCTCGTCGTCGGGGATGCCGCTGTGATGCAGCGTGACCAGCGTCTTCGCACCCTGCGGCTCGAGCGTGAGCGTCACCACCGACTCGAGCCCCCTCGTCGCCTCGGATACCCAGGTGTGCTCGATGCGCCGGCCGCGCTCGAGCGCGATGAAGCGGCCGTAATGCGCCCAGTCGTGTCCTTCGAAATGCACGGCGTGATAGAAGAGCCCGTCGACCACGGGATCGACGATCGCCTTCTTGGTGCCGAACCACGGGCTGCCCGGCTTCTTGGCATCGAGCCAGCGGTCGAAGATGTCGGCCGCCTTGGCCGCCATCGTGCGGGTGAGCGTGAGCTCGGTGGTGCGACTGTCGCGCTGGGCCATTTCGTCCTCCTGCGTTGTTCGCGCGAGAACTTAGGCGCTCGGCTGCAATATTCAACCATTTAGTTTAATATTATTCGGTCGGTCCGTTGGTCGCTCACCGGATCGGCGGCGCATACTGCAAGCCGCCCTTGGTCCACAGCTGGTTCAGCCCGCGCTCCATCTTAATGGGGCTGCCCATGCCAAGGTTGCGCTCGAAGCACTCGCCATAGTTCCCGACTTGCTTGACGATGGCGTAGACCCACTTTTCGTCGACTCCGAGCGCTTTGCCCATGCCGGGTGTGACGCCGAGGATGCGCTTGATCGTCGGATTCTCGCTCTTCAGCATGTCGTCGACGTTTTGCGAAGTGATGCCGTATTCCTCGGCCTCGATCATGGCGAACTGCGTCCACTTCACGATGTCGGCGAACTGGTTGTCGCCGTGGCGCACCACGGGACCCAGCGGCTCCTTGGAGATGATCTCGGGCAGGATGACGTAGTCCTCGGGCTTGGTCGTGTTGGCGGCGCGCGTGGCATAGAGGCGCGCGCGGTCGCCGGTATAGACGTCGCAGCGGCCGTTGAAGAAGGCGGCGCGGATCTGGTCGACGTCGTCCATGATGACCGGCTTGAAGGTCATCTTCATCGCGCGGAAATAATCCGCCACGTTCAACTCGGTCGTGCTGCCCGAGGGTACGCAGATCGTCGCGCCGGCCAGTTCCTTGGCGCTCTTCACGCCGAGCTTCCTAGGCACCATGAAGCCCTGGCCGTCGTAGTAGGTGACGCCGGTGAAATCGAGGCCGAGCGCGGTGTCGCGCGTCAGCGTCCAGGTCGTGTTGTTGGAGAGCAGGTCGACCTCGCCCGCCTGCAGTGCCGTGAAGCGTTGCTGCGGCGACACCGGCACGTACTTCACCTTCTCCGAATCGCCGAACAGGACCGCGGCGACGGCGCGGCAGACATCGACGTCGAGACCGGTCCATTTGCCCTGGCTGTCGGCCGCCATGAAGCCGGCCAAGCCGCCGGCGGCGACGCCGCAGAGCAGCGTGCCGCGCGCCCTGACGGCGTCGAGGTCCTTGCCGGCCAGGGCCGACGTCGCGGGCACGAGCATGGCCAGACCGGCGGTGGCCGCCACGAGGAACTTCTTCATCTTGCTCTCCTGTCGTCGCTTGCGGCTACCACGCTGCAAGATATCGGCCAAGGACAGAGAGCCAAGAACAGAGAAAAGGGCGGCCTTGTGGGCCGCCCTTCTGTCGCCTTGCCAGGTCGGGAGATCAGGTCTTGATCGCCGCCTTCACCGCTTCGGCGGTGATCGGCAGCGAGCGCACCCGCGCGCCCACGGCGTTGAAGATCGCGTTGGCGATGGCCGGCGCCACCACCGTGACGCCAGGCTCGCCGCAGCCCGACGGCGGGTCGTTGTTGGCGATGATCGAGATGTCGAGATCCGGCATCTGGCTCATGCGCATTGGCGTGTAGCCGTCGAAGTTGCTGACCTGAAGCGCCCCGCTTTCCAGCGGCGCCTTCTCGAACAGCGCCAGCGACATGCCCCATAGCGCCGAGCCCTCGATCTGGGCGCGTACGCCGTCGGGATTGACCACCGTGCCGAGGTCCATGGCGAGCGACAGCCGCTTGACCTTGAACGAGCCGTCGGTCGGATTGACCTCGACCTGAGCGGCGCACGCCGTCCAGGTCGCCGTCGCGCGCTCCTGGGAGCTTACGCAGGCGATGCCGATGCCCGAGTTCTTGGGCAGCACCGTCGAGCCGTAGCCGGCGCGCCCCGCCGCGGTACGCAGGGCGTTGGCGAGCTTCTTGGCGCCGCCCTTGTTGTCGCCGGCGCCATCGAGCATGGCGAGGCGATAGTCGAGCGGGTCCTTGCCGGCGGCATGGGCGAGTTCATCGACCAGGCTTTCGACCGCCCAGAAGGTCCAGCCGGGCGCCACCGAACGCAGCTGGCCGGACGGCGTCGCCTTCTGCGCCAGCTCGTTCAGGATCGCCCGCACCTTGTGGTTGGGCACGGTGTACCAGAAGTCGGCGCCGTTGACGGTGAAGCTGTCGAGCGGGCCCTTCTTGTCGACCGCCGGCGTCAGGAACTCCGGGATACCCCAGCGCGCCGTCGGCCAGGCGCAGACCACGTCGTGCTGCAGGCCGATCAGCTTGCCGTCGCCGTCGAGGCCGGCCTTCACCTTCTGGTAGGTGAGCGGCCGGGTGAAATCCATGGCCATGTCGTTCTCACGGCCATAGATCAGCTTCACCGGCTTGCCGACCGCCTTGGCGGCGAGCACGGCGGGGATCACCATGTCGGCATCGAGCCGCCGGCCGAAGCCGCCGCCCATGAAGTACTGGTGCAGCACCACGGTCTTCGGATCGACGCCGAGCGCGCCGGCCGCGATGCCGCCGGTGCGCGAGGCGAACTGGTTGCCGGTATGGATGTGCCAGATGCCGTCCTTCTCGTAGGCCGTGGCGTTCATCGGCTCGAGCGGCGCATGGATGTTGATCGAGGTCAGGTACTCGGCCTCGAAGGTCTTGGCCGCGCCGTCGATCGCCTTGGCGGGATCGCCCGAGCTGACGAAGAGCTGCCCGGATGCGGGATCACCCTGCAGCTTCTTGGCCTCGTCGATCAAGGTCATGTCGGAGACCTTGGCGTAGGGCCCGTTGTCGTAGGTGACCTTGAGCGCCTCGGCCGCCTTCTTGGCGCCCTCGTAGGTCGAAGCGACGGCCACCACCCAGCCCGACGTGGTCCCGGTCTTGTCGTCGAGCGTCACCGCCTTGACGTAGCCCTTGACCTTCTTGGCGTCGCTCTCGTCGACGCCCGTCACCTTGGCGCCGTAGCGCACCGGCGGCGT
>Ga0306926_10007975_pt1 | contig 11536 bp, 6 predicted proteins | sample flu12Cox44000178_FD_203759 | JGI IMG/M metagenome (GOLD analysis project Ga0306926, IMG submission 203759) | Lab enrichment of tropical soil microbial communities from Luquillo Experimental Forest, Puerto Rico - flux8day.12C.oxic.44.000.178 (v2)... | ecosystem: Environmental > Terrestrial > Soil...
ATACACGGCGCACGTGAAAAAGCTCACGCCCAAAGGCATCGAAACCAGGATCAGGGTAATCAGCTCTGCGCCCGCCTCGGTGGTGTCTACTGAGAACCGCTTCATCGAGGCGGCCGCGGCGGCCATGGAGCAGGTGTTCAAAAAGAAGACCGTCTACATGCGATCAGGCGGCTCCATCCCGATTGCAGGGCTGCTCCACGATGAGTTAGGCGTCCCTGTGGTGATGATGGGCTTCGGCCTGCCCGACGACAACCTGCACGCCCCGAACGAGAAGTTTCACCTGCCGAACTTCTACCGCGGCATCGAAGCGGTCGGGCGCTACCTCGAGTTGCTGGGCCAGTAGCTTGTGAGGTGAAGCTTTCGACGTCACTAGCGGGGCGAGACTTCGAGTCGAGCCTGCGTGCGGGCCTCTTCGAGATTGGGCCCGCGGGACAGATGCTTGTCGAAGTAGGCCTTGATGACGTCGCGCACCACCGGCGCGGCCACCGACGATTCTTCGCCGTGCATCACCAGGGCGCACACCACGATTTGAGGGTTGTTAAAGGGAGCGTAGCCTACGAACCAGGCGTTGTTTCGATAAGCCGCGTCGTGCGCTGATTGCTTCAGGTCCACGCTCACCACTTGCGCGGTGCCAGTCTTGCCGGCGATGTCGAGTTCTGCCACCCGCGCGCTTGCTCCGGTTCCACCTTCATTGACCACGCCCCACATTCCCTGGGTGACGGCCTGGAGCGTGGTGTCGCTGAGCGGGAACTCGCGATCCGCATCGCGCGGCGGATCCTGTCCGACAGCCTCGATCTCGTCGCGGAAGACGAGATGCGGCCGGTGGAATCTGCCGCCTGAAACAATGCCGCTGACCATGTTGGCGAGTTGCAAGGGAGTGACTTCGAGCGCTCCCTGCCCGATGGCTACTGAGATGGTCTCCCCGGCCCACCACTTCCGCTTGAAGACGCGCTGCGCCCATTCCGGTGACGGCACCAGCCCGGCATCCTCCCCGGGCAGATCGATTCCCGTCCGCGCCCCGAGGCCAAGCTGCTTAGCGAAATAAGCCAGCTTGTCAATGCCGAGGAGCTTGCCGAGCGTGTAGAAGTAGACGTCGCAGGACTGCACGATGGCCCGGTGCAGATCAACACTGCCGTGACTCCGATGCTTCGACCACACCCAGTCGTGGTAAGTGTGCCCGTAGATGGTGACGATGCCCGGGCACAACAAAGTGAAATCGGGCTTGATGGTCCCGGTCTCGAGCGCGGCCGTGGCGGTGACAATCTTGAAGGTAGAACCGGGCGCAAGCTGGGCCTGGATGGCCTTGTTGAGAAGAGGCTTTTGCGGATCGGTGGTGAGCCGCTGCCATTCCATACGGTCGATCCGGCCGGCGAAGTCGTTCGGGTCGAAATCGGGATGGCTCACCAGCGCCAGCACTTCGCCGGTGCGCCGGTCGAGCGCCACCACCGCGCCCTCGCGGCCTCCCAGAGCGGCTTCCGCGGCCAGCTGGAGGTCGAGGTCGACCGTCAGTCGTAAATCGTTGCCGGCATGCGCGTCGAGCGTCGTCATCGAGCCCATTTCCTGGCCGCGGCTGTTCACAATCACCCGCCGCATTCCATCCTGACCCGCCAGAGTCCGGTCATACTGGCGTTCAATCCCGCTTTTCCCTGCTACATCGCCGGGACGGTAGCTGGAGTGCGGTTGGGCGATCATGTCTTCGTCCACCTCGCCCACGTAACCGATCAAGGACGCCGCCACCGCATGCTTGAGGTAGAACCGCTGCTCGGTGCCGATGAGATCGAGCTCAGGGTATTCAACCCGGTGGGATTCAACGAAGGCGATATCTTCGAGCGTGGCCGAAGACTTCAAAAGGATCGGCTGATAGCGAGGCAAATGAGCCGTGCGCTTGATGAGCTCGGCCACATCATCCGGGTCAAGACCAAGACCGCGTGCCAACCTCGCCAGGCGCTGGCCCGCGAGGACGGCAGCGTTTTCCCGCGAAAGCAGGATGCTGAAGGCCGGAGAGTTGTCCACCAGCAGTCGGCCCTCGCGGTCAAGGATCCGGCCGCGGGGCGCGATAACCGGCAAGTTCCGAATCCGGTTCCGGTCCGCGTCCTCCAGATAACGCCGGTGCTCAGTGATTTGCAGCCGCCAGTATCCCCCGAGCAGAGTGAAGAACACCAGGCAGATCGCGTACTGGAAAGCCGCGATCCTCCAGGCCGGGAGACGATGATCCTGCGGAAACTGCGCGCGCATAATCGGTTTGTTGGCAGAGCCAGAGATGAGGGGATCCTCGAGGCGAGCAAGGTCCCGGACCGCTCTGGACGGGGCCCCCGCTCCGTCTGTGACCGTACCACAGCGCGCTCGGCCCGTTCAAGGGTTAATATCCCGATGGATCGAGCGGCTGCGAATGACGCAGACCGAGCCAGGTCCAGCTTGGAGCCACTTCGCTCTTGGGCGCGAACCTTGACTTGTCGCTCTGCTAGCATGACTGGGCATTTCCGATGCTAACGACACCCGATTGTGTAGCTCGATTGTAGCCCTCCGGCCATCGCGGTATCATCCGGCATCTGACCGGTCCCGGGCCGGCAGTTCAGGCGGGAGCGGCGCAGGACTCGTATGACGAAGTGCAGATCATGTGGCGCCGAGGTCCTCGACGCGGGCCGGTTTTGCTCGTCGTGCGGAGCGCCACTCGCCTCGGACCCGTTTACCACCGCGGACGTCATAGCGCCTGAACCGTCACCCCGACCGGCGCCCAAGCCATCCTCTAAACCGGGGCCGAAGTGGGCAGAAACCCCGAGATCGGCTGGGCGCACTCCATCGAGCGATCTCGCCACTGAAGAGCGTTTCTTGCCGGGCAGCCTGCTCGCCGGCCGGTACAGGATCGTCGCGCGTCTGGGGAAGGGCGGCATGGGAGAAGTCTATCGCGCCGACGACTTGACTCTCGGCCAGCCCGTCGCGCTCAAGTTCCTGCCGGAAGCAGCCTCGAGAAACGAGGACGCCCTGGCGCGATTCCGCAACGAGGTCCGGACGGCGCGGCGCGTAGCTCATCCCAACGTCTGCCGCATCTACGACGTGGGCGAGGTGGAGGGCCACACCTTTCTTTCCATGGAATACGTGGACGGGGAGGATCTGGCGTCGTTGCTGCGGCGCATCGGCCGCGTGCCTGCCGACAAAGCCGTGGAGATCGCCCGCCAGCTTTGTGCGGGACTCGCCGCGGCGCATCGCGAGGGCGTACTGCATCGCGATCTGAAACCGGCCAACGTTATGATCGACGGGCGCGGTCACGCGGTGATCACCGATTTCGGGCTCGCTGGCTTTGCCGACCAGATTCAAGGGCTCGAGGTGCGCAGCGGTACGCCGGCCTACATGGCGCCCGAACAGCTTGCGGGGCAGGAAGTGACGGCGAAGAGCGATATCTACTCGCTGGGCCTCGTCCTTTACGAAATTTTCACCGGGAAGCGCGCCTTCGAGGCCGAAACTCTCGCCGAGCTTCTGCGCACCCGGCGGGAGAGGGCTCCGAGCAACCCTTCTAGTTTGGTGAAGGACCTCGATCCGGCAGTGGAACGCGTGATCATGCGCTGTCTAGAGGCCGAGCCCGCGAACCGGCCGCCTTCGGCCCTGGCCGTGGCCGCCGCGCTGCCAGGCGGAGATCCGCTGGCCGCCGCGCTAGCTGCCGGTGAGACGCCTTCGCCAGGAATGGTGGCTGCCGCCGGGCAAACCGCCGGGGTGGATCCGCGACTTGCCGCGGCAGCGCTCGCCGGCACCCTGGTGGCGCTCGCCCTCAGCGTCTATCTTGCTATACGGCAGAGCGGAGTCAGCCTTATGGCCCCGCCCTATTCTCCCGAGGTGCTGAATCACAAAGCTGGAGAAATCGCGCGAAGCCTCGGATACTCTGAGCCTCCGGCCGACAGCGCCGGCGGGTTCTCCTACGATCAGGATCTGATCGACTACTTACACAGGCAAACGATGTCTGCCCACGAGCAAATGAGGCCCGAGCCTGCTTGGGACAAGGCGCTGGCGGCAAGACCCCAACCGCTCGGCTACTGGTACCGGCAGAGCCCGCGCCAGATGATCGCTCCGGATCTTCGCAGCATGATGACCCCGGGATTGGTCACCGCGGATGATCCGCCGCCCGTTGTTTCAACGATGGTCAACTTGGAGCTCGACCCCAAAGGTCGTCTCGTTTACTTCCAGGCGATCCCGGCGGAAGAGGAAGAGCATCCAGAGCCAGCTCGCGCCGCGGATTGGAATCTCCTGTTCACCGCCGCCGGCCTTGACGCCGCCCAACTCCGCCCCGTCGAGCCCGCCTGGAATTCGCTGGCAGCGGCCGATACGCGCGCAGCCTGGACAGGCATGTGGCCCGGCGGTACCCTGCCTCTGCGCATCGAAGCCGCAGCCTGGCGGGGGAAACTGGTCTTCTTCCGGCTCATCGGTCCCTGGACAAGGCCTGAGCGCATGCAGCCCTCCAACCAGACGGCAGGACAGAAAGCCGGCGAGACCCTGAGACTGATCCTCCTTGCTCTGACCTTTGTCGCGGGGGTGCTGCTCGCGCGCCGCAATTATCGGCAGGGCAAGGGCGATCGTCAAGGAGCATTGCGCCTGGCGGGGACAGTGTTCCTCGTGGAGCTCGCCCTTTGGCTGTGCCTCGCGCATCTCGTCCCAAGCTTCGATACCTTCGGCCTCTTTGCCCTGGCCGTCAGCACCGCCCTGTTCGTCTCCGGTGTCACCGCGATGCTGTACCTTGCGCTCGAGCCTTACGTGCGTCGCCACTGGCCGCAGACCATCATCTCCTGGAGCCGCGTGATGGCAGGCCGCCTACGCGATCCGCTGGTGGGGCGCGACGTTCTGTGGGGGCTGTTGATGGGGCTGGCATGGGTGGTGGTCTTTCGAACCGGCTACATCTTCCTCATGCACGCGGGCGCACCGCCTCAGTTTGAAATGACCGACTTCCTGTTGGGAGCCCGGCAGACGCTCGGGACCAGCCTGGCGAACGTGGTGAACTCCGTCCTGGGCACGCTGATGTTTTTCTTCCTGGCCTTCATGCTCCGCGTGGTGTTCAGAAATTCCTGGCTTGCGGCCGTGCTGTTCGTAGCGATTCTGACGGCGCCCAAGGTGCTGAGCAGCGACCACCCTCTGGTTGAAACGCCGCTGTGGGCGATCATCTACGCGATCGCAGCTGTGGCAGTGGTGCGCTTTGGCCTGATTGTGCTGGCGACCGCTGTCTATACCGCCAACATCCTGCTGAATCTGCCCTTCACCCTCAATTTCTCCGCATGGTACGCAACGAACGGCTTCGCGGTGCTTCTCTTCTTTGCCGCGCTGGCCGCGTGGAGCTCTCACACGTCGCTGGGGGGCCAGCGGCTCTGGAAGACGGAGCTGTTCGAATAGCGGGCGGGATTTCATATCGAACCGCGGAGCGCGGCCTGTTCCGAGGTTCAGTTAGTTTGCTTCAGCGGCCCCGGGCAGGGTATTCGTAGAACCCGTGGCCTGACTTGCGTCCCAATCTTCCGGCGGCCACCATCTTTTCAAGCAGCGGGCAGGGGCGGTACTTGGAGTCGTGGAAGCCTTCGTAGAGCACCTTCATGATGTCGAGGCAGACGTCAAGACCGATGAAGTCGGCGAGTTCGAGCGGGCCGAGGGGATGGCTCATGCCGAGCTTCATCACCGTATCGAGGGCTTTCGGCTCAGCTACGCCTTCCATCAAGGCATAAACGGCTTCGTTGATCATCGGCATCAGAATGCGGTTCGAGACGAAGCCTGGGAAATCGTTCACCCGCACGGCGGTCTTGCCGAGCGAAGCGGCCAGTTCTTCGGCCGTGGCGAGCGTTTGCTGCGAGGTTTCGAAGCCGGGAACGATCTCCACCAGCTTCATCAGCGGCACCGGGTTGAAAAAGTGGACTCCAAGGAACTTTGCCGGTCGGCGTGTTACCGCCGCGAGACGCGTAATGGAAATCGACGAGGTGTTACTGGCAAAGATCACTTCGGGTCGCCCCTGAGCATCGAGCGCGCGCCACACCTGGGCTTTGGCGTCGAAATTCTCGGTGATGGCCTCGATGACGAAATCCACCGCTGCCATCCGTTCGAGGCTGGGCGAAGTCTCAATTCGGGCCAGGGTCTGCTCGCGCTCGCCGGCTGTGAGCCGGCCCTTTTCCACGTCGCGCGCCAGGTTCCGTTCGATCCGATCCTTGCCGTTGGCGACGAGCGCTGCGGACGCGTCTGCCAACAACACCTTGTAGCCGGAGCGCGCCAGCACTTGGGCGATCCCGTGCCCCATCGTCCCGGCACCCACAACCCCGACGGTTTCGATTTCCATCAGCTAAGCACCCTAGCACCAAGACACCAGGGCACCAAGTACTGCATACCCGTGGAGAACTAGCCGCTTCCAGGCTTTTGTTAGGTTTTCTTTTGTCTTGGAGTCTTTGTGTCTAGTCGCGTTCCACGGCCAGCGCCACAGCGTTTCCGCCGCCGAGACACAGCGCGGCGATACCGCGGCCCACGTTTCGACGACCCATTTCGTGAAGGAGCGTGACCAGGATGCGGGCTCCCGACGCGCCGATGGGATGGCCAAGGGCGACAGCGCCGCCATTGACGTTGGTTCGTTCCGGATCGAGTCCAAGCTCCTGAATCACGGCCAGCGCCTGGACTGCGAAAGCTTCGTTCAACTCGAAAAGGTCCACCTCGTCTAGCTTCCAGCCGACCTTGGTGGCGAGCTTTCGAACAGCCTCAACAGGCGCCATCATCACCCAGCGAGGTTCAACACCGCTTACAGCCTGGCCGGCAATGCGTCCAACGGGCTTCTTGCCCCACTCGCGCGCCCTTTCGCGCGAAGTCACCACCAGGGCGGCGGCTCCGTCGTTGGTGCCGGGAGCGTTACCAGCCGTGACCGTGCCGTCGGGCTTGAAGGCGGGCTTGAGCTTCGCCAGAGCTTCCAGGGACGTGTCGGCGCGCGGCGACTCGTCCGTGGAGAAGAGCACCGGCTCGCCTTTGCGCTGGGGAACGGGGACAGGGGCGATCTCCTGGCTGAAGCGGCAATTCTTGATGGCGTCGGCGGCGCGGCGGTGACTTTCGAGAGCGTAAGCGTCCTGGCGTTCGCGCGAGATTTTGTATTTCTCGGCCACTAGTTCAGCGGTCATGCCCATGTGGAAATCTTCAGAGGCGTCCCAGAGGCCGTCCTGAATCATGGCGTCGAGCACCTTGGCGTGTCCTAGCCGGTAGCCCTGGCGAAGCTGCGGCAGCAGATAGGGAGCATTGCTCATAGATTCCATGCCGCCCGCCACCACCGTCTCCACATCGCCGAGCTGGATGCCCTGTGCCGCCAGGCCCACCGCCTTCAGTCCGGAACCGCAGACTTTGTTGACGGTCATGGCGGCTACACGGTTGTCGAGTCCGCCCTTGAGGCCGGACTGCCGGGCCGGATTCTGACCAAGCCCGGCCGAGATCACATTGCCCATGATGATCTCGTCCACCTGCGCAGGCTCAACCCCGGCGCGATGGACCGCCTCGCGCACCACATGCGTTCCGAGATCTACCGCTGAAAGTGGGGTGAGCGAACCCAGGAACTTGCCGATGGGCGTGCGCACTGCCGACAATATCACCGCTTCCCGCACGGTTCTTACTCCAGGGCAGAATTATAGCCTATTAGACGGCTCAGGGAATGAAGAGGTTACGGGACATGGGCAGATCTGCCTGCGTCGCGGCTCCTCCTCGTGCAACGGGAAGGCGCAGCAGGCCTGAGCAGAAGCGTCGAAGCCGCCGGTACTGCGGCGACTCGACCCAAGAGTGTTCGTCTTGAGGTCCATAACGCCGCTCGCGCTAACCTGGCCGTCTACCCCACTCTCTGCCGGCACTTCCGTTGCAGAGTGGCGTGCAGCCGTTCCCGGACGACGAGGGGCAGTGGAAAGAGGCGACCGTCACAGTACAGCTCGATGGTCTTGCGCGTGGTATCCACTACTACTTCGCAGTGACGGCAGCCGCACGCATGCGCGTCGATGGCCCTTTTCAGCTCTGGATCGAGGTCCCCGTCCAGATAGTTCGAGATTTCCCTGAAAACGTCCTTGCAGTTCAACGTCTAGCCTCGCTTGAAAACTTTACTCAATTCTTCCCGCAGGCGCAGGCGAGCCCGAAACAGCCGGGCTTTGACCGCGCTGATGGTAAGACCTAACATCTCCGCCGTCTCTTCGGTAGACAGGCCCTCCACATCCCGCAGCAGGAACACGGTGCGAAACGAGGGAGGCAGTTCCTGGATGGCTTTCTCCAGAATATCGCGAGTTTCCGTGCGCCCGAGCAGTTGCTCGGGATTCGGCTTCCAGTCGGCGAAGTCACGCGGGATAACCTCGCCGTCCTCGGCGATAGGCTCATCGAGGGAGACGGACTTATCCGTCCGCCGCTTGCGCAGTTTCATCAGCGCCTGATTGACGCCGATGCGTACGATCCAGGTGTAGAAGCGCGAGTCTTCCCGGAATCTGGGCAGGTTTTCAAACGCCTTGAGAAACGTTTCCTGCAGCACGTCCTCGGCGTCTTCGGGATTGCCAGTGATATTCAGACCGAGGCGATAGATCTTGTGCTCGTAGCGATTGACGAGCTGTTCGAAGGCGTCGTACTGGCCCGCCTTGGCGGCCGTCACCAGCGACGATTCACTTTGCTCGATCGTGTTGGGAAGCAACTCACTCATCGGCCGATTTTCCGAACTCGAGCCGCGAGGCTGCGGGGACATTCGAGCTTCGCTTTGAACAGGCTATCACTCCAGAAACTTAAGCATAAGGGAGCGCGGCTGAAGTTTCCAGTGCCCCTGGAGGACGGGCTGAGCATACCACAAGCGGAGTTCTCACTCGTCAGTTTCGAAGCCGCGGCTATAAGATGAGCGTATGCGCCGCGCCGTCCAAGGTCCCGGTTTTGCCCACCCGGCTCTCGCGAGCTACGCCATGCGCGTGGAGCACAGCCAGGGCCGTCGCTACGCGGAGCCGCCGCATCCTTACCGGAACGACTACATCCGCGACCGCGACCGCATCATTCACGCGCGCGCCTTCCGGCGGCTCGAGAACAAGACCCAGGTATTTTCGCGGCGCTACTCGGACCATTTCCGCAATCGCCTGACCCACACGCTGGAGGTGGCCCAAATCAGCCGGACGGTGGCGGGCGCGCTTGGATTGAACGTCGACCTGGTGGAGGCGCTGGCCCTCGTCCATGACATCGGGCACCCGCCCTTCGGACATACGGGTGAAGCCGTGCTCGACCGTTTAATGCGGCGGTGCGGCAAGGGTTTCGATCATAACCTGCACGCCTTGCGCATCGTCGAGCGCTTCGAGCAGAAATACGCGGCTTTTCCCGGTCTTAACCTGACCTTTGAAGTGCGGGAAGGCATTATCAAGCATTCCCGCGACTATCAACCGGAGCTATATCCCGAGCTTGCCGAATATCGCCTCGCGGAGCGCCCGCCGCTCGAGGCGCAACTGATCGACCTCGCCGACGAAATCGCCTATAACGCTGCCGACCTCGATGACGGATATGAGTCCCGACTGTTGACCCTGCCGATGATCCGCCAGAGCGTGCCGCTGTTCGAACGTTTCTATCGCCAGGCTGCGCACCGCTACCCCAGTGCCCCCGAGAAGCTCCGATTCAACGAGGCCTTGAAGCTAGTGCTCGACGCGCTGGTCACGGACCTCATCGAATCCACTCGTGCCCGGCTTCACGAGCGCTCGGTACGTACCATCGAGGACGTGCGCACCTGCTCCGTCCGCTTGGCGGGCCTCGGCCGGGTACGAGGACGGGAGAACAGGCAGCTGAAGGAGTTTCTCAATTGCCGGCTCTACTCCCACCCCAGCGTCAACCGGGAGCGTCAGGGAATCACCCGGTTGATTGGAGAGCTGTTCGATTATTTCGCGAGTGAACCTCGCCGCCTTCCCCCCGCTTACTACGCCAAAACCCGTGAAGAGCCTGTCGAGCGCATCGTCTGCGACTACATCGCCGGCATGACGGATAACTACTTGCGCGAGCAACGGGAACAACACGTCCAGCGATGAAACCCTGCGCCCTGGCTTCGCTTCAGTCAGGGCTTACCTGATTCGGGAAGAAATGGCGCCCGGGAGCGACGTATCGTCGACTACGACCCGGCGCGAATCTAGCGTCGCGTAACCGAATTGGCACAGCCTGTCATCCTGAGCGGAGCGAAGGATCTGCTTCTTTCCGATTTGCCGAATGCGACGGCGGATGCATTGCTCAGCATGACAACGATAAGGCTTTTGTGTGCCACTTATTTGGAAACACGACACCAGCGCGGCAATCCCCTTTTGGGATCCTGGTCGGGACACAATCCAGGCAGGCTGGCGGAGACTGGGAGAAGCTACATGCCGATGAAGTGGAGCCACGGGATTCCGATCGCCATCAGCGCCAGGAAATAAATCGCGCCCAGGATGGCTCCGTACACCCAGAAATCTCTTCCTTTGATGTAGCCGCTTCCGTAATAGATGGGGGAAGGACCTGTGGCGTAGGGTGTGAGAATTCCGATCAAGCCCAAAGGATAGGCCAGCATCAGCGCCCAACCCTTCGGTGACAAACCGGGAAGCTTCAGCGCGACGGTAAGAAACACCGGAAACAAAGCAGTGGCGTGGGCGGTGGTGCTGGCAAACAGGTAATGGAGGAAGAAATAGGCGCCCGTCAGCAGGACGATCGCGGCCACCACTGGCATGCCGTGGAACTTCGGCGCCAGAGCCTTGCCGAGCCAGTCGACGAACTTCACCTGCGCCAGACCTCCGGCCAGCGTCACCAGCGTCGCAAACCACACCAGCACATTCCACGCCTGCTTGTTGGCCAGCACGTCATCCCAAGAAATGATCCTGAAGACGACCATCGCTGCTACGGCCACGAGCGCCACCATCGTGGTGTCTGCGTATTTTGTTGCGCCGATCCAGAGGGCGAGCACGATAACCACAATGGCGAGCAGGCTGTACTCCTTGCGGCTCATCGGTCCGATCTTGGATAGTTCTTCAGCCGCCCATTTCGGCGCTTCGGGAGCCGTCTTGATCTCGGGCGGATAAGTCCAGTAAAGCAGCGCCGGCACCATCAGGAAGAGCAGGACGCCCACCGGCAGGAAGCCCATAAACCACTCCGTCCAGGTGTACGAGATGTTCGCCGTCTTCGCGGCCAGGCTGGCAGCAAGCACGTTCGGAGCCTGGCTGGTGAGGAATATGCTGCTGGTCACGGTGGTGGCCGCGAGCGCGGTGTAAAGCAGATAAGCGCCCATCTTTTTCGATGTGGCGCCGGGCGCCGAGCCGTACAGCGGCGGGACGTTCTCGATGATGGGATAGATGGTTCCTCCGCTGCGGGCAGTGTTCGACGGCGTGAAGGGCGAAAGGGCGAGGTCGGCAATGGCGACCGCGTATCCGAGCCCCAGCGTGCGCCCGCCCAGGCGCTTGATGAGCTGCAGCGCGAGCCGCCGCCCCAGGCCGGTTTTCGAATAACCATGGGCGAACGTGTAGGCTGCGAAAATCAGCCAGATGGTGGTGTTGGAGAAGCCGCCGAGCGTCCAAGCGATGGCCTTCGCGGGCTCCGGCGACAC
>Ga0306926_10007976_pt1 | contig 11535 bp, 12 predicted proteins | sample flu12Cox44000178_FD_203759 | JGI IMG/M metagenome (GOLD analysis project Ga0306926, IMG submission 203759) | Lab enrichment of tropical soil microbial communities from Luquillo Experimental Forest, Puerto Rico - flux8day.12C.oxic.44.000.178 (v2)... | ecosystem: Environmental > Terrestrial >...
AGTCACTCAGTCGGCGCTCGTTCCTGACAGGTGCGGGCGTTGGGGTAACGGCGGCAGCCGCTTCCTCCATGGGGCCAGCCCTACTCGTGACCGCAAGCGCCAGAGCCAATGAAAGTGGAGAGGAGCCGGAGGGCGATCACGATGCGCGTGCGGATTATGCGTTCAAAATCCGCGTGCAGACGGCAAGACGAGATTGACCGACAAGCACTGCTTCATATTGCACAGACCGAACCCGAACTTTTAGATTTGATGGTGGCCGGGGACAGAGCCGAACTGCCGACACGCAGATTTTCAGTCATCCAAATAACAGTTCGATCCGCCCAACGCGTTGGAACCGAGCAACGCGCGTGCCAGCCAGATCGCGGCGACCTAAGTAGGCATCGTGCGGTTAGGACCGATGGTTGGGCCAACAGTCTTCAGGCCTCGGGAGTTACGGCAGCGACGGCCCCTGAAATGTTGCGCCCGCGCGGATATGACAGTCCTACGGAGACTCCGGTGGTCAGTTCTGCCGGTCGGATTTGCCGTCATTGACCGCCTGGGCGCATGCTTTTCGTAAAACGCCACGGCGCGCATGGCAGACCCGATGACTGCAGAAGATAACCGCCGCGTACCCACGTCGACCGAGGACTCGCCCCGCGGGACCGCAGTCGATCCGCAACTCTCTCCCTGTGCCGATGAAGGACCGCCCGCGCAAGGGCTTCCCAAGACGCAGGCAGGAGGTTCGCAAGACACGCAAGCTCAGCCATCCGAACATTGTCGACGTGCATTCGGTGAACGTGGACGGCCAGAGGCTCTACGTACTGATGGAGTACCTCGAGGGCAAATCGCTCGAGTGGTTGCTCAATGAGGAAATTGGCCGCGGCATGGCCTTTAGCCACGCCTGGCCAATCATCGAGGACGTCGGCGCGGCGCTCGGCAACGCGCACGATCACAATGTGATCCATAGCGATTTAAAGCCGGCGAATGGTTTCGTGACAACCTCCGGGAGGACCAAACTGCTCGACTTCGGCATTGCGCGCGTGTCGCGCGGTCCGCTGCTGCACGCCCCGGCCGGACCGCGCGCGCTCACCCCCGCCTACGCGAGCTGCGAGATGCTCGAGGGGAAGGAGGCCGACCGACGCGATGATATTTACTCCTTTGCCTGCGTGATCTACGAGATGCTCTGCGGGGAGCGCCCGTTCGGTGACATCACCGCGCTCGAGGCTCGGCAAGACGCTGCGCAGATGCCGCCGCTGCAGGCGCTATCGCGGGAACAGAATGCGGCGCTCGCGCGCGCGTTGGCTTTTGACCGTGACACTCGGACCGGCACAGTGGAAGCGCTCCTCGCCGGGCTCGGCGCTGACAGCAAGCCCCGGTCTCGGCCGGCTGCGTTCCTCGCAGCCGCGAGCATCGCGGCGCTCGCGGCCGTTGGTTTGAGCTACCTCGCCCTCGATCGGTTATGGGTATCCCGGCACTCCGTCGTGATCGAGGGAGCGGCCTCGAACAGGCCACAAACCGACTCACCCGGCACTACCGCGTTCAACCCGCCACTGCGCTCGATTGCCGTTGTGCCGTTCGTGAACCTGAGCGGGGACAAGGAGCAGGAGTATTTCTCCGACGGGCTCACCGAGGAACTGCTCAATTCCCTGGCCCAGATCAAGGATCTGCAGGTGGCGGCCCGCACGTCTTCGTTCTCCTTCAGAGAGCACCCCGACATCGTCACCGTGGCACACAAGCTCAACGTCGCGTCGGTGCTCGAGGGGAGTGTGCGCCGCTCGCGCAGACCGTGCGGGTGACCGCCCAGCTCATCAACGCGACCACCGGGTTTCACTTGTGGTCGAAGACCTATGACCGGGACTTAGGTGACGTGCTGAAGCTTCAGACCGAGATCGCTACCGCAGTCGCCGAGGCCCTCAAGATCACGCTGCTCGGGGATATCCCGCAGAAGATCGAGCTCGGCGGCACGCGCAATCCCGCCGCCTTCGATGCGTTCCTCCGGGGTTCGAAGGCGTTTCGATCAAGACGCGATGAACCCAAAGACATTCAAACCGCGATAGCAGAGTACACCGAGGCGATCCGGCTGGACGGAAACTTCGCGATTGCATTCGCGGGCCGATCGTTCGCTCTTAGCGTGTACGCCGAAGAGGTAGCGACGGGAACTGCGGTCCAAGCCGCCTTTGAGTCCGCCGAAGCGGATGCGCGGCGGGCGATCGCGCTCGCTCCGGAACTGGCAGAGGCGCGCCTCGCACTCGCGCATGTATTCGAGATTGGCAGCCTCAACTTTGCACGGGCGCGCGAAGAATACGAGCGGGCCGTGGCGCTCGCACCCGGCAATGCAGACGTGCTGCGCTTCAGCGGCCTGTTTGCGTCCTACATGGGGCATTTCGACACCGGCAGTGCTGCCTTGCGCCGCGCGGTCGTCCTCGACCCGCTCGATCGCCGCAGCCATACGGCTCTCGGCGATGCGTTGTATATGACGCGGCGATATGCGGAGGCCACAACCGCCTTCGCCGAAGCAATCCGCCTCAATCCCGGCTACAAGGGGGCCTATGGCCAGCGCGGGCTCGCCTTCCACGGACTCGGGGACCTGAACAGCGCGCGTGCGTCATGCGAGACGAAGCGGGACTACTGGGTCAGTCAGCAGTGTTTGGCGGTCGTGTATCACAAGCTCGGACGGCACGCCGATGCGGAGGTCGAACTGAAGAAAATCAGGGCAACGCTCGGGCAGGCCGGGGCGTACCAATACGCCACGATCTACGCACAGTGGGGCAAGCTTAGCAAGGCGCTCGAGTGGCTCGACACCGCGATGCGCTTGCGTGACCCGGGGCTCGAGCTCCTCAAGACCGACACGAGCTGCGCTTCCAGGCTATCCAGCGGGCACTCAAGTTCCCGGATTGAATTGCCGCAACCAAAATGGAAACCGAGCCTCGGAGTAAAAGAGCCCGAGCTCTCCTCGCCCCGCACTCGACACCGCCACGTGGCTGAGACACTCAGTGTGCGGGGGACGAGCGTACAGCGGTTACTTTGACGGTGGCGGCGCCTATGCCTCTCGTGCCGCGCGTAACGAGGGCGCGGCGGCCCGTGAGCTCGAGATCGAAGCTCACGGAATGATCTCCAAGGACGCGATCTTCCCACGCTCGAGGCGGAACAAGAACTGCAGTGTCACTGGGCTGCCCGGAAAGTTGCCGGTCAATCGGCTCATGACTACCGTCGTCCCGTTCTGCTGCTCCGAAGAGAGCGGCTCGATCGCATACTGGAATTTCGCCGCAGCATCCGCCTTCCATCGCTTGATGGCAGCCAGACCCGTATAGGTATGGCCGTCGTCTTTGACAATGGCTCGGTTGGTGAAGCAGCGCGCCACGGCCTCGCCATTCAACTTCTCGGCCGCGAAGTAGGCTGCAATCGGCTCCGGAAGATTGATGTTCATGGTGGATCACCTTAGGTGTGTACATCGGCATGTCGGCTTCTTCACCAGCTTCGCGTCGGCAGCACCGTCCCGCCGGTTAGCGACTGAACGATCAACGGCTGACGTAGCAGGTCGTGAGGAAACCCGAGCGCGATGGCGCTGACCTGTTCGAGCCGCCCGCGTTGCTGCTCGCTCAGCGACACGCCGAGGGCACCGAGATTGTCTTCGAGCTGCTGGATCGTACGCGCACCCAGCAGGGTCGCCGCCACTGCTGGATTGAGCAGTGTCCACGCCAGGGCGATCTGCGCCGGAGTATGGCCCGTTTCATTCGCCACTGCCTTGACCGACTCGGCGATATCGAGGCTATGCTCGGAGAGCGAGCCGTAGCCAAGAGCCATGTCCTTGCGCGAGCCCTCGAGCGAGCTCAGGGCGCCGGGCTTCAAGTCGGCACGACTGTACTTGCCGGTCAGCACGCCATTGGCAAGTGGCGACCACGGGATGACGCCGAGTCCCACCTCCTTCGCCATGGGAATCAGATCGCGCTCGGGCGTGCGCTCGACGAGGCTGTACTCGCTCTGCAGCGCGATGAAAGGCGCCCAGCCGCGCAGCTCGGCAATCGTCTGCATGCGCGATATCTGCCACGCAGGAGCGTCTGACATGCCGAGGTAGAGGACCTTGCCTTGACGCACGAGGTCATCCATGGCACGCAGGATCTCCTCGACCGGCGTTCTTGCGTCCCACTGATGCAAATAGAGGAGATCGATATAATCGGTGTTGAGGCGCTTTAGGCTCTCCTCGACGGAGCGCACCATGCTCTTGCGGTGATTGCCGCCGGAGTTGGGATCTCCCGCCCGAGTCGCCATCGTGTACTTGGTCGAGATCACGAGTCGATCGCGCTTGCCCTCGGCAAACTTGCCGACGAGGCGCTCGGACGACCCGTTGGTGTACACGTTGGCGGTATCGATGAAATTGCCGCCCCGATCGAAATAGTTGTCAAAGATGCGGTGCGCTTCAGGCTCCTCCGCGCCCCAGCCCCAGTCCTTGCCGAAAGTCATGGTGCCCAAGGCCAGCGGGGAAACTCTAAGTCCCGAGCGGCCCAGGAGGCGGTAGGAGGTGAGATCGGATTTTTCAGCCATGGCGGTCTCCGGAGTTGATGGGAGCTAAAGCTACGACTTCCGACAGCTGAGATAATCGAGGATAATTGAACTAGGCTATTTAGAATCCGATGCATAATGCGCGGATCGGAATTTGCGGAGTTGAAGGCCTTCGCGGCCATCGTCGAGCGCGCAAGTTTCGCTCGAGCTGCCGACCACCTCGGGTTGTCGGCTTCGGCCCTCAGTCAGACGATCCGACAGCTCGAAAGCCGTCTAGCCGTTCGGCTATTGAATCGCACGACCCGAAGTGTCGCCCCAACCGAGGCAGGTGCACGGCTCTATCAGCGCATCGCACCGATGCTCGGGGAGTTTGATGCTGCGGTTGCGGAGGCAGTGGCTTCCACCGGGCGCTCAGCGGGAACGCTGCGCATCAATACGCCCGGCATGGCCGCGAAGAAGCTCATCGCCCCGAGGCTCGGCCGGTTCCACCGAGAAAATCCCGGTGTCGTACTCGATCTCGTGATTGATGATGGACTCAGCGACGTCGTCGCCACACGATGCGACGCCGGCATCCGCGTCGGTGAGCGTCTCGAGAAAGACATGATCGCCATCCGGCTGACGCCGGACATGGAAATGCTGGCCGTGGCCTCACCCGCGTACCTCGCGCGTCACGGAGTACCGAAGACTCCGGCTGATCTGCATCGGCACGCCTGTATCAACTGGCGCTTTCCCGGCAGCGGGAACATTTATCGGTGGGAGCTTGAGAAGAGAGGCAAGAAGCTGGAACTCAGTGTCGAGGGCCCGCTCATTGCGAACTTTCAGGACATCGTTGTCGAAGCTGCATTGCAGGGACTGGGAATTCTCTACGCTTACAACGATGATCTCGTCCTGGAGGCACTCCAGAATGGACGCCTTAAGCGCGTGCTTGCCGACTGGTCACCGACCTTTCCGGGGCTCTTCCTCTACTATCCCCATCGGCGCTACACGCGGCCCGCGCTACGCGCCTTCATCGACTGTCTTCTCGACCGCGACAACACTTCGGCTGGCTAGACTTAGCGCAGCGGACGGTTCAGCTTCCCTCTTGGGATCTGCGTTGGTGCGCATGGCACGCCTCGTCGATCGTGCTCGAGTTCTCACGGCACTCATTGACGAGAGCAAGTGCTCCCTGTTGCCGGGTGGCGGCGCTTGGACGGTCGTCGAGTCACGCTTGGGCGGCGAGCAGAATTCGGGACGAAATACGCCGCGCGCTCGCGAGATTGGAGAAAGACGATGAACTACGTCCCTCTTGATCCCAGGAACGCCGTAGTCTTGTTCGCTGACTTGCAGGCGGGAATTCTCGAGCTGTCCGCCACTTGTGAGCCAGTGCGCTTGCGCCGTGCCGTCGGCGCTCTTGCGAAGCTGAGTCAAATCTTTCAGATCCCCACGGTGGTCACCACGGCTGCCGCGGAATCGGGCGAGCCATGCGTCACCCCCGAGATCGCTGCAGCGTTAGGCGTGCTTGCATCGCACACTCGCACGACGACGGATGCATTCCTGCACGCGGCAACGCGTGAGGCCATTGCGCAGACGAAGCGCAAAACGCTGCTCATCGCCGGCGTAGCTACCGAAATCATCGTGCAACACTCGGCACTCTCCGCGGCGGCACAAGGCTACGACGTGCAGATCGTCGTCGATGCGTGCGGCGGTCTGTCTCACCGCACCGAGTATGCGGCCTTGCGTCGGCTCGGGCAGGCCGGGGTGGTGACAACCTCGACTGCGTCGATCGCTGGTCAGCTCGCGGGAGATTTCTCACAGCCCAGGGGGCGGCAGGCCATCGGCGTGCTGTACGAGATAGCCAAAGGCTGAAGGCATTCGGAACTTCGACCCGCTGGGGGTGCGTGCGTAGTTCGCAGCGTTGTGCATGCGTTTTTCAGTGCTTGATTTCCACCAAGACGCTCTCAACCGGATCGATCGCTTCGTCTAGATGGGTGACAGGCGGACGAATCATCGCGTCGCCAGTCTTCAGTTCGATGACCTTCTGTGTACCGTCCGGGAACGTATAGCGTACACGCCCGCCCTTCAGCACGACCACGACTGCCTCGGGGTGAGGATGCATTGCGGATTTATCGCCCGCCGCCGGGGCGTAACGCAGCACACGAACCTTGGCAGGCTCGTGATCTCGAAGCTCCCAGGGCGCGACACGCGGATTTTCAGTCCTCGCCAATCTGCACCCAGGAACACCCAGCTTCACCTAAAACAACCATTTAGGAGGGATCAGCCCGTCGATACGTGAGGGTAGCTGCTCTGGTGGGTTGGACACCGAAGTGGAAACAGGCACGCGCCGTTAGATGACTGAATTACTGAATTAGATAGATCTGGACAGTTAATACATTTCACAGCTGCGCAACTCTCCTCGTTGCGGGTCTGAGCTGCCCTGTCGCGGACTAGCATCTTCATCACGCATTTCCGCCGATTGACTGGTACGCGCTACCCGCGCATCCCTCGCACGATGACGTCGAGCAGCTCGTCATCGTAGTCCTGACTCAGCTCCCAGAACATCATCCCACCTAGGTGATGCTCCCTGACGTAGTCCGCTTTTATCGCCAGCGACTGCGGATCATCGTAGGTGATGAAGGTCTTCGAAGCCGCCTTCCACAGATACGGCGCCTTTGCGCGATCGTCCCAACCGCGAACGAATCCTGCGCCGCTGATGAGCTTCTGGCTGAGTTCCGCGTAGCTGTGCTCGGCCTCGAACCGCGCGTAGGGCTGATTGATTCCGTGGTTGATCGGCCTCACTCCCGTGAAGCCGCGGCCGTAAAAAGCGACACCCAACACGAGCTTCCCTGGCGGTATCCCGGCGGCGAGGTGCTGCCTGATCGAGGAGTCGGCATTCCGATCGCTGGCAGCCGCGAGCGCGGACTTATACAGACCCGCGTGGTGCCCCGTGGTCGGAGTCAGGCTGTTGAAGAAGTCGTAACCCATCACGTTGAGCCAATCAAGACAGACGTGCAGTTTCTCCATCTCAGTGTGCTCGAAGTATTCGCGATCGGCGGACGCGATGGTTAGCGTGTAACGACCGTCGCCCGCGCGGCCGTCCTGCCCGCTGGCCACATCGAGGCTGGCGCGCAATGCCTGAAGTAGGCGCGTGAAGTTCTGGCGATCCTCGGCGCGATATCTGATGCCGGCGATCCCCTGGCCCGGGTACTCCCAGTCGATGTCAACCCCGTCGAGCGAGTACATGCGAACGAGCTCGACCGCACTGGCAGCGAACGTCTCGCGCGAGGCATCGGTGAGCGCCGCGTCGGAGAACCCATCGGCCGTCCACCCTCCGACGGAGATGATGATTTTGAGGTCCGGCTTGCTTTTCCGCAGCGCGACCAAGCGCTCGAGAGCGGCCTCCAGCTGCGGACCCGCAAGCGCCACCCGACCGCCGGGCGTGATCCGCGCGAATGCGAAATTAATGTGTGTCAGCTTCTCCGGATGGATCACCGGCGGCACGGACCAGCCAGCGACATACGCAACTATCCGGAAGTGCTCGGCCGCCGCATCCCGGGCCACAGCATCGGCAGCGTAAAGCGGCGTGCCACAAAACGACTCCACGGCGAGAAGAAGGCAGCACAGCCAGAAATAAAAACGTAGCCCGGCAACGATCATCGCCTCACACCTCGGTGGCTCCGCGAGTTCCGCCGAAATCTTGCTAAGTATTGGACGCTTTGCGACCGTGTCACTCTTTGATAACGCTTTGATCTGAATGGTGGCGAGGGACAGAATCGAACTGCCGACACGCGGATTTTCACCCTCAGCAAATTGCACCCCAGGATCACCCAGCGTCACCTAAAACAACCATTTAGGAGAGATCACCCATCCGGTAGGTGACGGTAGATACTCCTAGGTGACGCTGGATTGGGTACCAATGTGGGAACCGTAATTTCGGAGCCGCAGAGTTGAAGATTCTAGTCTTCGTGGGACGCGATTCGTTGGGACACGCGTAGCGCAGCGTCTGGTTTAGCTGGGTCATCCGTCAGGCGGCAGTCCGCAGACAATTGTGGCCAATACATGTAACGACCGGTAACGTGGTCATTATAGAATTTGCCGGTCATACCGGGCAGTCAACTATGGTTCTGCTGCTGGAACGAACCTGGGCCGTTGTGCGCAAGAATAAGGCGAGGCCGCCGTGGGCTATCTCTGTCGTCACAACGGTGGCAGTCGCCGTCGCATATTTCCTTTCAGCTCGGCTAAGCCTAGCCCTCCTTGAGAAGCCTGACGGCGTTGCCGTGTTCTGGCCGGCTGCGGGCATAGCCTCCGGCGTCTTAATAGTCGCGGGTTCTGCGGCTCGCTGGCCAGTTATCGTCGGAGTGATGGCCGCGACCATCGTGGCTAATCTCCTGGGCGATCGCAATGTCTGGAGCTCCATTCTCTTCGCTGTCGCCAATGCCGGTGAGGCTGCCATAGTTGCGGGCCTTATCGAGCGATGGTACGGCTCGCCATTTGAGCTCAACACGCTACGACGCGTGATCGGGCTGTTTGTGGCGACGACCGTAGGAACTGCCCTTTCTGGCATTGTCGGCACGATGGGGTTCGTCTGGTTCCACAGTGCGTCCGCATCCGTCCCAACTATATGGCTTCACTGGTTCGCCTCGGACGCGCTTGGCACCCTCACGGTCGCACCGCTCGTGATCGGTTTAGCATCATTGATGCGCAACGTGCCGTCGATACGGGAATGGGCAGAAAGTGCTTTGGCACTCGCAATGGTATGCGTCCTGTGCGCATTCCTAGTGTTCTTGCCAAATGAGCCGTGGACCCTCGAGCTGGCTACTATCGCGCTGTGCCCTGTGTTCGTTTGGATCGCGGCGCGCCTGCCGCCAGGTATTACCACTGCAGCAACGTTCATCTGCGCCATCACCATCGTCGCGACAACAACATTTGCCATCGGCATTTTTGGCGATTCCCGATTGTCGTTTGAACAACGCATCCAGTCTGCTCAAGCGAGCATTTTGGCAATCTCGTTCGGCGCGCTGGTTCTTACTGCGCTGTTTAGCGAGCGAAGGCTTCAAGGGATCGCGCTTCTCGAGAGGGAGGCTCGGCTCCAGGAGGCGCTTCGGGCCGGAGGTGTGATGGCCTTCGAATGGGACCTCGCTGCCGACCAGGTGCGTCATAGCCAGAACGCGGCGCTAATCCTGGGATTCAGCTCGAAGGATTTTCTCAGCGGCTCTGAAATGTTAGGACAAGTCCACCCGGATGATCGCGCGCACGTGACAGCAAGCCTACGTGGCATCAACCCCAGCAAACCCTCCTATTCCGTGACGTACCGCTGCCGCCGAGGGGATAGCGATAGCGAAGTGTGGTTAGAGCAAGTTGCCACCGCCCAATTCGATTCAGAGGGATTGCCGGTGCGCATCCGGGGCCTGACGACCGACATCACCGAGCGTAAGCGGTTCGAAGAAGACATTTCGCGTGCACAGAAGCTGGCAGAACGGGCAGATCGCGCCAAATCGATTTTTCTCGCTGCTGCAAGTCACGATCTGCGACAACCTCTACAAACGTTGAGATTCTTGCAGGGGGCACTTGAACAGCGGCATCTGGATGGCGAATGGCGAGAGATTGTCGCGGGAATAGGCCACTCAATTGATACCATGTCCGGCATGTTATCGAGCCTGCTCGATATCAATCGACTCGAAAGTGGAAATCTCCGCCCGTCGAAGAGCGATTTCGTCGTCAATGAAATATTCAGTTCGGTAGCAGCCGACGTACTTCGCCCGCTCGAGGAAAAGGACTTGCAATGGCGCGTTGTGCCGTCCGATCTTTTGGTCCACAGCGACAAGCGCATGCTCGAGGAGATGATCCGTAATCTATTGTCGAATGCAATCCGCTACACAGATCGAGGGAAAATCCTGCTGGGTTGTCGACGCGCAGGCGACAACGTTCGGATCGAAGTCTGGGATACTGGTATTGGCATCCCCGGAGATCAGCTGCCCCACATATTTGAAGAATATTATTGCGATGCTGAGCGCGGCGGCTTTGGACTGGGTCTGGCAATCGTCAAACGATTGGGAGAAATCCTGGACCACACAGTTGATGTCCGTTCCACGCCGGGCAAGGGCACGGGCTTTTCCATTGAGGTTCCCCGGGGCGGAGCAGGCGTCGGTGTCCCTGAACCAATACTAACGTCCGATTTTGATGGCGAGTTCTTCCGCGGCACTGTCCTCGTCATCGAAGACGAGAGGTCCTTACGGTCTGCGCTCAGTCGGATGCTTACATTGAGGGGAATCGGCGTCATTGGAGTTCCGACCGGAAGTGACGCGGTCACCCTGATCCAGCAGAAAGACTTGTGTCCAGATCTAGTGTTATGTGATTACAACCTCCCGGGTCCAATGAACGGCGTTGAGAGCATCGAGTCACTGCGTAACGCTCTTGCTTGGAATCTTCCGGCGATCGTGATGACCGGCGACACCAGAGCGACAACGATGGAGGCGATCGCCTCCCATGGCGTGTCTGTCCTAGTCAAACCATTTTTGGGCGACGAACTCATCCAACTAATCAATAGGCTTTACCGCAGTTCAGGGTCTTCCGGTCACAACCGAAGCGCACCTCTCGCTGGGCAACGACCATCTATGCCGTGATGAACACAAATTGAGAAGCGGCCCGATAATGTGCGGCCGACGGGGAGGGGCTCCGCTGACCCCAAGGTGTCAGCATACGATGCTACCGCCTCCGGAGATTGCCGCCGCGACGAGTGCTGCACGCTCCTTGCCACTGACTGACCAGAACTCATCGCATGTGTCGCAATATGCCTCTACCGGATAGCCTCCGTTGAAGAGCCTTAGTAAGGATGCGCGGTCGTATCCCCGCTGAAGGCGCACCTGCGCGCACCTGGGGCATGGGGACATGAAAGGAATTTTTGTGCGCCCGTGTAGTTTCGTCCCATTATTCCCAGGGATGTACGTCATCTTCATCCCAGCCTCCCTGTCCTGATCATGTGAATGTAGGCGACCTCCGGTAAAGAGGACGAAAAAATAGAATGACCGGCGAACTAAGTCGCCGGCCAGGAACCACGCACATGGGGGGATTGGTGTGCGT
>Ga0306926_10007977_pt1 | contig 11534 bp, 10 predicted proteins | sample flu12Cox44000178_FD_203759 | JGI IMG/M metagenome (GOLD analysis project Ga0306926, IMG submission 203759) | Lab enrichment of tropical soil microbial communities from Luquillo Experimental Forest, Puerto Rico - flux8day.12C.oxic.44.000.178 (v2)... | ecosystem: Environmental > Terrestrial >...
TGTCCATGGCGGACCGGCAGTGCTCGTCGTACGACAACGAGGCGACCAACTTCGGCGACAGCGCGCAGAACTCGTACAACTACGACGCGAGCCGCGCCTTCGTCGCCGGCTCGTTCATCTGGGCGGGGTTCGACTACATCGGCGAGCCCACGCCGTACGCGGCGTATCCGTCGAAGAGCTCATACTACGGCGCGATCGACACGGCCGGCTTCCCGAAGGACGTCTACTACTTCTACAAGAGCCGCTGGACCACCGATCCGATGGTCCACATCCTGCCGCACTGGAACTGGACGGCCGGCACGACGGTCACGGTCTACGTCTACAACAACTGCGACAGCGTCGAGCTGTTCCTGAACAAGGGTCGAAGACCGCGGTTGCCCCTGCTCTGCACGCCGAATGGAGCGTGCCGTGGGCGTCCGGAACGCTGCGCGCCGACTGCAAGCGCGGCGGGAGCGTGGTCGCGAGCGACCAGGTCCGCACGGCCGGCGCGCCGGCGCGCGTCGTGCTGTCGGTGGATCGCGCGACGATCAACGCCGACGGAAAAGACTTGGCGTTCATCACGGGCGACGTCCAAGACGCAAACGGCGTCGTCGTCCCGACGGCCGCGAACGCAGTGACGTTCGCGGTCTCCGGCCCCGGTCAGCTCGTCGGCGTCGACAACGGCAACCCCGTCGACACCGCGATGTACAAAGGGACGAGCCGGAACGCGTTCAGCGGCAAGGTCCTGGCCATCGTCCGCTCGACCGGGGCGGTCGGGTCGATCGTCATCAGCGCCAGCTCGTCCGGGCTGACCGGCGGGTCGGTCACCGTCGCGGCGCAGTGACGGGCGATCCCTGACGGGGCCACCCCCTCCCCACACGGCGCCGCCAGTCCCAGGTTGTCGCTGTGGGACACATCCTCGATGGTTGCGACATCTCAGACGTGCTCGAGGAGTCGGCGCGGCTCGGCCGCAAGCTGATCGTCGAGCTCAAGGGCGGCCGGCGCTTCGTCGACCAGGCGCGCGAATTGGTGTCGGAGGATCGCCAGGAGTGGGCGATCTTCCGCGCGCACGAAGCGGTGCGCGTCGCCGACATCTCGTTCTGCGCTCCTGCCGAAGCGCCGGAGGCGACCTACCGCGGGAAGCCTGAGCGGCTGACCAACGGATAGCCGGCCCCCGTCGGCTAGCTGGCCCCCACCGGGACGTCCTCGGCGCCGAGCGGCTGCCTTCGGCGAACGTAGATGATCTCGCGCGTGTCGTCGGGGTGCACGACCTCGAGCGTGGCGATGAAGCCGGGCTCCCCTTCGAGCACCCAGATCTCCTTGGGCTTGAAGATGAGGTGATCCACGCCCTCGACCAGGACCTCGAACACCTCGCTCTTGGGATCGTAGTCGAGGCCCAGCAGCTTCACGGCCGAGACCTGGAACTGATCGCCCAAGGTCGGCGAGATCACCTCGACGGTCGCGGCGTCGTCGCCGAAGTCGAGATGCTCGTGCGTGAACCGCTCGAAGTAGCCCTGCCATTCGACCCGGGGGAGCTGCCTCGTCGTTCCCATGAGGGGAACCTAGGCACTCCCGGGAGGCCGGTCACGGCTTGAAGGCATGCAGGTCGGCGATGGCCGCGATGCGTCCCGGCCCATGGCAGAGCAGGCACTCCTCCTGCTGGGGTTTCGTGAACGCGGTGCTGCGCGGCTCGTAGAACGAGCCGCCGTTGGTCTGCATGTGATCGACGGCGATCGACGAGTCGTGGCAGGACGAGCAGGCCGCGACAAGCGGCGAGACGACCAGCGTCGTGGGATCGGGGTTGGTGGTCGCGCCGGTCAGGCTGTTGTAAGCGAACCCGGCCCCGTAGGCCGTTCCCTCGGCGACGAACGGCGCGTGGACGCTGCCGGTCGCGTAGCTCCCCTGGCCGACGGTGCTGGCGAGCATGTTGGGGTAGGCGGCCACGGTCGCGTCCAGGCTGAAGTCGTAGGTGCCCGGGAGGTGGCACATCTCGCAGTCGTTGAGCACGCCCGGGTACGTCGTCTTCCAGAAACCCTCGGTGGGCGAGTCCTCGTGCCAGGTGAAGTCGTTCGCCCGCTCGGCGGCGCCGTGGATGGCGTGAACGAAGTCCTTCTGGTTCCCCGACCAGCCGGCGCTGGTCTGCGTGGGGCGGTGGCACCAGTTGCAGGTGGTCGCGTCGTTGCGCTGCCCGGCGTGGAAGTCCGGTCCGACGCCGAGCGAGACGTGACAGGCGCTGCACTTGCCGTTGTCCACGATGGCGCGCCGGGCGGTGAAGCCGGTGGCGACCACCGACACGTCGGGAACGGGGACGATGAGCCCACCCACGCCGCCGTACCCCGGCGTCACGCCGTCCGCCTTCTTGTTCGGCACGTACGGGTAGGCGGAGAGATTCGTTTGCGTGAACGGCTGCGTGTTGTTGACGAAGTCCAGATCCGGATTCGCGGGGCTCTGCCGGGAGCCGAGGGCGTAGGTGTAGCCGATGCCTCCGGTCAGCATCGTCGCGCTCGCCGGCACGATCGCACAGGTCAGCTGCAGCGTGTAGAAGCCGCTCGCGTCGGGCCCGGTCAGCTTGCCGCCACCGGTGCGCGTGGTGGTCGCCGCAGCGTTCGAGCAGGTGCCGGTGCCGTTCCAGACGTTCTTGATGTAGGCGCTCGCCGAGGCGTTGAAGTCGGCGGGGGCGGCGATCCCGTCCTGGGGGATGGCAAACACGAAGTAGGCGCTCGGCGCGCCGACGAAATTCGGGAGCAGCTCGCTGGCGGTGGAGGGATCGGGGAACACCACGTCGGTTCCGTCGAGCTGGATCTTGAAGGAGATCTGCGGGCGGAGGACGTTCCCGGCGGCGGCGTCGGTCCAGGTGGACACGCCCTGGACGACGTACTTGATCACCTGCGCGCCCGGCGGGACGGCGCCCGCCGCCGCCACGTAGGCCGCGTTCGTGTTGCCGTTCCCCGACGCGGTCGCGTCGCTGTAGATGTTGTGCGGGTTGGGTACGGAGACGGGCGTATGCCAGGCCGCGGTATCTCCGCCCGCGCCGCCGGGCCGGTGGCAGGTGGCGCAACCGGCGTCGTTCGCCTGCGGGCCGCCCGGGTGCATGACCCGGCCCGCCGGTAGAGCGGTGTCGAAGCTGATGTCGTCGTGGCAGGCGCCGCAGGCGCGGCTCGAAGGCTGCGATGTCCAGTGGTCGGCCATCGGCGCGGGAGCGCGGTGGCACTTGGCGCAGTTGCGGACGTCCTGCGGGTAGGTGGTCTCATAGGGCTGCGGGACGCCGGCGTAGGTGCCGCCGGTCATGGTGAGGTTGTCGCCCATGTGGATCTTGTGGATGAACACGGGGAGGTTGATGACCGCTTCGTGGTTCAGCACGGCCGCGTTGCCGGTCCAGGTCCCGTCGGCGGCGATGGCGGGCTCCGTGACCAGTGTTCCCGTGCTCGAGAAGCGCCGCTGGTCGTTGTGGCAGGCCGCGCAGGTCCGGATGTCGTAGCGCACGCCGCCGTGGAATTCGCCGGTGCCGAACGCGCCGGTCCCGCCGGTGATGGCGCGGAACGAGGTGTGGCACTCGAGGCAGGCGTTGCCGTCGACCTTGTCATTCTGGCCGGTGACGTCGGCGCCGGTGGCGGGGACGAGCTCCTTGACCAGGTTGATGGGCGTGAACGGGTTCCCCGAGGCATAGAGCAGGACGATGAGGCGGTGGGTCTTGTCGGGCTCGTACGTCGTGCCGGCGGACGTCGCGCCGCCGTTCACCACCTGCTTGAACCGGTAGTCGTACGTGCCGTCGCCGTGATCGATGAGGTTGGCGGCCACTGCCGTCTCGGCCGAGGCGGCGGTGTGATCGTTCGCGGCGATGTAGCTCACCCAGGTGTCGTTCGCGCTGCCGTTGACGCCGCCGGTGGTCCCTGCGATGCCGGGGACGAGCTTGAGCAACGAGAACCGCCATGTCACCGCGGCGGTCGACAGGTTCTTCACGCCCAGGCCGTGGCGCTCGGTGACCTTGAGCGAGATCACCGGACGGCCATCGGCGGGGAAGGCGACGTTGGTGATCGCCGCGGTCATGCTCGCTTGCGACTTCTCGTCGTCGGTCATCGTGGCGTAGTCGGCCACCGCGCTGACGACGGTGATCGCGCCGCCGTCGGGACAGGTGAGGGTGTAACTGCCGCCGTCGTTGCCGAGCAGCGTGCACGGGGTGCCGTTGGTCCCGTTCGTGCCGTTGCTGCCGTTGGTCCCGTTCGCGCCGTTGCTCCCGTTCGGGACAGTCACAGATGTGCCGTCGGTGCAGTGCACGGCGGCGCCGCCGTCGACCTCGGTGACCGTGCAAGAGGTGCCACTCGTCCCGGCGGGACCCTGCGCGCCGTTACTCCCGGAGCAGCCGGCGCCGAGCGCGGCCGCGAGGGCCGTCAAAGAGAACAGTGCCTGAAATCTACCCGCTGCCGTCATGACTCACCTCTTTCTACGGTCGATGCAACTTGCTCACGTCGCCGCCCAGATCCGCCGTGCTGTCGTAGAGCAGCTCGGCCACGTAATCGAAGTTGTGCGCCCAGGCCCCCGGCTCGGTGCGCGATAGCTGGTAGTTGAACGCCGCCTTGCTGAGCGCGGCCGTCCAGGCCGAGAAGGCGTTGGAGGCCACCGCCTCCGTGGCGCTGCAGCTCTTGTTTCCGTCAGTGTCCTTGAAGAAGTACGGGTAGACGCCGGGCGCGTAGCAGAGCCCCGGCGCCGGGGCCGCCGCCTGCATCGCCGCCAGGGTGGTCGCCGCGAGGCCGTCGATCTCCGCCGACAGCGGCTCCGTGGTCTTGCCGTCGCCGTCGTAGTCGAGCGTGTGGATCACGCGGATGTTCGCCGGATCGCCGTCGGCGTCGGCGTGGCAGATGCTGCAGCGGCCGGCCCAGGAGTCGTCGATCGTGAAGGTGTGGTGGCTGCCGACCGGATCGTGGCAGGAGGTGCACTGCGCCCCACCGACGTGCGACATCGCGCCGACGTAGGTCTTGCCGGGGTACTCGTAGCCGACATGCGCGTCGGCGCCGAGCTTGGTCGCGCCCGCGGGGAGGTAGTGGACGTTCTTGAACGTCGGCTTGCCGGCGGCGATGGCGGCGTCGACGGTCGCCTTGGACTCGCGGCCGCGGTGGCAGGTCTCGCAGACGTTGTCGTAGCCCGGCTCGCTGAGCGTCACGCCCGACGGGAACGTCACCGACGGGACCATGGCGATGGCGGTGAAGTCGACCCCCGGCTTGTCGTGGCAGGTCGCGCACTCGAGGCCGTTGGCGGTCTCCTCGACCACCTTGCCGACGCCGTACTGGACGTAGAAGCGGAAGCCCTCGGCGCCGCCGTGGCACGACGAGCAGCTGGCGTCGACCATCTCCCCGGCGTCCCAGTGGCGCGCGGCCGTGCTGGCGCCGTCGAAGTGGCCGAAGTCGGTGCGCGTCGCCTTGCTCATGTCGACCTTGACGACGAGCGCCGTGTTGAGGTCGGTGATCGAATCGAAGAGCAGCTCGATGATGTACTTGGCGTTGTGGGCGAAGGCGCCGGGGTCCTTGCTCGCCATCTGGAAGTTGTACGTGGCGCGCAGGAGGCGGGCGGTCCAGCTGGCGAAGGCGTTCGCCGCGACCGCTTCGCTCGTCGAGCAGCTCCCGTTGCCGTCGGTGTCGACGAACCAGTAGGGATAGGCGTTCGCGGAGTAACAGATGGGGGTGTGGTGCTCCGACCCGTAGGTCCCGATCGCGGTCCCGAGCTTGTCGCGCAGGCCGACGAGCTCGTCGTAGATCCCCTCGGTGGTGTTGCCGTCGCCGTCGTAGTCGATGCCGATCGATGACTCCATCCGGATCGCCTGCGCGCCTTTGAGGTCGGTGGCGCCGGTGTGGCAGGCCGCCGCGCACTGGTCGAACTTCACCTGCGTCGAGTGCGGATCGTGGCAGCCGATGCAGGTGTTGTAACCGTCGACGTGGCGGAAGCGGACGTCGTACACCTGCCCGGCGTACTCGTAGCCGCCCTTGGCCCGTCCGGCGTAGAGCGTGGCGGCGGCCGGGAAGAAGTGGATGTTCTGGAAGTTGAGAGCGCTCGTCACCGTGTCGTCGGTGGCGGGCGCCGCGGCCGCGATCGCCGCGTCCACCGCCGGGCCGGACGACCGCCCCTGGTGGCAGGTCATGCAGCGCGCCTCGCCCCCGAGCCCGTCGACGGTCACACCCGACGGGAACGTCACCGACGTGAGCGCGTCGGCGGCCGGGTTGTGGCAGGTGACGCAGCGGATCACCGACTTGACGGGCGCCGGCTTGTCGACGACGCCCGGGGTGCTGCCGTCGCCGCCGAGGTAGTCGATGAACCCCTCGGAGCTGTGGCAGCGCGCGCAGTCGGTCGGGACCTGGCCCTGCGCGTTCCAGTTGTTGAAGGCCAGCGCCGTGCCGTCGGAGTGCGCCGACATCGTCCAGGCCGTGTAGTAGGGGATCCGCGAGGCGTCGCTCGGTTCGAGCACGACGATCGGGTAATCGACCTTGGCCATCGAATCGTCGCCCATGACGGTGACGGAGGTCTCCCCCGCCGTGATGCCGGTGACGAGGCCGTTGCCGTCGACGGTCGCGATGGTGGGATCGGCGCTGGTGAAGGTGTAGGTGGCGTCCGTGCCGTTGCTCGTCGTGGCGGTGATCATCACGCTGTCGCCGATGACGACGGCGTGCGTGCCGGTGGCGACGATCGCCGGGCCGGGGACCACAACGGTCGGCCCCTGGTCGCCCTCGAGTTGGGCGCAGCCGAGCGCCGCGACGACGACCGTCGCGATGAAGGTGAGGTGGCGCGTCATGGCAATGCTCCTTGCTGAATCCAGTGCAAGACCGTCAGGTACTCGGGCGAGCCGGCGGCGTAGACCGTGCCGCCCTGGTGACCGTTGCCGCTCATCTTGGCGAGCATCCGGCTCCCTGCCGGCGCCGAGGTGTCGACGAACATCAGCACCGTCGGGTAGTCCACCGCCGCGGTCCCCGTGAAGAGCAGCTGCGTGTTCCCGGCCTCCTGGCCGGCGGCGTGGCACATCTGGCAGGTGGGGACCAAGAGCGGGTAGACGTTCGTCGCGAACGACAACGTCGCTCCGCCGTCCGTGGTCGCGGCGTCGCCGGCCGGTGGTCCCCCTGCGTCCGCCGGCGCGGGCGACGGCGCGCCGCGCGAGAAGTCGGCGCAGCCCGCGAGCGCGAGCGCCGCGCCGCACGCGCCCGCGACCAACCAGCGACTCATCTTGCTTCGCTCAGAACTCATAGACCACGCTCAGGCGGAAGAGGTCGTTCGGGATTTCGTCGACCATCTCGAGGTTGATGAAGTAGTAGAGGCCGACCGTCAGGCCCCGGTGGCGGGCGACGACCGCGAAGTTGTGCGTCGAGGCGTCCGCGTCCGTGAGCCGGGTCTTGTCGAGGACGATCCCGCGCCGGTTGTCGAAGGTCCGGATCCCCGAGCGGTACTGGATGTAGAGCCAGTCGACCGGGTAGTAACGGAGCTGGAGGTAGTCGGCGAAGTCGTAGTAGTCGTAGCCCACCCCGCCGACGCCGGGTCCGCCGCCCGAGACGTCGGCGCGCAGGAAGCCCGCCCCGGCGCTGAAGTGGCCGAGCACCGGCACGCCGCGCGGGCGCCAGATCGTGACGTCGAGCGCCTGCATGTAGAGGCGCCGCCCGAACCCGAGCGGGTTGTAGTAGGCGGAGTACCAGGCCGACGCGAACATCCAGGCCGCGCCGACGCGGTTCCCGAACCCCAGCTTGGTGGCGTCCTCGCTGGAGAATCCGCTCTGCAGGTTGAGGATCGAATCGGCGTGCGGGAGCGCGAAGCCGCGCACGACGAACAGGTCGTCGGTGACGACCAGGGGGCCGCGCTCGACCACCAGGTGCGCCGCCGCGCCTTCGATCGCCCAGATCACGGGCAGCACCGGCTGATCGAACCCGCCGAGGCCGCCGTAGTTCTGGTGGTAGAGGGGGTCCGCGCCGAACGGGACGACGATCTTCCCGCCAGCCACGGACAGCCGCAGCGGCGGCGGGAGCGGCGCGATCCGGCAGTGCGCCTCCCAGAACTGCAGCGTGAGCACCTCGATGGCGAGGCCGCACGGATCGCCGGCCGCGTCGCGCGACAGGAACAGGAAGTGGTGGTAGCTGCGGAGCGCGTTGACGCTGCCGTCGGCGAACGGGCTGCCGGTGAACTGTCGGCGCTCGTAGTCGAGGCTGAAGCGCCCGTCGAGCATGAACCCGAGCGGCAGCGCCAATGCGCCCGGGCCTCCGAGCCCGGGCGGCCCGGCGTGCGCCGGGGTGGCAGAGGGGGGCGGCGCGGCGACCGTCGGTGCAGACGTGGTCACGGGGCCGACCGCGGAGGCGGTCGGAGGGGGCGCGAGCCCGCGCACCCAGGCGACGATGATCTCGATCCGCGCGTCGCCCGCCGGCAGGACAGGGCCCCCGCCGTGCATCTCGCCCGAGGCCTTGGTGACGAGCAGGCTCCGCTCAGGCGTCTGCTCGTCGACGAGCCCGCGCGCGACGGCCTCGTCCTTGACCGCGTCCCCGGACAGCAGGAGCCGCGTCATCGCCGCCGGGCCCCCCGGCCGGTGGCAGACCGCGCAAGAGGTCATCAGCAGCGGATGGACGGTGGCCGCGAAGGTCGGCGCGACGGGCGTCGCCGGGACCGCGACGGCAGGCGCCTCACCCGCGGGGGGCGTCGCGACCTCCGGAGCCGGCGCCGCCGTTTCCGACTCGGGCGCCGTCGACGGGACGCCGGCCTTCGGCGGACGCTTCGACGCCGGGACCGGCGGGGTCGCCGGTTCGGTCACCGGCGCGAGCATCGTCGCCGCCGCGTCGAGGCGAGCGCCGCCGCGAATCCAGGCCAGCATCTTCTGATAGGGCGCGCTGGTCGCCGGCCAGGGAGCCGCCCCGCCATGCGGCGCGGCCCCGGAGACCTTCGCCAGGACCGGGCTGGCCTCGGCGTCATGCACGTTCACGAAGCGGGCGACGGCGTGGTGGTCGGCCGCGGGATCGCCCGAGAACAGAAGGTGCGAGCCACCCGCGGGCGCTCCCGGCGCATGACAGGGCTTGCAGGTCGCCATCAGCGCCGGGTGGATCACCCGCCCGAACGACGGTGCGGCCGCCGCGGCCGGGGCGCCGTGCGCGCCGCCGGTCTTCGGGTTGCGGGCGCCCGCCTTTTCCGGCTCGTCGAGGATGTCGTCGCGCCGCTTCTCCTGGGGGCTCTGCGCCCGCGCCGCGCCGGCAGCGAGCAGGCAGAGAGCGACGAGGCGGGTGCGGCGGCTAGTGCGCATCGACGTGACACCGCGCGCAGCTCGCCCCGGGAATGGCGAAGGCCGTCCTGCCGTCGTGGCAGCGCCCGCAGAATTTGCCGGCGCGCATCTCCTCGTGCGAGAAGCCCGCCAGCGCCTGGGGGAAGGTCGACGGGTGGCAGGCGTAGCACCCGAACGATTCGTGGGTCCGGTGGGAGAACAGCGCGGACGGCGGGAAGGCGGCGGCGTGCGGGTCGCGGCGCGGGATCCGGAGCACGGCCGGGAACGCGGCGCCCACCGCGATCGACGAGGCGAGCGTGACCAGAGCGACCGCCCCCCGGCGGCTCCAGGCGACGGTCCTCACACCGCCCCTTTGTCCCGCATGTTCTTCCAGACCGCCGCGAGGAACAGCGCGCCACCCCCGAGGACGAGCGGGACGCCGACCACCGCGGAGACGATGAAGGTCGCGGGGGTCCAGTGCAGCGCGGCCACGATCTGAACGACCAGGCCCAGACCGGCGACGACGGCGGCGCGGCGGATCTTCCTCGTCATCGCGGGCCCGCCTGCCAGAGCTGGTCCGCGTCGACCTTGGCCATGTCGTGTGCGATCCGGTGACAGGAGAGACACGACGTCGTCCCCGCGTAGAGCGCAGCCAGGATCGGGCTGTGCGCCGGCCCCTCGACGAAGCGGCGCGCGTCGTCGTGACAGTGGAGGCAGTTCGAGTTCGGGTAGGGCTGGTAGAGCTCGATCTTCTGCGGCACGCCGGCGACGTAGTGGGCCCAAACGTGGCGAAGCCCGTTCAGCTTCGCCTTGACGTCGCCGAACATGGCGTAGTCCTTGTGGCACGAGTAGCAGACCGAGTCGCGGTCGACGAGCCGGTTCTGGTAGTGCACCGCCGCCAGTGCCTGCCGGTTGTCGGCGAACAGGCTCTCGCCGTGGCGCTGCATCTCGTGACAGGAGAGGCAGAACCGCGTCGAGCTCGACTCGTGCACGCCGTACGAGATGTTTCCCGCCGTGAGCAACAGCGGCAGCGCGACGAGGCCGATCAGCAGCACCACCCGACCGACGGTGTGGCCGCTGAGGATGCCCGCCCCATAGACGAGCAGGGCCACGATGCCGAGGCCGGCGACCAGCGCCACGATCAGCTGCGCGGGGAGCATCAGCGCTGCCGGCTCGCAGGGTCGCGCGAGGCGCGCAGCACGCAAGAAATGCGCACGTTGCGTGCGGTCACGCAAAATATTCTGGCTGGCTGGGTCGAGTCGGCGGCTCCCCTGCCCATGGCCGGGCTCACCTTGCATCGACTGGGCCTCGTCCGGGTTCGCGCGTTTTCCAATCGTCGTCTCGCGTGCAACCTGTCAACAGGAGCGATTGCGAGGCGCACACTACACGCGTCAACGTTTCAACTGTCTCGGTTATTTGTAAAAGTTTTGCGAGCGCATCCATTGCGCGCGGTCGGCGCCACCGTCGGAGAGTCGCGTCCGGGAGGATCTGCGCAAATAACGCGCGCCAACGCCGGTCAATGAACCGAAGCGCGCAATTGCTGCGCACACCGTTGGACCACGCTCCGTCGACGGAATGTCATCGGTTGATGTCTCGCCAGATCAATTGCTGTAACCGCGCGCCGTTGGTGCTGATCGGCGCGGGGCGATTTGCTTAAGTGAACGGCCATGGAAGAGCTGCGCGCGCCGGACCCCGGAACCGCGAAGCCGCGCGCGGGCGCGGCGCCGCTCCCCGCGGGCGACACGCGGGTGGGGATGGACGCCCGCGCGTTCAAGCGCTCGGTGCTCGACCACCTGCTCTACACCTGCGCGCGGACGGTCCGTGACGCCTCGGCGGCCGACGTCTACCGCGCCATGGCCCACGCGGTGCGGGACCGGCTGGTCCACCGCTGGCTGGCCACGCAGCGCACGTACGAAGAGCGGGACGTCAAGGTCGCCTACTACTTGTCCTCGGAGTTCTTGACCGGGCGGAGCCTCGGCCTCTGCCTGCTCAACACCGGGCTCTACGAGGCCGCGGAGAGCTTCGCCGCCGAGCGCGGGACGGAGCTCGCGCACATCCTCGAGCAGGAGGGGGACCCGGCGCTCGGCAACGGCGGGCTCGGCCGCCTCGCCGCCTGCTTCATGGACGCGCTGGCCACGCTGGCGCTCCCCGCCGTCGGCTACGGCATCCGTTACGACTTCGGCATCTTCGAGCAGCGCATCGAGAACGGCTGCCAGGTGGAGCTCCACGACAACTGGCTGGTCGGCGGCAACCCCTGGGAGCTGCCGCGCATGGAGGAGGCCCAGATCGTGAGGCTCGGCGGGACCGTCGAGCGCCGCACCGACGCCGAGGGGCGCCTGCACGTGGA
>Ga0306926_10007980_pt1 | contig 11533 bp, 8 predicted proteins | sample flu12Cox44000178_FD_203759 | JGI IMG/M metagenome (GOLD analysis project Ga0306926, IMG submission 203759) | Lab enrichment of tropical soil microbial communities from Luquillo Experimental Forest, Puerto Rico - flux8day.12C.oxic.44.000.178 (v2)... | ecosystem: Environmental > Terrestrial > Soil...
TTCTCGATCCGGAAACCCGCGAAGCCATGGGTGCGCAGGCGGTAGCGCTAGCGCAAGCTGTCGATTATCGCTCGGCCGGAACAGTGGAGTTCATCGTCGACCGAGAGCGCAATTTCTATTTCCTAGAGATGAATACGCGGCTGCAGGTCGAGCATCCGGTGACCGAGCTGGTGACCGGTCTCGACCTCGTCGAGCTGATGATCCGGGTGGCTGCGGGCGAACCCCTGCCGTTCGGGCAGGACGATGTCCGGCTCGCTGGCTGGGCTATCGAGGCACGCATCTATGCCGAGGATCCAACACGTAATTTCCTGCCCTCGACCGGTCGCCTGACGCGCTATCGGCCCCCGGTGGGAGACGGCATTCGGCTCGATGCCGGGGTCTTCGAAGGCGCGGAAATCAGCGTCTATTACGATCCGTTAATCGCCAAGCTCATCGCCTCCGGCCCCAACCGCGACAGCGCGATCGATCGGCTCTCGGACGCCTTGGACGAGTTTTATGTCGGGGGCGTCCGCCACAACATCCCGTTTTTATCGGCGGTCGCCGCGAAACCAAAATTTCGCGCCGGCTCCCTGTCGACAAACTTCATCGCTGAAGAATTTCCCAGTGGGTTCGCCCCGCCTGCCGGCTTTGTCGAACCGGACCGGGTGCTCCTGCTCGCTGCCGCTTTGGCGCATCGCCGCTTGAGGGAGTGCGAGGCAGCCATCGACGGCCAACTCGCCGGTGCACGAGCTGAGATCCCGGAAGATTACGCGATCCTGCTCGACGGCCGGCAGCATTCCGTTTCGGTACGCGCGGACAGTGGCGCCTATCGGGCCGAGATCGACGGGCGGGGCAATGTCGCTACGACCGATTGGCAGCCGAACCTTCCGCTGTTGCGTGTCCGCGTCGAGGGGCATGTCGCGACTGTGCAGATCGAGCGGCTGCCGGGAGCCACCTTTAGCTTGGTGCATCGGGGCATCGTGCGGCGGGCCCAGGTGCTCTCGCCGCGCGCCGCCGAGCTACTCGCTCTGATGCCGGAGAAGAAGACGCGGGACACCTCGCGTCTGGTGCTATCGCCAATGCCGGGCCTACTCTCCTCAATCGCTGTCGAGCAGGGCCAGGAGGTTAAGGCCGGCGAGCCGCTCGCCATCGTCGAAGCAATGAAGATGGAAAACGTCTTGCGCGCCGAACGCGACGGACGCATTGCGCGCGTTCGCGCCAACCCCGGTGACAGCCTCGCGGTCGACCAGGTGATCCTCGAGTTCGAGTAATGTCAGCTGCGGAAACCCTTCGGCTCCGGATCACCGGACAGGTGCAAGGCGTCGGCTATCGCTTGTGGGCGACGCGCACCGCGGCGAGCCTGGGGCTGCGCGGCTGGGTGCGAAACCGGCGGGACGGCAGCGTCGAGGCATTGGTGATCGGCCGGCCGGAGGATGTTGCAGCGATGGTCGAAGCCGCCCACAAGGGCCCGCCCGGCGCGCGGGTCGCCGAGCTGACCGCCACGCCGGACGATGATGACGGCAGTGTCGGCTTTACGGCGCTGCCGACCGAATAGCTTACTCGAACAGCGACAGATCGATCGCGTCGCCCATCTTGTTATAGCCGAGATCGCTCGGATGGAGACCGTCGTCGCAATCGTAAATCGGCAGCATCTGCGTCGGGTGATTGGGGTCGCGCAATGCCTTGTCGAAATCGGCAACCGCGTCGAAGGCACCGCCCTCGCGGATCCAGCCATTGACGGCGACCCGAATCTCCTCGCGCTGCGGGTTCCAGGCACCCGCCATATAGGTCTCGTTGCCGAACGGTGTCAGCGTGGCGCCGATGATCTTGATACCGGCGCTGTGCGCGCGCACCGCCATCTGTTTCAGACCGGCGATCATCTGTTGAGCGGTCGGTTCCTCTTCCGGCTTCTTCCACCGGTTGCGCAGATCGTTAGTGCCCAGCATGACGATGACGTGGGTGACCCCCGGCTGGGACAACACATCGCGGTCGAAGCGGTGCAGCCCGCTGTCACCGCGGATGTCGAACAGGATGCGGTTACCGCCTAACCCCTGGTTCATCACCGCCATCGGCCGGCCGCGCGGACGCGCCACGAGACGGCGGGCGAGCTGGTCGGGCCAGCGGCAAAATGCGTCCATCGTCGAGATGTTGCCGTCGGTCAGCGAGTCGCCGAGTGCGACTATGCCACCGGTGTCGGCGCTGGCGAGCACGTCGACGCCGCAGACGAAGAACCAGTCACTGGTCAGGCTGGCGATCGGCATCACATTGGCCGCGGTGAAGTCGCCCGGCGGCGAGATGTAGTTGGTCTGCCGCGCGTAGCGCCCGGTGATCTGGAAATCGTTGAGGATCTCGCCGGGCAGATAGAGGCTGACCGCGAGATCGGCGAGCGGGGTCAGACCAAGCGCCACCGGATCACTGAACAGGACCGCACCCGCCGCGATCGTCGTGGTGGGAGCCCCGCCGAAGCTGAGCTTGCGGTCCGAGCTCGGCACGATTCCGGCCCCTTTGTCGCACAGCGCGATATGGGCGCCGCCGATATCCAGCGGGCGCCGGCCATAGGCGTTTGAGATCCGCACCCGCACCTGGTTGCCGCCGAAGCTGGCGCGCATCGTCATGCGCAAGGTCTGGTTGGTGAAAGCGCCGGTTTCGGCCGGCGCCGGGGCCATCGTCCAGCTGCCGACCCAATGCTGATTGTCTGCCATCGCGCTTTTCCTCCATCAGTGCCGAATTTAAAGATCGGTCGGGCGTACTATCCAACGGCACCAACCGAGCCACAATAGGGCTGAGAGCCACCAATGGTAGCAGATCCTTCCGGGCACCCAGCCTCTGAGCCGGTCACGATGCGGAGCGGTCCACAGGTCTCGGTCCGGGGAACCGAAGCGGAGGTGCGCCGGATCGGGCTTTCGATTCTTTCGGTCCTGGCATTGATTGTCGGCATCGTGACGGGGCTCGGTGCGGTGCTGTTCCGCGACCTTATCGGCTTTGTCCACAACCTCTTGTTCCTGGGGCAATTCGCGTTTCGTTACGACGCCAATGTCTTCACCCCGCCGAGCCCGTGGGGAATTTTTGTGATTTTGGTGCCGGTCGTCGGCGCGGTCGCCGTGACTTTCCTCGTCACGAAATTCGCGCCCGAAGCCCGAGGGCACGGCGTGCCGGAAGTGATGGACGCGATCTACTACAAGGGCGGGGTGATCCGCCCGATCGTCGCCGTCGTGAAATCGCTCGCCTCGGCGATCTCGATCGGCAGCGGCGCGGCGGTCGGCCGGGAGGGGCCGATCATTCAGATCGGCTCGGCGCTGGGATCGACCTTAGGCCAGATCATTCGCATGCCACCAGGGCAGCGCATTACATTGGTCGCCGCCGGAGCCGGCGCCGGCATCGCGGCGACCTTCAACACACCGATCGGCGGCGTGATGTTCGCGGTTGAGCTGATGATGCCCGAAGTCAGCGTCCGGACCTTTTTGCCAGTGGCGATCGCGACCGGAACTGCAACCTTTGTGGGCCGGTTCTTCTTTGGTCAGCAGCCGGCTTTCATCGTGCCGTTGCCGCCCTTGGACAACATCGATGTCGGCGCGGCATTACTGCTGTTTCTCTACGCATTTCTCGGCGTGATCACGGGCCTCGCCGCGACGTGCTTTATCCGCGGACTACATTTTCTCGAAGATCAGTTCGACAGAATCAAAGGACCCTATGCACGGCATATTCTGGGAATGGTTTTGGTCGGCGTCCTGATCTACCTGCTGCAGCGGAGCTTCGGCCACTATTACGTCGAAGGCGTCGGCTATGCGACGGTGCAGGCGATCGTGTTTGGCCAGTTGACCGTGACGGGCCTATTGGCGCTTCTGTTCATGTGTAAGTTGTTTGCGACCACTGTCAGCTTGGGATCCGGAGCCTCAGGCGGGATCTTCTCGCCCTCCCTTTACATGGGGGCGACGATCGGCGGCGCGTTTGCTTCGGCCCTCACAGCTCTCCATGTACCGCTCGACATCAATGTGCCGTCCTTTGCCATGGTCGGGATGGCGGCCATGGTCGGTGGCGGCACCGGCGCGGCAATGACCGCCGTCACGATGATCTTCGAGATGACGCGCGACTACAACATCGTGTTGCCGATGATCCTCGCCGTCGCGTTCAGTCTCGGCATACGCCGCTTGCTGTCGGTGGAAAATATCTACACGCTGAAACTCGCACGGCGCGGCCACATGGTTCCAAAGGCCCTGCACGCCAACATGTTTCTCGTGCGCCGCGCGGCAGAGGTTATGGAAACTGACATTCTCATCCTACCGGCGGAGACCCCTTTCGACGAGTTCCTCAGCCGCCCCGATCACGGCGGTCGAATGCGGCACGTCATCGTTACACTTAACAACCGCATCTTCGGCGTCGTTCGGGTCAATACCGGCTTGCGCCGAGGGCTGGTGGGTGTCGACACCGGCATTACTTTGGGTGATGTCGCGCGTCCGAATTTCACCATCGTGCGCGAAGACGATGTCGCCTTTGAGGTCATACAACGGATCTGGCGCAAACGCGCCGTCATGGCGATCGTCGTGCGCGGCCGTGGCGTGCCTCGGCCGGGCGACGTTGCCGGTGTGATCACAAAAGAGCACGTCGCTGACTCTGTCGCGAGCAGCGTGCAGATCTACCCCAGCTAGCACGGCAACTAAGTGCGCCCTCAGCCGAAGCTCCACGCGGACCCAGCAGAGGCCTATGGCAGTCTGTTGGTGCTCGCACTTCTGGCGCCGATCATGGGAGCTGCATCGGGGCTGATCGGAGCCAACTTTCGGCTCGCATTGACCGCGGCCGATCGGTTTCGCGATGCCTCGATCACCTGGGCGCACGGCTTGGGGGTAGTCGGGTTCATGTGCATTACGGCGGGCAGTGCCGGCGCTGTCGCAACGGCCGCGTGGTTGGTGCGGCGGTTCTCTCCTTATGCTGCGGGAAGCGGCATCCCGCAGGTCGAGGCGATGCTGAGCGACGAGTTGGAGCCGCCACCGGCCCGTTTGCTGCCTGTGAAATTCTTCGGCGGGCTTTTGGCCATCGGCCCTGGGTTGGCGCTCGGGCGCGAGGGACCTAGTGTGCAAATGGGTGCCGCTATTGCGCATGTCGTGGCCCGAATGTCCAGGCGCAATTGGCTCGACAGCAAGGTGTTGATCGCAGCCGGTGCCGGCGCTGGGCTCGCCACTGCTTTTAATGCGCCGATCGCCGGCGCCGTTTTTGTGCTCGAGGAACTAATGCGGCGGTTCGAGACCCGCACGGCGATTGTGGCCCTCGGCGCCTCTGCGGCCGCCATTGCAGTTGCCCGAGCGCTGCTCGGCGTTGCTCCGGATTTCGACGTAAAGCCGCTCGCTTATTTGGGCGTCAAGAGCTGGCTCCTGTTTGCCGCATTGGGCGCTGTCGCGGGGCTGGCAGCGGCCCTCTACAACACTGCGCTGCTGGCGGCCCTCGCAGCAATGGATCGCCTAAGCCGCTGGTCCACCGAGTTGCGCGCCGCGATCATCGGTGCGGCGGTCGGAGCGCTCGCCTGGGTCACGCCGGAACTGGTCGGCGGCGGCGACGACATCGCGCAGCGCACGCTCGCCGGCGGCGCAACGCTCATGACGCTTCCATTGGTTTTTCTCCTCCGCTTTGGCCTCGGTGCAGTCTCGTATGCGGCGCCAGTTCCGGGCGGCCTCTTCGCGCCGATGCTCGCATTAGGAGCACAGCTCGGATTGTTCTGCGGCATTCTCTGCCACCTGGCCTTGCCCGGGATGAACCTCGACCCGATCGCTTTCGCTGTTGTTGGGATGGCCGCATTCTTCACCGGCGTGGTTCAGGCGCCGGTGACCGGCATCGTGCTCGTCATCGAAATGACTGCGGGCTTCACGATGTTTCTGCCGATGATCGCCGCTTGCTTTGCCGCCATGTTGGTGCCCAATCTGGTCGGCAGCGCCCCGATCTACGACTCCCTGCGACGGCGCGTTGCTACCACTGTCACTCGAACGGCAGATGAACCAGAAGAAAATACCCGTTGATCATCAATAATATACCAGCGATTGCGAGCACACCGCTCATTTTGACGAGTGAGCGCGAGGCCGCGACGATACTGACCGAGCCCAATACAATCGCGATCTGAAACAGCGCCTCGGCAAAGTCGAAATTGGGGTCGCGCTCAGCGGCGTGATCGCGTTTGGCCTCGAATTCCTTGGCCTTGGCGAGTAGCTCTTTCTTGCCATCGCCCGTCGACGGATCGCTCTCATAGCGGTCCACCCTCTCGCGATAGCGCTTGACCATCCGTTCGATCTTGCTCCGCGCTGCGTCCGGCATTGCGGGCTGTGCCTCGAGATCCGCTTCTAGTTGTTCCGCAGCAATTTGAAACGCGGTTTGCCGAATATTCCGGGCTTGATAGAATCCATAAGTATCCGAGGCCTGGATATTGGTGTTAAGCATTGTCTTCGTAGCATTGGCCCCGCCAAGAGCGGTAATTGCCAGCAGCATCGCTATGATGCCAAGATAGATGCCAGTAAATTTGCGAAAATTCGCGTCCGCTTCGGCGCGGTGGGCCTCGTGTTCCTCGCCACGGATCTTCTCCGCGATCTCCGTCGCTTCCACCACCGGAGCTCTCCCCTATCGTGGACCGTTAGGCGCGATTGAGCACCGCCTTGTAAGCCCGCACGGCCTCGGCGAAGCCCATGACAAGAGCGTCAGCGGTCAGTTCGTGACCAATCGAGGCCTCGGCGACGGTGGGCAATGCCGCGACCAGCGGAGGCAAGTTGCACAGGTTGAGGTCGTGCCCGATGTTGACGACGAGGCCCAATTCAGCAGCGCGTTCCGCCGCGGCGGCGCAGGCGCGCAACAAGGCCACATGGTCGCCCTGGCGAAACGCGGCGGCGTAAGCGCCGGTGTAGATTTCGATCCCGTCGGCCCCGGTGTTGTGCACCGGGGCTACCGCGGCGGGGTCGGGGTCAATGAACAAGATAACGCGGCAGCCGAGCGGCTTTAGCTCATTGAGTGCCGCGTCGACAAGGCGGTGCTGCGCGGCGTCGAGTTTCCAGCCCTCCTCCGAGGTGAAGGCCTCGGGGCTGTCGGGCACCAAGGTGCACTGCTCTGGCTTCACCTCGGCGACGATGTCGAGAAAGCGGCGGTCCGGATAGCCTTCGAGATTGAGTTCGAAGCCAGGCCGCCACGGCAGCATCAGCTCGGCCAACCCGGTCACGTCGCCGCGGCGGATGTGCCGTTCGTCGGGACGGGGATGCGCGGTCAGCCCGTCGGCGCCGGCGTCATGAGCGATCCGGCCAAAGCGCAACACATCCGGCACGCCGGTTCGCCGCGAGTTGCGCAGCAATGCGACTTTATTGAGGTTGACGCTAAGCCGGGCCATCGCGGCTATTCCGCCGCGACGGCCACCCTCTGCTGTTCGGCTGCTGTCTGGAAGAACCGCCTGCCGGTAGCGCGCTGATTTTCGTAGATCGACCCCTGATATTCCGCCGGCGGCAGCGGCATGCGCACCGGAACCGGGGCGAGGCGCGGCGCCAGGCTGGGTTCGCCGACCAACAGTTGCTCGTCGAATTTGGCGATTCCCTCCTTTAAACCGAGCAGCGGCCACGCATCGGCGGCGCGGTATTGAAACAACAGAAAGCGCCGCGACTTGCCGGAGAAATTCGTCGCCGATCCATGCACCGCGCGCACGTGATGCACGGTGATCGAGCCGGCCTTGCCGAGGCAAGGGACCGCCTGCGACAAATCGAGGCCGCCGGCTTCCGGATCGATCGCGCCGCAAAACCGGCCGTCGGGTCCATGATGGTCATGGATCGGACCGAGATGGCTGCCTGGGATCACCATCATCGGGCCGTTGTCCATCTCGCAATCGTCGAGCATGATCCCGACGGCGGCGAGATCCTCATTGGTGTGCGGATAAAACGCCCAATCCTGGTGCCATTCGATCGGCGCGCCGTACCCGGCCGACTTCATGTTGAGCTTGCCGGTGTCGAAGCGCACGGTGCTCCACAGATCGGTCAGAACCTCGACGATTTTCGGATGTCGCGCCGCCTGGGCATATTCCGGGTGGTGCAGATGCGGCGCCTTGATCCGCCGCACCCGCGGCTCGGCCGCTGAGTGCGTATCCTCGAGGTCGTAGATCTCGTCATTGGCGGCGACGGTGCGCGCGTTGCGCACGAATTCGTCGGTCACGCGACACAGCGTCTCGACCTCGTCCGAGGAAAGGATATTCGGCAGCACGATGAACCCATCGTGCCGATAGGCGGCAAGGTCGGCCTCCGACAGCATGGTTCCTCCGTAAAGCTAGACGGTCCGGTGAATTGCTGACCCGAGGCGGCCGGGTTGTCAACCCAATGAAGAGCACAAAACGGAAAGCTCAGGGTTGATTTAGAGCAGCTCTGTGTGCTTTATCAGATTGGGGGAAATCACCGCCGGGACATTCTTGTGCGAGCCTTCAAATCTGCGGCCAAAAGGTCGGCTGAATTCGTCTGCGTATTTCTGGCAAACTTTGCATTTTGGGCATCCGCAGCACACTCCACGGAGTATTGCGTCAGAGATCCTGAGATCAAGGCGGTCGATTTGTCCGCCCCGGTCGACCAGTATTTTCTAACTCAGATGAAGGCAAACGGTATCAACACGATCATCCGTTACTACGACCACGAAAACGAAACTCTCCCAGGCAAGACTTTAAGAAAAGCGGAACGCGACTTGATCATGATGAATGGTCTCAAACTCGCAGTCGTCTTTCAGCACCATAACGACCAATTCGTCTCGTTCACCCCATGGCGGGGAAGTCAGGACGCCGAGCGCTCTCTGGCACTGGCCATCGAAAACTCACAACAACCTGGGAGTGCCATTTATTTCGGGGTGGATGGCCCTTGGAAGAGGCCTTTTGAACTGTTGAATATCATGTCCTATTTCCAGGAAGCGAAGGGCAGGCTCATGAGGGCCGGCTACCGGGTTGGTGTTTACGGCAGCGGTCTAGTTTGCAACATGTTGCAGAGAAGCGGGCTCGCTGACCTGTGCTGGCTCGCAGCCCCGACATCCTGGCCGGAATTCCATGACTACTACCCGGCAAAGGAGTGGCGGCTGGTTCAGCTGCCGACGATGCGATGCGGCGGCCGAAGCGTCGATTTCAATTTGGCCAATGGTACCGACTACGGCCAGTTCGGGTATTAGATCGGACCTAAGAATGTAGGCGTATTACACGGAGAAGGGTAAATTTGAGCTATGCGGGCTTTTGTGGATGCCATTGTGCGACTGTCTATAACCACGCCCCGCCTCGGACGACCGCCGATTTCCATTTTTGACTAATAGCCACGCCCTCAGGCAACCGGAGTCAGGAACACCCGCTGGTGGCGCCGCAGGTGTCGCATTTGAGGCAGGTGCCGTTGCGGATGAGGGTGAAGTTGCCGCATTCGTCGCAGCTGTCGCCTTCGTAGCCCTTCATGCGGGCGGCGCGGATGCGTTCGAGGCGGAGGTCCTCTGTCGGAACGGGTGACAAAGCGAGGGGGCCGTCGATGTCGGGATCGGCAAAGGCGGCGAGTGCCGTGGCGCGGCCGGCGCCGCCGTCGAGCACCGTCAATTTGTTGCGCACGAAGCCGTTGGAGGCGGCTTGCCGTATCAGGTTTGATTCGGCCTCGCCTTTGCCGACCGTGTCGGGCATCAAATCGCCGGGCTGGACATGGGCCAGGTCGCCGCGGTCGAGGTACGAGATCGCCAATTCGCGGAAGAGGTAGTCGAGGATCGAGGTCGCCATCTTGATCGCGTCGTTGCCTTCGACCACACCCGAGGGCTCGAAACGGGTGAAGGTGAAAGCTTCGACAAACTCCTCGAGCGGTACGCCGTACTGCAGGCCGATCGAGATCGCGATCGCGAAATTGTTCATGAGCGACCGGAAGGCCGCACCCTCCTTGTGCATGTCGATGAACACTTCGCCGAGCCCGCCATCCTCGTACTCGCCGGTGCGCAGATAGACCTTGTGGCCGCCGACCACCGCCTTTTGCGTGTAGCCCTTGCGGCGATTGGGGAGACGCCGTCGCTCGCCGCGGCGGACGACGCGTTCAATGACCCGCTCGACGACGCGTTCGACGACCCGCTCGGCGACGAGCGGCGCGCGCGCCGCCGGCGATGCCGCGAAGAATTCCTCGGCGCGCTCGTCGGCTTCCTCGTCGTCGCCCAACAAGGTTGCGGCCAACGGTTGTGAGAGTTTCGAGCCGTCGCGGTAGAGAGCCGTCGCCTTGAGCCCCAAGCGCCAGGAGAGCATATAGGCGTCCTTGCAATCCTCGACTGTTGCCGCATTCGGCATGTTGATGGTTTTCGAGATCGCACCCGAGATGAAGGGTTGCACCGCAGCGATCATTTGAATGTGGCTGTCGACCGACAGCGCGCGCCGGCCCGTGCGGCCGCATGGGCTCGCGCAGTCGAACACCGGCAGGTGCTCAGGCTTCAAATAGGGCGCCCCCTCCAAGGTCATCGCGCCACAGCAGTAGGTGTTGGCGGCGTCGATCTCGGCGCGGGCGAAGCCGAGCGCCGCCAACAGATCGAAGGCCGGATCATCGAGCGTGCCCGGCGCGATCCCCAGACCCTCAAACAAGAAATCCTGCCCCAGAGTCCATTTATTAAACGCGAATTTGATGTCGAAAGCGGCGGCGAGAGCTGCTTCGACGCCGGCCAGTGCCGCCTCGTCGAACCCCTTCGCCGTGAGGCTGTCATGGTTGATCGCAGGCGCGCCCACAAGCGTGCCATGGCCGAGCGCGTAACGCTCGATCGCGGCAATCTCGCTATCCTCATAGCCAAGCGCCTTCAGCGCTTGCGGAACGGCGCGGTTGATGATCTTGAAATAGCCGCCGCCAGCCAATTTCTTGAACTTGACCAATGCGAAATCGGGCTCGATGCCAGTCGTGTCGCAATCCATGACGAGCCCGATCGTGCCGGTCGGGGCAAGCACGGTCGCCTGGGCGTTGCGCAGGCCATGCTTCTCGCCAAGCGCCAAGGCCTTGTCCCAACTGCGCCGGGCCGCTACGGCAAGCGGCGCATCAGGGCAGTTCGCCGCATCGAGCGCCACCGGTGTGACCGACAGCCCCTCATAACTGCCGCTATCACCATGAGCCGCGCGCCGATGGTTGCGGATAACCCGCAGCATCGCCTCGCGGTTCTTGACGAATCCGGGAAAGGCGCCCCCTGGATTTAATCCAGGGTCACCCGCCATCTCGGCTGAGGCGGCATAACTCGCGCCGGTCATCAGCGCGGTGATAGCGCCTCCGAGGGCGCGACCGGAGGCGCTATCGTAGGGGATGCCCATCGACATCAGGAGCCCGCCGAGATTGGCGTAACCGAGGCCAAGGGTACGGAAATCGTACGAGAGGCGGGCAATCTCTTTCGATGGGAACTGCGCCATCATCACCGAAATCTCGAGCACCATGGTCCACAGGCGAACCGCGTGCTCGAAGGCGGTGACGTCAAACCTCCCGCCATGGACCTCTGGGGCTTGGCTGAAGGCCATCAGGTTGAGCGAGGCGAGGTTGCACGCCGTGTCATCGAGGAAATTGTATTCCGCGCACGGGTTTGACGCGTTGATCCGGCC
>Ga0306926_10007981_pt1 | contig 11533 bp, 12 predicted proteins | sample flu12Cox44000178_FD_203759 | JGI IMG/M metagenome (GOLD analysis project Ga0306926, IMG submission 203759) | Lab enrichment of tropical soil microbial communities from Luquillo Experimental Forest, Puerto Rico - flux8day.12C.oxic.44.000.178 (v2)... | ecosystem: Environmental > Terrestrial >...
GATTTCGACCGGCCCAATCCACGTGCAGATCGCAGGTTGACACGCACCGCCCGCGCCCTGATCAGCTGCTGAGCGCCGCCGGAGAAGAGCTGGTCGTGGAAGACGAGCTCGTCGCCCAGCGCGGCTGGCCGGGTCAATCGGTTACGGTCGGGTTATGCCTCACACGAAGCTTCTGGCTAAAGGCAACCCGATCCAGGTTGACCCGGACCAATCGCAGCTCGCGCAGCTGGATGTGTCCGCGTACAGCAGGATCCGGCTCTCGGCTGGCAACGAGGAGGACAGCCCCGGGCCGGTGCTCATCGCTATTTCCCAGATTGACCAGCCGAACACACAGAACGCCAACGCCATCGCCCTGGTCGACTCCTTCACCCTCGCACCAGGCGAATCGGCCAGCAAAGTGTACGACGTGCTAGGTGACGTCGTGGCGTTCTTCGCCGACCCCGAACCCTCACAGAGCGGCATCTCCCTCTTCTTCACGATCTACGGCCGGACCGAGTGAGCCCACGGCCGCTGTCGCGGTGGCCGCCCCAGTGGCTGATCTGATGATGGGGCCCTAGCTCAGCGGTGGGCCGCCTCGTACTGAGGAACAACAGCTGCCAGGATGCGGCCCCGTTAGCTGACCTCGATCCCCTGCTGCTTCGCCCACCCGCGCACGGCCAGCGAGCGGAGGTGTCTTAAGGTGGCGCTAGCTCTGCAGGCTGGCGTCAACTATCACGGTGTCCCTTCTTAGACCTGGGGCGTAACTGCAAGGGCTCTTTCCCGTGACCTTCAGCTTCGTCGACACCGACGAGCCCGGCGTGAACGAGATGTCCTTGAAACCGGTGCCGCCACAGCCATTGCCTGCGACCGAGTCAACCGAAAACGCCAGGGTGTCCGCGCCGGCCGGCTGGATTCCGCTGCCCGTGGCGCTGCTGGTCCCACTTCCGGTTATGTTTGGGCACCGCACGCTGCCGATGGCAACGAGCGTCCCGTTCGCGCCGACCCCGCCCTGCCACCACTCCCACGTGGCCTGAGAGCCTGACTGGCCGGTGGTGGCGGTGCAGGTCACCGACACGGTGAAGCCCGGATAGGCCGCGGCGCTTGACGCCCCGATGAACGGCACGGCGGGGAACGCGAGCACAGCTGCGAGCGTTCCCAGCCACGCGGCGCGGCGCAACCTCCCGGTAAAGATGCGGGTACGCATGGCTCCTCCTCCCCCGGGCGGCTCCGCAGCGACAGGCCTACGGCCCCCGGGCCGCCGGTCGTGTGAGACTCCTCCAAGACTGGACACGGACGCACCTCATCAACGGTTCACCCAAGCCCGCACAATCTCGGGCGGCTGACACCAACTGGCTGGCCTACTAAGACCGTGATAAGAGGGGCACGCCCGAACCGCCGTTCGCGGCTAAGGCGATCTTGCCGATCGGTCGGGTCCAGCACCATATTGGGGCGTTTTGCACGGCAGAGCGGGTGCGCCGGGAATGCTGGCCCGCTTGCTAGGAGTGCACCAGCTTGGTGTGGGCCGTGAGCTGAATCCTGCCCGGATCCGTGAGTTTGCGGGGTTGGCCAGATGACCTATCCCAAGGGGACGGCCTCGGTTACGGTTCGGCCATGGCCGAACGTCCCGCTCCGACGCTGCTGTTGGTCGTCGGGCCCCCCGCGGTCGGCAAGACGACCGTCGGCCGGGAGATCGCTCTGGGCAGCCCCGTGGGCCGTGCCCTCGGCCGGCGAGCAGACTGTTGTGGTGCAGACGAGCTACGGCCTGGTGCCGATCGGGTGGGTGCAGTCGGCCCTGAGGGTCCTTGACGATGCGCCGAACCAGCGCGAAGGCGCGCCCCGGGCGTGGATCCGCTTCGGTGAGCAGGTCGCCGAGGGTGCCAAGGACCTGCGACCGGGCGATGAGATCGTGGTGCTCACCTGGCTCCACCTGTCGCCCCGCGACGAGCTGAGCACCCATCCCGAGGACGACATGAGCCAGCCGCTGACCGGCGTGTTCAGCACCTGTTCGCCCAACCGGCCGAACCCCATCGGCCTGCACCGGGCCCGCATCGTGGCGCGCGAGGGGCTCCGGATCGAAGTGGACGCTTTGGAGGCAATCGACGGGACGCCGGTGGTGGACGTCAAGCCGGCCATCGGCCCGCCCGCGTGACGCGCGGCACGCGCCCCACCACCTGCGTCGCTCGCCAGGTTCCTCGCAGCAGACGGGCCCGGTGGCCTGCCTGGCATCGCCAGCCACAGACGCGAAGGAAAGCCGCGCCCGGAGTAGCCGAATAGAGGACGTTGCTCTTGCACATGATTGTGCGCCGATCAGCATGCACATTCGCTATCGGCAATCTCGTCGGAGGTGGCGGGCCAAGCGCTTGACCCAATCCTGAGGCGGCCTCCCTGCCGACTCGGTACTGCTTGCAGGTGGCGGTTGAGCGGCACAACAACCGGTTACGTGCCGGGCGGCGTACCCCTGGGCCGGCTCGCTCGGGTCCGGTGACGTAACGTCGTTGGGGTCACCTCTGCAACCTCGAGGAGAATCCCATGCCTGGTCCCACCGTCGTGCTCGTCCACGGCGCCTTCGCCGACGCGTCCGGGTTCGCGGGAGTGATCCGCGAGCTCGAGAGCGCCGGTCACGCGGTGCTCGCCCCGCCGAACCCGTTGCGAGGGGTCGCCTTCGACGCCGGCGTGGTCGGCGACGCGGTCAAGGCCATCGACGGCCCGGTCGTGCTGGTCGGGCATTCCTACGGAGGCGCCGTGATCGGCCAGGCGTCGGCCGGCTTGGAGAACGTGACCGGCCTGGTGTTTCTCGCGGCGTTCGGGCTGGAGGTGGGCGAGAGCTGCGCGAGCGTGCAGCAGCCGTTCCCGCCGCCCCTGCTCGCCAAGACGGCCGCCCCGACCCCCTACGACGCGCCCGGCGCCGCGGGCGGTCCCGACCTGTACGTCCAGAAGGAGCAGTTCCGGGAGACGTTCTGCGCCGACGTGCCGGTGGACATGGCCGATGTCATGTTCGCGACCCAGCGCCCGCTCGCGGTCGCGGCACTGAACGAGAACGCCACCGCGGCGGGCTGGAAGAGCAAGCCGTCGTGGTTCCTGGTCTCCGAGCACGACAATGCGATCTCGCCGGACGCGGAACGGTTCATGGCGCAGCGGATGGGCGCCACGACCGAGACCATTGACGGCTCGCACACCGCGTTCATCGCCAAGCCAGTCGCCGTGGCCACGTTCATCCGCCAGGCGCTGCGGTGACCCCGTAGACCGAGATGTGTGGTCCCGGCTCTGCCCGGTGACCGGGCCGCGGTCCCGGTCCTGGTAGCGCTCGCGCAGCCGCATCCCGTCCAGCGGGACCATCAGGTCCAACTCATTCGCCCAGCAGTAGCGCAGCCGTAGCGGCCGCAGCGTGGTGCCCCGCGCGTCGAGGGTCACTCGATGGTAGGTGACGGCCTGAGCCACCGGGTCGTAGGTCAGGAACTCCATCTCGACCGAGTCCTCGGTCAGCGCGCGGGTGGCGACCGAACCTATGGCCTCGCGTTCACCAGGCCTGTGCCGAGCGACGCCTGTCGCACTCTTCTGCCGCATAGGGCGCGTGCCAGGGCGAGGCAAAATCTAGTCGGCGGGGACTTAGGGCAGGCTGCGGCCGGATCCCCCGGTCCTGGGGCGGGGGCGTCGGTCAGCGCAGGCCGGTGACCGTTTCCGCGGCCGCCGCGAAGGCCGGATCGCCGGTGGCCGCGAGGCCCCGCCGGCAGGCCTCGACGAGCTTGACCTGGTGCGGGTCGAGGCTGTGCACGGCCGCCGCGGTCAGCTCACCGCCGGGCGGGCGGGCCGGGTGGGGCTCGTGCACCGGTGCGACGCCGGCGTACAGCGCCGCGTGTTCGGCATGCACCTGGGCCAGGGCGGCGGCGGCCGCGGTGGCCGGGATGTGGCCGATGAGGATCTGCACGGCCATCGCGCCGGTGACGCCGTGCAGATGGACGATGTTGGGCCGGGCCAGGTAGCGGCGGGCGCCGCCGGCCGCGGCGCGGACCACGGCAGCGCGGGGGTTATCGGCGGGGCCGTGCGGCCCGGCGGGCTGGCCGGCCTGGTAGCGGGCCGCCCAGTAGCCCAGGGCCCTGGCCAGCTCCCCGCGCCGCGGCGCGGTGTCGGCCGCGTCCATGGCCCGCACGGCATGGGCGGTCCGGATGGCGCCGTGAAACAGCGCGGTGCGCAGCGCCGGCATCAGCCGCGGCACCCACATCTGCACCACGCCCGCCCATCCCTGGTCGTCAATGGCCCGCGCGAAGTACCCGATCCACTCCGGCAGACGGCCGTAGGAGCCGAGGGCTTGCCGCCACTCAAAGCCGGCCGGCGCCACCGGTGCGACCCGGACGCCGCCCGCCTGGGCGAACCGGCGCGCCCAGCTGTCGATGTCGCCGCCGCAGTCGAGCATGGCCAGCGCCTCGCAGGCCATGGCGCCGTGATTGACAAAGCCATTGGGCAGCTCAAAGCTGGCGGCCGCGATCCGCTCGTACGCCTCGTCCAGGGCCGGGGTGGTGTCGCTCATATCGTCCTCGTCTCCGCAGGATACGGCCGCGCCAGCCTCCGCGCGCCGGCCGCTCCGGTGACGAAGGCTCACACGATCTTTCCTCCCGCGAGGTGCGTCACCCTTGAAACGAGGCACCAGCCGAAGCTGTGACAGCCCCAACCCGCCTTCCGAACGGTGACGCCCCGCCCGCCTGGGCGATTCGGACCTATGTGTTTTCAGTTCGCGCGGTCGTGTTGTTCCTGGCGGCGGGGCAGGCGGATAGTGATGTCGAGGCCGCCGGCGGGCATTGCGGTTGCATCCACGGTGCCGCCGTGCACTGCGGTGATCGATGAGACGAGGGCGAGGCCGAGGCCGAAGCCGTCGTGGCGGGTGCGGTCGTCGAGCCGGGTGAACGGCAGGAACAGCCGGTCGACCTGGTCGGGTGGTACGACCGGGCCGGTGTTGACGACTCGCACCAGGGACGTGCGGTTGTCGGTGGTGGTCGAGATGGAGATGGTGCCGTCGGCGAGGTTGTAGCGCTCGGCGTTGTCGACCAGGTTGGCGACGAGCCGTTCGAGCAGCACTTGGTCGCCGGTCACCGGGGCTTCAGCCAGCGTGGTGGTCGTGGTGATGCCGTCGGCGGTACGTCCCTCGAGTGCGTCCTCGGCGACGGCGGCCAGATCCAGCGGGACGGTGAGGGCACGCGCCTGGTCGTTGCGCGCCAGGACCAGCAGTGCCTCGATGAGCCGCTCGCAGTGAGCGGCGGCCTGGCGGACCTCGCCGGTCATCGACACCAGTTCCTCGCGCGTCGGTTCTGGCTTGGCGAGGACGACGTCCATCGCGGTGCGCATGACGGTCAGTGGCGTGCGAAGCTCATGGCTTGCGTTGGCGATGAACTGGCGCTGGCTGGTGAACGCGCGGTCGAGCCGTTCGAGCATCGCGTCGAAGGTGTCGGCGAGCTCACGCAGCTCGTCGCGCGGGCCCTGCAGGGCGATCCGCTGGGACAGGTCCTGCTCACTGGCCGCGCGGGCGGCTGCGGTAAGCCGGTGCACCGGGGCCAGGATGCGTCCGGCGGTGATCCAGCCTGCGGCCGCGGCGAGCAGTGCGGCGCCGGCCAGGCCGAGCAGCGAGTAGAGCAGCAGGTGGGTGAGCGTCGTCCTGCGCTGCGCCGCGGCCCCGGCCTGGACGCCGTGGGCATACAGCGCGGCGCACTGGTTCAAGGCAGCGGGGCCACCGTGGGTCTGCGCCGCCACGACACACTTCCCGATCGCTGGCTGGACCGCCCGCGGGATGGCGGGTGCCGCCGTGCTGTGCAAGGTGTGCGCGACCAGCAGGTAGGTAATCAGTACCAGCGCGGCCCCGCCCAAGGTGAACAGCGACGCATACAGCAGCGTCAGCCGCGACCGGGCGCTGAGGTACCTTCTCACAGCCGGTAGCCAACCCCGGTGACGGTCTCGATCAGCGGCGGGTCGCCGAGTTTGCGCCGCAACCGTGCGATGGTCACCGCGACCGTGTTGCTGAACGGGTCGGCGTGTGCGTCCCACACGTGTTCGAGCAGCTCCTCGGCGCTGACCGCGGCGCCGTCCGCGGCGGCCAGGCACTCCAGCACGCCGAACTCCTTGCGGGTCAAGGTCAGCGGGATGCCGGCGCGGCTGGCGCGGTGGCGCGCGCGGTCGACCACCAGGTCGCCCCGCCGCACGACCGCGGCCGAGCCGGGCCCGCGCCGCCCCAGCGCGCGGATGCGCGCGACCAGCTCGCCGAAGGCGAACGGCTTGCCGAGATAGTCATCCGCGCCCAGCTCCAGCCCGTCGACCCGGTCCTCGACGTCGGTGGCCGCGGTGAGCATCAGGATGCGGCTGGGCGAGCCGTCGCGCACCAGCCGGCGGCAGACCCGGTCGCCATGCACGGCCGGCAGGTCGCGGTCCAGCACGATCACGTCGTAGCCGGTGCTGGCCGTGCTCTCCAGGGCTGCCGCGCCGTCGTAGACCACGTCGACGGCGAAACCCGCGTCGCGCAAACCCTCGCCGATCCGGTTGGCCAGCGCAACGTGATCCTCCACGACCAACACCCGCACCTGCTCATTGTGCGCCCGCCCCGATGACATCCGTCTAACAACCACTGTTCGGCTCCTGTCATCGGCTCCGCGCTAGAACGGACATGCAGGGGCGTGGACCACCCCGGACGGAGCAGCCCATGAACCGGAAACAGCTAGCCCCGATTGCGCACTGGCGGCCAGGCGCAGCCGTGGCCCAGCCTCGGCGGAGACCGTGATGAACGACAGCACCCGCGTCCTGCGCCGGCCACGGCGGGCATGGCTGCGGCCAGCGCAAACCGCGGCCGCCATCATCGCCACCGCCGCCCTGGCCCTGCTCGCGGCGGCATGCAGCGCCAGCCCATCATCCACCGGCTCCGGCGGCTCCTCTAATGGGGGAGGGTCAACGGCCTCCACGTCAGCGGTCGCCTACTCCCACTGCGTGCGCTCCCACGGCGTGCCGGGCTTCCCCGACCCCCCCAGCAGCGGCCAGGTCCCGAAGGGCGACGCGCAGCAATTCGGGGTCAGCAGCTCCCAGCTCCAGGCGGCTCGGGCAGCCTGCCAGCACCTGTACCCGGGCAACGGCGGGTCGTTCCAACGGGCGATCCAACAATGCGAGTTGACCGGCGACTGTCCACAGGCCGTGGTACAGCAGGCGCTGACAGAAATGCGGAACTACGCCCGGTGCATGCGCTCCCACGGCGTGCCGAACTGGCCCGACCCTACAACCGATTCCCAGGGGCGTCCTTATTTCGATGTCAGTAGGGCCGGCATAAGCCACGCATACACGCATTCGCCGCTGTTCGAGTCCAAGGATCACATATGCGAGCGCCAGATAGGCGGCTCGGCAGGCGTACCCGTGCCGATGGGTTGAGGTGTTTCGGATGAAAGGCATTGCCGCCATTATCGCGGTGGCCGCTGTGACCCTGCTGGCGGCGGCGTGCAGGGGCAGCCCATCATCGGCCGACTCCGGCGGCTTCCAGGATGCGGGAGGGTCAGCGAACTCCCGCCAGGGACTCGCCTACTCAGCCTGCATGCGCTCGCACGGGGTGCCGAAGTACCCCGACCCCAGCAGCGGCAACGAGTTGCCTAGCGGGTTGCCCAAGGCCGACCCGCAGCAGCTCGGGGTCAGCAGTTCCCAGTACCAGGCGGCTCAGCGGGCCTGCGCACACTTGCTCCCCAACGGCGGCCAGATGACCCAGGCCGAGTCGCAGCGGGATCTGAGAGCCATCCTGGCATTCGCCCGGTGCATGCGCTCGCACGGGGTGCCGAACTGGCCCGACCCCACCAATGGTCCCGCGGGCTGGGGTTTCAATCTGGTCCATGTGCATGGCTTCGACCCGAATTCGCCGCAGATCGATCACAAGATGAGCGGATGCTCGCAAACGCTCCCCGCAGGCGTAGGGGTTCCATTGTCCCGCCCGGGGCGACCCGGCTGAACAGCGGCTCACGTAATAGAACCCGCGCCCGTACGACGAGAAGCGGAATGACCGTGAAGGAGATGCCATGAACGCCAGGACCGCGCCGGCGGCCAGTGAACGTGCCGGCCTCGGCGGGCCGGGTGGCCCACGCGGCCGGCGCCGGTGGGTGACGGTCACGGTGGCGGGTGTGGTGATGGTGCTGCTGGTGGCAGCGGGGGCGGTGTGGCTGACGGGCGCGTTGCGCACCCACGGCCCGTCCGGCTCGGGGAACGGCGCCAGCCCCTATGGCACCTCGACCGCGCCGGTGAGGCGGGAGACGCTGTCGGCGCAGACGACGGTGAGCGCGACGCTGGGGTATGCCGGGTCCTACACGGTGACGGTGCCGGGTTCCTCGTCGCCGGGGTCGCCGGGGCCAGGGCCGGGAACGTTCACCTGGCTGCCCCCGGCGGGCCGGGTGATCCGGCAGGGCCAGGCCCTGTACCGGACGAACAACGGGGTGCCCACGTACCTGCTGTACGGGAGGGTGCCGGCCTGGCGGGAGCTGACGGAGGGCATGCGCGGAGCGGACGTGGCCCAGCTCAACCACGACCTGGTGCGGCTGGGGTATGCCGGCGCCGGGTACATCGGCGGGCCGGGCTGGGATTACTTCTCCTGGGACACCAGGTACGGGCTGGAGCGGTTGCAGGCGAGGCTGGGGCTGGCGCAGACCGGGACGCTGCCGCTGGGGCAGGCGGTGTTCGCGCCGGGGGCGCTGCGGGTGGCCACGGTGCGCGCGTCGCTTGGGGCCGCGGCCTCGGGGCCGGTGTTTTCCGCGACCTCCGCCCGGCACGTGGTGTCGATCAGCCTGGACGCCGCCGACCAGTCGGAGGTGGCAAGAGGCGATCCGGTGAGCGTCACGCTGCCGGATGGGTCGGTGACAGCGGGGGTGATCTCCTCGGTGGGCACGGTGGCGTCCGGGCATGGCAGTTCGGCGACGATCACCGTGCTGGTGCGGCTGGTTCATCCGGGGGCGGCCGGTCACCTGGACCAGGCGCCGGTGGCGGTCAATATCACCACCAGCCAGGCGCGCAATGTGCTGGCGGTGCCGGCGGCGGCGCTGGTGGCCCAGTCGAAGGGGGATGGGGAGGCGGGTGGGGGGTATGCGGTCGAGGTGGTCTCCGGCCGCCATCATCGCCTGGTGCCGGTGAGACCGGGCCTGTTCGACGACGCGGGCGGGATGGTCCAGGTCACCGGGCCGGGGCTTTCGGCTGGGCAGCGTGTCGTGGTGCCGGCGTCATGAGCGGCGGGCCGGCCGTGCTTGCGGGCACTGTCTCGTCCATGGCCGACCGCCCGGGACCGGTGCTGGAACTGGAGGCGGTGACCAAGATCTACCCGAGCCGGCCGCCGGTGACCGCGCTGGCCGGGGTGAGCTTCACGGTGAGGGCTGGGGAGCTGGTCGCGGTGCTGGGCCCGTCGGGGTCGGGCAAGACCACGCTGCTGCACCTGGCCGGGACCCTGGACAGGCCGACCTCCGGGACCGTGCGGGTCACCGGCCTGGACGTGGCCACCTTGTCGGACCGGCAGCTGGCGGGGCTGCGGGCCGGGTCGGTCGGGTTCGTTTTCCAGCAGTTCTTCCTGGCCGAGCAGCAGACCGCACTGGCCAACGTGGCCGGCGGGCTGCTGTATGCCGGGTACGGGACCGCCGAGCGCCGCGAGCGGGCCGCGGCCGCGCTGGAGCGGGTCGGGCTCGGCAACAAGCTGTCGGTGCGGCCGACCCGGCTGTCGGGGGGCGAGCGGCAGCGGGTGGCGATCGCCCGGGCGCTGGCCGGCTCCCCGCAGGTCGTGCTGGCTGATGAGCCCACCGGGAACCTGGACCAGGCCACCGGCGCCGCCATCCTCGACCTGCTCGAAGAACTCAACCAGGCCGGCGCCACGATCGTGGTGGTCACCCACGACCAGGCCATCGCCGCCCGGATGCGTCGGCAGATCGAGATGCTCGACGGGCGGATCGCCGCCGACAGCGGCGAGGCGGGCGAGCGGCTGCTGGCCCGCCCGCGGGCCGGGCGGCAGGAGACCCGATGACCACGGCAGCGCCTGCCGCCGGGCCGGGCCGGGCCCGCCCGATGACGCTGGGCGCGCCCGCTCCGGCCCGGCTGCAGATCGCTGACCTGGCCCGGCTGGCCTCGGTGGGCCTGCGGACCCGCAAGCTGCGCGCTGCGCTGTCGGCGCTGGGGATCGCGATCGGGGTGGCGGCGATCGTCGCGGTGCTCGGGCTATCCCAGTCGTCGGCGGCGGGGCTGAACGCCGAGATCGCCAGCCTGGGCACCGATCTGCTCACCGTGGCGAACGGGCAGTCTTTCACCGGCGGGGCCGCCGAGCTGCCCAAGCCCGCGCCGGGGATGATCGCCCGCCTGGCCGGGGTCACCGACGTGCAAGACACCGGGCTGGTCAACGGCATCAACGCTTACAAGTCCCGCTACATCAACCCGATCGAAACCAACGCCCTGTCGGTGGACGCGACCAGCCTGGGCCTGCCCAGGGCGGTCAGCACCTCGCTGGCCCAGGGCAGGTTCCTGAACGCCGCCACCGCCCGCGAACCCGTCGCGGTGCTCGGCGCCGCGGCCGCGCAGCGGATGGGCATCGACCGCATCTGGCCCGGCGAGCGGATCTGGGCCGGCGGCCTGTGGTTCTACGTCGCAGGCATCCTCAAGCCCGCGGTGCTGGCCTCCGAGATCGACTCCAGCGTGCTGATCGGCTACCCGGCCGCGGAGAAATACCTCGGCTTCGACGGCCACCCCTCCACCATCTACGTCAAAGCCGCCACCAGCCGGGTCCGCGCCGTCGACAGCCTGCTCGCCGCCCAGGCCAACCCGGAGAACCCCTCGTATGTCACAGTCTCCCAGCCGTCGGCCGCGCTCACCGCCCAGGCCGCCGCCAAGGGCGCGTTCAGCACCCTGTTCCTGGGCCTGGGCGCGGTCGCGTTGCTGGTCGGCGCGATCGGGGTGGCCAACATCATGGTCATCTCCGTCCTCGAACGCCGCTCCGAGATCGGCCTGCGCCGTGCCCTGGGCGCCACCAAAGGCCACATCCGCATCCAGTTCCTGTCCGAGGCCATCCTGCTCGCGGCAATCGGCGGCGCGGCCGGCGTCGCTGCCGGCGCCGCTGCCACCGCCATCTACGCCCGGCACAAAGGCTGGGCCACCATCATCCCGCCCGAGGCCTGGGCCGGCGGCCTGGCCGCGGCCCTGCTCATCGGCGCCCTCGCCGGGATGCTGCCAGCGATCCGCGCCGCCCGCCTGTCTCCCACCCAGGCCCTGTGGACCCTATGACCGGCCCACGGGCTCGGCCGCCCAGAAGGCAGGCAGCCCGGTGCACACCCCGGCCACTCCACCAGCCGGCGCGCACCCCCACGCCCAAACGGCGCGCAGGCAACCTCCCACCCCAGCGGCGAAGACAACGCTCGATCGAGTGATGCACCTCGGCGGCGAGCGCAACCCGGTTCGGTACGCCCAGCGTGGCGAGCACGTGCCGCCGGGGGGTGTTCACGGTGTGCGGACAGATGTACAGCCGCCTGGCCACGGACCGTTGGCCAGTCCCTCGGCCACCAGCAGTGACACCGCCCGCTCGGTCGCGGTG
>Ga0306926_10007982_pt1 | contig 11533 bp, 7 predicted proteins | sample flu12Cox44000178_FD_203759 | JGI IMG/M metagenome (GOLD analysis project Ga0306926, IMG submission 203759) | Lab enrichment of tropical soil microbial communities from Luquillo Experimental Forest, Puerto Rico - flux8day.12C.oxic.44.000.178 (v2)... | ecosystem: Environmental > Terrestrial > Soil...
GGAATCGCTGCACGGCTTTCTCTGCCAGGCGATGAGTCTCGAGCAGATCGATCACACGATCCGGGCGTTCGCGCGCGGCGCCTGGCGCGCGCGCGAGGCCGGACTCGATGGTGTCGAGCTCCATGCCGCCAACGGCTATCTGTTCACGCAGTTCCTGAGCTCCGGGATCAACGACCGCACCGACCGGTACGGTGGCTCGCTGACAAATCGCGCCCGCTTCCTGCTCGACGTCATCCAGGCGATCCGCGCCGCCGCCGCGGCCCTGCACCTATTGCAATCGATGCCTGCTCAATGCGCCGAAGAATCCCATGGGCGCTATGAGCCCAAACGGTTCGCCGATCACGCGGCGATGGTCGAGCAGCTGATGACCATCTACCAGGCCCACCCGATTCTTCGCGTGCCGACGCCGGTGGAGATCAGTCCATGAGCCGCGAAGCTCCCGTCACCGCCGTTCAGAAATCGCTGCACCACCGCTGGCTGCTGTGGGCGCCGGTCTATCTCCTGCTGCTCCTCATATTTCTGGTCGGTATCGCCGCCGCCGTGTTCGGACTGATCGTGCTTTGGCAGGTGTCGCAGAACCGCACGCCCCATTACGCCGACATCGTCGAGCATTTCAAATATGCATCGATCGGAGCCGAGCCGAACAGCGGCATTCCCCTTCGCATCTGGCGCGCGCTGCCGCGGCTCTTTCCCGAGGCGTTTGGCGGCCGCGACGATTATTCGGCGTTCGGGTTCCTTTACGAGAACAACGCCAATGGCCGCAAGCGCGAGTTGCCGATCGGAATCGCGCGCCGGGTGCATGAGGGCGTCGAGATCGTCTGGTTCAACTGTGCGACCTGCCATACCGGCACGGTGATGCAAACGAGCGTCGACGCAAACGGACGTCAGCAGAGGAGCCGGCAGATCATCCCCGGCATGCCGTCGAACAATCTCGACCTCTATCGTTTCATTATTTTCCTGCTCAACGCGGGCGCCGACAAGCGGCTCTCGCCGGACCGGCTCATTCGGGCGATCAATGAGACCGGCGAAAAGCTCGGCCTGTTCGACGAGGCGCTCTACCGGTTCGTGGTCATCCCGAGGGTGCGCGAAGGTCTGCTGATGCGCCGCTCGCGGCTTCTGCCGGTGTTCTCGCAGCAACCCGACTGGGGCCCGGGCCGCGTCGACACTTTTGATCCCTACAAATTCATCAACGCGAACATGGCGCTGAGCTCGCTCGACCCGAAGGAGCTGATTGGCACCGCGGACTTTCCCGCCGTGTTCGACCAAGGTCCGCGCGAGGGAATGCACCTGCATTGGGACGGCAACAACACGTCGCTGCGCGAGCGCAATCTCTCGGCGGCGCTCGGCGCCGGCGTGACGCCCGAGACCGTCGACCACGACTCGATCGACCGCACCGCGCGCTGGCTGCTCGATCACAAGCCGCCGCCCAGTCCGTATCGGCCGGACGCGGCGGCGGTGGCACGCGGACACGACGTTTTCATGCGCGACTGCGCGCAGTGCCATGGACACCAGGAACGGCAAGGCTACGTGTTTACGGGCGCCAGGCTCGGCCAAGTCGATCCCATCGACCAACTCGGCACCGATCCGCACCGGCTCGACTCCTACACCGAGCGGCTGCGCGCCTTTCAACTGGCGGAATTCTTCAAGGGCACCAAGGATCAGTTCAAGCACTTCGAGAAGACCAACGGCTATGCCAATGTGCCGCTCGACGGACTGTGGTTGCGCTCGCCTTATCTGCACAATGGCTCGGTGCCCACACTCGCGGACCTCTTGGAGCCGCCGGCCAGGCGGCCCGTGGCCTTCGTGCGCGGCCGCGACACGCTCGACGCAAACCGCGGCGGGTTCACCGCGCCGCCCTGCGAATCGCAGCCGGGCGGATTTTGCTTCGACACGCGTCTGCCGGGAAACAGCAACAGCGGGCACCTTTACGGCACCGATCTTCCGGCAAACGAAAAGGCCGACCTTCTGGCCTATGTCCTCACGTTCTGAACAGGCGGACGAGAACCCATGGCTCAAGCGCAAACGATTTCCGCCCCTGAGGCCGAAGCTGCGGGACGGCTACGCACCTATCGCGTGCTCTTCCTCATCAGCATCCTGGGAAATCTGGTGGTGTGCCTCTGGTGCATCTTCGCGCCGGTGAGCTTTGCGCGCGCGTTGCATCAGCCCGATCCCTTCCCCGAAGCCTGGCCGCGCGTGTGGGGCGCCACTTTGCTCGGCCTTCACCTCGTCTACGTGCCGGGGCTGCTCAATCCGCTGTTCTATCGCTGGCCGAACTGGTCGAGCATTGCGATCAAGTTCTTCATGACGATCATCTTTCTCGTGTCCGGACGCTTTTTCTATCCATTCGCGCTCTGGGATTTCAGCTTCGGGGTGATTCTTCTCGTCGCCTACTATCGGCTGATGCTCGCCGATGTCGCGCGCAAACCTTAGTAATCGCCAATGTGAAAGGGCGGCAACGCCACCAATTGCTTGCTGCCGTCAGTCCTCGAACACTGCGGAAAATGGCACCCGCTGAAAACCAGCCGGCGTTGGCTCGCCGGCCTGTGCGACCCGCGGCCGCTTCTGTGTCGGATGGCCGGTGGCCAACCGATTCCAGTCATAGTCAAACACCTGTGCCAGGTATTCCGCGATCTCCTGATCGTCGAAGATGAGGCTGGCGTCCCGGTTCGTCTTGACGCCCTCGTTTGACCAATTGTGACTACCAAACACGACCTTCTTACCATCCACGATAATCGTCTTGTTGTGGCAGCACGGCTGAAAGCGGAACACCTCACGGGGGAATCCCATGGCTACCAGAATGTCCAGGCTCTCCTGTTTCATCAAGTCACGGCATATGATGCGAACCTCGCGTCCCTCGTCGATCTGCTTCTTGAGCGCGCCGACAAGCAGCCGAAACTCAGCGAAGTCTTCGTTCGTGCCCCGGAAATTGATGTACTGATTTTGGAACCATACACTCTCCGTCGCGTCGCCGATAAATTTCAACACATGTTCAGCATAGTTGTCCGGCGTCAGTAGCGGTTGTACGCTGACCACGCGATTGATTCGTTTCGGCGGGAAAAACTGTGGAGGCGCGGCAAAGGCGACCGCGGGCTCCGGTTCTTCCTCCGGCACGAACAGATCCGGTGCGGCAAGCGACGCGGGCGCTCCGGCCTGTGCCGAGGCGAGCTTGAAATCGCGCTTTATGTAGGTTTCGTAAATGGAAGCCAGTTTGTCGTCGACAATGATCGCATGATAGTCGCGGTTGTACTTTCGTTGGAATCCGGCCGGAAGCTTTCCGGGATCGGCTGCGAAGGGATGCACGTCCGGCTGATTTGATGACTGCCAATTGCCGCTGGAGAGCCAGACCGTCTTGCCATCGCGCACTGCCACCTTGATGTGATAGGCCGACGCCCAAAGACCGTCAGGGTTTGCCTTAGAGACCAGCGTCGCCCACGCCAGCTCGAAACGATTCTTGAGGTTCTTTTCAAGCGGCGCGACAACGTCGTCCTCTTCGGCGAGGTCGCCGGCCTTCACACCGGATTTCGGTGGGGGCTCGGGAATGGGATGCAGGACCAACTCGAACTGACGGCCAGGCGGTGCCACAGCGGCGCTGACCGCGTCGAAGATATGCGGCGCGGTGAACTGATACATGGCGACGGTGAGCCGCTTCTGCGTTCCGGCCAGAAAAGTTTCCAGCTCGCTCCAACCGGCTTCCGGGCTGACGCAAATCGTCACGTCCATCGCCTCCTCCACGAGCGGCAAGTCGGGAGGATCCAGCGCCTCATAGCTTCCTGTCTTGGGAGGCCCAAACTCAAGCATCTCCTCGCCACCGAGCAGTTTCTCGAACGCCGAGATTGTGGGCCCTTCCGGCACGCTGAAGGACACCGGCTTGGCGCCTGCCGCCGCCTGCTGCTCCTCGACGGTCGCCTCGATCACCGCGAAGGCGACCCCAAATTTGTCGTGAAGCTCAGACGCTTTCACCGGGCTGGTGCCAGGAGTGATCGCAACGACGACGGCCGGAATGGGGTTGCCGGTCGCCGGGTAGGCGTAACCGGGGCGCACCGTGACTACGTCGTTCATTGACGACAGCTCCCGGCGAACCGGGCCCAGCGCTTTCATGATCGGCTCGAATGAGGCGCGCACCTCATCGGAGATCCGAACCGTGCCTGCGTCATTCATGGCGTTTTCCTTCCCGGCAACAGCAGCTCACTCCAAAGGCTCGCGATCATACGAAGGCATCTGTTCGAACGCGTGCGGCGGGATCGCCCAGCACGACATAGTTCTGCGCGTCATTGCGTTCCAGCCAGAAGGCGACGAGATCCCGATCGCTTAGATGCAATGCAGCCGGTGCCATCGGCGAGGTGGCGCTCGCCAGTGCGGTCGAGAGCGCGGCGAAACGCGCGCCGAATTGCCCGCGTATCGCGTTACCGACGGGATCGCCGCTGAGGACGAATCCAAGCGTGTTGCGAAAGGTGCCGATCTGCGCCTCCGGCACGTTGGACGCCTGCATCGAGAAACTCCAGGCCCGATCGATGTGGCCGATGACGGCGAGTGCGCTGCCGTTGGGATGCGCGAGAAGGCGCCGTGGCAATGCGGCGATGAACGGCTTGGGCGCGAGCTGCGGCGCCGTGCCCGCCTGCGACAAATCCATCGGGAATTGATCCGTATCGGGGGTACCATCGCCGAAACAGGCAAACAGAAATGCGACCGCCCCCTTCAGGTTGGCGTCATCGGCGATGTCGGCAGCGGCAAGATAGTGCTCGGAACGCATCGTGCCGAACCCCGGCCAATCCTGGCAAAGCAACGCCCCTTGATCGGTAAGCTGTTTTGGATGACCGGACCGCATCGCCATTCCGTGGGATGCGGTGAAGAGCATGGCGGGCGGCTTGGCGGCATGCAGGCTTGCGAGCAGGGTCTCCTTCGTCGCATCGTCGCCGAGGTACAGTTTTCGCTCGTAACCCACCTCGGAGTGGATTGGCCGCTTGAGCGCGCCGGCCGCCTGCGCGACGCCGTTGGCAAGGGGATCGATCAGGAAAGAGGCGCTCAAATTGGTTGCGGGATCGCCGAGATGACGGGTTCCCCAAAAGGCGATTTCCTTTGCGTTTGGGATTGAGTTGGTACCTTCATAATCCACGATCGAGCGAGCGTAACGCTCATATTCGCCCGCAGTGTCGAAATCTAATCGCCCGACCGCGTATTCGACGCCGAGCAAGTATTGGAAATCGAACGGGATGAGATCCGGCGGGCCGACCAACAGTAGATAGTACGGAACGATTTCCGGATCGAGGTTGCCAGCCGAGATGTGATGGCGCTGGTACCAGGCCCGGGTCTGCTCGCCCTTCTTGTAATCGAGCGTTTTGAACCGATTCCCCGCCTGCTGCTCACGCAGCTTGATCAACGGTTCGAGAGCCCCGCGCACATCCTGCGGCGTATCTTCGTGAAAGACGATGGCCCAACCGGCTTCCTCCAGCTTGTCCGGATGCATGCCAAATCGCACGTTGAATGAGCGCAGCGTCTCCACATGCCGTTCCGCAAAGGCCCGGACGCTGGGATGAACGAGAACGTGTCTCGCGAGGTCGTCGATCGACCGCGGCGCGAAGGCGTACCTCCCCGAGTCGATGTCAATTCCATTGACATATACAAGATTGGGATCGGCGGCCGCCGTCGTCACGGCTGCAGCGCCTGCATTGGTCGCCACTTTCGCTACTCCTGCAATGGATCGGGGAGAGACGACCTGGATGTTCCCCGTGAATGCCTTGTTTGCAGCAGGGACGACGCTTGCTGGCGCGGGAGCATCAGGATTGGCGGGAGCCATAAGTCCGTTGTTGACCCTCGTTGGCGACGGCGGCGGCCCAGTTCGCGCATTGTCGCCTGCAAGCGTCGGCGCTTGTGAGAAACCCCGATGCTTGGAGGCGCCCTTGTCGGTCCCGCGAACGCCGATGGCAGTACGGCAGCGCGCCATGCCTCCGCACCCAAGGGTCTGATGCGAGAGATGCCTTTCGATCGTCACTCCATGCCCGGCCGGTCCCCGGTAAAGCCGTTTTGCGATCGTGATGAGAACTCTAGAAATAAAATCAGGAGTTGTCCATGTTCATCTTTCAATCGTGATAGTTGTTCTCTATCCTCCCACATTCGCCGACGCAGCGACATTTCGCGACTGATGGATGTCAGCGATCGACATGCTGCAACCTCATCGTTGTTAACGAGGCGCGGACCGATAGAACCGGCGACGAAGAATTAAAGAACAGACCGATCAGCACGCTCGCATCTGCTGCTTCGATCCAGCGCTTCGACGTGAGCAAGCGACAACACGTTCAGCGAAAGTGGACCTCAGCGCGGGCGGCAGGAGGCGCCGCCGGAATGTTGCACATTCGCCTTAGATCATCAAAAGTCCGCCTGTTCGCCTCGTTGTGATCTTCCTCCGTTGCAAGGTCGTCAGGGGTAGCTTGAGACAACAATTTGAACGCCGTTTGCAGGTGTTCAACCAAGTGATCGAAGATGAGCGTGTCGATCACTTTGTCCTTCCGAATAGCTTCGACGCGTCTGGACATCGTCAGATGAAGGTCGCGCACTCGAGTTATGAACGGAGAACTGGCGTCTGAAAGGCTGAGCTGCCCGTAGGTAAGCCGGTATTTTTGGTAATACTGATTTTTTGCGCTGATCCACACTCCTCCATACGTCGTGTCTTGCAACAGAAAGACGGTGCGTTTGACGCGGCACACCAGGATCGTCGTCGCACACATCGGACATGGCTCGAGCGACGTGTAGATGGTGGCGCCGCGGTGTAGAAAATCTGCTTCGTCCGCGCCCTCATCGTAGAACATTTGCGTTCGATAATAATCTTCCACGGTCGTCGCGGCCGCGCGCGGTCGTTTCGCTCCGATCTGTGCAATAGCCATTCGTAATGCTCTTTGCTCGGCGTGCTCGACCGGGCTTTGGTGAGCATGAATCTGATTGTGCTCGAGAGCTAAAACTTCGCCGTCGACGTTGTCGATGATGAGCGCGTGGATATTCAAGCCTTGAAAATGCGTCGGCTGCGCTGCGCCGCCGTCTGCAGCTCCGATCGGTGGATCGAATCGCAAATAAAGCGAGGAAAGAAGCCCAAGAAAAGCGAGCGCATCGCGTTCCGCACGGAACAGAGCAAGATCTGCAGGGGTATCCATTGATGACCTCCCAACGGCGCGACGCAGGCGTTCGCCTGCACTGGAGCGCCGAGCTGCGCAGAATTCCGGACTTGACAATTGAAAAGTTGCAGCATTCAACTTATCAGTGCAATCGGATTTGCGCCATGTGTGCGTGGGTAAGAAACATTGCCCGACGATTGGCGCCAGGGGGGCATGGCTTTCACGTACATTTGCGCACCGGTTTTGATCCGCGCCGCCGGTTTCCAATTGCATTGACGTCCACTCGTTTGTCGCCGCTGCCAAGCTGCACGAGTCGTGTGCGGCAACACCAAACACGGGAGGGCGGCGGGACGATAGCCGCAGTCTATCCAGAACGACGATAGCCGCACTCTATCCGGAGGGGTGACAGCCATGAGGACTAAGTGCTCGCTTGCGGTCGGAGCGATCAGCATTTTAGCGATCGTTGGATTGTCGGGTTGGACGGCCTCCGCGCAAGCGCCGGCGGCGGCCACTGCACCAGCGACGCTTGCATGCGATCACGATCCGCCTCCGGACACCAATCAAACGAAGGCCCCGGCGGATCCCCTGCCACAGGAACAGGTCAAGGCCACTCCGATCGACGCATCGCTGCTGACCAAAGGGTTGCCGTGCGCGGAAAACGTCAACCCGCGCGGGCTGTTCGGCGACAATGGCCTAGCCAATCTGCAACGCGGCTTCGACTTCTATTCATGGCTCACGTTCCTGGCATTGAATGCTCCTGCCGACGGGACCCGCATCGACCAGGCCCAGCCGAACACACCGACAAAATGGGAGCAGCCCAGCAATTTCAAGCAGCTGCTCGACGTGATGCTGCCGGATGGAAGGTCATCCAGCTGGGGGGACAAAAAGATCGTCCCGCCGGAATGCCTCGACCAATACAACAAATTGAACGGCAAGGTGATGGTCATCGAGATGATCGAGGAAAGCTTCAACGAGCCGTTCAAGACCGGCCCCTTGATCGACCAGCAAGGCAATTATGCGATCTTCGACATTCTGATGAACAAGTCGATGTTCGACTACATCCAGCAACACAACCTTCAGAGCAAGGCCGGGCAACAGAGCAAAGAAAACGCCTCGCTGAAAGTCGATTTCCCCGCGGGAGCGAACAGGCCGCCGGGCGATCCCGGTGCGGTCATGATCAAGGTGTCGTGGAAGGTCCTCGATTCGCCCGCCGAGCGGCAGAATTTCCATACTGTCGACGCTCTGGTGCTGATGCCGCGTCATCCGAACGAGGCGGCCAAGCCTCCCTGTTTGCGCAAGACACTCGGGCTCATCGGCTTCCACGTCGGACACAAGACGGAGGGTCGCCGGCAATGGATCTGGACCTCGTTCGAACACGTCAAGAACGTGCCCGAGCAGCAGGAAGTCGACAACAAACAGGAGCAAGGACCCTACAACTTCTACAAGGTGGGATGCGATCCGACACAGTGTCGGGTGAATCAGACGCCGCCGACCCCATGGGAGCCCGTTTTCAAGAACGGCCTTAGATTCCACGACAGCGCGTTCAGAAGCCAGATCACGCGCGTAGTGCCGCTGACCGATGAAACAAAGGATATGAACGAGCGATTCCATAAGATTGTCGGCAACACGGTTTGGAAAAATTATATGCTGCTGAGCACGCAGTGGCCGAGCGATTTCAGGTGTGCCGCGAAAAAGGACGACACCAGTAGGCCGCCCCCGCCCGTGCCCGCTACGGACTTCAAGAAAGAGCCGGACATGAATTGCGCGCCGGCCCCGACGTATCTGGCGAACTCCACGCTGGAAACCTACAGCCAGGGTACCGATCCGCTCGCGTCCTCGAGCTGCATGGCGTGTCACGGCAACGCGGTGAGCCAGCAGGTGCGCCCGCCGGATATGCAAGCCGAGGACTTCTTCAATCAATCCGACTTCACCTTCATGCTGGAAAAGGCACGCGGTAAGGGCACGCGATAGCTGGACTAAGGGGAGGGACGAATCATGAGCGGAGTGCTGCCGCACCGAGGCCCAATCGCGCCGAACACGATTGAAGACGAGCTGATCGGCGCGCTCACGCGCCGGACCGTGCTGGCCGGCGCCGCGGCGGCAACTGTCGGCGGCACGCTCGATACGCCGGCGCACGCCCGCAGCGTCGACCCGAATTCCCGAGAGGACATGGTTCTTTTCGTGTTGCTTTCGAGCGCGCTGACCGGAATCGCGCCAAGCAAGCTTGCGCCCGGATTCACCCTGGCACCGCCACCGGCAAATCCGCCGACGGTGCCTCCGCCGCCCATTGATTTGTCCAAATCAGTCCCCGGCTCCGATCCAGTCAACGTAAAGCAAGAGTACTTCACCTGGGCCAATGAGAAATATCCGTCGGGGCTGGAGTACCTGCTACAACTCGTCCGCAAAAATCTCAATGCTTCCAATCGCGACAAGGAAATCCTTGATGCGTTGAAGTTTGACGATGACGCCAAAAACAAGACGCCGTCCGACGTCGACGCGAAGTATCTGGCGCGCAGCATTGTCTTGATGTGGTACTTGGGCGCCTGGTACGAGCCGACCGAACTGAAGGCGCTCCGCAGAGACCTTCCTAAAGATCCGACGCGGGTTGCGAAATTCCAAGTCGTCTCGCCGAAAGCCTACACCCAGGCGTGGGCGTTGCGCGTGGCTCAGGCGCACCCCATGGGCTTTAGCGAAATGCAGTTCGGTTACTGGACGCGCCAGCCGAATCCGCTCGCCGATTTCACGTAATGGTCAGTGAGTTTTTTTGAGGGAGCCAGACTATGGCCGCGGAGCCTAAAGTATGGGATGTCGCGATCGTCGGCTCCGGCTTTGCCGGCGCGTTGATCGCCAACGAACTCGGCAAAAGCCGCAAGAACGTCATCATCCTCGAGGCGGGCGCGGGCGTTGCACCGAACATCGACGCCTATATGAGGCGGTTCTATTCCGCCTCCGCGAAGGTTCCGGAAAGCCCCTATACGCCGGAGATTTTCGACCCAATCGACGGCGGTCTGAGCGATCCGAACAAGGTGAATGCGGGTCGCCCAACGGTGCTGAGTCTCAACCCCAAGGGCCGGTTCGGCGACTGGACCGACCCGAAACAGGCCTACTTGATCCAGAAGGGTCCGCGGCCGTTCGCCAGCACCTTCGATCGCATCGCCGGAGGCACGTCGCATTGGCTCGGCACGTGCCTCCGGTTTGTGCCGAACGATTTCAAGATGAAATCGCGGTACGGTCAATTCGTCGATTGGCCGATCGAGTATAAGGACCTGATTTCCTCCTATGCCGACGCCGAGGCGGAGCTCGGCGTCTCCGCGAATGTGGATGAGCAGAAGTATTGCGGGATCGACTTTCCGCCCGGTTACACATATCCGATGCCAAAAATTCCAAATTCGACGACAGACCAGCACGTCGACGCGTCATTAAATAGAGATCCCTTGAAAAACGAGGAGACCGCATTCTTGGGGATGGGCGACCCGGTTACCAAGATCCCGGTCAGGGGCGTTCCGGCTGCTCGCAATTCCGAGCCGTATCGCAACCGCCGCGCCTGCGCCGGCAACACCAATTGTATTCCGATCTGTCCAATCCAGGCGAAGTACGATCCCACCATCACGTTGAACGACGCGATGAATACGCCCGGCATTGTGAAATTGCGGGAGCGGACCGTTGCTTGCGACATCGTCGTCGGTGAAAACGGACTGATCAGCGAAATCAAGTACATACGATATAAGACCGAGACCGGGCAGAGGACCGAAGCAGGCTCCGTCAAAGCGAGAGCCTATGTCATCGCCGCGAACGCGATCGAGACCCCGCGACTGCTGCTGATGTCGACAAACAACGGCCGCACCGCGCGGGGCGTGGCCAACACAAGCGACATGGTCGGGCGAAACCTGATGGATCATCCTTACTATGTCGTCTGGGGCATGTCTCCGGAGCAGATCTATCCCTATCGCGGCCCGTTGATCACATCGGGCATCGGCGATCTGTGCGATGGGCCGTTTCGTCGCGAGCGCGCCGCGTTCCGTGTCGACATCGGCAACGAAGGTTGGAATTTCGTGGTCGGCGGCGACCCCAATGTGACGACGCTCGACTTCGTCAATGGTCTCAATAAGAGCCGCCTTAACGCGCCGCGCGAGAGACGCGACAGCCCGCTCGGCGACGATGCGTTGTTGGGAAAGCAGTTGGCCGACAAACTGAATGAAAAGTTCACGCGTCAGTTTCGCTGCGGATTCCTCATCGAGCAAACGCCCGATCGCGACAACCGCGTCACGTTATCGTCGGATTACAAGGACGGACTCGGCCTGCCGCGACCGCAGATTTCCTACAATCTCTCGGACTACACCAGGCGAGGATTCGTCGCCGCATACCGAATGAAAGAGCTCCTGTTCAAAAAAATGGGCCTGGACGAATTCACGAGAGTCGAGGACGACGAT
>Ga0306926_10007983_pt1 | contig 11532 bp, 12 predicted proteins | sample flu12Cox44000178_FD_203759 | JGI IMG/M metagenome (GOLD analysis project Ga0306926, IMG submission 203759) | Lab enrichment of tropical soil microbial communities from Luquillo Experimental Forest, Puerto Rico - flux8day.12C.oxic.44.000.178 (v2)... | ecosystem: Environmental > Terrestrial >...
CTGGAGCTCCAAGCTCACTCACGGATTGGGGTCCGAAGCGCCTGCGGGCTTCCCGTCGCGACCGGGGCTGAGCCATGACGACTCAGCCCCTGTCAGCTCTCACAATGCTTCTTTCGCGTCATACAAGAGCGCCTGGTTGATGGTGTTGCTGTTTTGCGCGTTGAGCGAGAGCGCCTTGAACTCATGTGCCTGCATGATGTCGGTCGCGACTTTGAGGCCAGGCGGCGTGTCCTTGCGCGCGTAGGCGACCAGCGGCTCCTCCACGCCGGCGATCATCTCGAAATCCGCGTAGTTGACGCGCAGCGCCGGATTTCCCAGGAGCTGCGCGACCACATCGATCGTGAAAAAGCCCATGGTTTCGCCGTTGGGCGCGGCCTCGGCGAGCTGGTTGGTACCGATCACGCCGCCGGCGCCACCCACGTTCTTGATGACGATGGTGGGCTTGCCCGCGATGTGCGCGGGCAGATGTTGGGCGACGATGCGCCCCTCGATATCGGTCGGGCCGCCGGCCGGGTAGTTGATGATCATGGTGACGGTCTTGCCCTTGTAGAACTGGGCACACGCGGTGTCTGCACAGACCGCGGCGGCGAGCGCGACCACGACGAGCAACCCTGTTCGGGTCATCGATTTGACCTCCCTTGCGAATGAATGCACGGCCGTCATTTCTTCGCAGCCGGTTTCAGTCGTCGATCATCCGTTGCGAGCCGGAACGGTTCGAACGTCGGTTTGTAGGCTTTCTCGTCGAGGAATTGCCGCAGGCCGGTATTGTAGGAGTCCTCCTTGTCGGCGACTTTGATCGCCTTGCCCTTCTCGGCGAGATAATCGTAGGCCTGCGCGACGTCCATGGTCCGCACGTGGCGAATGGCCTGCTTGGTGGCGCGCAGCACGGCGGCGCTCTTCTTCATCAGCTTCTCGGCAAGCTCGATGGTCGCGGCCTCGAGCTTCTCGGGCGGAACGGCGTAATTGACCATGCCGATGCGCGCGGCCTCCTTTCCGTCGAACGGCTCGCCCAGGCAAGCGTAATAGAGCGCGTGGCGTGGCAGCACCGTGTCGGCGACCGCCTTCGACACCAGCGCGCCGGGCAGAATCCCCCAGTTCACCTCCGAGAGGGAGAAGGTCGCGTTCTCGGCCGCGATCGCAAAATCGCACGCGAGCAACTGCATGAACGCCCCGCCGACGCAGTAGCCGTGCACCATCGCGATCGTGGGCTTGTCGTAGCCGTAGAGCCGCTCCCATCGCCAGCGATTGGCGGCGGCGGCGGCCTTCTTGCGTTTGGCCGGGTCTTTTTCCAGCTCGCGGAAGAATTTCTTGAGGTCCTGCCCGGCGCTGAAATTGCCGCCCTCGCCGGTCACGACGACGACCTTGACCTTGTCGTCGACTTCGAGCCGCGCGAGCGCGTCATCCATCTCGTAGTGCAGCGCAGGCGACATGGCGTTGCGCTTTTCCGGCCGGTTGAGCGCCGCCCAGGCGATGCCGTCGCGCACTCTGACTTTCACGAAATCGCATTTGTAGTCGGTCATCGGCGATCCTCCAGTGCGTGGTCGCGAAGCAGGCGCGGGCGACGTTTATGGAAATATCCTCGAGCGGGCTGGTGCTCGTAGAAGAACATTCCGCATTCTCCGCTTCAAGCAGCAATATTCGGGCGCGGCGTCTGCCTGCCGATGTCAGGTTTGCCGTATCGGCATGTCAGAGCCCCGTCGATATGGTATGCCGATTGTGTCGCCCGCGGCGTGGACCTATATCAGGCGCTCGGCCGGCCGCGCCCGACGGATGGCGCGAGGCAATAGAGCCCGAAGGCGAAGGAGTTGCCCATGGTTGAGGTCATCGAGCGGGAAACGGTCAACGAGGCCATCGAGGCCACCGTCAACTACATCCTGGATAACGGGGAGAAGATTTTCACCCAGACCGCGGCGCCGGGCTCGACCGATGTGCGCAGTGGCGGCACGGTCGATCCCCATCGCGTGATCATCCGCAATGCGCGGTTGCAGGGGGGGCCGTTTGCGCTCGACCGCGAGGGCTTCCGTTTCGTCCGTCACGACACCAAGGTCGCCGATTTCTTCGACGGAGACGAAATCCGCCGCGTCTACTACCCGGAGATGGAGGCGCTGGTGAAGGCCGAGAGCGGCGCCTCGCGCGTGGTCGTATTCGATCACACGTTGCGCACCGCCGACGCCGAAGAGCGCGAGGCGCGCAAGATCCGCGAGGTGGTGCGCCGCGTGCACAACGACTACACCGAATGGTCGGGCCCGCAGCGCGTGCGCGACCTGCTCCCGGACGAGGCCGACGAGCTCCTGAAACGCCGCTTCGCCATCGTGCAAGTGTGGCGGCCGATCCGCCACCCGGTCGAGAGCTTCCCGCTCGCGATCTGCGATGCGCGCAGCATCTCGCCGCGCGATTTTGTGGTCAGCGAGCGCCGCTATCCGAACCGGATCGGCCAAACCTACGCCATCACCTACAATCCCGAGCACCGCTGGTACTGGCTGCCGCGCATGCGGCGCGAGGAGGCGCTGGTGTTCAAGGTCTACGACTCGGCGAAGGACGGCCGCGCCCGCTGGTCCGCCCACACCGCGTTCGAAGACCCGACCTCGCCGCCCAACGCGCGGCCGCGCGAGAGCATCGAAATCCGCACGCTGGCGTTTTTCTAAAGCTCCCGACTTTCTAAACCGCTGCCGCAGCCGCGCAAGCTCGCGCCTGAGCGGGGGGTTGTTGGCGCGCCGCGCGTGGCTTGCGCCGCGCCGAATGCGACTGACGCCGTTGCGAAGGCGCATTTTGCTGCTATTCGCCAAGCGGCGTCGCCCTCCCGGCTGCGAAAAATGTGTTTGCAGTCAATGATCGAGCCGATACGCTTTGTTGCCGAGTTGACCGTTCACGGTTAGGCGAACCGGGGGGCTCGACATGGGCGGATTTGACGCGAAGGCCGCTGCGCGGCGCATGGCATGCTTGATCGCGCTCGCGGCCGCAACGGCGGACACGGCCCTCGGGCAGCCCGTCACATTGCGCCTCGGCTATGGTACGGCGGCCGAAGAGCCGTTGTGGGTGGTTGTCACCAAGCCCGATCTGGCCAAGAACTACGGCAAGGCCTACGCGCTCGACGCCACGCGCTTCACCGGCTCGGACAAGCGCAGCCAGGCCTTCGAGGCCGGCGCCATCGACCTCGCCGCCAGCAGCGCGAACGGCGTGATCTTTGCGGCGGCTGAAGGCGTGGCGGCCAAGATCATCGCGTCGATTTCCCGCGAAAGCCCGCGCGGTTTCAGCACGAGCTTCTATGTCAAGCAGGACTCACCGATCAAATCGATAACCGACTTGAAGGGCAAGATCGTCGGCATCAACGGCTTTTACACCTCGGGCCACCTCTGGCTGAAAACCGCGCTTGAAAAGCACGGGCTCAACGATACCGATGTCACGATCACACCAGTTCCATTCCCGGCGATGCAGGAGGCGCTCGAGGCCGGAAAGGTCGATCTCGGGATGTTTCCGCAACCGTTCGCGGCGCTCGCGGAAAAACAGGCAAAGGTCCGCAAGATCTTCGATGGCAAATATGGCATACCGTTCGAGGAGGAGCTGATCGTCCTGATCGGGAAGGACGAATTCCTGAAAAAGAACGCGGCTGCGGTGCGCGCATTCCTCGAAGATCTTAAAGCAGGCATGCAGTTCTATCTCGAAAAGCCGCGCGAGGCGCGGCAACTCCTGATCGACCACAAGATGGTTCGCGTCAATCCCGACGTCTACCTGACCATGAACGACTACTATCGCGACCCGACCTTGCGGGTGGACGTCGAAGCGCTCGAGAAGATGCAGGCCGTGCAGATCGCGGCCGGGTTCCAGAAAAAGAAGGCCGACGTCAGGTCGCTGGTGGATCTCGGTTATCTGCCGAAATGAGCTTGCTCGAGAATGCCCGCGACCATGCCGCTGTTGGAGGTGACGGACCTCGATAAGACGTTCACGGTCGACAGCCGCAGCGTGACAGCCCTCGATCATCTATCTTTGTCGATCGACGAGCACGAATTCGTCTCCATCGTCGGGCCTTCCGGCTGCGGCAAGAGCACGTTCCTGCACATCATCGGCGGCTTCGAGCCTGCGACCGCCGGCGAGCTGCGGCTGAGCGGACGGCCGATCGGCCCCCCGGGTCCCGATCGCGGCATGATGTTTCAGGAGCTTTCGCTGTTTCCCTGGCTCACCGCCATCGAGAACGTCGCATGGCCGCTCGAGATGAAGGGATTGCCGAAACGCGAGCGCACCGCCAAGGCGGCCGAATATCTCGATCTCGTTCATCTTTCCCGTTTCGCCGATCTCTATCCCGGCCAACTCAGCGGCGGGATGAAACAGCGCGTCAGCTTGGCGCGGTTGTTCGCGCTCGATCCGGAAATCATGCTGATGGATGAGCCGTTCGGCGCGCTCGATTCCCAGACTCGGGAATTGCTGCAGGAAGAGCTGCAGTCGATCTGGCGGCGCGCCCGCAAGACCGCGCTGTTCGTCACCCACGACATCGACGAGGCGATTTATCTCGGAACGCGAGTGATCGTGTTTACGGCGCGTCCGGGCCGCATCAAGGCCGACATCCGCCTTCCCAACCTCGATCGTTCCGGCGACTACCGCAAGTCCCGGGAATACCTCGCCTTGCGGGTCGAAGTCTGGGACCTGGTGCGGGACGAGGTATTGAAGGCGCGCGCGCTGGAGGAAGCGTGAGACTCAACTCGGCTTCGGTCCAGAATTGGATTTTGCCGGTCGTGGCGGTGCTGGCCTGGGAAATTTTCGGCCGCGCCGGCCTGCTGCCGCGCTATCTGTCGACGCCGAGCGCGATCCTCGCGGCGTTGTGGGAACTCGCGCTGACGGGCGAGCTCTTCGTCGCGCTGGCCGCGAGCCTCTATCGGGTGTCGGTCGGGTTTGCGCTGGGTACGGCTGCCGGCATCGTCGTGGGCCTTGGCGCGGGGATTGTGCCCGGTGTGCGTCATTTCTTCGACCCGCTGGTATCCTTTCTCTACTCCATCCCGAAGGTGGCGTTTCTGCCGATCTTTCTGCTTCTGTTCGGCCTCGGTCATGCATCCAAGATCGCCATCATCGCATTTTCGGGCTTCTTTCCGGTGTTCGTGGCCTCGCGTCACGCGGTGCTGTCCGTCGACAAGCTTCTGCTCTGGGCGGCGCGCAATATGGGGACGCCGTCACGCACGATCTTTTTCCGCGTCGTCATTCCGGCGGCCGCGCCGCAGTTGTTCGGCGGCGTCCGCATCGGGTTAGCGCATGCCTTCGTGGTGCTGTTCGCGGCCGAGCTGATCGGCTCGAAGGCAGGGCTCGGTACGATCATCTCGTACGGCGAGGAATGGGTGCGCTTCGATTTGATGTTCGCCGGTATCGTCTGCTTCGCCGTGTTGGGGTTTGTGAGCGACCGCTTGTTGCTGGCCCTCCGATCGCGCCTGCTCAAGGGCCAAATGATCGGCACGGAGGAAGAGGTCGTGCAATGACCGCTCAAACCATCGCGCAAGCCTGGTCGCTGATTTCCCGCTGGTACTCGATCCCGCTGCTGCTTTTGATTTGGCAGGTGGCGGTCGCGAGCGGTCTCGTGGAATCCCGTCTGCTTCCGAGCCCGGGCAGCGTTTGGACCGCGCTCGCGACCGAAGTCGGCAACGGGACGCTCATCTATCACGCTGGCGTGACGGTCTCGCGCGCGCTCGCCGGCTTCCTGCTCGCGGCGCTCGTCGGAATTCCATTCGCCGGCGCGATGGCGCGGTCCGCACTCGTGCGCAATCTGTTCGAGCCGATTTTCTTCATCGGCTATCCGGTACCGAAGATCGCCCTGTTCCCAGTTTTCACCTATATATTCGGCATCGGAACGCCCTCGAAGATCGCATTCACCTTTCTCGAATGCCTCTATCCCATCGTGGTGACGTGCTATTTCGGCTTTCACGCGGTCCAGACGCGGCTGATTTGGAGCGCGCAAAATTGCGGCGCCAGCCGATCCACAATCCTGCGGCGGGTCGTTTTGCCGGCGACGACGCCCAGCATTTTTTCCGGGCTGCGCGTGGCACTGCCCGTGGCGATCATCGTCGTGGTCATCACCGAAATGATCGGGGATTCCATCGGGCTTGGATATTACATCACCATCTGGAGCACGCGCTTTACCTTTGCCAACGTCTACGCCGCGATCATCGTCATCGGACTCTGCGGCTTGGTGCTCGATCAGGCCCTGCTCCTGCTGCGGCACCGCGCGGTTTATTGGCAGCGGGAAGAGGCCTGATCACGTGCTGGTATCGCTCACCGGTGAAGCATGACCGCCATCGCGATTGAGACGGACCTGCGCGCGAGCCTCGACGAGTTGGCCCGCGCCTGCCGGATTCTCGAAATGGAAGGTCATGGCGACATGACGCTCGGCCATCTGTCATTGCGCGATCCGGAGCGGCGGGGTTTCTGGCTCAAGCGCAACCGGATCGGGCTCGGCGAAGTGTTGGGTGCCGACGACTTCGTTCTCGTCGACTGGGACGGACGCCAGTTGGCCGGATCGGGAGGCCGCCACTCCGAATGGCCGATCCATTCGGAAATCCTGCGGATGCGGCCGGACGTGCAAGTCGTCGCGCATACGCATCCGTTCCACGCCTGCGTGTTTTCGGCCTCGCTCGATCCGCTGCAGCCTTTCGGGCTCGACGCCGATTACTTCATCGAGCTGCCGCGTCACGCCGACCCCGTTGCCTTGATCACGACCAAGGACGAGGGCGTCGCGCTGGCGCGATCCCTGGGCCAAGGATTCGCGGTCCTGATCGCCAATCACGGCGTGACGTTCTGCGGCACGTCCATACCGCATGCGACTTGCGTCGGCGTCTTTCTCGAAAGGGCGTGCAAGGCGCAATTGGCAGGGCAGGCGGCAGGTTTCCGCGCCTTCATCCCCGACCGCGCCACGCGTGCCAAACGCAACAGGGAGATGATGACCCCGGTGCATTGGGAGCATTGCTGGCACTATTTCTGCCGTAAGCTCGAAGCCCGCGGCGAGATGCGCGGCGCCACGCCCATCTTCGGCTGACCGGTGGATGCGCGCGATGACGGCGGAGCAAGCGCACGAGCACGGCGGCTACATCGGCAAGGCGCTGCGCCGCCGCGAGGACGTTCGCTTCGTTCAAGGAAAAGGTCGGTACGTCGACGATATCGTTCTGCCCGGCGTCGCCTGGTGCGCCTTCGTGCGAAGCCCGCACGCGCATGCGCGAATCCGCGCGTTGTCGATGAAGGCGGCGGCGATGCGCCCGGGCGTGTTGTTGACCCTGACGGCCGGGGATTGGGCGAAAGCGGGGCATGGCGAGCTCACGGTCGTACATCCGATGTCGTTTAGCGACGGGCGGCCCATGAACGCGGCGCCCCGTCCGGCCTTCGCCCGCGGCAAGGTCCATCACATCGGCGACATCGTTGCCGCGGTGGTGGCAGAGAGCAGGTTCGCCGCGGAAGAGGCCGCCGAGGCGGTGGAGGTCGACTACAGCCCGCTGCCGGCGGTGGTCGCGGTGCGCGCGGCCGTAGCGCCGGCTGCGCCGCTCGTACACGCGCAATTCGGAACCAACGTCGTGTTCGAGATCGAGCGCGGAAATCGCCGGCGGACGGAGGCGGCGATGGCTTCGGCGGCGAAGGTCGTTGAGCTCGACCTTAAGAACAATCGGCTGTCGGCCAACCCGATCGAGCCGCGCTCCTATCTTTGCGATTACGATGCCGCGAACGACTGCTACACTCTCTATGCGACCAGCCAGCAGCCGCATTACCTGCGCCGGTGGCTTTCGGTCTACACGCTCCACATTCCCGAACATAAGCTACGGGTCGTCTCGCCCGACGTCGGCGGGGGCTTCGGGGCCAAAGGAATCTTTTCGACCGAGGTCTCCACGGTTGTGTGGGCGGCGCAGATTCTACGCCGGCCGGTCAAGTGGACTGCCACGCGAACCGAAACCTTCCTCTCCGACGCGCAGGCGCGCGATCACGACACGACCGCTCGCATGGGTTTCGATCGCCACGGGCGCATCGTTGCGATGCAGGTCGACACCTTGGCGGCGCTGGGGGCGTATCTGAGCAATTTCGCGCCGAGCATTCCCGGTAACTCCTATCCGCAGACCGTCACCGGCCTCTACAAGACGCCCAACCTTCATTTGCGGGTACGGGGCGTCTACACCAACACCGTGCCGGTCGACGCCTACCGCGGCTCGGGACGGCCCGAGGCGACGTGGATCAACGAGCGCCTCATCGAGCTTGGCGCGCGCGAGCTTGGTATCGACGTGGTCGAGATGCGGCAGCGCAATCTCATCGCGCGGACCGAATTTCCTTATGCTGCGCCGGGGGGGCGCGTCTACGACTCCGGCGATCCGCCGGCGCTGCTGCAGCGGCTCTTGACGCTCGCCGACTATCCCGCGCTCCGACGCGAACAGGCGAGGCTGCGCGCGAACGGCGTTTTGATGGGAGTGGGGCTTGCTGCCTTCGTCGACAAGGCCGGCACCGGGCCGAGCGACAATCTCGCGCAACGGGGCGGCCTGCACGGCGGCTGGGAAAGCGCGCTCGTGCGCGTGCACAGCGACGGCAAGGTGACCGTGGTTGCGGGCACGCATTCGCACGGACAAGGGCACGAGATCACATTCTGTCAAATCGCGGCCGATCGTCTCTCCCTCCCGATCGACGATATCCGCCTCATCGAGGGCGATACGGATCAAATCGCCTTCGGCAACGGCACCTGGGGGGCGCGCTCGGCGTCGGTGGCGGGGACGGCAATTTACCGCGCCTGCGACAAACTCCTCGACAAGGCGCTGCGTATCGCCGCGCATGCGCTCGAATGCGCGCAGGGCGACATCGACTATGGCGGCGGCGTGTTCAAAGTGCGCGGCACCGACCGCTCGATCGGCTTCGCCGACGTCGCCCATATCGCCTACCATGGGGTGGGGTTGCCGCCGGACTGCCCGCCGGGTCTCGAAGTCGCCGAATTCTACGATCCGCCCGATACCAACGATCCGCAAGCCATGCATCTCGCCGTCGTCATCGTCGATCCGGAGACCGGCTTGGTCGAGTTGCGCGGCCTTTATGCCGCCGACGATTGCGGCGTCGTCATCAATCCGATGATCGTCGAGGGCCAGGTGCACGGCGGCTTGGCGCAGGGCATCGGCCAAGCGCTTGCGGAACACATCGTCTACGACCACGACTCGGGGCAGCTCCTGACCGCGAGCTTTCTCGATTACGCCCTGCCGCGGGCCGCCGATGTTCCCGCCTTCGCCACCACCTTCCTTGCGAGCGCCGCGCCGAGCAACCCACTCGGCGTGAAGGGGGCAAGCGAGAGCGGAACGATCGGCGCGCCCGCCGCAATCGGCAATGCGGTCATCGATGCGCTGTGGCATCTTGGCGTACGCGATATCACCTTGCCGATCACGTCCGAAACGGTCTGGCGCGCACTTTCCGACGCGTGCCGCGCGCGGCGATCCAGGGAGGGGCGGACAAGCCATGAACGACAAGCCGTCTGACATAGGCAAGCGCATCGCGGACGAGCTCGCCGCGTGCGGCGTGAGGCTCGTTGCGTCGCTTCCCGATAACTGGTTGACGGGCGTCATCGACGCCGTCGGGCGCGACGACCGGTTCGTGCACATCCCGGTCAATCGGGAGGAATCCGCGATCGGGCTTTGCTCCGGCGCCTATATGGGCGCCATGGGGTCGGCGGCGCTGATGGGCGCGTCGGGCTTCATGACGGTGATCTACGCCATCACCAAGATCAACTACACCTACGAAATCCCGCTGTTTTTGATGCTGACCCTGCGCGGCGGCGTCGGCGATCATCACAAGCACCACGCCTCGAACAGCCTTTATCTTCGTCCGGTGCTCGAGGCCATCAACATGCCCTATCAGATCATCGACGCGCCCGGCGAGATCTCCGCGATCTCGCGCTGCTATCGCCACACGCGCACGTTCTGCCGGCCGATGGCCGTCGTGTTCACGCGCGACTTGTTACGGGGCGGCCGGCCATGAATTACCTCGACTGTTTTCACGCACTCGCGCGCCGCCGCACCGATCAGCTGGTCGTGACCTCGGCGGGCAATTCCAGCCAAGCCTGGTGGGCGGCCACCCGCGATAGCGAGGCAAGCTTTTATCTCGATGCCTCGATGAGCCTCTCGACCATGTTTGCATCCGGGCTCGCGCTCGCGCGACCGGAGCTCAAAATCTGGGCCTTCATGGGCGACGGCGCGTTTTGCATGAACCCGGGCATGCTGATGGTCGAGCGGCAGATGAACCTGCCGAATTTGACCCACTTCCTGGTCTCAAACCGGGTCTATGGCGCGACCTCCAATGCAGTGCTGCCGAATGTCGGCAGAAACGATTACGCGGCAATCGCGCATGCCATGGGCCTCGAGCGCGTGTTCGAGTTCCGCACTTTGGACGCGCTCGAACGCGACTTCGCGACGGTGATGGCCGCGAACGTGGCCGGCCACACCTTCGTGGTGCTCGAAGTGGAGGCGTTCTCGGATGCGGAGCAGAAGCTCGAGCAGCCGCCCTTCGACGGGCCGGAACTCAAGTATCGCTTTGGACGCCATATCGAAGCGCGAACCGATTGCGATATTTTCGGATATCGGCTGTGATTTGATTTGGAGCTTGCGTCGCCGCGATCGGCAGTAGACCCGAAACATTCACATCGAAATCGAAGCGCGCGCACCGCGAAGCGCCGCAAACTCGCCTGGCGCTCCGCCGCCGCCTCTCGCACATCAGGAGCAAGCGCATGCCCAAGCAGCAGATCACGTCGTCGAAAATCCGCCAGCCGTCGGGCCATTTTTCCCACGCGACCATGGTCGAGGCGCGCGGCCGCATCGTCTTCATTTCCGGCATGACCGCGCGGCGGGCGGATGGCACGATCGCGGGCATCGGCGACGTCGAAGCGCAGACCCGCCAGGTGTGCGAGAATTTAAAAGCCGCGGTCGAGGAGGCCGGCGGCAGCATGGACGACATCTGCCGGGTCGACGTCTACGTCCGCAACATGGAGCACTTCGAGCAGATCCACAAAGTACGGCGCGAATATTTTCGTCCGCCTGCGCCGGCCTCCACCATGGTCGAGGTCTGCAAGATGACCTCGCCCGACTATCTCATCGAGATCAACGCGATCGCGGTTGTGGCGGAGTGATGCGCGCTGCGATGCGACGCGGCGCGCCAATGCCCGGTGGCGCGCTCAACGTTGCCGAAACGTCTGCAAATCGGTGATCGATCGCGGCCGCGATCCGCCTGCGCCAATGCTTAAGAAATTCAGGGCCTTTTGTGCGGGTTCTCTTTTTCCGAAGCCGGCGCCGACGTCCGCTTGATGGCGGACCAGTCGGCTTTCATGTCGGCGGGATACTGCGGCCTGCATGGCCGATTGCCATGCAATCGCAACCACAGGTATAGTGGTGCATCTGCCTTCAATTCCGATCTTTGGGCGGATCAGTTCCAAATCCATTTACTGCAAAAGACTGGGGAGCGTCATGGCGGGCGTTACTACCAAGAAGGGAAGCCTATCGGTCACGGCCTATCGAGGCGACGCCAAGACGCTGTTGGCGTTCAATCTCGACAAACAGA
>Ga0306926_10007984_pt1 | contig 11532 bp, 11 predicted proteins | sample flu12Cox44000178_FD_203759 | JGI IMG/M metagenome (GOLD analysis project Ga0306926, IMG submission 203759) | Lab enrichment of tropical soil microbial communities from Luquillo Experimental Forest, Puerto Rico - flux8day.12C.oxic.44.000.178 (v2)... | ecosystem: Environmental > Terrestrial >...
TTTTCCTGGTCTTCGGCGTCACCGGGGGCCAACATGGGGATACCGGACCACCCGGTCACCGCAACGGAGTGAACGGTGAGAACGGTGAGCGGGGCGTGCCTGATCGCCGCCTCGTTCAGCGCCCATTCCAGGGCACGGGCGGAGTGGCTCGATCCGTCGATGCCCACAATGATTCCAGACATCTCCAGCCTCCTCCTTCCAGGGGCTGCCGCTTGGACAGCCATTCAGCACACCTTTACCATCCCCGCAACCTCGCGGGGCCGGCCAGGGACTTTCGTCGGGAAAGAGCATGCCTTTATACCCGGGCGCTCAGCGTGATGAAGCGACCGGTCTCCTACCGCTAGCGAGCCGACTAACTTAGCCGACGGCTTTGCTGCGGTCGATCGTGTCCGCCACCGGGCGCCTGGGCGTTTCGGCTCCAGGCGGCCCATAACCGAACCGGATGATGATCTGGGGGCACTCCGACCACGGCCTCGCGACGGCCGCGCCGGTCCCGGCGGGCCCATGGGTCGCTGATGTGCGAACGGGCAGGCCCGGTGAGCGGCCGGGGCCATCGCTCGGGTAACGGCTGTCCATTCCGTGGGACCCGGCCAGGCATGAGGTGTGACACCCTGCCACCGGTCAGGGCCGAAGGTCCTCACCAGTCACCGCGTTCGCCCGGTCCTCGCCGGCTCTGCCCGCAAGTCCCGCCCCCGCAGGCCTTTAGCCCTGGCGATCGGGCCACGATCTGCGCGATCCTGCGATCAGCAATCGTGAATACATCCACGACTGCCAGGAAGGCATAGTCAGCCAGGGCGCGCTCGTGGCAACCCGGGTATGCGGCCCGTTTCAGTGGGAGCCTGAAATGACACGGTATCCGACGGATCACGCAGGGCTGGAGATATTGCCGTTTGACGAGTGCCTGCGGCTGCTGGGCTCGGTCCCGGTGGGACGGCTCGGCTTTTTCGCGGATGGCGAGATGGTCATCCTGCCGGTCAACCACGTCATCGACGGGCAACACCCGGTTTTCCGCACGGCCCGCGGGTCGAAGCTCTCCGCGGCAGAAGGTCAGGGCCTGGTCTGCTTTGAAGCCGACCACTACGACGAGCACACCCGGGCCGGGTGGAGCGTGGTGGTCACCGGCCGCGCCGAACTGGTGTACGAGGAATCCGAGGTCCAGCGGCTGAACCGGCACGACCTGCACCCGTGGGTCACCGCCGTGGAGCACCCGTTCTGGATCCGGATCCGGGCCACCTCGGTCACCGGGCGGCGGACACCAGAAGCCTTTTGATCCGGTTCCTCGGGCTGGTGCCTACGTGAAGATGATCTGGCCGCCGGCGGCGAGGTCGTAGAACTCGCCCACGGTGATGACGTCCTTGACCTGGTCGATGAAGTCGTCCCTGGTGAGACCGAAGAGGTCCACCGATGCCTGACACGCGTACAGGCCGGCGCCGGTGTCGGCGATCATCTCGATGAACTCAGGGATCGAGGGAATGTCGAGCTGGCCCATCTTGTGGGCCATGTAGTGGGTCATCACCGACGACACGCCGGGCAGACCGCCCGCCCAGGTCGCAAGGTGTAGGCCGGGGTTGCCGACGGTGGCGAGTTTGATGTGCTCGTGCCGGGCCTTGTGGATGGCGTCGAGCCCGAAGAAGGTGAAGAACAGGTTCGCCTCTATGCCCTCGGCACGCGCGCCATTGGCCATGATCAGCGCCGGGTAGACCCCCTCCAGCGAGCCCTTCGACACGATAATGGAGACTTTCTCGATCTTGCCGTTCGCTGTCACGACGTCGCTGGTCATGACACACCGTCCTTCTGGATTAGACGCAGCCGCAGGCAGGTCAGATGCAGCCGCGGGGTTTCGGAATGCCGGCGATTTTCGCGGCGAGCTTGGCCGGCCCCTTCGGGAAGAGTTGGTACAGCTCCTTGATGCTCACCCCGGAGGTCTTGCTCAGCGCGCGCACGCTGGGGCCGGTGCCCTTCTCCGCGTACTCGTGCCGCATGAACGTGACGACCTGCCAGTGCTGTGGTGTCAGCGAGTCGACGCCGCTTTCCCGGGCGATCTGTGGCGCCATTTCCTCATGCCACTGCTGTGGATCGGCGAAGAAGCCATCGTCGTCGACGGTGACTGCGGTGCCCGCATAGACCTTGGTAGACATCTAAACCTCCCGGTTATTCGTCGCGTCGTCATCCGGAAAACAAGGTCCTGGCATCCGCCGCGGCAGGAAATTCTTTGCCTGCGCGCGGCATCGCGGCGGCCAGGCCGGGCACGTCCCGGCCGGGCAGCAGCACGTGCCAGTAGAACTGCTGGAATGCAAGCTTTCCCAGGTGGTTCAGCCGGGACTCCTGCAGCAGCGGCAGCCCGACCCGGCCGGGGAACCGCCCGGCCAGCGGCTCGATGTCGTAGTTGAAATCGATGAGCAGCGCCTTGCCGAAACCGCTCTCGATGAAGCAGTTGGCGTGACCGTCGTAGGACCCGGCCAGCGGCTTCCCGGCGAGGAAACTGCGGATGTTACGGACCAGGACCTCGCCCTCGAAATGGGCGACTGAGCCGGCCTTGGAAGCACGGAGGTCGGCGGCGTCGCCGATGACGAAGATGTCCGGGCTGGCCTTGGACTGCAGCGTCCGCTCATCCGCGGGCACGAAGCCGAGCGCGTCCCCCAGGCCCGGCGACCTGCTGACATAGGGCTGCCCGCCGTGCACCGGCACCACGACCGCCAGGTCAAAGCCGACCTCGCGGCCGTCGAACGAGACGAGCCGTCTGCCGTCTCCGTCCACCTCGCCGGTGTTGAACTCGGTGACCAGCCCGATTCGCTTGGCCTCGAGCAGGCCGCCCAGGTGCCGGCTGGCGATCGGCCGGGTGAACGCGCCGTCCAGCGGGGTGACAAGGGTCAGCTCCACCCGGTCCCTGATGCCGCGCCTGCGAAAGTACCAGTCAGCGAGGAAGGCGAATTCGATCGGGGCGACCGGGCATTTGATCGGCATATCGACGATGTTGATGGCGATCCGGCCGCCGTCGAAGGCGGCCAGCGCGTCACGCAGCGCCACGGCCCCGGCCGGTTCGTAGAAGCTGAACGCCTTACCTTGCGCCATCGCCTCGGCCAGCCCGTCGGTCTCGCCGGACAACAAAGCGGCACCGGTGGCGATGACGAGCACCTCGTACGGCAGGCTGGAGCCGTCGTCCAGGTGGACACGCCGCTGGCCGACGTCCACGTGATCCACCGGGCTGTGGTGGTGGTACCCGATTCCCGGGCGCAGTTGCCGTGCCCGGGACCGGACGAGCTTCCCCGGGCGCGCCCGGCCGAAGGGCACGAACAGCAGGCCAGGCTGGTACCAGTGATCGTCGTCGCGGTCGACGACGGTGATCGCGGCCTGACCGCCGGTTTCTCGCTGCAGCCGGTTCGCCGTCAACGTGCCCGCAGTGCCGCCGCCCAGGATGACAGCTCGCTGGATCATGATTACAGCGTCGGCCTGCGTTGCCCTTCAGCCCACGGCCAAAGGTCCCCAGGCGCCGCAACGAACGGCCTTCATCCCGCCGGGATCCAGGCCCCGCCGAGCCGCGTTAGGACAGGAAAAACGGGACCGGCACGGGACGGTTCGTCCGGCTGGCTAGAGGCGCGCCCCGACCAAGGCGGTCAGGTCGGCCAGCGACCCGTCCTCGATCGGGACGCGGACGGCAACGCCATCCAGATCGGCCTGGCCAGTTAGGGGATGACCACCCGTCCGTCCGGGCCGCGCCAGTGCAACGGCAAGGCCGACATTCCCTCAGCCGCCGATCCACTCAATCCCCCAGCAGCCTTGGCTCTAGCCGCCATGGTCAGGGCGAAAGTTCTCAGGAAGCCGTCCAAAATCACGCAGACTCCCCGCCTACGTGTCCTGCCGCTCGCGTTTGCGACCAAGAAGAGGAATGCGCGGAGGCCGAAGGTCCCCACAAGTCAGCACATTTGCCCCTAAAGAACCACACGTGCGCGCGGTCGAATGAAGGTAACGGCACAAGCAGAGAGGAGGTGCGATCGATGAGTACGCTGACCCACCGGGACTTCCGGGCCCCGTTCATGGACGTCTTCGACTGGCTCGAGCCGCCATGGACGATGCTCCGCCCCGCCGCCAGCCACCCCATGCGGGTGGAGGACTACGTCGAGGACGGGACGTATGTGCTGCGGGCGGAACTGCCCGGGGTCGACCCGGAGAAGGACATCGAGGTCATGGTGTCCAAGGGCATCCTCACGATCAGTGCACACCGGCAGGAGGAGCACGAGGGCAAGCATCGGTCGGAGTTCCGGTACGGCGCATTCGCCCGCAGTATCACGCTGCCGGAACGCGCCGATGAGGACCGCATCCGGGCCAGCTACGACAGGGGCGTCCTGGAGGTGGTCGTCAATCTCAAGGACCAGGCGGCCGCGCAGTCGGACAAGCGCATTCCCGTCCAGACAAAGGCGCACATCAAGCCGACCTGACGGTACTCCTATGTTTGTGGTCCCCGCCGGCTCGGCCGGCGGGGACCACTCGTTATCCCGCGCAGGCGGTAGCAGAGCCCCGCCGGTCAGGCTGCCTGCCAGGCAGCGGAGCGAACCTCGCCGATCGCGGGTTGGCAAAGGTCGAATGCGAGACTCAGTGTCGCCTGGTCCACTGTGGCTCAGTCGCCTGCCAGTCGGCATCCCAAGCCGCCATCCGCCGCCGGCCCAGTTCTCCGTGGGCCAGCAGTCCCACGACTCCCAGCAGCAAGCCCAGCATCACGGGAGCCAGCAGGGCCGCCACGACGGCCTGCGCCTGCACCTGGAAGCGCTGCAGCGGCAGGCCGGTCAACTGGCCAGAACCATCAACCCACACCATGACCGTGCTGCCAGCCTTGGCATCCGCCAGCACCGGCACCAAGCCAGTACGCCGCTCTCCCGCAGGGCCGACCCACTGGGCCCGCACTGTTGTTCCAAACTGGCCCGGCACGGAGGCGCTGGCCAGCAGCACGGCGCGGGCCTGGTGCCAGGACCGCTGCGCGCTGGCGGTACGGGAGGCCGCGTTGTAGGCCAGGTCGCCTGCAGCCACCGCCACCATCGGTGCCCCGGCTAGCAATGCGACGACCAGCCCAGCGACAATGGCAGCTTCCACCCGGTCCAGGCTGCGCCGAAGCGGATTGTGGTCAGGCCACAGCGCCCGGGCCGCCCTGACAGTTCGTGCCCCTGCTTCCGTTGACCGCCGCCTCATCCGACTCACCTCCGCCATCAGGATCCCGCCAAACCGTTCCGCCAACGATGCGCCTGCGGCCAGGGGCCAACCTCCTGTGCCACGGGGACCTTCGGCCCTGAGCCAGCGAATCCTTGGCTCGTTGGCTGAAGCCATGGAGTGACAGTCGGCCGGTCGCGAGCCGACCGCACGCAAGGACTTTCGGCCCTGGCTGGAGCCGGGAGCACCTATGTGAGCTGGGAGCGTGGTTACCCCGAGGGAGTTCCGACCATGGCTGCCGCATCCGAGATCCGAGATCACTACGCGCGCTGCATGCCGCACCTAGCCAGGCTGCACATGCTTGGCAGGCACCAGGCGGGTGAGCCGCTGCCACCCGGTCTGGCCGACGAGGTCAGCGAAGCAACCAGCGCCATCTTGGCGGAAGCAGACGGTGCGCTGCGGGCCACGGTAGCTGCCGTACCGGGCGCCCGCCGCAGGGCAGTAGCGGGATTCCTGGCCGACCGCGTTGCCCGGCTTGCCGCCACAGCCGAGGAGGCGGTCAGTGCAGCCAAAGACGGTGATGCCGCTGCGGTGCGCCGGTGCCTGCGCCGGTTCGAGATGCTGACGTCGGCGGTGTGGACCGTACAGCTCGCCATGCCCGACAAGGCCAAGCCACTGCAGTCGGCACGCGGACCTCAGCGACCGCAGAGCCTTTACCGCATCCCAGGCAGCAGGCAGGCGCCTGGCCTCGACGGAGCGCCGGTGCCGCTGTATGACCCGACGGCGTCCAGGCGCAAGCATCATCCGCAACGTTGCGGCTCGTGGACGACGGCGACCGGGCAGGGCGAGTGATGCAGGACAGCCATGCTCACCGAGCCGAGCATCATCCCGCGCAGCCCGCACCGGCCGCGGGCCCCGACGACCAGCAACTGGGCTCCGGCCGCCGCATCCAGCAGCGCGCCCCGCGGCGCCCCTTGCACAACCTGGCGGCGCACAACCACCGCCGGGTAGTCAGCCTCGCATTTGGCAAGGGCCTGCTCGAAGTCCGCCTCCAGGAACCGCGCGCCCCCGAGAATGTTCGGTGTGTCCGCCAGGGCGCAGACCGCCAGCAGCGGGACATCCCGCAGCGCCGCTTCGGCGAACGCGAATGCGACCGCGGGCTGCGAAGCGCCCGACCCGTCAGCGCCAACCACAACGGGGAGCGGCACATGTCCGGGCACTGGCCGCCAGTGGCCGCGCACCACGACCACGGCCCCGCGCGCATGCGCGGCGACCTGCGAGCTCACCGACCCCAGCAGCAGCCCGGCCAGCCCACCGCGGCCGCGGTAACCCAGTACCACCATGTCGGCGCTCGCGCTCATGTCACACAGCACGTCCGCGGGCGACCCGCTGGCCAGCAGCGGCCGGACATCACCGGCTCCCATGGCCGTTTGAGCGTGCTGTACTCCGCGAGCTATGACGCACTCGGCGTATTTCCAGGCTAGATCCGCGGCAGTGTCATCAGGCACCGCACGCCCCCACGCGTGGCACACCGTCAGCACCAACCCGTGCGCCGTTGCCTCCCACGCTGCCCAGTCCAGCGCCTCTTCGCTGGCCGTTGAGCCGTCATATCCGGCCACTATCCCGTTCACTGTGCCAGCCATAGCGCACCTCCCTGCTCCGGGGGCTTCTTCTGCCAACATGCAGCACCTCAGGCCGCCTGTGACAGGGCCGATCCGCCTTTCCCGCCAGGACCTTCGGGTCGTGGGCGACAAGGTCCCGCCGGGCGACGGAGCGGCAGCCCGGCTCCAGCCCGGATGGCTGGGGGGGTAGTTACCTGCTGTGGCCTCAGGGGTAGTAATGCTGCGCGATTACCGGCGTTCCTGGCTGCGCGGTGACCTCATTGCCGGCGTGACCGTGGCCGCCTACCTCATCCCGCAAGTCATGGCATACGCGACGGTCGCGGGTGTGCCCCCCGTCGCGGGCTTGTGGGCGGCACTGCCCGCGCTGGTGATCTACGCCGTGCTCGGCTCGTCCGCATCCTTGTCGATGGGCCCCGAAGCAACGACCGCGCTGATGACGGCCATCGCGATCGGGCCGCTGGCCACCGGGGATCCGGCCCGGTACGCCGGGCTCGCAGCCACGCTTGCGCTGCTGGTCGGGGTGATGTCGGTGGGTGCCTGGCTGCTGCGGCTGGGCTTTGTGGCGGATCTGCTGTCGCGGCCGGTGCTGGTCGGCTACCTGGCGGGCGTGGCAGTGATCATGATCGCCGACCAGCTCCGCCGGGTGACGGGCGTGCCGGTCACCGGCCAGACATTCCCGGCCCAGATAGCTTCGTTCGCCCGCAGCCTAGGGCAGATGCAGCCGGCGACGGTCGCGGTGGCGGCGGCGGTCCTGGTATTTCTGTTCGTGCTGCAGTCGCGCTGGCCGCGCGCGCCGGGCCCGTTGCTGGCCATATTGGGGGCCACCGCCGCCGCTGCGGCATTTGGCCTTTCTAGCCATGGGGTGGCTGTCGTCGGGCCGATCCCGGCGGCCCTGCCCGCTGTCGGGCTGCCCGATGTCCACCCTGCCGTGCTGCGCGAACTGCTGCTCCCGGCGTTCACCGTGCTGATCGTGGGTTTCAGCGATGATGTGCTGACCGCGCGGTCGTTCGCACGCCGCGATGAGACGATTGCCGCTAACCAGGAGTTGCTGGCGCTGGGCGTCGCCAACGCGGGCTCGAGCCTGCTGCAAGGCTTCCCGGTCAGCTCCAGTGCGTCCCGGACGGCCATCGCCGTGACGACAGGCAGCCGCACCCAGCTCTACTCCGTGACCGCGGCCGCGGCGGTGGTCGCCGTGCTGCTGTTCGCCCGGCCGGTGCTAGCGCACTTCCCGGAGGCCGCGCTCGGCGCGATCGTCATCTACGCGGCCATCCGGCTGATCGACGTCACGGCATTCCGGCGGCTGCTAGCATTCCGCCGCACCGAACTGGCCATTGCCCTTGCCACCTGCGCGGGCGTGCTGGTCTTCAACATCTTGTACGGGGTCCTGGTGGCGATCGGGCTGTCGGTGGCGGACCTGCTCGTCCGGGTGGCCCGCCCGCACGATGCGGTCCTGGGACGCGTCCCCGGCCTGGCGGGCATGCACGACGTGGACGACTATCCCGGCGCGCAGACCATCCCCGGCCTGGTGGTGTACCGCTACGATGCCCCGCTGTTCTTCGCCAATGCCGACGACTTCCGCCGCCGGGCGCTCGGCGCCGCGGCCCATGAGCCAGGCCCGCTGCGCTGGTTCGTGCTCAACGTTGAAGCGAACGTGGAGGTCGACTTCACCGCGCTGGAGGCCCTCGACGCGGTCCGCGAGGACATCACCCGGCAGGACGCAGTGTTCGCCCTCGCCCGCGTCAAACAAGACCTGCTCGCCAGGCTGCGGGCCTTCGGCCTCGCCGACAAGATCGGGGAAGACCGCCTCTTCCCCACTCTCCCCACGGCGGTGCAGGCCTACCAGGCATGGGCCCGGGAGCAGGGCCAGCCAGGCAACGATGGCACCGAAGCTAGCTGAGCCGGGCTCTGCCCATGACAGGCTGCAGCGCCGGTGTAGCGCTGTGCACGGCCGGGCAGCACGCCGTTCGCCACCGCGCAGCGGACGGCTCGGTCGACGTGTTCTGGCGCGGCTCCGCGGACACTCGCCTGTGGCACGCCTGTTGCCGCCCTGGCCACGGCTGCCGACAGCGAGAAGCATTGGTGCGACCTCTACCCCATGCCCTGACGGCAAGAAGCGACGGTGGCAGGTCTCTATCAGTGCGCCCGGGCCCGCTGAAGGACCTTTGGGCGGGTGACCTCCGGCCCTGTCGGGGCCGGCCCGCGGGCGCGGACGATGAATAACAGCGCACGGGTGAGTGAGCCGATCGAGGTGGACACCATGATCACCGAAACAGAGCCGCATCGGCGCGGGCCCGAAAGCACTGCCGTCAGGCCCCCGCCTAGCATGCCCGGCATCTGCGAGCTGAGCGACCAGGCCCCGCTTCGTTACAATGCAGCACTTCGGGCGCTCGCCGGTTGTGTTGTCAGCACGGCACGTCTGTTGTGGCAGCGCCGGGTGCATCTACCCGCTGACCAGGTGGGGCGGCGGCTGCGGTTCGCCGATGGGACATCGGCCCGGGTGTACCGGGAGACTGTGGTCGGGCGTGGTGCCACGAAGGACCCGTGTGTGCTCGTCGTGGAGTTCCGGCTGCGGACGGTGCGCGGCTGGGCACACGCCGTTTTCCGCTGGGAGAGCTTGCTCAACACTCCGCTGTTCGTCGGCTTTCCGGGCTTCGTGTCGAAGTTGTGGCTGGCCAACGACGAGCGCGACCGCTACCGCGGCCTATATGAGTGGGACGGGCCGCACCGGGCCGATCACTACGCACGTGCCTTGTGGCGGGTGCTCGCGCTGGTTTCGGTACCAGGGTCGATTCACTATATGGTGCTGCCCGGGCTGCGCCGTGACGAGTTCCTCGCGAGGCCGCAGGCTATGGCCGGAGCGGGGGCGGACGGGGCGGCGTGGTGGAACACGGCAGCAGCTTCGTGACGCGGCCGGCCGGGGTTCTGGTGGCCGGTGCCGGCCCGGCCGGCCTGGCGCTGGCCTTGCAGGCCCACGATCACGGCGCCGCCGTGCGGGTCATCGAGCGGCGCCAAGAGGTGTTTCGCCCTTCGCGCGCGCTGATCTTGCATTCCCGCACGCTGGAGGTGCTGCGCCCGCTCGGGGTCACGCAGGAACTGTTGGCCAGGGCGGACATCGCGCCCACCGCGGACCTGCACCTGGGCCGCCGGGTTGTCCGGGTCCAGTTGGCCGATCTCGCGCTGCCCGACACGGCGTTCCCGCACCTGTCGCTGATCCGGCAGATGGATGTTGAGACGGTGCTCGCGCAGGCCCTCGCCGACCGCGGGATCGAGGTGGAACGCGGTACCGAGCTGGCCGGGGTGCACGAGGACCCGGACGGCGTTCGGGCGGTCCTGCGGTCAGGTGGCAGCCGCACCGAGGCCCGCTTCGGCTTCGTCGCCGGCTGCGACGGGCCGGCCAGCACCGTGCGGTCACAGGCCGGTATCGGATGGCCCGGGCGGCCCTACGCCGTGGATGTGGTGCTCGCCGACGCCGAACTCGCTGGTGAGCTCACCGGTGATTGTGCCCATGTCGTGGCCGGGCGGGACGGCTTGGTGTTTGTGTTCCGCCTTGGTGAGCGGGCGACGTGGCGGCTGCTCGCCACCCGGCCTGCCGGCGCTGATCGGGCGCCGTTCGGGCAACCCGGCCCGCCGGTCCCGGCTGCCGAGCTTCAGGCGCTGCTGACCGAAGCGCACCTGGGCGCGCAGGTCACCCATGTTGCCTGGTCCGCGCGGGTCAGCGTGCAACACCGGGTCGCCAGGCAGTTCCGCCGGGGACGGCTGTTCCTGGCCGGGGACGCCGCCCATGCCTACTCCCCGGCGACCGGCCAGGGGATGAACGCCGCCATCCAGGACGCGGCCAATCTTGGCTGGAAGCTCGCGTTCGCGGCCTCGCAACCGGGCAGCGCCGCGCTGCTCGACTCCTATGACCGGGAACGCCGGCCGGTGGCACGCCAGGTACTGGGGATGACGCACCTGGTGTTCTGGGGTGAAGCGGCCACCGGCCCAGTCCCCGCATTGCTGCGCAGCCAGGTAATGCCGCTTGTGGCTCCGGCCATCCCCGTGCTGATGAGGCGCCGCCGGCTGGTCGCCGAGGGAGTCCGGGTGCTGTCGCAGTTGCGGGTGAGCTACCGTGGCAGCCCGCTGTCGGTGGAGGCAACGCCGCAGCCCGGCCGCGGGCCTCGCGCCGGGGACCGGCTGCCTGACGATATGGTCACGTGCGCCGGGCACCGCGCCCGGCTGCACGAACTGCTTGCCCGGCCAGGCGTGCACGTGCTCCTAGACCGTGACGCGGACCCGCCCGCGGCCCTGCCACTAGGCCCGCTGGTCCACATCCACCGCATCACCAGCAACCCCGGCAGCGGCTTGCTCACGATCCGCCCCGACGGCCACGTCGGCCTGCGGTGCCAGATAGCCGACCCCGAGCAACTCGCCGACTGGCTCAACCTGATCAGGGCACCAAGATCAGCAGCCGACCCGAGGGCCGCCTGACCCACCAGCCCCCGCGCTTCTGCCAGCGCAGCTACACCGATCATCCGACCTACCGGCAACCAAGGGATCTCGCCGTCCCCTTCCCCGGGGACGGCGAGATGGAAACCGGCTACTTGATCGTGCCGGGCGCGGGCTCCAGTGGCGGGTGCTCGGCGGGCGCCGTGATCTGGCCGGTGCGCTCCCGGTAAGCCTTGAGGAAGGCGTACACGACGACCCCGGCGAGGACCACCAGCAGCGCCAGGTAGACGGCCTGGTAACCGGCGGCGAAGGTGACCCACAGCGAGAACAGCACGCCGGCCCCGGC
>Ga0306926_10007985_pt1 | contig 11532 bp, 8 predicted proteins | sample flu12Cox44000178_FD_203759 | JGI IMG/M metagenome (GOLD analysis project Ga0306926, IMG submission 203759) | Lab enrichment of tropical soil microbial communities from Luquillo Experimental Forest, Puerto Rico - flux8day.12C.oxic.44.000.178 (v2)... | ecosystem: Environmental > Terrestrial > Soil...
TGAAGCCGCTGCTCGATGGCCCGACCTTCGCAAGCTTCGAAAGCGCCATCCGCGGCCGCAACGAGCGGCGCGAGAAAGCCGAGACCACCCTGATCGGTTTCGAGGCCTCCGATGTCTCCGGGGCCGAGATGCAGGGCAGCAACGCCCAGGTCACCGTCCGCTTCGTCAGCGAGCAGATCAACGTCGTCCGGAATGCCGAAGGCCAGATCGCCGAAGGCAACCCCAATGAAGTGCAGAAGGTCGTGGATCTCTGGACATTCCGCCGCGACACCAAGTCCAGCGATCCCAACTGGCAGCTGGTCAAGACCGAGAGCGAAGGCTAGGGAGGCAATTTCCGCATGCAGTGGAGCGTCCTGTCCGGTGGCGCAGCGTTGCTCGCCGCCGCCGGCCTGCTGACTGCGTGCGCCGCCACCAATGGTGCCGAGAACCGGGTCGGCATGGCGCCGACCTCGTTCAACGAGATTGCCGGCTGGAGCGACGACAAGCAGGACGAGGCGCTGGCCGCCTTCCGCCGCTCCTGCCCCAAGCTGATCGCCGCGCCCGAGAGCAAGATCGCCACCGACGGCGGCACCAAGACGATCACGCCCGGCGAATGGAAGCAGATCTGCGACAACGCAGCGGCGGTGAAGGAGGGCGATGCCCGCGCCGCCCGCCGCTTCTTCGAGGAGAACTTCCGGCCCCTGGTCGTCCAGGCGCGGGGCAACTTCACCGGCTACTTCGAGCCCGACCTGCGCGGCAGCCGCGCGCCGTCGCGGCTGTTCACCGTGCCGGTCTACCGTCGTCCGCCCGACCTCAAGGAACAGCCCTACTACACCCGCGCCGAGATCGAGCAGGGCGCGCTCAAGGGCAAGGGCCTCGAGATCGCCTGGGTGCAGGATCCGATCGCCCTGTTCGAGGTCCAGGTGCAGGGCAGCGGCCGCATCCACCTCGCCGAAGGCGGCACGCTCAGCCTGGGCTTCGACGGCTCCAACAACCGGCCGTATACGGCGCTCGCCGGCGTGCTGGCCGAGATGGGCGTGATGCGCCGCGACGAAGCCACCTGGCCCGCCATCCGCGACTGGCTCAAACGCAACCCGCAGCAGGGCCGCGAAGTGATGCGCAAGAACGAGCGCTACATCTTCTTCAAGGATACGCGCTCGAGCGCCGCGGCAGGTTCCGAGGGCGTGCCGCTGACGGCGCAGCGCAGCATTGCCATCGACGTCGCCTTCACGCCCTACGGTACGCCGATCTGGATCGACACATACCGGCCGGTCGCCGGCAAGCCCGGCGCCAATGAGATCTACCGCCGCCTGATGATCGCCCAGGACACCGGCAGCGCCATCAAGGGCGCCGCCCGCGGCGACGTCTTCTTCGGCAGCGGCGCCCAGGCCTCCGACTGGGCCGGCCGCATGGTGGGCAGCGGGCGGGCCATCGTACTGGTGCCGAATCGCGGCTAGCGCGAGCTCTGGCGCCATCTTGGGACAATTCTAAACAAAGGCCCGTTGCACGCGATTTTTGCGGCTGCCAAGGTGACGGCGTGTCCAGCTCGTCGTCCGTTTCGTCGCCTCGTCCGCGCCGCGTCGCGCTCTTCGTCACCTGCCTGGTCGATCTGTTCCGGCCTTCCGTCGGCTTCGCCGCCATCAAGCTCCTCGAGGATGCGGGCTGCACCGTCGAGGTGCCGCCGCTGCAGGTCTGTTGCGGCCAGCCGGCCTACAATTCTGGCGATCGCGCCAGCGCGCGCGCCATCGCCGCCCAGGTGATCGACGCTTTCGAGGGCTTCGAGGCCGTGGTCGCGCCGTCGGGCTCGTGCGCCGGCATGCTGGCGCATCACTATCCCGGCCTGTTCGACGATGATCCGCCGATGAAGGCGCGGGCCGAAAACCTCGCCGGGCGCAGCCACGAACTCGTGTCGTTCCTGGTCGACGTGCTGGCCGTGAAGAGCGTCGTCGCGCGCCATGACGGCACGGTCACCTACCATGATTCGTGCTCGGGCCTGCGCGAGCTGGGCGTCAAGGACCAGCCGCGCCGCCTACTGGAGTCGGTCCAGGGCCTGCGCCTCACGGAAATGAAGACACCGGAAGTGTGCTGCGGCTTCGGCGGCACCTTTTGCGTCAAGTACCCGGAGATCTCCAATGCGATGGTGGCCGAGAAGTCGGCCGACATCGCCCAGTCCGGCGCCGACACCCTGCTGGCCGGCGATCTCGGCTGCCTGATGAACATGGCGGGCAAGCTGCAGCGCCTGGGCAGCCCGGTGCGGGTGCGCCACGTCGCCGAGGTGCTGGCCGACATGGCGGGCCTGGCCGCGATCGGCGAGCCGGAAGCGAAGCGCTGATGCAGTCGACCGCGCATGACTTCAAGCACAATGTCGACGATGCCCTCGCCGACCCCAACCTGCAGGATTCACTCAGCAAGCTGAAGGTCGGCTTCTCGGAGCGCCGACGCCAAGCCGCCGAGCGGCTGCCCGAGTTCGAGGCACTGCGCGACGCGGCGCGCGACATCAAGAATCACGCGCTGGCCAATCTCGATTTCTACCTCGAGGAGTTCGAGCGCAAGGTCGCGGGCCTGGGCGGCCACGTCCATTGGGCGCCGACGGCGGCCGACGCCCGGCGCATCATCGCCGACCTCTGCCGGAGCGTCGGCGCCAAGACCGTCGCCAAGTCGAAGTCGATGGTGTCCGAGGAGATCGCCCTCAACGATCATCTCGAGGCGCTCGGCATCGCGCCGATCGAGACAGATCTTGGCGAATACATCATCCAGCTGCGCCACGAGCCGCCCAGCCACATTATCGCACCGGCCGTGCATCTCACCAAGGACCAAGTCGCCGACACGTTCCTCGAGCACCACAGGGCGCTCGGCTTCACCAAGCGGCTCACCGAGCGCAATGACCTCGTCGCCGAGGCGCGCCACGTGTTGCGCGAAAAGTTCCTCAAGGCCGATGTCGGATTGACCGGCGCCAACTTCCTGGTGGCCGAGACCGGATCGTCGATGCTGGTGACCAACGAGGGCAACGCCGATCTCTCCAACACGCTGCCCAGGATGCACATCGTGCTGGCCAGCATCGAGAAGGTGATCCCGACGCTCGAGGATGCCGCGGTGTTGTTGCGCGTGCTGGCGCGCTCGGCGACCGGCCAGGAATCGTCGTCCTACACGACGCTGAACACCGGCCCGAAGCGGCCCGACGATCTCGATGGGCCGTCGCAGTATCACGTGGTGATCCTCGACAACGGCCGCTCGTCGGTGCTGGGCACCAAGATGCAGGACATGCTGCGCTGCATCCGCTGCGGCGCCTGCATGAACCATTGCCCGGTCTATGGCGCGATCGGCGGCCATGCCTATGGCTGGGTCTATCCCGGCCCGATCGGCGCCGTGCTGACGCCGCAGCTGATCGGCGTCGAGGAAGCCGGCAACCTGCCCAACGCCTCGACCTTCTGCGGCCGCTGCGAGAGCGTCTGCCCGGTGCGCATCCCGCTGCCCAACCTGATGCGCCATTGGCGCGAACGCGAGTTCGAGCGCCATCTCACGCCCCGCGCGGTGCGCCAGGGGCTCGCTTTGTGGAGCTTCGCCGCCCATCGGCCCAAGCTCTACCGCCGGCTCTCGGGGCTCGCCAACCGGCTGCTGGCGCTGTTCGGGCGCGCCCACGGCCACTACCGCACCCTGCCCCTCGCCGGCGGCTGGACGCGGTTCCGCGACCTGCCGGCGCCGCCGGCCGGCGGCACGTTCCATGCTCAATGGGCCCGTCACGGCGGCGCGCGCACACGACCATGAGCCCGACCGCGAGATCGCAGATCCTGGACGGCATTCGCCGCTCGCTCCATCGCGGCGAGCTCAGCGGCGCCGCACGGCAGGCGGCGGAGGCGCGGCTCGGCGCGCCGCCTCGCGGTCCGGCCGTCGCGCGCGGGCAGCTACCGCCGGCCGAGCGCACCGTGTTGTTCCGCCAATGGGCGGAGTTCAACAACGCCACGGTGGTGCGCGCGGCGCCGTCGGAGGTGGCCGCCGAGGTCGCGGCCTATCTCGCGCGCAACAACTTGCCAGCCGAAGCGGCGATGGCGCCGTCTCCCCAGCTCGACGCCTACGACTGGGCGGGCCAGCCGATGCTGTCGCTGCGGCGCGGCGCGGCACGCGGCAGCGACCATGTGTCGATCACCGGCGCCTTCGCCGGCATCGCCGAGACGGGGACGCTGGTCATGGCGTCCGGTCCCGACCATCCGGTGAGTCTCAATCTGCTGCCCGACACCCACATCGTCGTGCTACGCGAGGCCGACATTGTCGGCGGCTACGAGGAGGTCTGGGCCAAGTTGCGCCAGCGCTACGGCAAGGACCGCATGCCGCGCACCGTCAACACCATCACCGGGCCGTCGCGCACCGGCGACATTGAGCAGGCGATCGAGCTCGGGGCGCATGGCCCGCGACGCCTGCATATCGTGATCGTCGGCGAATGAGCGGCGGCGCCGGCTCGGACCATCGCAGCGAGCTGCGCGTCGTTGGCACCAGCGTCGCAAGCGAAGTCGAGCTGTTGCTCGATCGTCTCGCCGAGGCCGTCGGCCGGCGCTCTCCCCGCGTCCTCCAAGTCGGTTCCCGCCCGTCAGTTTCGGATCGCAACGAGCGTAATTGGCGAAGCCTTTTGACCAAGCGCTTCGGCAGCGCCGTGGAGTTCACCGGCATCGATCTGCTGGAAGGCAGCAACGTCGACAGGGTGGTCGACATTTGCAGCCCGCCCAAGGCGCTGGCGGCGGCACTGGGCAAACGCCCGTTCGACCTGGTGATCTGCTGCCATGTGCTCGAGCACACCCGCGACCCGCGCCGGGCGGCCCGCAACATCGAGACCATGCTGGCGCCCAAGGGATTGGCCTATGTCTCCACCCCATGGTCGCAGGCCTTCCACGCCACGCCCGATGACTATTGGCGGTTCTCGCTGCGCGGCCTGATGCTGATGTTCGGCGGGCTCGAGATCCTGTCGGCCTTCTACAGTGGCGGCGATGTCGGGCTGGATGTCGCCTACAAGGTCGAGCGCGACGGCCGTCCCGAGCTCGATTCGCGCGCCGGCGCGGTCGAGCAGGGCCTGTTCCAGCTCGTCCTCGACCACGAGGACAATCGCGCCATACTGGCCCGCCAGGCGACGGAACGCCTGCCGGTGTCACGCACCTACCTGCCGACCCTGTTCGTCAACCTCGTGGGCCGGGTGGCCCGCAACTAGGGTCCGCGGGCGACGCCACAAATGAAAAGAGCGGGCTTTTGGCCCGCTCTTTCCGATTCGATTGCTGTCTGCGACTAGAAGCGCAGGTCCATACCGAGGAACAGCTGCCAGGACTGCTGGGCAGTGATGTTCGACGGGCCGGCGACGTTGTAGTACACGCCGCCGCCCAGGACCTTGATGCCCGGTCCGAGCGCATAGCTGGCACCAACTTCGAACTTGTTGGTCTGCTCGGCTCCGAACTGCAGAGCGCCGGTGTTGGTGTTGCTACCGAACGCGAAAGTCGAGCTGGCTGGCGCGGCAAATACGCCACCGCTTGTGCCCGCGTTGACGGCCAGGAGGGAAACCGAACCGTTACCGTTGTTGTTGACGACGTAGCCCCAACCGAACGACATCTGCCACGGACCAGTCTCATACATGATACCGGCCGAGAACTTGCGGTTCGCGTTGTCGACACCCGTGTAGTAGTTCGAGCCGAGACCCAGGTTGTCGTAGCCGTAGGAGCCACCGACCGTGAATCCGGCGAAGCCGAATTGCAGGCCGACGACCCACTGCGTCCAGTCGTAGTTGTTGGCGCCGGTGATCAAGCTCGCCTGCGAAGCAAGCGGCGTGAGACCCGGAACGAACTGCGCGTACATCCACGCACCGAACACGGCGACCGTGACGTCACCAAACTTGTTCAGGTAGTTGGCGCCGACGTCGACGAAGTTCTGCCACGAGTAGTCGTTGGTCGGACAGACCGCCTGAGCCTGGGCGTCATTGAAGCCGCACACCGCGCCGATGCCGGGGCCGCCGACACGGAGGCTGCCGCCGGTATTAACCTTCGGTGCGAAGCCGACGCCGATCTGCAGGCCCATGAAGCGCGGCGTGTAGTAGTTGATGCGGTTCACGTCCTGCATCTGGCCGCCGATGGTGAAGAACGAGATGCCCTGGGCAGCCTTATTGACGCTACCCGCACCACCGATCCAAGTCGCGTTGGAGTTGTGCTGGAAGAAACCAAGGTACACACCGACCGCCGACGGCGCGCCGTAGAACATGCGGTAGGAGGCTTGGTCGCGCGAGCCGAACTCGATGCGGCCCCAGTCGCCGAAGGCGAACAGGTAGGCTTCGTCGATCTGGCTGACGGACTGGCTGGCCGGAAGACCGGCCGTGTTGGCGAAACCGTTCGACGCGGGCGGGTTCCAGCCTTCCAGCTCGACCTGCAAGCCGATCGTCGTGCCGTTGTCCAGCTTGGTCTGACCGTTGAAGTAAATCTCACCTTCTTGGTAGAAGCTGAGACCCTTGTACTGAACGGAGTTGCCGTTCAGTGCGTAGACGCTTTCAATAGCGCCGGCATTCACGAAGTACTGGTAGTAGCCGCCGAGGCCGATCTTGATCGGATCAGCTGCCATGGCCGGGGCGGCCATCAGACCACCAGCTACCAGGGCGGTCGAACCCAGTAGAAGCTTTTTCATCATTCTCCCTCTCTCGTTGATCAGAAACTGGTACGTACCAAAAGGCCTGTCCGACCGGCGAAGTGGAAGCCAAAACGCTACTCACGGGCCCGCCAATACGGCTCGCCAATAGAACACTTAGGCCAAACAAGGGTCAAGAAATGGTCGCCCCGCCGCACGATTCTCCCCGCACCTGTGGCGTCTTTGTCACATTTTGAGGGCACATATAGTCCCTATACGAAACTAACACATAGTCCCCATAAGAGACTCACATGCGGTGTTGGGCTCACTTGCGATTAGACAACGTGATGCATTATGGTCCGGCGCCTTTGTCGTAGGCGAATCTCCAAGGGCGCAGCATGTCGGGTGTCGGACAACGAATGAAATATTTGGGCACGCTTTTGTTGGCGCTCGTCGCGGCGAGCGTGCTGGCTGCCTGTGACGACGCGGGCGTCGCGGAGACCCGAAGCGGCGCGTCAGGCGACCGAACCCGCCGCGACATGGCGACCGGTTTGGGCGGCAAGAACCAGGAAACCGGCTCGCTGTTCGGGCCGGGCGGCATCTTTGGCTCCAAGGCCGACAAGAAAGTCGGTGGCGAGGGCGTCGGCGTTGCCGTGAACGCCTACCTGTGGCGGGCGTCGCTCGACACCATCAATTTCATTCCGCTGGTCTCGGCCGATCCGTTCGGCGGCGTCATCATCACCGACTGGTACACCCCGGCCGAGTCGCCCAACGAGCGCATGAAGGTCCAGATCACCATCCTCGACCGTGAGCTGCGGGCCGATGGCGTACGCGTGGCGGTATTCAAGCAGCAGACCGGCCCCAAAGGCGGCGGCTGGGTCGACGCCCAGGTCGATCCACGCACCAACATCGACATCGAGAACGCCATCCTTACGCGGGCCCGCCAGCTGCGCATCGCGCAGGGTGGCTAGACTTCAGCGGTTAATCTCTTACAAAACTTGACGAGAGAGGCCGCACGGGGCATCCGCTGCGGCCTTAGTTTTTTCAGGATCCCATCCAGTGTCTTCGACGCCCGTTCGCTACAATTTCCGCGAGACCGAGGCCAAGTGGCAGAAGGTCTGGGACGATCGCCAGACCTTCCGCGCCAGGATGGATCGCGCGCGACCCAAGTACTACGTGCTGGAGATGTTCCCCTATCCGTCGGGGCGCATTCATATGGGGCACGTGCGCAACTACACGCAGGGCGACGTGATCGCCCGCTACAAGCGCGCGCGCGGCTTCAACGTGCTGCATCCCATGGGCTGGGACGCCTTCGGCCTGCCGGCCGAGAATGCGGCGATGGAGCGGAAGATCCACCCGCGCAAGTGGACCTACGACAACATCGCCACCATGAAGGCGCAGCTCAAGGTGATGGGCCTGTCACTCGACTGGAGTCGCGAGCTCGCCTCGTGCGATCCCTCCTACTATCGCCACCAGCAGAAGATGTTCCTCGACTTCTGGAAGGCCGGCCTCGCTTACCGCAAAGAGGCGTGGGTCAATTGGGATCCCGTCGACAACACGGTGTTGGCCAACGAGCAGGTGATCGAGGGCAAGGGTTGGCGCACCGGCGCCACCGTCGAGCGCCGCAAGCTGACGCAGTGGAACCTCAAGATCACGGACTTCGCCGACGAGCTGCTGGAGCGTCTGGGCACGCTCGATCGCTGGCCCGAGAAGGTCCGCGTGATGCAGGCCAACTGGATCGGCAAGAGCCGCGGCGCGCGCGTGTTCTGGCAACTCGCGGATTCGTCGGGCACCGACAAAGGCAAGCTCGAGATCTTCACGACGCGGCCCGACACGCTGTACGGCGCCTCGTTCGCGGCCCTCTCGGTCGACCATCCGATCGTCGCCGACTTGGCCGCGCGCGATCCCGGCCTGCAGCGCTTCGTCGAGGAATGCCACAAGACCGGCACCGCAGCGGCCGAGATCGAGACCGCCGAGAAGCAGGGCTACAAGCTGCCGCTGCTCGCCAAGCATCCGTTGATGCCGGGCAAAACGCTGCCGGTCTACGCCGCCAACTTCGTGCTGATGGAGTACGGCACCGGCGCGATCTTCGGCTGCCCGGGCCACGACGAGCGCGACCACGAGTTCGCCACCAAATACGGCCTGCCGATCATCCCGGTGGTGATGCCGAAGGACGCCGATGCCAAGTCATTCAGCGTCGCCGAGACCGCCTATGTCGAGGACGGCGTGATGATCAACTCCGACTTCCTGAACGGACTGGAGGTTGAGGACGCCAAGGCCAGGATCATCGCGCGGCTCGAGCAGCTGGGCGTCGGCAAGGGCACCATCCAGTACCGGCTGCGCGACTGGCTGGTGTCGCGCCAGCGCTACTGGGGCGCGCCGATCCCGGCGATCCATTGTCCGAAGTGCGGCATCGTGCCGGTGCCGGAGAAGGACCTGCCGGTCGAGCTGCCCGACGACGTCGAGATCGACAAGCCGGGCAACCCGCTTGTGCGCCATCCGACCTGGAAGCACGTCACCTGTCCGACCTGCGGCGGGCCGGCCGAGCGCGAGACCGACACGCTCGACACCTTCATCGATTCAAGCTGGTACTTCGATCGCTTCACCTCGCCGCGGCTCGAGACCGCGCCGTTCGATCGCGAGGAGAACGACTACTGGATGCCGGTCGACCAGTATATCGGCGGCATCGAGCACGCGATCCTGCATCTGCTCTACTCGCGCTTCTGGACCCGCGCCATGCGCGAGGTGCAGATGACCAGCCGCGACGAGCCGTTCGATGGCCTGTTCACCCAGGGCATGGTCCTGCACGAGACCTATCGGGCAGCCGACGGCACGTGGCTGTTGCCCGAGGAAGTCGAACGCACCGCCGGCGGCAACGTCGTGCGCGCCTCCGACAAGAGTCCGGTCGAGGTCGGCCGCTCGGAGAAGATGTCCAAGTCGAAGAAGAACGTCATCGACCCGGACCAGATCATCCACGACTACGGCGCCGACACAGCGCGCTGGTTCATGTTGTCGGACAGCCCGCCCGAGCGCGACCTCGAATGGACCGAGGCCGGCGTTACCGGCGCCTGGCGCTTCCAGCAGCGCCTGCACCGCATCGTTACCGAAGCGATCGCGAAGCTGCCGTCCGTGGGTACGCCCCCTCCCCAACCCTCCCCCGCAGGGGGAGGGCAGGGTGGGGGAGCGGCGATCGAGCTTCGGCGCGCGGCGCACAAGACGATCGCCGGCGTCTCGACCGACATCGAAGCCTTCCATTTCAACAAGGCGGTGGCGCGACTTTACGAACTCGCTAACGCGATCGGCGGCTTCGAGGCGAACGAGGCGGCGAGCCGCTGGGCGCTGCGCGAGGCGCTGGAGATCTTCGTGCGCCTGATCGGGCCGATGACGCCGCATCTCGCCGAGGAGCTGTGGCTGGCGCTCGGCCACAAGACGCTGCTGGCCGATGCGCCATGGCCGGCCGCCGAGGACGCGCTTCTGGTCGACGACACGGTGACGGTGGCGGTTCAGCTCAATGGCAAGCTGCGCGGCACGCTGCAGCTCGCCAAGGATGCGCCCAAGGACGCCGCCGAGAAGGCGGCCCTGGCGCTGCCCGAGATCGGCCGCGCGCTCGACGGCAAGACGCCCAAGCGCGTCATCGTGGTGCCCAACCGTATCGTCAACGTCGTCGTCTGACTCTTAAGGCGGGACATCGAAGCCGGCGGGCGCTTGGCCCGTCAGGCTGCGCTCGTACATAAGCTGGTAGGCCGTCTCGAGGTGGCGTCGATAACGCTCGCTGTCGAACAGCGGCTGGCTGGAGCGCGCCGCCTGCAGCCGCTCGCGGAGCGTGGCCAGAAGGGCGCGGTCTTGCGCGAGCTTCAAGGCGAGGCCCTCGTACTCCTCGACAGAGCCGACGCACAGTTCCGGCAGTCCCGCCGCCTGCAGCAGGCTGGCGCTCGCCCGCGAGAAGAAGGTTTCGCCGCTCCTCGAGATGAAGGGCAGGCCGGCGAACAGCGCCTGCCAGCCGGTCGTCTGCGCCCCCATCGGAAAGGTATCGAGAAAGAGATCGGCCAACTGATGCCGCGCCAGGTGCTGCGGCATGGGCTTGCGCTGCGCGAATACCAAGCGGTCGGGCGAGACGCCGCGGCTTTCGGCCTCCCGGCGCAAATTGCCGACGATGGTGTCGTTGAACTGTCGCAACCACAGAACACTGTCGGGCACGCCCTGCAGCAGGCGCATCCATACGTCGAACGTGGCGGGCAGGAGCTTGTAGATCGAATTGAAGCAGCAGAACACGAACGCATCCGGCGGAAGCCCTTCGTCCGCCCGCTGCAGTTTCTCCGGCGCAATCGTCTGGCTGGTGTCGATCGGCAGGCAGCAGTCGGGCATGCGCACGACGTTCTCGCGATAGAACGGCCGCAGACGCTCCGGCACGATCACATGGTCGGAGACGATGTAGTCGAAGAACTGGGCGCCGGTGGGCTGCCCCTGGTGATTGACCTGGATCGGCGCCAGGCGGTGCGCCAGCGCCGCGCCGCGGTTGCCGCTGCGCCCGCCGCCGGTGAAGCCCGCCAGGTCGATCAGGATGTCGACCTGCTCGGTGCGAACGGCGGCGACGGTCTCGTCTAGGTCCTGCTGGCGCAAGCTGACGAAGCGATCGACGCCGCGCTCGATCCGCTTGCGCATGTCGCTGCCGTCGTCGCCGCCATAGGACAACGCGAGGACCTCGAACCTGGAGCGATCGTGCCGCTCCAGCAGGCTGGCAAAGCCATACGCCACCGGATGGTCGCGAAAGTCGCCGGAGAGATAGCCGAGCCGCGGCCGGGCGCGCCTCTGCGGGACGATGGCGGGCGCTGCTTGCGCCGGTGCAGGCCATTCGCGGGCGCCGTAGATCTCGGCACAGCGCCGTTGAAGGGCCGGCGAATCGCAAATCCAGCTGAACGGGAAGGGATGGATGGCGGGTTCGCCTTTCTCGACTCGCCGGATGACGTC
>Ga0306926_10007990_pt1 | contig 11528 bp, 10 predicted proteins | sample flu12Cox44000178_FD_203759 | JGI IMG/M metagenome (GOLD analysis project Ga0306926, IMG submission 203759) | Lab enrichment of tropical soil microbial communities from Luquillo Experimental Forest, Puerto Rico - flux8day.12C.oxic.44.000.178 (v2)... | ecosystem: Environmental > Terrestrial >...
GGCGCGAATAGGGAGGACGAGATGCCCTCATTCAGCGACGTCAAGTACGTGTACGATCCCCAAGCCCTGAAAATAATGGGCGCTGCATTCGATACTGTGTGCCAGGCATTCCCTCCAGATCTGAAAGAGCATGAAGGGGCGAGGAGGAGACTGGCGTTGCTTATCCTTCGACACATGGATCGGGGAGAGGATGGGGTAGCGCGCCTGAGTGACCTGGCTTTGCTCGATTTCATGCGACCGCTTACGCTTGAGCGGCGCTAGAGCGGCATCCTCGGGGAAACCGCCATCATGCTGCGCATTCTCGTCGTATCGATTTTGAGTGCGCTGCTCGCCAGTTGTTCAGGCAGCAGCAGGCTTGAAGAAATTGTCCCCGACTGGGCGAATACGCCGCCGCGGCATCCAGCCGCGCAGTACGCGGCCCCCAAGAACCAGTCGCAAGGCCGCACTACGCTCGCCGCGGAACCACGCGCCACGCCTGCGGCGGAACCGCGCGCCACACCCGCGGCGGAACCACGCGCCGCACCCGCGGCAGAGCCACAAGAAGCGAAGAAAACTCCGGTTCAAAGCCCTAGTGAAGAGTAAGCGTGATCGGGGTCAGAAGACTCTGTCGAGCATACATTCGTATTCGTTTTAAATCCTAGACCCGCCAGAGCTCTCTCTCTGTTTGCTGCGCTGCATTTGCCCGCTGCCAGCACGTCGCATCAGCTCGCGGCGCGCATCAATTTCGCCGCAATTCGAGGTGAAGCGGACACCGCGATCCATCCGGACACCTTGTTATTTGTGCAACTGTAACTACATGGAGCCTATCTACTCAGACGATTCATGTCCGAATTTTCCCGCCAGAAAGACGCCGCTGGCCATGATGTCGCTTTGATCAGCCGCAATGCCAGGCGGGCAAATCGAGAGGCCATGATCCCATAGGCTTTAAAGGGAGTTCCAATATTGAGCGTGAATACCGATGAGGCGCGCCGCCGCGCCGAAGCGCTGTTCAAGAAGGAACAGCAATTGCGCGAGGCCCAGCAAGCAATGGCCGAGTACCAGGCCGAGCAGCATATGATGCGCGAAAAGACTGCGCGCTTGCGGGCGCTGCGGTTGGCGCGCGACGCCGCCAACAACAACAAGAAGAAGACGCGGCCGGCGAACCAGAAAGGCGCAGCGTAAGTTGCAGGCGAGGCCCTGAGCCGGCGATCCTCCGCGAGGGCTAACTGCGCCCCGCCGCTGCCGCTAGGCTCAACAGCGTGGCATCGGCGGCGCCCAACGCTTGCCACGTCAGCGTCGTCGCGATCCGCAACGCCTGATCGAGTTCATCCGGCTGCACCTTGTCGCGGGTGTCAGCGGCCGTCAGCACGAGACGAAGATTGCTGTCGGGTGCGTTGAATCCGGCGATCAGCCGAACGGCGGGAATGCCGTGCGCCGCAAAATTGGCGTGGTCGGAATTGGCCATAAGCGGCAAATGCGTCGCGATCGGCAGATCGGCGCGCGCGGCGGTCGCTTTGACCCAGGCATCCAGACGTTCGAAGCCGGAGGTCAGCGCCGTCAGGGCGTATGCGCCGCCGACGGAGTCGAGATTGAGGTTGATGACCATCGACCGCCGCGCGGCCTCGTCCATTCGTTCGAGCCAGATGCGAGATCCGATGAGGCCCCATTCCTCGGCGCTGAACAGGCATATGCGCAAGCCGCGCGGACATTCGGATACGTGCGGCGCGAGCAGGCGTGCAAGCCCGAGCGCGACCGCCACGCCGGTGGCGTTATCCATGGCACTTTCGCCATGCGGGTGGCCGTCGATATGCGCGCTGACAACGACCCAATCCGGGCCTCGCCCCGGCAGGTCGGCAACCAGCATGTGCGTGCGCGCGAGATGATCATCGCCGTCGATGACTATGCGGGCGGCTGGGAGCGTGCCGTCCGGCAAACGGCGGAACGCGTCCGCCGCTTCGGCGCCGATGCCGAGCGCCGGGATGCCGGCGCCGCCGTTGCGTCCGCTCGACCCCGATACGGCGCCGACGCCCTCTTCCGGATGCGCGATCAAAAACCCGACCGCGCCCATCTGCTGCGCCAACGAGAGCTTGACGCGGCGGTGCACGTGCCCACTCGTGAACGGATATTCGTGGCGAACCATGACGATGCGGCCGCGAATGCGGTTCGCATGCCGCTCGAAATCCTCATGCCGACCCAAGCCGAGGTCGAGGACTTCCGCCACGATGCCCGCAGCCGATGCCGTGCCCAGAAGCGGCGTACATGGGAGCACGACGCCCGTCATCGCACTGGTGAGTTGCGCCGTCCGGCACCGCCAACCCGGATAGTCCACGGGATCGTCGCGAACGTTTGCACCCGGCACCGCCGCGAGCCGCTCCCGGGCGAAGGCGAGCGCCGCGGCTTCGCTCGCCGAACCGGCGAGCCGGCCGCCCAGGTCGCACACCGCCTGAAAGTCCGCCCACATCAGCGGGTCGCTGGGATTTACCGGTGGCGACAGCAGATGCCCCATCGATTTAGTTTAAATTGATGTCATGGCACTTCATCGGGTGGGCGCTCGATTTTTGGCCTCCCATTATTTAACGCATGAAGAGCCTTCATTCCTGATTAAACGCGCCGCATTTTGCATTGGTGCCGAAGCGATTGTCGAAATTCACCGTTCCGCCGCTCACGGGGACCCGGGTGGGAGGGAGCTTGCGAGTAAATTGATCGACGATCACGAATTTCCGGTCGGGACTCAAGCTGACGTGGACCGGCTCGAGAGTCTTGCCTTTGCCCGCATCGGTCAGATCGAGTGTGTAGGCGCCAGTGATCGGCCGATCGATTTTCACGTTAGCGAGACCTGCTCCCTGCACCGCGGACTGCGGAATATAGACTTCCATCGCGGCATCATCGCCTTTGCAGGTGAAAACGCGCGTCATAGCTTCATCGGCAACCGCTATAGACGGAGTTGCGAAAGCAACCACGCCCAATGCGAAGGACCAGGCGACGAGCTTCATTCGGTTGCTCCTCGGCGGTGAAAGTGAGCAGTCCGTGCTCGCAGATCAAATTGCCTCGATTTATACTCACTATCTTGCTGCACCTATGTGACTTGGTTCACACAGGAGTTGGGAGAAGACCAATAGCAGCCGCTCGACCATCGTTCGGGCGGCCCGAGCTGCTGGTCGCCATCCACACCTCGCGTCAGTCTTGCTACAAGGCCGGAGAAGCGCGAATATTCACGCCAGTTCGGGAGTCATCGAGATGACCGAGCATAGCAGCGAGTCACGTTCGATCGACGCGCCCGCGACAGGTAAGGCGGGTGCCGCGGCTGATCGCGACGCCAAATCACCGCACACAGATCCCGCTTCAAAGCCAGTCCCACCAGGGGGGCAGCGGTCTACGCGGCGGCGAAGGTTGCTGCTGGGAGTGCTAGGCGTTTTGGTCCTGGCGGCTGCCCTTTGGTTCGGTATTCCCTACATCCTGCTATCTCTCAGGACGGTTTCGACGGATGACGCTTTCGTGAACGGTCACGTGACGTTCGTCGCTGCCCGCGTCCACGGTCAGGTTTCCCGAGTTCTGGTGGATGACAACTACCGTGTGCACAAGGGCGATCTTCTTGTCGAACTCGACAAGGAGCCATTTCAGGACGCAGTCGCCGTGAAGAAGGCGGCCGTCGATAGCGCAGAGGCGGATCTGCAGGCGGCCAGGGCCCAGGCGCGCGGCATCGAAGCACAGGCGAAGAGCCGGCGCGAGAATTTGCAACACGCCATGGAGGACGTCGCGAATCAAATATCCCTGCTGCATGCCCGGGTTGCCGGCGTCGAAAAGAGCAAGGCCTCGCTGAAGCTGGCCGAGCTTGATTTCGAGCGGGCAAAGCAGTTGCTCCCATCAGCGAGTATCCCCAAGCAGGAGTACGACCGACGGGAAGCAACCTTGTCGGTTGCTCGCGCACAGCTCACCCAGTCAGTGGCGGATGTGTACCAAATCCGGGTCTCTTTGGGGTTGCCGGCGCAACCCGAGGGGGACGGAGATCTCGGCCAGGTCCCGCCCGATCTCGATCAGACCTTTTCTTCGGTCCTGCAGGCGCAGGCAGAGCTGATTCAGAGCGCGTCTCAGCTCGGCGTTGTCCACTCGTACAACCAGACTCCGAAGCAGATGCTGGAAGAGTTCGACAAGCAAGGCGACATCAACCGTACGTTCGCTCGGCTGGCGGCGGCGGCGCCGGCCGTCAAGCAAGCCGAGGCTAAACTCGTGGCCGCCAACCGCGATCTGGCCGTGGCCGAATTGGACCTTCGTTATTGTGACATCGTCGCGGAGATCGACGGCGTCGTCACACGCCGAAATGTCAATCCGGGCAATGATGTTCAGGTCGGGCAGAGCTTGATGGCGATCCGCTCGCTCACCGAGATCTGGGTCGATGCCAATTTCAAGGAGACGCAGCTAGGCGATTTGCGCATCGGCCAACCGGTCGATCTGTATGTCGACATGTACGGCGGCAGACGGGTATTCAATGGCCGGATCACCGGCTTTACCATGGGGACCGGATCGACGCTCGCGTTGCTGCCGCCGCAGAATGCCACGGGCAACTACGTCAAGGTGGTGCAGCGACTGCCGGTCCGGATCGAGCTTCAAGGATACGACCCGGACAAGACCCCGCTGTTCATCGGCACTTCGGTCGTTCCCTACGTCTATATCAAGAAACCGCCGACCGGGCCCGATGCCGGGAAGTTTTTGCAAGCCTCTGTGCCGCAATCGCCGGCATCGAGTTCGGCGGGGGGCCCGGCGGGCGCCGAAAAATGACGGACGCGGTCCTTGCACCCTCAGCATCCCGCGCGGGGGCAAACCCCTGGGTGATTGCCGCTGCCGTCGTGGTGCCGACCTTCATGGAGGTGCTCGACACCACGATCGCGGTGGTGGCGCTGCGATACATCGCCGGCGGCCTGTCGGCGACCGTCGACGACGGCGAATGGGTCATCACCAGCTACCTTGCCGCCAACGCCATCATCCTGCCGATCACCGGCTGGTTGTCGGCGCACCTCGGCCGCCGAAACTACTTCCTGCTGTCGATAGCCGTCTTTACCCTCGCCTCCGGACTGTGTGGAATGGCCACCAGTCTCGGTCAGCTGATTGTGTTCCGCGTGGTGCAGGGCTTGGCGGGGGGCGGTCTCCAGCCTTCCAGCCAGAGCGTGCTGCTGGACGCCTTCCCCACGGAGAAGCAAGGCGTAGCGATGACGCTGTTCGGCTTGGCTGCCCTGCTGGCGCCTGTCGTCGGTCCGACCCTCGGCGGCTGGATCACGGACAGCTATTCCTGGCGCTGGGTGTTTTTGGTCAACGTCCCGGTCGGTCTTCTGGCGTTTGCTGCGTGTTATGCTTTGGTCCGGGATCCCGACTATCTCACGAAAGAGCGTACGGAGTTGAAGAGGCGGCCGTTCAGTTTTGACGCGATCGGCCTGTCACTCCTAGTGATCGTCATCGTCTGTTGGGAAGTGATGCTCAGCAAGGGACAGGAGTGGGACTGGCTGGGCGATCCATTCTGGCGCGTGCAGACGCTGGCCACTTTTTTCGCTGTGGGTCTGATCGGGCTGATCTTCTGGGAGTTACGCCACCCCAACCCCGTGGTCAATTTCCGGCCAATGCAGGAGCGAAACTTCGCTGCGTGCTGCCTTATCATCTTTTGCGCCTACCTGGTGCTTTATGCTGCCAGCACCTCGTTGCCTGGTTTGCTTCAGGCCCTGTTTGGTTATAATGCGCTGAACGCGGGGCTGGTCATGTCGCCGGCCGGGTTCTTTGCCGTCGTCGCAATGCCTGTGGTGGGCTTCCTGCTCGGCCGACGAACTGACGCGCGGTGGATGATCGTCGCCGGCCTGCTCATCATGTCCGCCGGGAACTATTGGATGTCACAGATGAACCTGGAGATCAGCCCGGGCCAAGTCGTCTGGCCTCGGGTGGTGCTGGTCCTTGGACTTGCGATATGCTTTGCCCCCGCGAATGTAGCGGCCTACCTCTATACTCCACCGTTGCTACGTGGAGCGGCTGTTGGCTTGTTGAGTCTGCTGCGCAACGAGGGAGGCAGTGTGGGGACGTCGTTGGCGCAGACAATGCAGGAGCGCCGTGACCAGTTTCACACCCTGCGGCTTGGCGAGTTCCTCGATCCTCTCAACCCGGCTGTCACTTCGTTCCTCGAGCAGGCTCGGGGAGTGTTCCTGCAGCAGACCGGCGATCCAGTTGCCGCGCAGCAGCTGGCCTTGCAGACGCTCGAGAATCTGCGCCAGCAGCAAGCGTCGTCACTTGCTTATTTCGATGTCTTTTTGCTGTTGGCCGTGGTGACGCTGCTGCTGGTACCCGTGGCGCTGCTGATGAAACGCTCGGTGGCTGAGAAAGGCGCTCACATCAGTCACGAATGAGCTTCCTTCCCCCACATGGACAAGGCCGCGTCTCCCGGGACGGCAGCGAGGAGTGGGCGACCACGCAGGCCACCGCCTAAAGCGTAATGACTCTAAGTTAGCTTGCGCCGATCACCGGCTGCGAGCGTCTCACAGCCGGCGGCTCAATCGCCCTCACCGGTAAAGTCGAAGATGGTGAACTCCTCGCCGTTGCCGGCGCGCTCGAGCACCTCGGGATGGCGCAGCGTGCGCATGGCGTCGTCATAGCCGGAACGCCAATGCTCCGTCATGGACAACCGGGAGAATTCATAGTCTTTCGAGTCGCCTTCGTAGCTTCTCGGTCGATAGATGAGGTGCACGAGGTTGTAGGCGTGGCGTCGCGCGATCGAGGCCAGGAACTTGGCTTCCTCACTTCGCTTGAACTCCTCCGGCAGCTGGTCCAGGAGCGCGGCGACGGAGTGTTCCACCTTGTGCTGCTTCTTGATGAAATTTGTGAAGGCGCGCGTGCGGCTCGAATATTGGATCTCCTTCTGCCGGGTCGCGACTTCCGTGAGGTTGCGCGGGAACTCGCCGCGTGCGCTCCAGAGATCGACTTGAAACACGAGCGCGTCAGGCAGCCGCTGGCCCGTCACGCGCGTGTTCGTCACAAGCCACTGAAGCGGCGTGTTCGAGACGAGGCCGCCATCCCAATAGTGTTCGCCCTCGATTTCGATGGCGGGGAAGCCGGGCGGCAGCGCGCCGCTGGCCATCACATGCTCGGGTCCGATCACCTGCGTCCCGGTGTCGAAATAGACCAGGTTGCCGCTGCGCACATTCACCGCGCCGAGGCTAAGACGCGTGTCATACCTGTCGGAGTTTATGCGGTCGAAGTCGACGAAGCGCTCGAGCGTGGCTCTCAGCGAATGCGTGTCATAGTAGCTCGTCGCCTCGATCGTGCCGGGCGGATGAAACCACGGATTGAGGATTCGCGGCCTGAAGAAGCCCGGCGTTCCAGCCCAGGCAACCGTGACCGCGCTCACCCGATTGGCGAGCGCGCGCGCAGCCTCGCTTCGTCCAAAGAGGCCCACGACATCGGCGTCGAAGCCCGTGGTAGGGGCGGTGATTTCCTCCCAGAACTCGCGCAGCCTGTCGACGCATCTCTCGGGCGTGTTGCCGGCGATGATGGCAGCGTTGATGGCGCCGATCGAAATGCCGACGACCCAGTCGGGATGAAGCCCGGTCTCGGCCAAGGCTTCATAGACGCCCGCCTGGTAGGGGCCGAGCGCGCCGCCCCCCTGCAGCAGCAGTGCGACGCGATCGAAAGGGAGCCGCGCGCGCAGGTTCCGGTACTCGCTCGCTGCGTGCGATTTCGGGACGAGCGGTCTTTCCGAGAGCGGCGTTTCGGGCGCGACATGATCGCGCGGCGCTATCGTCGGCATGCTCTCCGAGGTCGTGCTCTTGCCCATGGCTGAAGGACCTCCCGTCAACGCGTGACGCCGTTCGGCCCACGCTCACCGCGAGCTCCGTGGCGGAGGTCGTGCTTCCAACCGAAAGGATAACATAGCACTGCTGCGCTGCGGGGATCTTAATTTGAGGGTCCAGCGTGCTTCGCAAATCATCGGACGAACCTTCGCGGTTCGAATTAGCTGCTAGGGACCGGACTGCATGGCTGAGGATGCCGTCAGCTGCGAACCAGTCTCCGCACCAAATTCCCTGCTAACAGGGAAATTAACAGGGAATTTTGCAGAATCCGGGCCTCCACCGCGATTTTCGAGTCTGATCAACGCGCACATTCAATAGTTTACAGCCGAATTCCCTGCGCAACGGGAATTTCCAAACGCGTATCAGGGAAAATTTTTAAAGGAACAGGGAATCGGTACGCAGATATCAGGCGCCGCAGCGCGTTGACCTAAAGTGTGTCCTAGATGCGCGCCATCGCGTTCGCCGAATTGCGGCAATGGCCGCTATTGGACACTAAGCAGACATGCCGACTACATCGGGTGCCCGCGGGCTGCACTCGCGGCCTGCGCGAGTGCAGGCCATGCAGCCGGCGCGCGCGCCCCTGCCGCGGCCTCGGCCGTCGGCAGGGGCCGATCCCAGTCGCGTGCGACGAAGCGGCAGGCGCTGATGCCGTCGGATCGAGCCATACCACCGGCACTGCCATGATCTCGGGGTCGAGCAGGATGGGAGGTCGCGGTTTGCCTGGCGGGAAGAAACCGGGCGTCTCGGTCGGTCCGCCCGGGTCGTGTTGATCGCGAGAATGCGCTGCCAGCCTTCCGGATCGGCTTCAAAGAATTTGATCCGAGCCTCGTCGCTATGCCCGGCTGCGGTGGACATGCTGACGCCGGCGCAATTGATCAGGATGTCGAGCGCGCCGAAGGTCTCCAGCACCTGCTGGACGGCCCGCCGGCACTCCGCAGTCTTGGAGACATCAGTGACGGTACGCAAAAACTTTCCGGCCAAGACCCGTTCGGCAGCGAGGCGATTGAGACCGACCGCATCGACGTCGACGCCCACAATCTTGGCGCCGGCACCGGCGAGCGCGCGCCATCACGCGTCCCATGCCGCTTGCGGCTCCGGTCACGATGGCCACGCGGTCCGTAAGCAACTCGCCTTCTGCCATGACGCGTGCCTCCCGTGGGGACCATGACAAATCGCGAAAGCCGATTCAATTGCGGGCATTGACGGCATCTCCCCATGCGTGTTGCACCGACGATGGCGCGGATGCACGAAATATCAGTTCATTCTCGCGGGCGATGACGAGCACCATCGACGATAGCACAACTATATAGACAGCGAACTCGAACGCTGGCACTACTTCGAAGCTTGCCCACAACAGTGGCAACAGGCTCGTTCACTCCATGACCGAGGCCAACCCTCCGAGGCGACGTTCGCTCGTTGCATCGAGTGCGATCTGGCTGGCGAATGCGACAAGAGCGCTGGGTCCACCCCTGCTCTTTGGCCTGCGCCTCTGGGGTGCGGTCTGCCTGGCGCTTTACGTCGCGTTTTGGCTCCAACTCGACAATCCCTTCTGGGCTGGAATAACCCCGGCTCTCGTTTCCCAGCCTCAGCTTGGCGCTTCATTACGCAGGGGCTGGTTCATGATGATCGGCACGATTGTCGGCAGTGTGGCGATCGTGGCGCTGACTGCGTGTTTTCCGCAGGACCGCGCCGGTTTCCTCGTGGGTCTCGCATCGTGGGGCGCAGTGTGTGCTCTCGCCACGACGGTTTTCCGCAACGCTTTGGGCTTTGGGGCCGCGCTTGCTGGCATCACCGCGGCGATCATAGCCGGCGACAACCTAGGGGCGACCGGGGGTCCTAATGACCAAGTCTTCATGCTGGCCGTGGCCCGTTGCAGCGAGGTCTGCATCGGCATCGTCTCGGCTGGCGTCATACTCGCGGGAACTGATTTGGGTGGCGCCCAGCGCCGGCTCGCCACTGTGTTCGCAGTCCTTGCCGCCGAGATCACGAAGCGGTTTGCCGACACACTCGCACTGGCCGGACCTGATTTCCCGGACACTCAACCGGTTCGGGTCGAGCTCGTGCGGCGCGTCTTTGCGCTCGACCCGGTCCTCGAGGAGGCGTTCGGAGAATCGTCTCAGCTCCGCGCTCATAAGTCGGTGCTGCTGGCAAGCGTCGCCGGCTTGTTCGAAGCCGTCGCCGGCTGGCGTGTAGTGGCGGTGTGCCTTGCCCAGTTCCCGGATGATCAGGGTCGCCAGGAAGCAGACGCCGTTCTGCAAACGTTGCCAGGGGAGCTGCGTTCGGCTCCGGTGCAAGGCGGGCCGACAAATTGGATAAGCGATCCTGTCGGTTTGCGCCGAATTAGCGAGGAGGCGGTCCAGAGGCTGATCGCCTTGCCGGCGCAGACGACATCCCTGCGGCTGCTTGCCGATCAGACATCCAAGGTTTTGGCTGGCATCATCCGTGCGCTCGACGGGCTGGCGTTGCTCGTTGACCACCCGACCCGACCCGTTCCTCACGGCGGGGGCATTCGGCTGGGGGTGCCAGATTGGCTTCCGGCTCTCGTCAACGCGGCGCGCGCGTTTGTCACCATTGGTGCCTTCGCTTTGTTTTGGATCATCACAGCATGGCCTAATGGTGCTTTTACCATTCAATTTGCGGCAATCGGCGTCATCCTGTTTGCCCCCAGAGCGGATCAGGCCCATGCCGCCGCCATGAGCTTCGTGGTGGGCACCGCGCCCTCGCTGCCGCTGTCGCAGCGATCATCAAACTCGCCGTGCTGCCGGGCCTAGAGACTTTTGTCGCCTTTGCATTCGTATTTGGTCTGGTTCTGGTACCTGCGGGGGCGCTGATGGCGCAGCCGTCGTACAGAGCGATGTTCACGGCCGTGGCAGCATACTTTTCTCTGTTTGTCGCTCCGACCAACCTGATGAGCTATGACACTCTGCAATTCTATAATGGGGCGTTGGCGAGGTTCGCAGGACTGGTCGGGGCTGCGCTGTCGTTTCTTTTGCTGCCACCGCTGGCGCCGGCACTACGGACGCGCCGCCTCCTAGCGCTGACGTTGCGCGATCTGCGCCGTCTGGCCACGAGCGTTATCCGAAGGAGGCGGGATGATTGGGAAAGCCGCATCTACAGTCGGTTCTCGGCATTGCCGGACACAGTCGAGCCGTTGCAGCGCGCGCAGCTGTTGGCGGCGTTGTCGGTGGGTGGCGCGATCATCCAACTTTGCTCATTCGCTGACCGCTTGAACATCAACACCGAGCTCGACGAGCCGCTGAGAGCCATCGCGGGCGGCAACAGCGCGGTAGTGATCGCCCGGCTTGGCGCGCTCGACGATGCTCTCGCCGCTCGTCCGGACAGCGTCGCTCTGGGTGCGCGCGCCTGCATCCTGGCAATTTCCCAGGTCCTCACCCTACACGCCGCTTACTTCGAGGCAGGAGCCGAGTGAGGTCCGCGGAGATACTTTCGGTTGCGCATCCGCCTCATGGGGCCCTCAGACGCTCTCGGGTCTAACGATGGTTATGGCGTTAAGGATGCGAGGGCAGCGACGATAGAGCCAAATGAATAGGGCTCGATCGGCCCAGCGCAAATGCGGTCGAGGTGGCGCACACCGCCGGAGAACATTGAGCTGATGCCGCAGCACCAGGATCTCGGCTTCCAGCTGCCGTCGCGGCTTGAAGCAGTCGCACAGCATGCGGACGAACAGGAGGACGATTGCAATCATGCGGCGATGATGTTCTGATTCGC
>Ga0306926_10007992_pt1 | contig 11528 bp, 10 predicted proteins | sample flu12Cox44000178_FD_203759 | JGI IMG/M metagenome (GOLD analysis project Ga0306926, IMG submission 203759) | Lab enrichment of tropical soil microbial communities from Luquillo Experimental Forest, Puerto Rico - flux8day.12C.oxic.44.000.178 (v2)... | ecosystem: Environmental > Terrestrial >...
GCGGGCTGCGGCACCGCGCTCTCGGTGGCCTGCTTCACGTCGGCCATCATCTGCGGCGCGTACGGGCAGAACGGCGTCGTGAGCATCATGCGCACGAGCGTCTTGCCGGCGAGGAAGTGCACCTCGCGGATCAGACCCAGGTCGATCACCGACAGTCCCAGTTCGGGATCCATCACGGTCTCGAGCACCGAGCGCACCGCCAGCTCCTGAGCCGAGGGCGCGCTCGAGAGCTGCGGCGGACCCGCCTGCTTCGTGGCGGACGCCACCTCGGCGCTCGTCGCGGCGGCGCCCGGCGTGCCGGTCGGCGGGTTCGGCACCGCGACGTCGTCGGGCAGCGGCTGGCCCGTGTGCGGGTTCACGGATGTCTTGTTGTCGGTCATGGCCACTCCACTTGCACGTCGCCGCCCGCCACGCGCACCGCGTAGACGGGCACCGGCGAAACGGCGGGGAACGTCAACGCGGCCCCCGTGCGCAGGTCGAACGTCGCCCCATGGCGCGGGCACTCGATGATACCGCCTTCCAGCCGACCTTCGGCGACCGGTCCGCCATCGTGGGTGCAGATGTCCTCGATGGCGTACCAGCCGTCCTCGAGATGGAACACCGCCACCGGCGTGTCGTCCAGCCTTACGATGAGCGAGCGGCCCACGGGGATGTCCGACGCCTTCGCGACGGTCAGCCAGCGGCCGGTGGTCGGGGTCACTTGTCGTCGTCCTCGTCGTTCCAGGTGGCCACGCCATAGGCTGCGGCCTTGACGGTCTTCAGGGCCAGCATCGCACACTTGCTGCGCACGGGCCCCAGGTCGTCGATGCCCAGCAGGTCAAGCACGTCCTGGCGCGTGACGGCCTTGACCTCGTCGAGCGTCTTCCCCTCGATGGCCTCGCACAGGAGCGACGCCGAGGCCTGGCTGATCGAGCAGCCGCTGCCCGTGAAGCGCACCTCGGCGACACGGCCGCCCGCGAAGCGGAAATCCATGCGCAGCCGGTCGCCGCACAAGGGATTGGAGTCCTCGACCCGCGCATCGGGCTGTTCCAGCGTGCCGTGACATCGCGGGTTCCGGTAGTGGTCGAGGATGTGGTCGCGGAAGAGTGAGTCCATTGGAGCTCTTCACGCCTCCGGCGTGATTGCGTGCCTCCGGCACGCGTATCGCGCGGTCTTGTACGGCCGTCGCCAGGCTGGGGCTAGCGCGCGAACAGTTCCTGTACGTGGTGCAATCCGGCAACGAGCGCGTCCACGTCCTCGCGGAGCGAGTAGCAGTGGAACGACGCGCGCACGCTCGCCGGGATGCCGAGGGCGTCGTGGAGCGGCATGGCGCAGTGGTGCCCCGCGCGCACGCAGACGCCGTCGCGGTCGAGCACCGTGGCCACGTCGTGAGGATGCACGCCTTCCACGGTGAACGCCACCACACCGCCGCGCTTCTCCGCAGGCGGCCCGAGCAGGCGCACGCCCTCGAGCTCGCCGAGGCGCGCCATCGCGTACGCCGCCAGCTCGCGGTCGTGGGCGAACACGCGATGCATCCCGAGCTTCTGGAGCCACTGCACCGCGGCGCCCAGGCCCACCGCTTCGGCGATCGGCATCGTGCCGGCCTCGAACTTCCACGGCAGCTCGTTCCATGTGGACTCCGTGAGCGTGACCGTGCGGATCATCTCGCCGCCGCCCAGGAACGGCGGCATCGCCTCCAGCAGCTCGCGCCGTCCCCACAGCACACCGATGCCGGTGGGCCCGAGCATCTTGTGCGCCGTGCAGGCGAGGAAGTCGACGCCGAGCGATCGCACGTCCAGCGGCATGTGTGCCGCGCTCTGCGAGGCGTCGACCACGACGGTGGCGCCGTGCTGCTTCGCGACCCGCGCGATCTCGGCGACAGGATTCACCGTGCCGAGCACGTTCGAGACGTGCACGAACGATGCCAGCTTCACCCTTCCGTCGGCGAAGAGCCTCGGCAGCGCGTCGAGATCCAGCTCGCCCGAGCCGGTCATGGGGATGAACCGTAGCTCCAGCTGGCGCTCCACCCTGAGCTGGTGCCACGGCACGAGGTTCGAGTGGTGCTCCATCGGCGTCAGCAGCACGGCGTCGCCGGCGTTCAGCTTCCACGCGCCGTAGGCCCGCGCCACGAGGTTCAGCGCCTCGGTGGAGTTGCGCGTGAATACGATCTCGCGCGGGGAGGCGTTCACGAACGCGGCGAACCGCCGCCGCGCGTCCTCGTAGAGCGCCGTGGCCTGCTCGGCGATGCCGTAGACGCCGCGATGGATGTTCGCATTGCAGGTCATGTAGTACTGGTCCATGGCGTCCAACACGGCCTGCGGCTTCTGCGACGTGGCCGCGCTGTCCAGGTAGATGAGCGGCTTCTCGCGCGGCGAGGAGAAGATCGGGAACAGCGCCTTGAGCAGGCGCGGATCCAACGCGACATCAGAAGCGGCGGGATCGGTTCCCGGCCCGGCCGCCCCGGACGTTTGCAGGGGTGCTGACATCAATCGATCTTGCGCTCGATCTCTCCGCGCAGGCGCTCGCGCACGGTCTCGAGCGGGATGCGCCCGATCACCGGCTCGAAGAACGCCTCCACGATGAGTCGCTGCGCGGCCACGCGGGGCAGCCCGCGCGCCATGAGGTAGTAGAGGTGCTCGGGCTCCACGTAGCCGAGCGTGGCGCCGTGCGTGCAGCGTACGTCGTTCGCGAGGATCTCCAGGCCCGGGATGCTGTCGGCGCGTGCCTGGTCAGAGAGCAGCAGGTTGCGGTTCGCCTGGTAGGCGTCCGTGCGCTGCGCGCCCTCGGCCACCTGGATGAGGCCCTGGTAGACGCTCCGGGCCTTGTCCTTCAGGCAGCACTTTATCAGGAGGTCACTCGTCGTGTGCGGCTCGAGGTGGCGCTGCAGCGTGTGCAGGTGGAAGTGCTGGCGCTGGTCGCCGAACATGAACCCGTTCACGAACACGCGCGCGCCCTGGCCGCCGAGGTTGAAATAGGCGTTCGCCTTGGTCATGCGGCCGCCCACCATGACCTGCATCCATTGCAGCTCGGCGTCGCGGCCGACGTGCGCGCGCACGTTGCCGTAGTGGAACACGTTCCGGCCCCAGTCCTGGATCTGGCCGTACGTGAGCTTCGCGTCCTGCCCCACGAACACCTCGACGCCGCCGGCGTGGAGCGCGGCGCCCTCGATGGTCTCTGAGAGCATCTCCTCGATGAGCGTGAGCTCCGCGCCCGCCTCCACGATCACGACGCTGCGCGGCGCGACCAGCCGCCGCGCGCCGTCGATCCAGTGGAAGAAGCGCACCGGCAGCTCGGCCTTCACGCCCTTCGGCACGTGCACGAACGCGCCGCCCTGGCGGAGGCTCGAGCCGAGCGCGGTGTAGTAGTCGTAGTCGTCGTGCAGCAGCGAGCCGAGATGGGACTTGAGGAGCTCCTCGTGCTCGCGCGTCGCGCGGTCAAGCGAGCCCACGGTGATGCCCTGCCTCGCGAGCGCCGGGTGCGTCTGCTCCAGCACGACGCCGGTGTCGCGCTGCACGACCAGGCCGACGCGGCCGGCCTCGCCCGCGAGCCGCTCGATCAGCGCCGCGGGCAGGTCGTCGATGTTGCGTGCCGGCGGCGGCTGGAGGAACGGATCCAGCGTCTCGAGCGCCTGCTCGAGCGCGCCGAAATCCGTGCGACGCCAGAGCTCGTCGTCGCGGCGCGGCAGCGACAGCGTGTCGAGCGTCGCCGCAGCGGCGCGACGGCGCTCGAGCGCCCAGGCGCCCTCGCGCGCAGCCTGTGCGCGCGACAGCGCACGGATGGGCCAGGGCTTCACCAGCTGGGCGGGCGTCTTCGCGGCGAGCGTGCTCATCCGACCGAGCCCTCCATCTGCAGCTGGATCAGCCGGTTCATCTCGACGGCGTATTCCATCGGCAGCTCCTTCACCACCGGCTCGATGAAGCCGGAGACGATCATCGCCGCGGCCTCCTCCTCGGGGATGCCGCGCGCCATCAGGTAGAAGAGCTGCTCGTCGCCGATCTTGGACACGGTCGCCTCGTGGCCGATCGTGACCTTGTCCTCCTCGATCTCCATGTACGGATACGTGTCGGAGCGCGAATTCTCGTCCAGGAGCAGCGCGTCGCAGTTCACGGTCGAGCGGCAGTTCTCCGCGCCCTTGATCACCTTCACGAGCCCGCGGTAGCCCGCGCGCCCGCCGTCCTTGCTGATCGACTTGGAGATGATCTTGCTGCTCGTGTCCGGAGCGCAGTGCACCGCCTTGCCGCCGGCGTCCTGGTGCTGCCCCTTCCCGGCGAACGCGATCGACAGCACCTCGCCGTGCGCGCCGGGCTCCATCATGTAAATCGACGGATACTTCATCGTGAGCTTGGAGCCCAAATTCCCGTCAACCCACTCCATCGTAGCATTCGCATATGCCACTGCTCGTTTCGTGACGAGATTATATACGTTATTAGACCAGTTCTGAATCGTCGTGTAGCGACAGCGCGCGCCTTTCTTGACGATGATCTCGACCACCGCCGAATGCAGCGAGTCGCTCGAGTAGATTGGCGCGGTGCAGTTGTGGACGGCGAACCCGCGCGCGACGTACGCGTTCGGTGTGCTCTCGAGCTCGAAGTTGAACACCGGGCCGTCGTAGGCGCGCCGCTCGATCTTCTTGAGCGGCACCAGGAAGAAACCGTCGCCCTTCCGGACCTCGCTCTGCTCCTTGTCCGGCGAATAATAGAGGATGTATTGATCGCGCCGCGTGATCGCACGGCCCAGGATCGTGTCCTTGCCGCCCTTGCGCACGTTGATACTCGCGTAGTGGCCCTGGCGCGCGATCAGCTCCTGAAGCTGCCATGCCAGCGCCTGCGAGGTCGTGCAGGCGCGGACCATCGTGCGCTTGCGCTTGAGGTACACGCTGCCGTCACCGGCGAGGTAGGTCTCGAGCAACTGCGCCTGCAGCTCCATCGGCAGCTCCATCACCGCCTTGCTCAGCCGCTTCTCTGCGGCGTGCTTGCCGCAGTGCTCGAGGCAGAGGTCCATGAGCATCTGCGAGTAGACGCGGACCTCGGTGCCATGGCGACTCGCATCGTGAATCTCCATGGCGTTCTTGCCGGTGACCAGCGTGATGAGCGCCTTCACCTCGTCGATCGTGTCGCGCTCCTTCTCACTGAACGAGAACGCGACCACCGGCTGCTTCAGTTTGTTGTGGACGTAGGTCGAGCCCTCGGCCAGGTAGTAACCCAGCAGTCGCACGATCTCCGGCGCGAGCTTGGGGTTCTTCCGCGTCGTCTTGCTGATGGGGAAGACGACGAAGTCGCCCCGCTCGAGCTTCCCGGCCGAAACGAACTCGGGCTTCGCATCGAGCAGCTTCCGCGTGTTGACCTCGGCGAGCCAGCCGTTCCTCGGCTCGCGCATCGTCCGCACATCGCGGCGCCGCACCGCCAGCACCGGGTGCTCGGGCGTTAGCTGGAACGCGTTCGCCGAGGACAGCGGCACCAGCTTCAGCATGTCGCCCTTGTGATGGTGCGTGCGTGTGCTCGCGACCACGGACTCCTCGCCGTTCGAGTCCATCACGGTGTCGCCGGGCTGGACGCTCTCGATGTTCACCCAGCGATCCCCCAGGCTCACCTGCTCGCCCGGCGGCAGGCACCCCTCGACGTAATGAACGTACGCATCCTCGTCCACGATGATGAGCGTGCGCTCGAACTGGCCCATGTCCTTGGTGTTGATGCGGAAGTAGGCCTGCAGCGGCACGTCCACCTTCACGCCCTTTGGCACGTAGATGAACGACCCGCCCGACCACACCGCGGAGTTCAGCGCCGCGAACTTATTGTCCGAGGACGGGATCACGGTGCCGAAGTACTGCTTGAACAGCGCCTCGTGCTCCTTCAAGCCCTGGTCGCAGGAGAGGAAGATCACGCCCTGCTTCTCCAGCGACTCCTTGATCTTGTGGTACACGACCTCGGAGTCGTACTGGGCGCCCACGCCGGCGAGGAACTTCTGCTCGGCCTCGGGGATGCCCAACTTGTCGAACGTGCGCTTCATGTCCGCGGGCACGTCCTCCCACGACTTCGCTTCCTCCGACGTGGGCTTGACGTAGTAGTAGATGTCCTGGAAGTCGATCTTCGACACGTCGCCGCCCCACGTGGGGAGCGGCTTCCTCTCGAAGATCTCCAGGGCCTTCAGGCGATAGTCCAGCATCCACTGCGGCTCGCCCTTGTGCTTCGAGATCTCGGTCACGATCTCCTTGTTCAGACCCTTCCGGGTCTTGAACACGTGCTGCTCGGTGTCGTGGAAGCCGTACTTCTCGGCGTATCCGGAGCGGACATCCAGCTCGGGTTCGGTGCTCATCGGCTGCCTACCTCCTCGCGCACCCAGTCGTAGCCCTTGGCTTCGAGCTGCTGCGCCAGGCTCGCGCCGCCGCTCGTGACGATGCGGCCGTCGATCATCACGTGCACGCGGTGCGGCTTGATGTAGTTGAGGATGCGGTTGTAGTGCGTGATCACGAGCACGCCCAGGTCCGGGCCGGAGAGCGCGTTCACGCCCTCGGACACGATCTTGAGCGCGTCGATGTCGAGCCCCGAGTCGGTCTCGTCCATGATCGCGATTTCGGGCTTCAGCACGGCCATCTGCAGGATCTCGGCGCGCTTCTTCTCGCCGCCCGAGAACCCGTCGTTCAAATAGCGGCTGGCGAACGTCTCGTCCATCTTGAGCATCGCCATCTTCGAGCGCAGCAGCTCGCGGAACTCCTTCGGCGCGATGCCCTTCTTCGTCGGCACCTTGCCGTCCTCGCCGGCCGACGGCGCCAGGCGCGCGTTCAGCGCCGCGCGAAGGAACGAGCCGAACGTGAGCCCCGGGATCGCCACCGGGTACTGGAACGCCATGAACAGCCCCATCCGCGCGCGCTCGTCGGCCTCCTTCTCGAGGAGCGACTCGCCCTTGTACAGGATCTCGCCCGACGTCACCTCGTACTTCGGATGGCCCATGAGCGTGTTCGCGAACGTGCTCTTGCCGGAGCCGTTCGGCCCCATGAGCGCGTGGATCTCGCCCTTCTTCACCTCGAGCGAGAGCCCCTTCAGGATCTCCTTCCCGTCCACGCTCACGTGGAGGTCCTTCACGATCAGGTCGGCGGTCATTTCAAGGTTCCATCCGGCGATGGCCGGCGTTGAGGCGCCATGCGCCCTCGGCGAGGGCGGCGCGGCGCGCGGTCGTTTCGGGGTCAGGCGGAGAAGCTCTCCCCGCAGGCGCAGGAGTGCTTCACGTTCGGGTTGTTGAACTTGAATCCGGCGCCCATGAGGCCTTCGACGTAGTCGATCTCGGTGCCGCCGAGCAGGACCATGCTCTTCAGGTCCACGATCAGCCTGACGCCGTTCGACTCGATGACCTCGTCGCCGGCGACCCCGGCCTCGCAGAACTCCATGAAGTAGGAGTTCCCCGAACAGCCGCCACCGCGCACGCCGACGCGCAGGCCGATGTCCGGCGTGCCGCGCCCCGTGAGCAGCTCCTTCACCTTGTCCGCCGCGACCGGCGTGAGCGAGATCATCGAGACTTCTCCTTTCCTACGGTCCACGGGACCTCTCTTGGCGAGGCCCCGATCGTGTTCAGCGATCCGACTGCTCTTCCACGTTCACCAGCGCCGGGCGCACCACCCGGCGGGCGCCATCCCGCGCGCCCTTGAAGCCCGCGACCAGCGCCGGCTCGCGCTCGACGCCGTGGTCGTGCGTGCAGCCAACGCAGGTGTCCACGGCGCCCGGCTCGCCGCAGACGCGGCAGGCGTCGAGGTAGGCGAGGCCATCGACCAGCTCCTGCTCCAGCTGCTGCTGGCGCTGGATGTTCTCGCGCGTCTCCTCGAGCTTGGCGTTGAACAGCGTGCGCAGCTCGTCCATGGCCTCGGGACCGTGGTCCGACTTCCACCACCGCTCGAGCATGCCCCGCGTCTCGTGCAGCGAGAGCCCGAGCCCGTTCAAGAGGTCGATCCAGCGCACCCGGTCCACGACGGCCGGGTGGTAGAGCCGGAAGCCGCCGCTCGAGCGCGTGGCTGGCTCGATCAGCCCCAGCTCCTCGTAGAGATGGATCGCCCGGACGGTCTTGCCCGTCTGCCGGGCGAGATCGCCGACGCGGAGGTACTGCGATGTGGAGGTGTTTCGTTGTGTCGCTGGCATACCCTTACGCATGGGTTAGAGTCTGTCTGGAAGCTACTGGATTGGATGAGGATAGGCAACCCGGTGGTGCCAAGCGGATCAGAATGGTTGTAACTCGTTGCCCCCGTTAGTCTTTGTAGGGGTCGAACTCCTTCTCCCCCGCCATCGCCACCCCGATCGGCCGGAGCGTGTGGAGCAGGCGGATCGTGGCCTCGTGGTGGCCCAGCACCTCGGGCAGCCGCTTGTAGCATTGCGGTGCCTCGTCCCTGCCGGCGCCCCGCAGCTCGACGCCGCGCCCGCTCACCCAGGCCCGCATCATCTCTTGCGACACAAGGCCCGGCTTGAGCACCTCGCCCGTCTTCCGGTTCACCTTCCCCTTCGCCGCGGATCGGCTCATCACCCGGCCGGCGCCGTGCACGGTCGAGTACCAGGCGGTGCGCGAGAGCGGCGAGTCCACGCCCTCGATGATCACGGCATCGTCACCCATCGAGCCGCCGACGAAGCCACGCTGGCCGGGGAACGCGGGCGTGGCGCCCTTCCGCACCACCCACACGCTCTCGCCGTGGTGCTCCTCGAGCCAGGCGAAGTTGTGGTGGTTGTGCACCTCGTCCCGCACGCGGGCGCCCAGGAGGCGCACCACCTCCGCGCACACCCAGTCGCGGCCGGCGTACGCGAACGCGCCGGCAAGGCGCATGGCGGCTACGTAGTCGTCGAACAGCGCGTGCCCGCGCGGGATCACGAGCGGCGGCTCGTGCACCGCGTCGACCGCTCCGCCCGCGTCGAGGAAGTGCGTCGCCAACTTGTGCCCGAGCCCGCGCGAGCCGAAGTGCACGCCCACCCAGACCCGGTCCTGCTCGTCGGTGAACAGGTCGACGTAGTGGTTGCCGGAACCAATCGTACCGAGCTGGTCGTGCGCGAGGCTCTTGAGTTTCGATGCCGCGGGCAGCCGCCACTCGTCGCGCTCGAACACGTCGGAGTCGACGCGCTTCTTGTTCTTCCGGCCCATGCCGAACGACAGGCGGTCGAAGATGTCGTCCATCAACGAGGCGATCCTCGCCCGCGCCTCGGCGCCCGGCATGTCCGTCAGCACCGCCTTGTTGCCGCAGCCGATGTCGAAGCCCACGCCCGAGGGCGAGATCGCGTCCTTATAGACGACCACGCCGCCGATCGGCACCGCGTAGCCGATGTGGTGGTCCGCCATGAGCGCCGCGGCGTCCGCCGTGGAGCGGCAGCGCTGGATCTGCGTCAGGGCCTCCGGGTCCACCGGGTCGCCGAACACGGGCACGTCGCCGATCACCTGCATGACATGGAAGACTAGCATTCGTGAGGGTCTGCCGAGCGCCGCGGCGTCGCGGTCGTTGACACCGCGGCGAGCCGGCTGGCAGGGTGGCCGGTCATGCTGCGCACCCCGTCCGCGATCGCCCTCGGCGCGTGCGTCTTCGCGACCGCATTCGCCGCCCAGCACCTGATCGCTCCGTACGCCGGCCTGGGCCTCGCGCTCTACTGCGGCATCGCGTTCTCGACGCTGCTCGGCTTCGCGATCGGCTGCCTGTTCGGCACGCGCACCGCTCCCGAGCGGACGACCGCGACCGCGTCGCGCGCGCTGCTCGCCGCCGCCGTGCTCACGCTGCTCGTCGCGTTCCTCCGCCGGCCGCTCCTCGTGGCGCTCTGGCACGTCGACGTGCGCGTGACGATCGCGGTCGCCTCGGTCCTGTTCGCGGCCCTCCCCATCATCTGCCTCGGGCTCGCGTTCGGCGCGGGCGCCTCGCACGCCACCGCCGCCGAGGCGCTCGGCCAGGGCGCGTGGCTGATCGCCGGCGCCGCGCTGGCTGCGCCGGTCGCGGGCTACGCGCTCGTGCCCTGGCTCGGGCTCACGGTCACGCTCGCGATCATCGCCGTGAGCGAGGCCGCCCTCGCGTTCGCGGCCGGCGTCCGGCGCGCGCCGGCCGCGAGCGCGGCGGGCCTGCTCGCCGTGCTCGCCTGCGGCGCGATCGCGAGCGAGTCACCGGCCGGCGTGGCGCGCATGGGCCCGAGGATGCTGGAGCTCAAGCGCGGCCACGAATCCGAGTTGCGCGTCTTCGATCGCAACGGCGCGCGCTACCTGCTCGCGGACGGCACCATCCATGCCGTGATCGACACGCTCTCGGGCGACTGCGTGCAACGCGGGCCGGCGGCGCTGGGCCTGCTCCGGCTCATGCGCCCGGGCCGCGATTCGATGCTGGTGCTGGGTCTGCGCGGCGGCACGCTGCCGCTCGCGTTCGCGCGCGCGGGCTGGCACGTGCGCGTGGTGGAGCCGAATGCCGAGCTGGTGAGCGTGTCGCGCCGGGTCTCGTACAAGCCGGGCGAGCTGCCGCTCGACGTCGCCGACGTCCGCCGCTTCCTCCGCGACGACGCCGGCCGGCACTCGGTGATCGTGCTCGACGAGTTCGCCGACAGCTACATGCCGTACCCGCTATGCACGCGGGAGTTCGTGGACCTCGTGGCGCCACGGCTCCTGGATGACGGGATGTTCGTGGTCAGCGTCGAGACGCGGGGCTGGGACGACCCCATGCTCGCTTCGCTCGCCGCCACGCTGCGCACACGCTTCCCGCACGTGCTGGCACTCCCCACCAGCGAGCCGCCGAACGCCGTGGGGACGATCCTGCTCCTCGCGACGCGGCAGCCGCTGGCGTTCACCGACGACGACCTGCCGGACCCGACGAAGTTCTTCCTGAACCCCGATGCGCTGTGGGTGATCCAGCAGCAGACCCACGCATGGCTCAACCGTTTCGAGCCGAGGCCCGCGAACGCCACCGTGCTCACCGACGACCACAGCATGGTCGAGGTCTGGAGCGACCGCTTGAACCTCGCCGAGCGCGCCGAGCTGCACGAGTTCTTCGGCCCGAACGGCGGCAGCTGGTGAGCGGCGTTCGAAAACGCCGCTTCAGCTTCAGTGGTTCATAGGCTTGATCGGCCCGCCCACCTCGACCTCGACCGGGTAGCCCTCGAGCGCGTCCGGGATCCGCCGCAGGATCGAGTCCGCGCGCGCCACCACCATCACGCGCAGCACCGGCTTGCCGCCCGTCTCGCCCTCGTAGACGCCGACCACGCCGGGGATGCCCATCAGCTTCTCGGCGTTGCGCGCGATCACGAGCGAGAGCGACTGGTCGGGCGCATGCTCGGCCGCCGGCGCCGGGGACTGCTCGGCCGCCGCGGGCGTGCGCTCGGACGTGTGGGGCTGGCAGCCGGCCGCGATCAGCGCGACCGCCGCGGCGAGCGCGCGCAGGTTCCTGCTCCGCATGCGATGTCCTCCCCAAGAACGACCACGCCCGCCTCACCGCACGGCGAGGCGGGCGCGATCAGGACCCTGCCGACTCAGCTCACTGGCCGACCTTCGTGGCGCCGAGGAAGCTCAGCAGCTGACCGATCGGGTTGGCGATCGCCGACGTCGAGCTGCCGGCGAACAGC
>Ga0306926_10007995_pt1 | contig 11526 bp, 9 predicted proteins | sample flu12Cox44000178_FD_203759 | JGI IMG/M metagenome (GOLD analysis project Ga0306926, IMG submission 203759) | Lab enrichment of tropical soil microbial communities from Luquillo Experimental Forest, Puerto Rico - flux8day.12C.oxic.44.000.178 (v2)... | ecosystem: Environmental > Terrestrial > Soil...
GGTTCCCGAATTCATCAAGCGCGTGAAGGCCGGAGAAACCAAGCTAATGGGCTTCGGCCACCGCATTTACAAGAATTACGATCCCCGCGCGCGCATCATCAAGAAAATCGCCTACGAAGTATTCGAATTGATGGGCAAAAACCCGCTGCTCGAAATCGCGCTGGAATGCGAACGGATTGCGCTCGAAGACGAATACTTCGTGAAGCGCAAACTCTATCCCAACGTGGACTTCTATACCGGCCTCATCTACCAGTCCATGGGCTTCCCGATGACCATGTTCCCGGTGCTGTTTGCCATCCCGCGCATGTCGGGCTGGATTGCGCAGTGGGAAGAGATGCTGCTGGACCCGGAACAGAAAATCGCGCGTCCGCGCCAGATTTATCTTGGATATGACACGCGACCCTATGTGCCCATCGATCAGCGAAGCTAACCGGAACCTCGGAACGGTTCGGCCGGTTGCCCCGGAAGCTCTTGGGCTTCATATCCTTTTTGCATACGCGCACGCGGCTTCGCGCTCGACAGCCTGCTGCCCCGCGGTATAGTGGACCTGTACGAGGGGTATATGGCCACAACTCCGAATTCCACTCATGCAAGTCCTCGTCGTAGAAGCCAACGAGTCTTGATGCAAGTTGCGGTTCGCATCCGTGGCATTGACGCGCAAGGACAGCCGTTCGCCGAAGAAGCGTCCACCCTCGCGATCAACGCCCATGGTGCCCTGGTGGCGGTGCAGGCGCGCTTGACGAGCGGCAGCAAGGTGCAACTGCAGCATAAGGGCACCGAAGAAGAGCAGGAGTGCTCGGTCGTATTCCTCGGCCCGGTGCGCTCCGGGAAAGCCGAAGTCGGCTTGGAATTTTCCATACCGCGTCCCAGTTTCTGGCGCGTCACCTTCCCGCCCGAGGACTGGAGCCCGAGGCATCCGGAAGCTCGCAACGTGATTTCGACCGCCATCCCGAAGAAGTAATCGGGCAATCCTGCTACACTCTTTTTCATGCGCGTTGTTGTGACCTGGCTTTTGCTTGCGGTTGCGGCCACGTACACCTGGTGGAACGTGCTGCCGACGAGCGTCGACGCGAATCTGCGCGGAATCGCCGTCGTGGTGCACCGCAGCAACACCGTGGTGTGGGCCAGCGGGTCACAAGGAACCATCGTACGCTCGAGCGACGGCGGCCAGACCTGGAATCTGGTGCCCATCGAAGGTGCCGAGAAGCTGGATTTTCGCGCGCTGCAGACGTTCGACGGTAAAACCGTCTTCGTCATGTCCAGCGGCGAAGGCGAGCAGTCGCGCATCTACCGCTCGAAAGACGGCGGCAGCAGCTGGGAAATGCAATACACCGACAAACGCAAGGAATTCTTCCTGGATGCGCTGGCCTGTTCCGACGAGACACATTGTTTCGCGCTCAGCGACCCCGTGAACGGCAAGTTCCTCCTGCTGGCCACCACCGATGGAACGCACTGGAAGGAATTGCCGCAAGACCAGATGCCCGAGGCCTTGCCGAAGGAAGGCGCTTTTGCCGCCAGCAACTCGAGCCTGTTGCTCTACGACAAGTCGGAAATGTACTTCGTGACCGGCGGCGCAGCGGCCCGGGTGTTCCATTCGAAAAACCTCGGACAGTCCTGGACCGCGAAAGAGACGCCCATGCTCAGCGGGAAGCCGTCCGAGGGAATCTTCTCCATCGTGCGAGCGGGAGATACGCTGGTGGTCGTCGGCGGCGATTACAGCGAGCCCAAGCGTAACCAGAAAACCGCGGCGTATTCAAGCGATGAAGGAGAAACCTGGCACCTGGCCGAGGACCTGCCGGGAGGCTTTCGGTCCTCCGTGGACACCTACGACGCGGGGTTTGTCGCCGTGGGGCCGACGGGCGCAGAAACCAGCCGCGACGGGATGCATTGGGCGAAGATCGATGCGCCGGAGTTAAATGCCGTGACGTTTATCAGCGGCAAGGGCTGGGCCGTGGGAGCCAAGGGCGTGGTGGCGCAGTTTGTGGACCGCACGGAATACTCCGGCAGCGGAGACACGAAGTAAACTCGGCAAAACATGGCTAGTCCGCAACGCGGATACCTGCCTCTTTCATCACAAAGTACCCGCAGTCTATTGCCGCCCGCAGACGCGCATCGCAATCTGAAGGCAGTGACGGGGCGGCAAGGGTGACGGACCCCCGCCTCGTCATTCCGGGTGGTGTCGGGATGGCCATGATCAAGCGCGAAGATCCCGTCGCTGGCTGATTCAAGCGAATCGCATCCGCCGTTCCGCCGCCACGAGGCGCCCCCCGTTACCGCAAGGCTTGTTGCAAGTCTTCGATGAGGTCCTGCGGGTCTTCCAAGCCGACCGAGACGCGCACGGTACCAGGGGTAACGCCGGCGCGTTCCAGTTCTTGCGGGCTCATGCGATAGTGCGAGCCGTAAATGGGAAGGATGATCAGCGATTCCACGCCACCGAGACTCGCCGCAAGCAGAAACAGCCGCACGCGATCCGCGAAACGGTGCGCCGCCGGCAAACCACCCTTCAAATCGAATGCCAGCATCGACCCAAAGCCGCGCATTTGCGCTTTCGCCAGCGCATGATCCCGGTGCGACGGCAACCCCGGATAGTGCACGCGCGCGACCCGGGGATGTTTTTCGAGGAATTTCGCCAGCTGCATCGCGCTTTGGCACTGCCGTTCGAGGCGTACCGCGAGCGTTTTGACCCCGCGCATCAGCAAGAAGGCCACCTCCGGATCCATCACCCCGCCCAAATAGCTGACCATCTTTCGTACCCGCTCGACATATTCCGTTCGCCCGGCCGCGACGCCACCCAACAAGTCCGAGTGGCCGGAAAGGCCTTTGGTTACGCTGTGCACCACCAGGTCGAAACCGGACGTGATGGGATTCTGCAGAATCGGGGTGGCGAAGGTGTTGTCTGCGATGCTGATCAGACCGTGTTTCCTGGCCAAGGCGGCCGCCTTGCGCAAATCGACGAGACAGAGCGTGGGGTTCGTCGGCGTTTCAACATACAAGCACTTGGTGCGCGGCGACAGCAGTTTCTCGACCCCCTCGAGCGAGCTTTCCACCTGGCGGGTAACAATTCCAAAGCGCGGAAACACGTCCCGCATCAACCGGTACGTGCCGCCATAAACCTGTGCCGTGGAAATGACTTCGTCTCCCTGCCCGAGAATGCTCAGCAACGTGCTGGAGATGGCCGCCATGCCGGCCGAGGTGACCACGGCATCTTCCGCGTGCTCGAGCGCCGCAATCTTGCGTTCGGCGGTGGCCAGCGTGGGGTTGCCGTCCCGGGTGTACATGAAGGCTTCGCTCGTGCCCTCGGCCCAGCTCTTCAGTTCCTTCGCAGAACGGAGCGCGAAGGTCGAGGAGCGCACGATCGGCGAAGTCACCGGAGCATTCACGCCGTGACGCGACGGCTCGCCGGCGTGAATGGCGCGCGTCTGTGGGCGATGTTGAGGAGCAAGCGGTTTTTTCATGACAACGATTATTCCTGCGCGCCGTCGGGTGCAGCAACCCCCAATTTGGCGCTCGCCAGGTGGCCCCTGTCCCTGGCAACCTCCGATCGTAAGAAACCCACCCTGGACAAGATGTCCTCATTAGTGCATAAATGACACAGTCATGAATGATCTACTCCTGTTGGCGATGCTTCTCGAAGGCCCGCAGCATGGCTACGCGCTGAAGAAGAAAGTCCCGTTGATTACGGGTCACGGGGAGATGCACAACAACCTGGTGTACCCCCTCCTGAAGCGCTTCGTGCAGCAGGGCTGGGTGAACCGCCGCTCCGCCGATGGCGAACGCGGACAGACCCGCGAACTCTACGCCTTGACAGCCAAGGGCAAACAGGAACTGCTGCGCAGGCTGAGCGATTGCGGCAAGAAAACCGCCGGATCCGGGGAGAACTTCCGCTTTCGCGTCAGCTTGTTTTCGCTGCTCGAACCCGCGGTGCGAGAAAGCCTCCTCGAAAGCCGCGAAGCCTGGCTCGAGGCACGCGACGAGAATCTTCAGCGGATCGAAAGGGCCACGCGGGCGCAGGGCTGGAGCCGCGAGGCCATGCAGTTCAGGAGGAACGAAATTCACGCCGAACGCAAATGGATCGAACACTTGCGGAGAAAAATGCGCGCGAGACGGAACGACAAATGACCGCCGATCCGTATTACGGGCTGCATCTGGCCAGCCTGGCGTGGATTGTTTTTCTCGCGTACTGGTTGGTCTCCGCGCGGAAATTGAAAAGCGTGAAACGGCGCGAGCCCCGCGCGGAACGCGGAGTGTACCTGGCGGTGATGGTCACTTCCTACGTGCTTATGTTCAACGACCCGTTGAGCCTCGGCTGGCTCGGCCGTCGCTTCGTCCCGGTGTCTCCGCTAGTGGAGGCGCTCGGCGCGGGAATCGCGGCCTTGGGAATCGCCTTCGCGATTTGGGCGCGCCGGCACCTCGGGGAGAATTGGAGCGCAACGATCACGCTCAAGGAAGGCCACGAACTGATTCGCTCCGGGCCGTACCGCCACATTCGCCATCCGATTTACACCGGAATGCTGACCGGGCTCTCCGGCACCGCATTGGCTCTCGGTGAGTATCGCGCACTCCTGTCGCTTGCGATCGCGGTGAGCGCCTTCTATTTCAAAGCGCGGAAAGAAGAGCGCTACCTGGTACAGGAGTTCGGCGAAGGTTTCCGGGAACACCGCGAGCACACCGGGATGTTTCTCCCCAGACTGACGTAGCGCGTGAAAACGGCGACGAAAATACTTGTCCGAGGATGAGCGAAAAATCCATTAGTACCGATGGACAGGTACCAAATTCAATCTAAATTGCACAAGTCAAATGAGTTACAAAATCGGCCCTGTACTTCTCTGCTGTTGAATTCGAATCTGCGCGGCCTCCATAATCTGTTACCAACCCTGTTTCCTGTGGTCCACGCGGTAATCGAATGGCAGACCCTTCGGAAGGGGCGGGTGCCAGAACGGAGGCGAGGAGTCGAAGACTTCTCAGAAAGCACATGCGAACGATTCTGAAGCTGGCGCTCCTGCTTTTTCCGCTGGGACTGGCCCTCGAAGCGCGGGCGCAAGGCCCGGTGGTCGCCGGCTTGGCGCCGGTGATCGAGGGAGGCGTGGGGTATTCGTACGTGAAATCCAATGTGCCCTCGGAAGGCTCGCTGGGCATGAACGGTGTGCTGCTTTCGGGTAGCGGCGACTTCCACCGGCATTTCGGTGTGAAGCTCGAACTGGGTTACTCGCGGTCCTTTGATGCCTTCCAGACGGGCCGGAGCGCCGACTTGCTCACCTACATGGGCGGCCCGGTCTTTTACCCGGTTCGGCGGCGGGAATTCAATATCTACACGCAAGTATTGTTCGGCGGCGCGCGCGAAACCGGCGTGAATTTCGAAAGCGACGGAACGCTCATTCGGGGGTTCGTAAACAAATTCGCGTGGGCCGCAGGGGCCGGATTTCAATACCGCGTGTCGCGCTCCCTGTCGCTGCGAACGGGAGCGGACTACCTGCGCTCCACTTTTTTCAATGAAAATGTGGTGCCCGTCCCGCAGAGCAATTTGCGGGCAACCTTGAGCTTGATCTATACGTTTGGAGAGCGCGAGTAGTCGAGACCTTCCCGCCGCCAGCCGGGCCCCGTCCCGCCACATCCAGGAAACCGCTTGCACCCGCTTGCCGAAATAAGTAGTGTTCGGTGGGATTTCCCTGATGACAACCCACCTTCGTGCGGAACCGCTGACACGCAATCAGCGGCGAGGTTTCTTCGCCTCCTGGGCGGGGTGGGCGCTGGACGGGATGGATTCCTACATCTTCGCTCTGGTGATGGTGCCGGCGCTGAAAGAGTTGTTGCCGCGCTCGGGACTGCCTAACGACGTCGCCGGCATTGGATTTTACGGCGGACTGCTGTTTGCGTTTTTCCTGGTCGGATGGGGCTGCGCTTTTCTGTGGGGCCCGCTGGCGGACAAGTACGGGCGCGTGCGCACGCTGATGCTGACCATCCTGTGGTACTCCGCGTTCACCTTTTTGTGTTGCCTCAGCACGAAAGTATGGCAATTGGGGCTGTTTCGGTTTATGGCGGGCGTTGGCATCGGCGGTGAATGGGCCATGGGCGGCACCTTCGTCGCGGAGGAGTGGCCGGAAGACCGGCGCAAGCCCGCTGCGGGGTGGATGCATACGGGCTACTATTTCGGACTCTTTCTCGCGGCGGTAGCGAACTTTGCAATCGGGGCACGTTACGGCTGGCGCGCGATGTTCGCCTTGGGAGGGCTACCCGCGTTGCTGGTGGGCTTCATCCGCTACGGGGTTAAGGAGCCCGAACGCTGGCAGAGCAAAGCGCAACAAACTCATAGTTGGTCACTGTTTCGGCCATTCGCGGCGCTCTTTTCACCCGAGTTTCGCAAGCGCACCCTGCTGAACGCCACCTACGTGCTGGTCTCGATCATCGGATTGTGGGCCGGCTCGGTATATGTACCCGCGGCCGTGACGGAAATCGCGGGACGCCACGGTGTCAGAGGCGCGCCGCTGACCCATCTGGTTTCGCTTGCAACCATGCTGCTATCGATGGCCACGATTTTAGGCTGCGTGATTTTACCGCCGCTTGCGGAACGCCTCGGACGGCGCGCCACGCTGGCGCTTTATTTCGTGTGCATGCTGCTCTCGATCGCCATCGGGTTTGGCTACGTTTTCCACCTGCCGGGCGAGGTAATGCACAGGTTTTTTGTGTGTCTGTTTTTCCTGGGACTCGGTGGCGCGAATTTCGCCATGTATACCCTGTGGTTGCCGGAACAATACCCCACCGAATGCCGCGGCAGCGCGTTCGCGTTTGCTACTTCCTTCGGACGCTTTCTGGGCGCGGGCTTTACCTTCCTGGTCGGCGCCGGTGTGGCGCACTATCACAGCATCGGCACACCCGTGGCGCTGACCTCGCTCGCGTTTGTTGTCGGACTGCTGCTGCTGCCCTGGGGGCACGAAACCAAAGGGCAGCCCCTGCCGGCCTAATCCATAAATCGACTCGCCCAGCGCGGCATCTAGGGGCGGAGAGTCCGATGGCGCGAGCCATGCCGGAACTCCGTCAAACGCCCGGGTCAGGAGGTCGCGGCGAGCTGATAGAGGTATTCCACGTACGACAGGGTGGCGCCGTCCAGCCCCCGCAGTTTCGGACTCTTCGATTCGATCAGGTAATACTCGTCGGGCGCGTGCGCACCATTGCCGTGGCCCAAACCGAAGTGTCCGGCGGGCAGTTTCAATGGTTCCCCGGTGAAAACATAGCCAGGCCAGGAACCCGCCAGCCTCGGCAGAGCTACCGGATCAATACCCTCGCTCTTGTAAACGGCGTCCTCGGCTTTGCAGACGAGCGCTTCCATCGGGGTGCTGGTGGGATCGTAACCGCCGGAGACATTCACTTCGACGTCGGCGAAGCCGTGCTTGGCGAGATGGTTTTTCAACGCCGCCACGGCGTCGTCCCGGGTCATGTCCGGCACCAGGCGCATATCGATCTTGGCTACGGCACGTCCGGGAAGAATCGTTTTGCCGCCGGGACCGGTGTAGCCGCCCACCAATCCTTCGATATTGACGGTGGGCCGCGATACCAGGAGTTCCAGCGCTTCTTCCCAGCCGACATCGTGCACCCAGCGGCTCACGCCCAGCTGCTTTTTGGCCGTGGCTTCGTCCAGGCGTTTGGCCGCGGCAGCCACCATCGCTTTTTCCGCGGGGCTGAGGGGCCGCGCCTTGGCTGCGAATCCCTCGATGGCTGGCGTATTGCCGTCGGGGGAGACCAGGGTCGATAGCGCCGCGACCAGATGCCACGCCGGACTGTCGAGCCGCGCTTTGTTGCTCGAGTGCACATCCTTCTGCGGCCCGCGGCCCCATTTTTCGCCACTCGAAACCAGTTCGAGCTCCACCACGCCTTTGGCGCCATAAAAGGTCGTGACCTGGCCGTCCAGGTCCTGCGACGCAAAGGGCATGAACACCCCGACGGTCTTGGCGAATGCCGACTGAATTTCCGGCTGGTGCACCACCTGCCCGAAATGTGGCGAACCAATTTCTTCTTCGCCCTCGGCAACGAACACGAAATTTACGGGAAGCTTCTTGTTGGCCCCGCGGATGGCATCGAGCGCGGCCAGAAACGTCGCTTCGGGACCTTTTTGATTCACGGCGCCGCGGCCCACGACGACCTGGCCGAGATTCGGTTTATCGACCAGCGCCGCGGCAAACGGCGGGGAAGACCACTCCGCCGGATCCGCTTGCTTCACGTCGTACATATAGTAGATGCCCATCGTTCGGGGAGCCCCGGCGTCGAGTGTGGCAAAGACCCCGGGCTGGCCGTCGGTAGGAACCCGGGTGACATTCGAGAATCCCGCCTCTTTCAGCATTTCCATCATGAGTTGGCAGCCTTCGTTCATGCCGCGGTTCTCGGCGGCGATGGAAGGCTGGCGAATCCAGGTTTGCAAGCGGTGCAATGATTCCTCGTGGCGCTTTTCGATTTGTGCGCGAAGGGCTTCCGTGTCCTCCGCGGCGAGCGCCGGGCCCGCGAAACACGAGCGCGGCAAGGCGAGAGAAGCGGCACTCACCGCGGCGGCGGCACCTGCGCCTTCGAGAAAGACTCTGCGCGGCCAAATCGTGTTGTGGTCCATTCGTAGCTCCAGACGTATTGAAATGGAATGCCGACCCGCGTCCCCCGGGCAACCGTTGGAACGGGAGATTAGTCGAAAACACACCTGGAGGCAACCCGATTCCGCGAGCCTCTACGCTGTCGAGACCGCCGCGTCCGTGGTAGAGTCAGCCGCAAACAAACCTCCGGTTGGGGGATAAAATGAACCAGCGGGCGGGTGTAACGCGCCGCGAATTTCTTGCGCAGGCAGGAATTCTCACGGGCGGAGCAGCGGTGGGCGCCATGGGAGTTGACGGGAAAGCGACAGCCAAGGAACTGCCGGAACTGGTTACCCTCACGGGTGTGGAGCTTTCGCAAAAAATCCACACCCGGCAGGTCTCGTGCGTCGAGGTGATGGAGAGCTATCTCGCGCACATTGAGCGCTACAACCCGAAAGTGAACGCGATCGTTTCCGTACAGGCCCGCGACACGCTATTAGATCAGGCTCGGGAACGCGACGCAGGACTCGCGCGTCGCGAATCCCTCGGCTGGATGCACGGCTTTCCGCACGCGGTAAAAGACTTGGCGCTGACGAAGGGGATTCGCACCAGCCACGGCTCGCCGCTGCTCGATGGGATTCCGGAGCAGGATGACATTTTCGTCGAGCGGCTGAGGCGCAACGGAGCGATCCTGATCGGCAAAACCAACGTCCCGGAGATGGGCTTCGGCTCGCAATCCTACAATCCGGTGTTCGGAACCACGCTGAACGCGTACGACCAGAGCAAGTGTGCCGGAGGCAGCAGTGGCGGCGCGGCCGCGGCGCTGGCCCTGCGCATGCTGCCGGTCGCCGACGGCAGCGACATGATGGGCTCACTACGCAATCCGGCGGCGTTCAACAACGTATTCGGGTTTCGCACTTCCTATGGACGCGTGCCGAGCGCGGAGACGGAAATGTTCCTGCATACCCTGAGCGTGAACGGGCCAATGGGCCGCTCTGCGGCTGACGTGGCGATGCTGCTCAGCGTGATGGCCGGACCGGACCCGCGCGCCCCGTTTTCGATCGAGCAGGATCCCGCGATGTTCGTCGAGCCGTTGCAACGCGTTTTTCGCGGGACGCGTATCGGCTGGCTCGGGAACTACGGCGGCTACCTCGAAATCGAGCCGGGCATTCTGGAGCTGTGTGAAAAGTCGTTCCCTGCGCTGGAATCGACGGGCTGCAAGGTCGAGCCCACGAAACCGGATTTTGCCATGGAAACGTTGTGGAATGCATGGCTGACGCTTCGTCACAGCTTGAGCGCCGGCGGACTTGTCGCGCTCTACAACGATCCGCAGAAACGCGCCAAGCTGAAGCCGGAGATCCAGTGGGAAGTCCAGGGCGGCCTGGGCATTTCGGCGCGGGAATTCCAGCAAGCATCCGAGATTCGTTCGGGCTGGTACAAGGCGCTTCTCAAACTGTTTGAAACCTACGAATACCTGCTGCTGCCGAGCGCACAGGTATTTGCATTCGATGCCGAGGAGCACTGGCCGAAGGAGATCAATGGCAAGAAGATGGACACCTATCACCGCTGGATGGAAGTGGTGATCGGGGCGACCCTCGGAGGACTGCCCGCAATCAGCGTACCGGTAGGCTTCGGACCGACGGGCTTGCCGATGGGCATGCAGGTGATCGGCAAGCCGCACGCAGATTTCGCGGTGTTGCAATTGGCGTACGCCTACGAGCAGGCCGCGCCATGGACCAGGACCCACCTGCCGTCGCTCCTGAGCGCCTCGTCGAAGCCAGAGTCCCAAATCTTTGGCAGTTGACGCCAACAAGTCCCGGCCCTAGAATTTTCCTCACCGACGGCCCGCCTAGGATTGACCTGTGTACCACCACATTCGCAGTTTCGTACTCCTGCTGGCAGTGGCCGTTTTGTCGCCGTTCGCCGAAGCGCAGAAGCCCTCGGGTCCCGGCCCGGCTCCCACTCCCGCACCGCAGCCCGGGCCAGGCAGTCGGCCCAGCGTTGCGCCACTTTCCAATACCCAGCCGGAAAATATGGTGGACGAGATGGTGATGTTTGTGCGGGGTCGCGTGGCCATCTCCGACAACACCCCGGTTCCGCACGATCTGCTGGTCGAAAGGGTTTGCAATACCTCGGTGCTGCAACAAGTCTATCCGACGCCTTCCGGAGACTTCAGCATGCAGTTGGGGACCATGACGCAAACGGTTGTGGATGCGACCGGCGACGCGGGGCCGCAATTTGGCATGTCCAACAAGAACTCGCCGATGGGCATTCCCCGGCGAGACTTGTCGAACTGCGAGGTGCGCGCTTCGGGGGCCGGTTTCCGCTCCAACACCGTGACGCTGGTGGGCCTCACGCCAACCTCGGGAAGCATCGACGTTGGGAATATCACCGTCGAGCGGGCCGTGAAGGTACAAGGCGCGACGCTGAGCGCCACGCCGTATAAAGCGCCGCCCGACGCGCTAAAGGCCTATGAAAAAGGCATGGCTGCCGCAAAGAAGGGCAAATCCGAAGACGCCGCCAAATACTTTGAACAGGCGGTGAAGATCTACCCGAAATACGCGATCGCGTGGTTTCAGTTGGGCCTGGTGTATGAGAACGAAAAGCAGAACGAGGAGGCTCGCAAGGCTTTCCTCGAGGCCACCGCCAGCGATGCGAGATTCCTGCCGCCGTACTTGTCGTTGGCAGCCATGGCCTGCGAGGAAGCCGATTGGCCGGAGGTTCTTAGGCTCAGCGACCACATTCTGGAGCTCGACCCGCTGAATCGCACCAATGTGACCGGGTACATTCTGGACCTTGATCCCTACAACACCACGGAAGCGTATTTTTATAACGCCCTGGCGCACTTTCGGCTGCACCAGATCGACCAAGCGGAAAAGAGTGCGCTCAAGGCCGAGCACGTTGATTTGCGAACGCGTTTTCCGCAGCTGCATCTCCTGCTCGTGGAGATTTTCACGCAGAAAAACAACTATCCTGG
>Ga0306926_10008001_pt1 | contig 11523 bp, 9 predicted proteins | sample flu12Cox44000178_FD_203759 | JGI IMG/M metagenome (GOLD analysis project Ga0306926, IMG submission 203759) | Lab enrichment of tropical soil microbial communities from Luquillo Experimental Forest, Puerto Rico - flux8day.12C.oxic.44.000.178 (v2)... | ecosystem: Environmental > Terrestrial > Soil...
CGCCTTGGATAAACAAGTTTTACATTCTCGATTTGCGGCCAGCCAATTCCTTCATCCGCTGGGCGGTCGGTGAGGGCCATACCGTTTTTGTGATCTCCTGGGTCAACCCCGACGAGCGGCTCGCCGCCAAGACCTTTACCGATTACATGCGCGAAGGCCCGCTCGCCGCGCTCGACGCGATAGAACAGGCGACCGGCGAGCGAGAAGCCAATGTGATCGGCTATTGCCTCGGTGGCACCTTGCTAGCCAGCACGCTCGCCTATATGGCGGTCAAGCGAGACACCAGGATCAAGAGCGCCACGTATCTCGTGGCAATGGTCGATTTCGCCGAGGCCGGTGAGCTTTCCGTCTTTATCGACGAAAAGCAGCTCGCCGCACTCGAGGAGCGCATGAACGCCAAGGGATATCTAGAAGGTCGGGCGATGGCGACGACCTTCAACATGCTCCGGGCCAACGATCTGATCTGGTCTTTTGTCGTCAACAACTACCTGCTCGGCAAGTCGCTCTTCCCGTTCGATCTCCTCTATTGGAACGCCGATTCGACGCGCATGCCGGCGGCGATGCACAGCTTTTATCTACGCAAGATGTATCAGGAAAACCTGCTGGTTAAGCCGGGCGGGATCACCCTAGACGGGGTCCCGATCGATCTGCGAAAGATCAAGACCCCTTCCTTTTTGCTGTCGACGCGCGAGGATCATATCGCACCTTGGCGGTCGACCTATGCCGCTACCCAGCTCTACAACGGCCCGGTCAAATTCGTTCTGTCCGCTTCGGGGCATATTGCCGGCGTCGTCAACCCCCCTGGCAGCAAATACGGGCACTGGGAGAACGACCACAACCCGCCGACGCCGGAGGAATGGCTCGCCGCCGCCACCTCCGTGCCGGATTCGTGGTGGCCGATGTGGGAGCGCTGGGTTTTGCAATATTCCGGCGGCGAGGTGCCGGCGCGCCACCCGGGCGACGGCAAACTCGAGCCGATCGAGGACGCGCCCGGCTCTTACGTCAAGGTTCGCTCCGAGGATTGAACAACAGCACTTTTGCCACCACGGATCGCAACCGTGTAAGCGGCTGGCTCCGCTGACGAAAACATCTAAGATCGCCGTTCTGTTGCTAAGCTTCCGGCGCTACGCCCGCCGGGCGACCTGCCAACGCGAGGGAGAAGCGCAATGCTCGGCTGGTTTGCCGAATTGAACCCCAAAGAGCGCCGCACGATGGGCGCCTGCTTTGGCGGCTGGGCGCTCGACGCGTTCGACGTGCAGATGTACAGCTTTGTAATCCCGACGGTGATCGCGCTCTGGGGGCTGTCACGCGGGCAGGCCGGCTTGATCGGCACGGTGACCCTGCTAATCTCGTCGTTGGGCGGGTGGTTTTCCGGCACGCTCGCCGACCGGTTTGGCCGGGTGCGGATGCTGCAGATCACGATCCTGTGGTATTCCGTCTTTACCTTTCTTTGTGCCTTTGCTCAGAATTTCGAGCAGCTCTTCATCTTGCGGGCACTGCACGGGCTGGGCTTCGGCGGTGAATGGGCGGCCGGTGCAGTCCTGATGGGCGAGGTAATCCGCGACAAATATCGCGGGCGCGGCGTCGGCATCGTTCAAACCGGCTGGGCTATCGGCTGGGGCGCCTCGGCGCTGGCTTACACCGGCCTCTATGCGTTTCTTCCCGAGGCGATCGCCTGGCGGGTCCTGTTCGCGATCGGTCTTTTACCTGCAGTTTTTGTCTTCTGGATCCGCCGGCACATCGACGAGCCCGAGATCTTCCGCGACGCGCAGCGCACGCGCCCCTCAATCGGCGTCGCCCATTTATTTTCGGCCTTTCGCGGTCCGCATCTGTGGACCACGGTCAAGGTGTCGCTGATGGTCGCGGGCGCGCAGGGTGGCGGTTACGCGCTGGGAATCTGGATGCCGACCTATTTGCGCACGGTGCGAGGGTTGTCCGCCACCAGCACGGGCGGCTTCCTGCTGGTCCAGATCTTGGGCGCGTTGTGCGGTTTTCTGTTGGGCTCGTATCTGAGCGACGCCATCGGCCGCAAGCAGACGTTCTTGTGGTCGGCGATCGGGTCGTTCGTGATGATCCTCGTTTACATGTTCGTGCCGATGAACAACACCGCTCTGCTGCTCGTCGGTATCCCGCTCTTCACCATTTTCCTTGTGAAGTTTCCGCCGATGGGACCGTTCATGACCGAGCTCTTTCCGACCGCGGTGCGCGGCACGGCCCAGGGATTCTGCTACAATGCCGGCCGCGCCATCGGCTCGTTCTTCCCAACCATGGTCGGGTTTGTCAGCCAGGTCTTGCCGCTCGGAGCGACGATCGCGGTGTTCAGCGCCGTCGCCTCGGGCATCATGATTGTTATGCTGATGCTGCTGCCGGAAACCCGCGGCCGCAGCCTCGAAAGCCTGGAAGCCGGTGTGCTCGGCGCAACGGCTATTCCGCGAATGGCGCTCGATCCGCGGCCGACGACTGCCGAATAGCTCAGCGGCTCTGACAGAACAAAGCGGGCCGAATGCCTCTTCCCTCGAGACGGGGGATATTGCATGCCGGTCTGCTTGGCGCCGGAGCCTTGGCGATAGGCGGCCGGGTGAGCTACCCGCGGCCGGAACAGATGGCACTGCGCCACGACGTCGCGAGCCCCGAAGGGACAGAAATGCTGCGCATCTTCGCCGATGCCGTCGGCAAGATGATGGCGCTGCCCGGGGGGGACCCGCGCGGCTGGATCTTCCAATGGCACATCCACGCCGTCCCCGACGACCGCAGCAAGGCCTCGGAGCTGGCGCGCTTGTATGCAAATGCATCCGATCCCGACCGCCTCCTGGCAGAGGCGGTCTGGGACACCTGCGAAGCCCATTTCGACCCGTTGCGGGTGAACTTCTTTCTACCCTGGCACCGCATGCATCTGATGTCGTTCGAGCGGCTCGTGCGCAGCGTTACCGGCGTCGCCCACTTCACGATGCCGTATTGGAACTACACCGACCCGGATCGCCGTGCGCTGCCGCCGCATTTCCACTCGCCGGACGATCCGCTGTGGAAGCCGCTGTTCCGGTCAGATCGCAACCCGGGGGTCAATGACGGCCGGCCGGTCGACCAGACCGGCGAAGCGCCGCTCGGTTTGAACGCGATGATGTCATCGGTCTACACCGACACAATCGACGGCGATGCCGGGTTTTGCGCAAACCTCGACAACGCGCCGCACAGCGCGGTTCATGTCGATGTCGGCACCCGCGAGCGCGGCATGGGTGCGGTGTCGTGGGCGGCCAACGATCCGGTCTTCTGGCTGCATCACTGCAACATCGATCGCATGTGGGCAAGCTGGAACCGGGCCGGAGGGCGCAACCCGAGCGACGAGGCATATCTCGGCCAGGTCTTCACCTTTGTCGACGAAGCCGGAACACCGCTGCGGCGAAGGGTGGGCGAAGTGCTGGACACGGCTGCGCTCGGCTATGGCTACGACCATTATCTCGACCGCCCGCCCGGTAGCGTACCGTTTCACAGCGCAGCCGGACTGCGTTTTGCCGAGCATGTCGCGTCCCGCGAGTTGTCGGGCCCGGTCACTCTCAGCAGCGGGCCGACCACCGTGCGGCTGAGCGCCGATCGCGGCAGCGGCCGCTATTTCGGACGGTTGCGGGCGGCCTCGGCGGCAGGCCGGGCGTTCTATCTGCGCATCGCCGGCGTGCGGATCACGAGGCAGCCCGGCGTCTCCTATGAGGTCCATTTGGATCCGGCATCGCTCGCCGCCCTGCCGGATCGCTCAAGCCGTTCCTACGCCGGGACCATCAATGTCTTTGGCGCCGTCATCCGGGGCTCACGCACCGGGCCGGGACCGGCGCCCTACACCCACCCGCGCAACTACAGCTTTGTGGTCACCGATCTGGTGCGAGATCTGTTGCAGGCTGGACGGCTGACCCAACCGCCGAGCGTGATGCTGGTGCCGACCGGTAGGCTGCGGCCGGGTGCTGCGCCGAGCGTCGACAACATCTCGCTGGTGTCGTCGTGACCATGTTCGTCTTCCGGATCGCACGGCCTGCGGCGCTCAGTCGGGCCCAGGGCCGAGATCCAGCATCAACCGCAAATTCTGAACCGCCGCACCCGAGGCTCCTTTGCCGAGATTGTCGAGGCGGGCGACGAGCACGGCGTGACGGCGCGCCTCGTTCTCCCACACAAAGAGCTCGAGCCGGTTGGTCCCGTTGAGTGCCTCCGGTTCGAGCTTGTCGTGCCCGTTGCCGGCCATGACCTTCACGTGCTGCGAACCCTCGTAGAAGGCGCGCAGAGCCGCCCGCAAATCGGCACCAGTGGGCCTCCCGGGCAGATCGTCGAGATTGAGCGGTACGGATACGAGCATGCCCTGACGGAAATGCCCTACCGAGGGCAGAAAGATCGGCCGGCGCGTCAGTCCGGAATAGAGCTCGGTCTCCGGCACGTGCTTGTGCTCGAGAGCGAGTGCGTAAAGCTCAAAGGCGGGGCCGCCGTCGCGGTCATGCGCCTCGATCAGCGCTCTGCCGCCGCCCGAATAGCCGCTGACGGCGCTGATCGCGATCGGATAGTCGGGCGGGATGAGCCCCGCTTGCACGAGCGGGCGCAACAGGCCGATGGCACCCGTCGGGTAGCAGCCGGGATTGCTGACCTTGCGCGATCCCGCGATCTGCCGAGGCTGATCGGGCGCCATTTCCGGAAAGCCGTAGGTCCATTCGGGATCGACGCGGTGCGCGGTGCTGGCATCGAGCAATTTGGGCGCGTCGCTACGCAGTGCCCTGGCCAATCCGACTGCCTCGCGCGCCGCATCGTCCGGCAGGCACAGTACGACGAGTTCGCAATCTGCCATCATATCCTGCCGCGCCGACCGATCCTTACGCTGCGCCGCGGGGAGGCTACGCAATGTGATCCCGGGCATCGTTTCGAGGCGTTGGCGGATGCCGAGCCCCGTCGTGCCGGCCTCGCCGTCGATAAACACGCTCGGTTGATTGCTCGCCATTGGGGTGCCCCCGCGCTATCGTGCGTTTGACCCAGGATCCAGTGGAGTTGCTCGTTATGACGGAAAACTACGCACCCTTGCAATGCCTCGCCGGTGTCCGGGTTCTCGACCTGACCCAGTTCGAGGCGGGCCCCTCCTGCACCGAGGCGCTCGCCTGGCTCGGCGCCGAGGTCGTCAAGGTCGAGAACCCGAATGGCGGCGAGCCCGGCCGGACATCCTTCGCCGGCCGTCCCGGCAGCCCCGACTCGTTCTATTTCTTCGAGTTCAACGCCAACAAGAAATCGGTCACGGTCAACCTCAAATCCGAGCGTGGCTTGGCTTTGGTCAAGGACATGGCCAAAAAAGCCGACGTCATGATCGAGAACATGGCGCCCGGAACGATCGAGCGGATCGGGCTCGGCTACGAGGCGATCCGCGCGCTGAATCCCGGCATCATCTACGCCCAGGTCAAGGGCTTTGGCGAGGGCAGCCCTTACGAGAAAAACCTCGCCTTCGACATGATCGCGCAGGCTTCCGGGGGCACGATGAGCATCACCGGCGAGCCCGACGGGCCGCCTATCAGGCCCGGCGTCTCGCTCGGCGACACCGGCACCGGCATGGTGATGGCAATCAGCATTCTTGGCGCCCTCTACGAGCGCCGCGCAACCGGCCAGGGCAGACGCCTCCAGGTGGCGATGCAGGACGCGATGCTGCACTACATCCGCTTCGCGTTTCAGACGCAGGCAATCCTCGGCCGGGCGGCACCCCGCAACAGCAACCGCAGCAACACCGCACCCTCGGGGATCTTCCCCTGCGCCCCGGGTGGCCCCAATGACTGGATCTATGTCTTTTCCCGCCAGAAGGACCACTGGCACCGGCTGCTCAAGCTTCTCGGCCGCGAGGAACTGATCGGCGACCCGCGCTACGAGACCGCGCAGGCCCGCGGCGAGCGCATCGAAGAGGTCAACGCGATGGTCGCCGATTGGACCAAGCGGCGCGACAAGCACGAGGCGATGCGGCTGATTGGCGGCGCCGGGGTACCGGCTGGTGCGGTGCTCGACACGATGGAGCTGATGAACGAGCCGAGCTTTACCGAACGCGGCATCCTGCAGACGGCACAGCACCCGACCGGACCGTTCAAGATGCCGTCCTGGCCGGTAAGGTTCGACGGGAAGCCACCAAAGCTCGAGCCCGCCCCGTTGCTCGGACAGCACACGACGCAAGTCTTCGGCGAGTGGCTCGGCATGAGTGCCGGCGACGTCGATGCTCTGAAGAATGAAGGGGTGGTCTGACGGCTTTAAAGCCGCCACCCTCGCGTGAACGAGTTGTCGGGATAAATCGAATGACGCTCACCTCGTCATTCCCGCGAAAGCGGGAATCCGGGGCCGCATACTAGAGCGGTTACTCCTGGCCCCCGCTTTCGCGGAGGCGACGAAAGCACACAAGAATGGAGGTAACTCAGATGGCGGAACTGACTGGTAACGAGATCCTCGCCCGGTGCCTGAAGGCGCAGGGTGTGAAGGACATGTTCTTCATCATGGGCGGGCCGATGCTCGATGCCGAGCTGTGCTCGATCAAGGAAGGCATTCGCCTGATCGACACCCGCCACGAGCAGGGTGCGGCCTATATGGCGCAGGCCTATTCGCGGGTGACCCAGGGACCGGGCGTGTGCATGGCGGCGAGCGGCCCGGCGACCCTTAATTTCGGCACCGGGCTCGCCAACGCTCTGATCGACGGCTGCCCGGTCGTTGCCCTCGGCGGATCGAGCCCGATCAGCCAGTTTGGCCGCCAGGTGTTTCAGGAGATCGACCAGGTCGCGGCGATGAAGCCGTGCGTCAAATACGCCGACCGCGTCCACAATCTGAAACGCATGCCGCAGCAGGTGAACTTCGCCTTCCAGAAGGCGCTGAACGGCAAGCCGGGCCCGGTCTATCTCGATTTCCCCGGCGACGTGCTCTACACCACGGTCGACGATGCCGAGGTCGACTGGAGCTATTGCGGCCGGGAGATCATCAGGGCGCGTCCCTATGCCGAACCCAAGGCGCTGAACGCGCTGGTCGATGCGATCAGCAGCGCTCGCCAGCCGATCATCGTCTCGGGCAGCGGTGTGCTGTGGTCGCACGCCTGGAATGAAATGAAGGCCTTTGTCGAGAAGGCCGGGATCCCGTTCTACACGACCCCGCAGGGGCGCGGCGTCGTTCCCGACGACCATCCCTATTCTTACATGACGATGCGCAACGACGCGTTCCGCGAGGCCGATCTGATCATCATCCTCGGCACGCGCACGAACTATGTGATCGGCCACGCCTTGCCGCCGCGCTTCAGCGCCAACGCCAAGGTCGCGCGCATCGATATCGACCCCGAGGAGATGGGCAACTCGGCGCGCAACATCGACTTGCCCATCGTCGGCGACTGCAAGTCGGTGTTGCAGCAATTGTGCGAGGCGATCGATACGAAGACTGCCGACCGCTTCCAGCCGTGGCGCCAGAAGCTCGCCGACGGCGAAGGGAAGAAGCGCCTGCGTGCCGGCGGCAACTACCCGACCGATGGCGACATCCACCCGCTGCGGCTCTGCGAGGAGGTCAAGAACTTCATGCAGCGCGAGGCGATCCTGTCGGTCGACGGTCAGGAGATCCTCAATTTCGGCCGCCAGTCGATCCCGACCTTTGTCCCCGGTCACCGGCTCAATTCCGGCCCCTTTGGCACGATGGGGGTCGGGCTGCCCTTTGCGGTCGGCGCCAAGGCCGCCAAGCCCTCGGCCCAAGTGATCTGCCTGCACGGCGACGGCTCCTTTGGCCAGAACGCGATGGAGCTCGACACCGCGGTCAGGCACAAACTGCCGCTCTTATGCATCATCAGCCTCAACGGCGGCTGGACCGCCGACCCCGAGCGTAACAAGCCGGGACGCGATCTCGGCTATACGCGCTACGACAAGATGGCCGAGGCGCTCGGCTGCTACGCCGAATATGTCGAAGAGCCCGAGGGCATCCGCCCGGCCTTGCAGCGTGCCTGGAAGAAGGTCGAGGAGGGCATGGTCGGCTTTGTCAACGTCAAGACCGACTACCGCGCCCGCGCCACGACCGTGCGCTTTTCGAGCCGCGAGACCTGAGCGGCCACGCCTGCGGGATCAAGAGGGGCGCCGTCAGGCGCCCCTTTTTATTCGGTCACGGACGAGCAAATTCCCGGTCTCATTGGGAAAATTCCCGCGAAAAAATCGGATCTGTCCGAGAGAGCGCCGGCTCTGCCGCAGATAATACTTCTCGATCAAGCACTTGGGAACATCCCAACCGCGCATCCCCGGTGCGATAACCGCGAATTTTCGGACCGGGAAACCGGGAAAAATCCACATAACCGGGAAATAACCGGGAACGGGCGGCAGACCCCGGACGAGACTCCAGCCTCTCGGCCAAGATACGCTTGGATCTTGACACGAAGATGGCGAGCCGATCGGTAGCCTTCATGCTTAATGCTCGCCGTGAGCAGGTTCGTGTACCATCATCGGCCACCTAGGAGGCGCCATGGAGCCATCCAGGCCAGCTCGCGTCGACCGCCGCCTCGCGGCGATCCTCGCGGCCGATGTGGCCGGCTATTCGCGGCTGATCGAGGCCGACGAGGAAGATACCCTTGGCCGACTCAAAGCGCTACGCGCGGAAATCATCGATCCGAGGATCGCCGGCCATCACGGCCGTATCGTCAAGACCACCGGCGACGGCCTCTTGGTAGAGTTCGCCAGCGTCGTCGACGCGCTCAGATGCGCGGCCGAAATACAAGAGGCCCTGGCGGGAAGCAACGCGCTGCTGCCGCCGAATCGACGCATCGACCTCCGCATCGGCATCAACATGGGCGACATCGTCGTCGAGGACGGCGACATCTTTGGCGACGGGGTCAATGTCGCTGCCCGGCTCGAAGGACTGGCCGAGCCGGGCGGCATCTGCATCTCGGCGCGCGTTCAGGAGGATGCTGCGGGCCGCCTCGACCTCGCCTTCGAGGACATGGGCGACCAGGCGCTCAAGAATATCACAAGGCCCGTTCGGGCGTACCGTGTGGTGGCGGCTGCCCGCTCGTCGATGATGCGGGCCAGCTCCGGCCCTCCCCTCCCCGATAAGCCGTCGATCGCGGTGCTGCCCTTTGCCAACATGAGCGGCGACCCGGAGCAGGAATATTTCGCCGACGGCATGGTCGAGGAGATCATCACCGCGCTCAGCCGCATCCGCTGGCTGTTTGTGATCGCGCGCAACAGCACCTTCATCTACAAGGGCCAGGCGATCGACATAAAGCAGATCGGTCGCGAATTGGGCGTGCGCTACGTCCTCGAAGGCTCGGTCAGGAAGGGCGCTGGGCGGGTGCGCATCACCGCGCAGCTCATCGAGGCGCAGACCGGCACACATCTGTGGGCCGACCGCTTTGACGGAGCGCTCGAAGATGTCTTCGACCTTCAGGACAAGGTGGCATCGAGCGTCGCCGGTGTCATCGAGCCGGCGTTGCAGGCTGCTGAGACCGCCCGCTCGGCCGATCGCCCGACGAACGATCTTACTGCTTACGATCTCTATCTGCGCGCCTACGCGATGTTTTTCTCATCCAGCAGGCAAACCTCTGAGGCCATCCGTCTTCTGGAGCAGGCGATCGAGCGTGATCCGCGTTACGGGACCGCGCTCGGCTTCGCCGCTGCCTGCTGCCAGCGGCTCGTGAGCGACGGTGGGAGCGAAGATCCGGAGACGGACAATCGGAAGGCCGCCGATTTCGCCCGGCGGGCATTACAAGTGGCCAGCGACGATCCGGGCGTCCTCGCGAATGCAGCCGTCGTGCTCGCAGCTTTGGGCGAGGACATCGGCACCATGATGACGCTGATCGATCGGGCGCTAGCGCTTAACCCAAGCTTCGCGCGTGGTTGGTTCCTGAGTGGCTTCATCAGGCTGATGGCCGGGCAAGCGGATCTTGCGATCGAGCATGTCGAGACCTCACTTCGTCTCAGCCCCCGTGGCCGAATCGGCTATCCTTTCGCTGTTATCGGCCAAGCCCATTTTGTCAGCCGGCGATACGAAACGGCGGTACCAAATCTCCTCCTCGCCATCCAAGACGATCCGACCTTCCCACCGGGATATCGCAATCTTGCCGCCTGCTACGCCCATATGGGGCGGCTCGACGAGGCGCGAGATATCGTCAGGCGACTGCGCGCCATCACCCCTGCCGTAATTTCACCCTACACGCTGCTTCGAAATCCACAGCATCGAGATCTCTTACTTTCCGGCCTGCGCCTGGCGATGGGCGGGCAAACATGACCCAGACCCGCCGGCTCGCCGCGATCCCTGGTTGCTGCATTTCCGCTGATAGACTAGACTAGTCGGGCTTAGTTTAATCGACGATGACAATGCTGACCGTCAATATTCACGAAGCCAAGACCCATCTCTCTCGCCTGGTCGATCGCGCCGCTAAGGGCGAGCCGTTTGTGATCGCCAAAGCGGGCAAGCCGTTGGTCAAGGTCACGGCGCTGGACGCGCCGCAGGTCGGGCAAGCCCGGCGGCTGGGGTTCTTGGCCGGCCAAATCGCCGTGCCCGATGATTTTGATCGGATGGGCAGCGCAGAGATCGAGAAGCTCTTTCACGACGATCGATGAAGTTGCTGGTCGACACGCACTTGCTGCTGTGGGCGGCCGGGAACCCCGAACGGTTGCCGGCGGCCGCGCGCGCGTTGCTCGACGACCCGCAGCACATGCCAGTGTTCAGTTCGGCGAGCTTGTGGGAGGTCGCGATCAAAAGCGGCCTCGGCCGGCGCGATTTTCGCATCGACGCCCGACTCCTGCGACGCGGCCTGCTGGACAACGGTTATGACGAGTTGCCGATCACCGGCGAGCACGCCGTCGCGTTGGACGGTCTACCGCCGATACATACGGACCCGTTCGACCGTATGCTGATCGCCCAATCGATGGTCGAGGGCATCACCTTGCTGACGGCGGATCCGCTGATTGCACAGTACCCCGCGCCGATCCGCAAGGTCTGAGGCGGAACCAAGCGGCGGATTTCTTTGAGAAGGATCTTGCGCTCTTCCCGAAGGCAGACACATCACGTTCGTGCTCGCGTCCGCCTAATCTCGGCGCACGCAATGACGGAGGGGGACCATGACGAGAACCGCGCATTGCTCATGCAGCGCTCTGCGCGTCGAAGTGTCCGGCGAGCCCGATGCCATCGTCGCCTGTCATTGTGGCGAGTGTCAGAGACGCACCGGATCGGTGTTCGGCGTCGGCGCCTACTTCAAGAAAGAGCATGTCCAGACCGAAGGACCCTACAACACCTATGTGCGTGACGCTCCGGAAGGGCGAAAGGTCAGAAATCATTTCTGTCCGACTTGCGGGACGACGGTGTTCTGGGAGGCCGATCTGAGACCTGACAACATCGGTGTCGCCGTAGGCGCCTTCGGTGACAGCACCTTTCCCCGCCCCGCGCGATCGGTATGGGAGGAGTCGAAGCACGGGTGGGTTGCATTTGCTCACGATCTCCCGCATCTCCCAAAAGGCAGGTCGTCCTGACCCGTTAGTGGCCTCTGCGAGCAGCTATTCTTGGGGCGCCACTCGGGCTATTTTG
>Ga0306926_10008002_pt1 | contig 11522 bp, 10 predicted proteins | sample flu12Cox44000178_FD_203759 | JGI IMG/M metagenome (GOLD analysis project Ga0306926, IMG submission 203759) | Lab enrichment of tropical soil microbial communities from Luquillo Experimental Forest, Puerto Rico - flux8day.12C.oxic.44.000.178 (v2)... | ecosystem: Environmental > Terrestrial >...
ACGGCGGCATGGACGAGCCCGAGCTCAAGATCATCGACGTCTTCATCTGCAAGCTGCGCAAGAAGCTCGCGAACGCGTCCAACGGCAAGAACTACATCGAGACGGTGTGGGGCCGCGGCTATGTGCTACGCGAGCCGTCGGACGACGAGGCCCGAATCCCCGCATGATCAAGATGGTGCCGCACAACCGCGGTTCCGTGCTACGCGAGCCATCGGACGACGAGGCCCGCATCCCGGCGTGACGAGTTTTCCAAGAGCCACCAACTCTCTCCTCCAGACTCGGACAATTCCGAACCCCGCCCGTCAAGGCGGGGTTTTTGTTGACGACGGAGCCCGCGCTTCGTGGTCAAACTCTCGACAAACCATAAAGTAAGCGATTTGGGCGCTACGCCTTGGCGCGAGCGCGGTTGACCGTCGGCGCGCGGGTCGTAGAGTGCGCTCCCAATCATTCCCACGCACCCGTCAATGGCTTCCCCCTCGATCCCCACCTTGTCCGCGCAGGGCGCCGACATGCCGGCTATCGGCTTTGGCACCTCCTCCTTGGGCGATTGCGGCGAGATCGTCGCAAGCGCGCTCAGGCTCGGCTATCGTCACATCGACACGGCCTGGAAATACGGCACCGAGCGCGGCGTCGGCGAAGGCATCCGCGTCTCCGGCGTGCCGCGCAATGAGATTTTTCTGACTACCAAGGTATCGCACGAATACCTGCGCGCCGACGACTTTGCGCGCTCGGTCGAGCAGAGCCTGAAGACTCTCGGCGTCGACTTCGTCGATCTCCTGCTCGTGCATTGGCCGAACCCGGAGATTCCACTCAGCGAGCCCATTCCCGCGCTCGCCAAGGCCAAACGGCAAGGACTTGCGCGCCATATCGGGGTTGCGAATTTCAACATCGCCATGCTCGACGAAGCGATCCGGCTCTGTCCGGAGCCGCTGGTCAATCTGCAGGCCGAGTATCACGCCCATCTCGACCAGACCAAGCTCACCGCGGCGTGCCGCCAGCGCGGTCTGATCTTCACCGCCTATTGCCCGCTCGGCCGCGGGCGTTTGTTGCGCGACGCGGTGCTCGCCGACATTGCCGCCCGCAAAGGGCGTACCCTCGCTCAAATCGCGCTGCGCTGGCTGATCCAGCAGGGGAACATCGTTCCGATTCCACGCTCGTCGAACGCCGCGCGCATGGCCGAGAATCTCAACATCTTCGACTTTGCGCTGACCGACGAGGAGATGGCGCGGATCGCGGCGCTCAAGCGGCCCGACGGCAGGATCGCCAATCCTATTGGTCGAGCGCCAGTTTGGGACGTTTGACGGGCAACAAATCCGTATAGAATAGCCACTTCTTGCATTTCCGCCGGTTCCGCACCGGCCGCTTTCATGTCGCGTATGTCGCATTATGTTCTTGTGTGTCTTCAATGCTCCGTTATAGTCTCTGCAGCCCTGCGCGACATGGACGCAACATGAAGACCGCTAAAAAGCGAGGCAAGAACAGGCGCCGCGCGCCGCCTTCCCAGCTCAAGAAGCCACGGCGCCGTCTCGCCGCCCAGCCTGCGGACGCACCGCCCCCGCCCGCTCAGGTGCCCGGCAATGCGGAGGAGGGGGCGATCAACACGCCAACTTCCGCTCAGATCCCCGCGCCTGCTACTCAGGTCCTCAACCCGCCACTCGTCACCCCCGGCAAGGGCGGGCGTCCGGGAACGGACCGGGACATTGTTGAGCAGCTGAAAGGCTGGCTCAAAGAACAATGGCGGGCGTGGACGCAACCGCAACCGCCGAAGCAGGAGCACGACGGTGTTCGTCTCATCCAGGATCGACTGGAAGCTATAGGCTTGCCTCGTGATCACATCGGCGGAAAAACTATCTTGCGGAAGATCGTAGCGCCGGTCTGGAGGAAGCTCTTTAAAAAATGATCGCCAGCGATCGCGCGGGAACTTGAGCGGTGCAGCCAAGGGAGTTGGTGAGGACTCCTTTGTTCACGCGATCGCGCTGGTCGCGACCGAAATCTTTTTCGGTCGACCGAAATGTTTTGGTCGACCGAAACATTAGTGTCGACAAAAGTTCTCTCCAACACCTTTTCAACATTTAGGACCGCGCACTAAGACGGCATGCCACCTAGTGGAGGTGCGAACATGCCGCGCAAAATCTCAACGCCCGAAAGCGACGACGACATCTTGTGGGGCGCCGAAGAAATCGGCGCCGCTATCGGTCGTGCAGCTGCGCAGGTTTACTACTTGCACTCGATAGGCGCGATCTCGACCAAAAAGGTTGGTCATAAGCTGCTCATCGCCGAACGCGGGGAGCTACGCCGTTCCCTGCTGGCAGACGAAGCCGTCGATCGGCCGCGCATTACGAGATCCTGAACCCAATCCCGCCCCCGGCGCGCCGCCCGAGCGCCGGTTCAATGAGACAAAGGCGGAGACCGCGCGATGAAGATCGCGGCCATCGACCCCGGTCTCACCGGCGCTGCTGTCGTGCTCGAACAGATCGGCGGAGTGGTCATGCTGATCAGCGCCATCGATCTACCGATCATGGGTGACGGTGCCAAGCGCCGGCTCGACGCCTTCACCTTCGCACACTGGCTAAACGATCACGCGCCAACGCACGTCTACATCGAGGCCGGGCGCGCGATGCCGAAACAGGGCGTAACGTCGATGTTCCGATACGGACGAGCATGCGGCGCGATCGAGGGCGTGGTCGCCGCGCGCGGCGTCCCCATGACGCTGGTCGAGCCGGCGACATGGAAACGATACCTGCATCTCAATTCGAGCAAGGAAGACTGCCGGGCTCGCGCGCTGCAGCTACTGCCGAGCGCCGCCCCCGAGCTGCAGCGGGTAAAGGATCACCATCGCGCCGAAGCGATCCTGCTCGGTTTCTATGGACTGGAAAAAGGTATCTCCGCGTAGGTGAAACTCCGATGATACTTCGCGATTACCAGCAGCGAGACATTGCGGCCATCCGGACCTTGTTCACCCAAGGCAAGCGACGGATTTGCTACGCGGCGCCGACTGGCAGCGGCAAGACCGTTTTGTTCGTGCACGCCGCGCGCAAGGCAGTGCAGCAAGGTCTTTCGGTTGCGATCCTCGTGCACCGTCAGGAACTGGTCGATCAGACCTGTGAAGCGCTGGCAGCGGAAGGCATTGCGTACGGCATTGTCGCTGCCGGCTATCCGGAGAACGCAGACGCGCTCGTGCAAGTGTGCATGGTGCAGACCCTTGTACGGCGGTCGGAGCGATTGCAGGACGTCAAGTTTCTGATCGTCGACGAGGCTCATCACATTCTCGCTGCAACGTGGTCCGCCTTGGCCGCGGCGGTACCGAAAGCTCGCCTGCTCGGCGTAACCGCAACGCCGGAACGGCTTGACGGCAAGGGATTGAGCACGGCTTTCGACACGCTGGTCGTCGGCCCTACGGTCAAGGAATTGATCGCGGAGGGTTGGCTCTCGCCGTTCGTGGTGTTCGCGCCAGAGCACCAGGTCGACCTCAAGCGCTTGCGCACGGTCGCCGGCGACTACGCCCTGGGCGAGCTCGCTAACCGGATGAACACCGACATCGTGCTCGCCGACGCAATCGCCGAGTATCGCAAACACCTCGACGGACAAAGCGCACTGGCGTTCTGTGTGACCATCGAACATTCGCGTGCAACCGCGCGCGCGTTCCGTGCTGCTGGCATCAACGCCGTACACCTCGACGGTGATACCCCGACGGGAGAACGCCGAGACATCATCGCTCACCTCGGTGGCGCCGAGCCGCTGGTGGTTTGCAACTGCGGGATCATTGCCGAAGGTCTGAACGTGCCGGTGGTGGCTGGTGTGATCCTGTTACGTCCGACAAGATCGCTGGCCCTCTACCTGCAACAAATTGGCCGCGCCTTACGTCCGGCACCCGGCAAACAGCGTGCCGTGATCCTCGATCACGCCGGCAACGTCTATCGCCACGGCTTTCCTGACCTCGAGCACACTTGGTCGCTCGCCGGCCGGCCAAAGAAACGTGGCAAGGCTTTGGTCAAGCGCTGCTCGAGTTGCAGCGCGCTGATTCCGGCGGCCGCCCGCGAATGCCCCGAATGCGCCGCGGCCCAGCCGTTGCCGGCAGCTCCGCCTGGCCGCCCAGTCTCCCGGCCATTGCTCAAGCTCGACGCCATGACGGCGCACGAGCGCTGGTTGGCGACTGGCTCATTTAAGTCGGTCATGAACTGGGCCGGACTCAACGAGGCGCGCCTGCACGAAGTTGCGCGCGCCCGCGGCTACAAGTCAGGATGGGTCTATTACCGTTTAAAGACCGCACGCGAAGCAAGTGAAGATGAACTTGTGCGTGCAGTTTGGAAGTGACCGCTGTCGTGACGGACCTATCTCACGGCGAACTGAAAACTAGGAGGCTATGTAATGAGTAACGATACTAAAGAGAAGCTGTTGAGTACGACTGCGCCAACACCACCTGTACAAAACTATGAGGAGGAAGACGACGGTCTGGCGACTTTCAGTCTCGAGCAACTGGGACAAAAGGTTTCTGCTTTCGGTGGTGCGCGGCTGCTGAAATTCGTATCTGGCAGCTTCGTCACCCGCGAGGGCGAGATCATCGACTCCAACCGCGAATTCATCCTGCTCGGCCTGGTCAAGGTCGTGCAGAAATTCGTCGGCAAGAAACTGGTCGAGACCATCGTCGTGCCGACCCGGGAGAAATTTCCCGACGTCGACAAGATGAACGAAGCCGCCCCGCGAGAGGAATGGGGTACCGATCTCAACGGCAAATCAGTCGGCCCCTACGTTCGCGTGTTGGTGCTGAAATTGCTCGACGCTGCAACGATGGACCGCTACGCCTTCGTGACGTCGTCGATGGGCGGCAAGGTCGCTTTCGGCGATATCTCCGACAAGGTCAAGTTGGTGCGTCGCCTTAAGGGTGCGCATGTGACGGTGGCCGTCACGTGCGAGGCCATCAAGATGAAGTCCAGCTACAACCCTCACGGCGTGCCACGTCCGCATTTCCGCATCGTGCGTTATGTCGCGCTCGGTGACGGAGCTCCATTGCCGCCGGCACTGGCACCGAAGACCCTTCCACCTTCGACATCGGCGGCATCCCCGACAACATCGGCACCGCCGACAACGCCGACAACAGCTGCGCCTCCGATCCTCGATCTGCCGACGGTACCGCAGCCGAGTTTACGAGAAGAAATGGCGGACGAACTGCCTTTTTAACATGAACAACAAGAACTTGGGGAGACGGATGCGTGCGGCCGCCGTATCTGTCTCCCCCTTTCCCAATTGGGGTAGGTCATGCGCATCCTCGATCTCGACGCCGAAACCTATAGCGCAGTCGACCTCCCAAAAACAGGTTCCTATCTTTATGCCCGGCACGCGACCACAGATGTCCGGTGCGTATCCTATTGTTTGGTTGTTGATGCCGTCCGCGGCCCGATCAAGGTTTGGCGGCAAGGCGATCCAGTGCCGCAAGAAGTCATCGATGTCGCCGACGATCTTGACGCTCTGACTTGCGCTTTCAACGATGCTTTCGATCGACAAATCCAAGAGCAGATTTTAGCGCCTCGTTACGGCTGGCCGGTCATTCCCATCGAGCGCCGGCGCTGTGCCCAGGCCGCCGTCTTGTCGCGCGCCTTGCCGGCCTCACTTGATGCTGCTGCCGCTGCTCTGGGCATCACGACCCGCAAGAGCGCCAAAGGCATGGCGATGATGAAGCGTCTCGCCGGCCCGCGCCGGCAGAGCGCAAAAGAGCGTAAAGCCGGTAAGCCGCTCGACTTCAGCATCACACCTGAAGAACTGGCGATACTGATCGACTACAACAAGATCGATGTGCTCATGCTGATGGAAATCGTTGATCGCATCGGCCTACTGCCACCGTCTGAGCAAGCCAACTGGGAGCTCGATCAACGGATCAACGAGCGTGGCCCCTACGTCGATGTTGAGTTGATCGACACTGCGATCAGTGTCGGCGGCGAGGCCAAGCTCGAGCTTTACAAGCAGATGGCCGAACTCACCGGCGGAGCGGTCACCAGGCCGACGCAAACCCAACGCATATTAAAATGGCTGGCAGATCACGGCTGCAAGCTTTCGAACATCCGGAAATCGACCGTCGAAGACGCATTGCTGGAGCCGGAGCTCGATCCCAAGGCTCGACAACTGTTGGAGCTCCGTCAGAGTAGCGGCGGCGCCGCCGCCTTGAAGTTCGCCACCCTACGACGATGGGTCGACGAGCAAGGCGAGCCTCGCATTCACTATGCCTATCGCTACCACGGCGCCTCGAGCGGGCGTTTCACGTCGCTTGGATGCCAGCTACATAACTTGCGCAAGCCGGAGATCGACGACATTCCCGGCGCTATCGCCGCGATCTCGACCGGGAGTCTGAGCGAAATCCGGCGACGTGGTTTCACCCGTCCACTCGAGACCATCGGACACATCACCCGCGCAGGCATCAGGGCGAAGCCAGGGACGCAACTGTTCATCGCCGATTTATCCGGTATCGAGGCCCGCGGAGCGGCCCACGTCTGCGGCGCTCAAAGCGAGCTCGAGCAGTGGCGCCAGTTCGATCGCAGCGGACGTCCCGAAGACGAGCCCTATTACCGTACTGGGTTGACGACCTTTGGACAGCCGCCGGAGACCGCACGCAAGGCCGGCAAGACGGGTTCGCTGGCATTCCAATATCAGGGTGGGAGCGGCGCTTACCGGCGAGTGACTGGCGATCTCGCGCTGGCGGAGGAGACCGTCGTCGCCCGGCGTGACGCGTGGCGGGCGGATCATCCGAGCTACGTGCAGTTTTGGCGGCTATCGGTGTTTCAGGCGGTGCAGGCAATCCGCCATCCCGGCATGGAATTCACTGCCAATGTGATCACCTTCAAGTACGATCGCGGCACCGGCTTTCTGGAGATGCGCCTGCCGTCAGGGCGTTGTCTCACTTATCCGAAGGCCGAGCTGCTCGAGGACGAACAGTTCGGCACCACCAGCTTCACGTTCCTCGACGCCTCCGGCAGCAAGAGCGGCCGCATGTATCACGAGCGCCGTGGCAGCGGGGCCTTCGGCGGGCTCCTGCTGGAGAACGCGGTGCAGGCCATCTGCCGGGACATCTTCGTCGAGGCCATGCCGCGCCTGGAGGCTGCCGGCTATCCGATCGTCATGCACACCCATGACGAGTTTATCTGCGAAGTGCCAGACGATCATGGTTCGCTCGATGAGTTCCTGGGCATCCTCACGCAATCCCCGAGCTGGGCGCCGAATCTGCCGATCGCAGCTAAAGCCCGCATTTCCGATCGGCTGATTGAAATCCCCGAGCCAGTGCAGACGGTGGCGATCGTCGCCGACAACGTGATCGACAACGCTATGGCCGAGCTCGAGCACGAAGACGAAGAGGACATCGAGGAACTCCCCGAGAGCAATCTCGATCTCCCGGCCAGCGAGTTCGAATTGATGTCATCAACCCCACCGATTCCACCCTTGTCGTCCCCACGAGTGCCGCCGGCAAAACCTCACGTCTGTGCCCAGTGCCATCTCGATCCGCCGGACGGCAGCGAGCGTGTCAGCAGCTACAACGAAGTCTATCTGCATGAACGGTGTGAAGAAGCCTTCATCAAAGCCCGAATGGCGGAGGAGGGACTGGCGTGGACCTCGTCGCCTCCACCATCTCCGCCTCCATCACGGAGCTCTCCGCCTCCGCCGCAGAGCAACGGCCGCGGCAACTGTCCTGACGATGGCTTCGATCTCGCCGCGCTGCTGGCGCCACAATCGAGCAAGCGCGGCAACGGCCAGGACAGTGGCTATCCGCACGGCGAGGACAGTGGGCCTGCCGCCGGAGGAGCCGCAGCCGAATACATTTACCGCACGGCCGAAGGCCGGCTTTACATGCGGGTGGTGCGCACGACCGGAAAGCAATTCCCGACCTATCGTTGGAGCAATGGCGAGTGGGTCGCAGGCTGGCCCGAGAAGGTCGTGCCCTACCGATTACCCGAGCTGTTAGCGGCGCCTCCTGACGCCATCGTGTTGATCTGCGAAGGCGAGAAGGATGCCGATACTGCCGCCCGCTTCGGCTTTGTTGCCACCAGCAATCCCGGCGGCGCCGGCAAGTGGCAGCCCGAATTAGCGCAGTATTTCCGGGGTAAGCAGCGCGTCGTCCTCATGGAGGACAACGACGAAGCCGGCGCCAAAAACACCGCAACCGTCCTCGCAGCGCTGCGCGAGGTAGTACCGGTGATCGGCGTGGTGCGCTTCCCCGAACTAGGCCCCGGCGGCGACGTCAGCGACTTCTTCGCCGCCGGCGGCAGCAAGCCCTATCTGCAAACACGAATCGAAACGGCGCTAAAGACCGGAACGGCGCTGCCTTATGTGCTGGTCAACCTGCACGACGTGTCGTTGAAGGCGCAGCGCTGGCTGTGGCGTGGGCATTATCCGGTCGGCGCCCTGGAGCTCACCACCGGCATGGTCGGGCTCGGTAAAGGCCTGCTCCAATGCGACATCATCGCGCACGTCACCACCGGTACCGACTGGCCGGACGGATCGCCCGGACCGGCGCCCGGACGCGTCATCATCCTGACCGCAGAAGACGGCAAAGAAGATTACCGACGCCGCTGCACGGCCGCCGGCGCCGACCTGCGCAAGATCGTGATCTTCGATTGCGTGCGCCGTAACGAGCACGACGAGCTGTTCCTGCTGAGCCAGGATCTGGACAAGTTGGAGCTCGCGTGTCGACAACTCGGCGACGTCAGCCTGGTGAATATCGACCCGATCACGGCCTTCATGGGCTCCGGCCGCGGCTTCGATAGCCATCGTGCCACAGACGTCCGTTCACAGCTCTACCCGCTCTCCAAGCTGGCGGAACGGCTTAAGATCGCGTTCGGAGTTGTCACCCACCCGCCCAAAGGCGCCGCAAGCCGGGCGGCGTTGGACAGTTTCATCGGCTCGCAGGCCTTCATCGCCGCCGCCCGAGTCGGGCACTATTGCATCGCTGAACTCGGCCCCGAGGACGATCGCGGATTTCGCCGTCCGACTGGGCGAATCCTATTCGCCACCGTCAAGTCCTCCCACAGCGCAGCACCGCCAACCTTGGCATTCCGACGCGAGGTCGTGCGCATCGCCTACGACGTCGAGGCCGGCGAATGGATCGAGGCCCCCCATATCGTATGGGACCCGGAACCGCTCGACCTGACCGCGGACGAAGCAATCGCCGTCAATCGGGATCAGCGCGGCGACAACCGCAAAATCCGGGCCGCCCCGGTGAAGGAATTCCTACGGGACATCCTGATCGCCGCCGGCGCACCGGTATTGCAGAAGATCATCGTCGAGCGCGGCGCACTCAAGAATTACAGCCTCGATCAGTTGCGGCGAGCACGCCGCGCTATTGGCGCAATTGCTTTCAAGCGGCGGGGCGAGAATCTGAGCTCGCCTTGGCTATGGGCAATGCCGGAGCACGTGCCAGCAGATGTCGAAAAGGAGGAGGAGGAACCATGAGCGAGCGAAAATCCAGAATCGGCGAGCGAGCGCTCAATCTGCTGCCCATCAAAGGACGATGAACGCACAGGTTGAAATCAATCGCAGTGCAGTGCGAATTCGACGCCGGTTCACGAAGGTGGCGAAGGTGGCAGAAACAAAACAATAACTACCTTCACTACCTTCGTGGGATTTCTGATCAAATAATTTCATGCCATCTTCTTTATGTAATTTTAAAATCAATGGCTTAGCTGAAGGTGGCATGAAGGTGGCGCCACCTTCGCGACAAGTGCCCTAAAACCACGAAGGTGGCGCGATCGTTGTATCGTGGAGAGCGACATAGAGGTATGATGGTATGTTGTCATGTTGCATATATGACCACAACCAGAGGCAGAGCTACCTCTCCTGGCTCCTGGCAAAGACTCGAGGCCGCGCGCGTCATCCCGAGATCGGTGGACTTTACCCCTAGGGCGACATGGTGGGACACCTCCCAACTTCCCACGCCGTCGGTGGCGTTGCCTCTAAACTTCCGAAAATAGAAGGATTTTCTCCACGTCCGGCAGGGGGGGGAGGCCAAAAAAAAATCTCGCCGGTGAATCGCAGTCGAAAGGATCATGGCCGCCCTGGCCATCGCTGTGGTGGCGTCGGTTGGCTACCTACAGAAAATGCCCGCCAATTCAGCGCCTCTTGCGTACTGACCGAGTTTTGCCGCCGCGGCGAGATCGAAGTTGTGTCTATAAAATCGGCGTTTCTCTCCTTGCGCAGTGTCCCGTGCATGCATGTGGCTTCAAGCTCGCCAATGACGGCGTCGATACCCGATCGCTGCAGGCCTATTTGGGCCACCGCAACATCCAGCACACAGTGCGCTACACCGAGCTGGCGCCGACCCGCTTCAAGAACTTCTGGCACGATTGAGCCATCCGCGCATCCGCGCCCGGCGCTTTGGCCTAGACTTGTGCTCATGATGAGCATAATTTCTGGCATGGACACAAGTTCGCCCCTCGATCGCCCCTCGGTCGGCGCTCGTGCGCCGGCGCTCCGGGCGCGCGTAACCAATCACAAGGATCTCCTGCCCGGCCTCGACGGCCGTTCGGCCACTGCGCGCCGCTTTCGCGATTTGGTCAACGCCTTCGTCGCCGACATGGGCGGCCTCGATCGCTGTTCGGAGATCAAGCTCGGGCTGGTGCGCCGCCTCGCGGCCACCACCGTGCAGGCAGAGATGCTCGAGGCGCGCATGTGAACGGCGAGGCGATCGATATCGCCACACTCTGCACCCTGGCTTCGACCACGGTCCGGCTGAGCCAGCGCCTCGGCCTGGAGCGTCGAACGCGCGACGTGACGCCGTCGTTGAACCAGTACCTGGCCGGCAGAGCGGCACCAGCCAATGGCGGTGCCGATAGCATAGACGCGGAGGGGACCGAATGATCCCACGCGTTCCGCTGCGCGAGGCGCTCTCCGATCCAAACTTGCTCGGTACCGCGATCGCGGGTGACAGTTGGAGGTCATGGCGGGGGCTGCTGATTGCTGCGATGGGCGAAGAGCTCAGTGAGGACGAGCGCGAGATCTTCACCAAGCTGACCGGCCGCGTTCGCGAGCCGCTGCAACGTGTCGACGAGTTCGCCGCCGTGATCGGGCGAAGAGGTGGCAAGTCCAGGGCAATGGCGACGCTCGCCACCTACATCGCGGGGCTCTGCGATCATAGCGACGCGTTGGTGCCCGGTGAGCGCGGCGTCTTGCTCTGCGTGGCGCTCGATCAGCGGGTGGCGAAGATCATTCTCGACTACGCGGAGGCCTCCTTCGAACGCAGTCCGATCCTGAAGCAGCTGATCGTGAGCCGAACTACGGATGCGTTGGAGCTGACCAATGGCATTACGTTAGAAGTCCGCCCGGCGTCTTTCCGCAAGCTGCGTGGCCCGACCTATGTTGCGGTGATCGCCGACGAGCTTGCCTTCTGGTATGTGGACGCAGCCTACGCAAATCCGGACGTCGAGATCCTGAACGCAGTTGAGCCCGGCCTGGCGACGACCGGTGGTCCGCTGATCCTGGCCTCCAGTCCGCACGCGCGACGCGGCGTGTTGTGGGAGGTGTTCAAGCGCCACTACGGCGCAGGT
>Ga0306926_10008005_pt1 | contig 11521 bp, 9 predicted proteins | sample flu12Cox44000178_FD_203759 | JGI IMG/M metagenome (GOLD analysis project Ga0306926, IMG submission 203759) | Lab enrichment of tropical soil microbial communities from Luquillo Experimental Forest, Puerto Rico - flux8day.12C.oxic.44.000.178 (v2)... | ecosystem: Environmental > Terrestrial > Soil...
GGACGGTCCATGCTGTCTCGCCGGCAAATCATTTCCTCACCGCTGGCCGCAGGTTTGGCTCTGGCATCGCGAAAGGCGACCGCCCAGTCGGCCAAGCGCATCATCGTCGATGCCCAGGTGCATCTGTGGAAGGCGGAATCGGAGGATTGGAAATGGGTGGCCGGCGCGAAGCCGCAGCTGCCCGAGCCGTTCACGATCGAGAAACTAGTTCCGCTGATGGATCAGGCCGGTGTGGATCGTGTCGTCATCGTGCCGCCGTCATGGCCGGGCGACCGCAACGATTACGGCCTCGAAGCGGCAAGGCGTTATCCCGATCGCTTCGCCGTCATGGGGCGCATCCCGCTCCAGAATCCGCAATCGGCTACGCTGCTGCCGAAATGGAAGGCGCAGCCCGGAATGCTCGGAGTCCGTATCAGCTTGCTGAGTGATGCGACGATTGGTTGGCTGACAGACGGGACGGCAGACTGGTTCTGGCCCGCAGCCGAGAAGGCGGGACTCCCGGTCATGTTCCTTGTGCCGGGACAGTTATCGATGTTTGCGCGTATCGCGGAGCGCCACCCACAGCTTACGCTCATCATTGACCACATGGGCCTGAACTCTTCGAGCCGTACCGCAAGGATCACCGCGATTCCAGCGGCGATTGATCAGGCCGTTGCGCTCGCCAAATATCCGAACGTTGGCGTCAAGTTGTCAGGTGCGCCCGGTAACTCACTCGAATCCTATCCGTTCCGCGATATGACGGTGTACCTACAACGCCTGTTCGAAGCCTACGGTCCCGAGCGCTGCTATTGGGGTACTGACATAACGAACTCGTTCGCCAAGGCCACCTACCGCCAGCGCGTGACCCATTTCACCGAAGAACTGAGCTTCCTGTCGGAGAGCGACAAGGATTGGGTTATGGGACGCGCGATACTCGCACGTCTGAAATGGGCCTGACCGCCCTCAAGCGGCTTTGCCGCCTGACGCTGTGTGGTCCATCATGCGATTCGCTCCGAGTCGGGAGGCAAATGGCATATCGATCTCTAAGGTTTGGCTAAATCACCGTCCACATTTGAGGCAGGTCGTTGCCGGGAGACGCCACACCGAGCCTGCTGAGAGCCGAACCTTTACTCTGCCGCCTTGCCGGTCTTGGCGCCGAACATGCGCGTCGGCGTGGCGAAACCGCAGGACGTGCCGTCGGTGACCTTGACCTGATCCTCCCACGGCAGGCGGTAGGTTCCACCCACCATGTCCTGCATGAAAGTATAGGGGCAATCCATCGCGCCGCCCTTCACCGCGACATAACCGCGGTGCCAGAGCTGATAGATGTTGTTCTCGACACCCCAATTGATCCGCGCCTCGCGCACGAGATCAGGCCGCACCTCGGAGGTGATGATCTCGTCCGGCCGGCCCGTCGTGCCATGGGCAAGGATGGTGCCGTCAAAATTCACGATCATGCCTTCGCCCATCGAGTCGAACGAGCCGTCGGAGCCGCACATGCAGACATTGGCGGTCACCATCAGGTTCTGGAAGGCGTTGGCCTGGTTGGTGAAGCGCCAACTCTCGCGGATCGGCGCCGTATAACCGGCGGTCCGGATCATGATTTCGGCGCCCTTGTAGGCGCATTCCCTTGCCATTTCCGGGAACATGCCGTCATGGCAGATGATCAGCGCGATCTTGCCGCCGTTCGGACCGTCGATCACGGGAATGCCGAGATCGCCCGGCTCCCAAGGCTCGACCGGAATCCACGGGTGAAGCTTGCGGTAATAGAGCTTGATCTCGCCGTGGTCGTCGATGATCAGCCCGGAATTGTAGGGATTGCCGTCGGGATTGAATTCCATGATCGAGAAGCAGCCCCAGATCCGATTATCGGCACACGCCTTCCTGAAAGCCGCCACTTCCGGTCCGTCGAGGTCGCACATGATCGCGGGATTGGTGTCCATCGACAGCCCGTGGAGCGAATATTCCGGGAAGACCACGAGATCCATGGTGGGAAGGTTGCGGCGGGCCTTGCCCACCATAGCGACGATGCGCTCGGTCTGGCGGGCGAGGTCGGCCTTGGTCACCACCACGGGCAATTGCAACTGCACCAGCCCGATCACCACGCCTTCGGGCGATTTGTTTAATCCACCGAGTCCGTTCATGGGTCGCTCCCTGCAAGAACCGCCTTTGCTTTGCGCCAAGCAAACCCGATTTTTGCAGTCGACAAAAGCTTATATTTCAGGCGATTACGCGCTCGACTTGAAGGCAGAAGGTTAGCTGGCCGCAGAGGGCTTTCGCCGGAAACCGGGGCGGCTATGATGGCAAGACGAGCCCCGATGGAGCCCGTCAAAGGCGAAAAAGAGAAGCCGACCAATGGCGAATTTGTCGAGAACTTCAGCAAACAAACTCCGCGTCGCAATTGCGGGCCTGGGGCCGATCGGGAAGGGCGCGGCCGAGGCGCTCGATGAGGGAATGGACGGGCTCGTTCTTGCCGCCGTCTCCGCGCAAAACCCCGAAAAGCATCGCAACTGGCTGGCCGGGCTGAAAACACCGCCCGCCGTGCTGCCGATCGAGCAATTATCCGATGTCGCCGACATCGTGATCGAGTGCGCTCCAGCGAAGCTCGTGAGGTCGATCGTTGGGCCCTTCGTGGCACAAGGAAAAACCGCGATCGTGCTCAGCGCCGGTGCGCTGCTCGAAAACGAGGACCTCATTGAACTTGCGACGCGGAACGGGGGACAGATCGTGGTGCCGACCGGCGCGCTGATCGGGCTGGACGCGGTGACTGCGGCGGCGGTTGGAGAAATCCGTTCGGTGCGCATGGTGACCCGCAAACCCGTGCAGGGCCTTGCGGGCGCGCCTTATCTTGTCGAGAACAGCATCGACATCGAGACGATCAGGGAACCGCTGAAGATATTCGACGGCACGGCGCGGGAGGCGGCAAAGGGGTTTCCCGCCAATCTGAACGTCGCCGTGGCGCTGTCACTTGCCGGGATCGGTCCCGACCGAACCAGGCTGGAGATCTGGGCGGATCCTGCCTTGACGCGAAACGTTCACCGGGTGGAAGTCGAATCCGACTCGGCGCGATTTTCGATGTCGATCGAGAACATTCCGTCGGAAAATCCAAGGACCGGGCGCATCACGGCGCTTTCTGTCATCGCCCTGCTTCGCAAGCAGTTCGCGCCGCTTCGCGTCGGCACCTGAAAGATTTCGAATGTGATCCGGCGGCTTCGAACCGGCCGCGGTGATCCGGGGCGCGTACCCGCAAATCCCTTCCGCCGACATCGGGCTGAATGTCGCTTTGGGCAGAAAGATGCAAAGTAAGTCATTAACCGACAGGCTCGCTGCCTTTCCCCGCCTGGGTCTGGCCAATCTGCCGACCCCGCTCGAGCCGATGAAGCGACTGACCGCCCATCTCTGCGGACCGCGGCTGTGGGTCAAGCGCGAAGATGCTACCGGGCTTGGTTTCGGCGGCAACAAGCTGCGCAAGCTCGATTACGTCCTGCACGAGGCAATTTCGAGCGGCGCCGATACGATCGTCTCCGGTGGCGTCGTGCAATCGAACAGCCAGCGGCAGGTTGCGGCGGTGGCGGCAAAGCTCGGCCTCGCCTGCCATCTTGCCGTCTATCATGGCCGGCTCGAACCGCCGACGCCGGAATACAAGACCTCGGGCAACGCGTTTCTCAATCGGTTGTTCGGCGCGCACCTTCACGACGTGCCGTGGACCGGAGATCGCAATGCCGCCATTCGGACGCTTGTCGCCGATCTTGAAGCGAATGGCCACAGGCCGTACTTCGTGCCATACGGAGTCTCGAACGCCCTCGGCGCAGTGGGCTATGCCTCGACCATTTCCGAGATCGCAAAGCAGGCGGCGCTATTGGGCTTTGCACCAGGTGCGGTCGTGCATTGCACTGGAAGCGCCGGCACGCAGGCGGGCCTCGTCGTCGGTGCGGCCGTTGCCATGCCCGATACGCGGATCGTCGGGATCGATATCGACGCCGAGCCCGCCCGGGTGCAGGCCGATGTCGTTACGTTCGCGAAAGAAGCATCCAATTTGCTCGATGTTCCCTTTGACCACGCAGCGGTGGAAGTGATCGCGGGGCATGCTGGGCCGGCCTACGGGGTCCCGCACCAAGCCACGATCGAAGCGATCCGGCTTGCAGGCCGCCTTGAGGCTCTTCCCCTCGATCCGGTTTACTCCGGCAAAGGGCTTGCGGGCCTCATCGCGCTGGTCCGCCAAGGGCGCTGGCGCAAGGACGAAGATGTCATCTTCCTGCATACGGGCGGAGAGCCGGCGCTTTTTGCCTATCAGAGCGCACTCGGCATTTGAACGGGCGACGCCGCCCTATTTGGTGCCGTAAGCGCGGTCGCCGGCGTCGCCAAGGCCGGGCAGGATGAAGCCGTGCTCGTCCAGCCCGTCGTCGATGGCGGCAAGCCAGATCGGGACGTCCGGGTGAATCCCGCGCACCCGCTCGACGCCTTCCGGTGCGCCGATCAGACACACCAGCCGAATGTCGACGGCGCCGCGCTCCTTCAGCCGGTCCACGGCCGCCACCGCCGTGTTCGCGGTTGCAAGAACCGGCGAAATGACAATGACCTGCCGCTCGTGCAGATCGCTCGGCGCCTTGAAGAAATATTCCACCGCGACGAAGGTTTCGGGCTCGCGATAGAGGCCGATATGGGCGACGCGGGCGTTCGGCACCAGATCAAGCATGCCTTCCGCAAACGTGACGCCGGCCCGCAGCACAGGCGCGAACACCAGTTTCTTGCCGGCGATCTGCGACGACTTCATATGAGCAAGCGGCGTTTCGATATCGGTGTCGGTGAGCGGCAGATCGCGTGTGACCTCATAACACAGGAGCATCCCGATTTCCTTGAGAAGCTCGCGAAACGACTTGGTGGAGACGTCCTTCTTCCGCAACAGCGTCAGCTTGTGCTGAACCAGGGGGTGCTTAACGATCGTGACGCCGTCCATGTTGTTATTCCAGGTCCCTCAAAACACCGTGCCGTCGCTGATGACTTTTACCGGCGGCGACGCGTCACCACGGCGCTCGAGCGCGAGGCTTCGACCGGCGGCCCAGGTTCCACCCTGGAGAACTTTTGCCAGCGGCAGCGAGGTGGCGTCCAGCCCAAGCCGTTGCCGCATTGCTTCGGCGACACGGTCGAGCAGCGCCACGGTCAGCGCGCGCCATTCCACGACCAATGGCGATCCCACTTCGTGTTCGCGCTGTGCTTCTTTTCTGTCGCGAAACGCGAGCACGCCGGAATCGATGAAGAGCCCGCCGTTACGATACTCCGCAAGGCCCGTGAGCCCGTCGATGTCGCGCACGGCAAGACCTGCGGCCTGCAGCGGCTCGATCAGCGAATAGGCGAGCCATTGCGAGAGCTTGTGCAGCGGCATCAAGCCGCTGGTTGCGTCATTCGTCACCAGCGCGGGATGCTTCCAGCAGTCGCCGAGCGCGATCCCGCCCAAACTCGGCCGCGACGGCCAGATCGGTCCAAGCTGCTGCAGCAATTCCGATAAAATCATCGGGGCGGGCAGCGGCGCGGTTTTCGCAAAACTCGCCAGGGAATCGAACAGCCCGCCGGGACGCGGCTTGTCGAACCGGCCGAATATGTCGCGCTTCGAGGAAACCAGCTCACCGAGGCGGCGCAACAAATCGGCACGGCCTTCAAGGCCGGCCAGCGGGTTGGTCTCGCATACCTGCAGACCGCGCTTGAGATCGCTCACCGAGAGATTGGCAAGGACGTCGGCATCGGCCCGCAGGGGATCACCCGGATCGGCGGAGAACGCGCCGCCTTCAAACATGGCAAGGCTTGCCAGTCCCAATCCCTCCGAACGCCCGACGTCGAGACCGGTTCTGGAATCGTGATAGCGCCATGCCGGACCCGCGCCGGCATCGAGAAAGACGCTGACGATGGCAAGATCGAATTCCGCCCGCGCCCGGCTCTCGCGGTCGCGCCACTCTCCCTGCTCGGCAATCGCGGCCCAGCGGTCGTCATCGTTCACGACGAAGTGCCGCCAGCGCGAATGAAACGGCACCTCGAACGAAGGATAGGCCTTGCGCGTCGTCTCGATCACCAGATCGATCACGTTTTCCATGCGATCGAGATGAACACTGAAGTTTGCAAGCTTGTCGTCAAGTCCGATCGCCAGCATGCGATGGGCGCGCTCGCGGACGGCGTTGGCATTGAGTAATGTGAGAGCAGCCGCGGTCTCGGAATTTGCGAGGGACAAGGGCCGCCCTCTCTCAGTATTTTTCAAGCGGCCGGCCGACCGAATTGACTACATCCTGCGGCTCTACAGGCTCGGCGCTATAGTAACCGGCGGCCTTCTTGGCTGCAATTTCCACATGTGCGTCGGTCGGGACCAGATCGTCAGGGATTGGAACGCGCTCGACGATCTCGATGCCCTGGCTCGTCAGCGCGTCGTATTTCATGTCGCTCATGGAGACGAAGCGATCGATGCGCTTGAGCCCGAGCCAGTGGATCACGTCCGGCATCAATTGTTGGAAACGCGCATCCTGCACGCCCGCCACACACTCGGTGCGTTCGAAATACTGGGCTGCGGCATCGCCGCCTTCCTGGCGCTTGCGCGCGTTATAGACCAGGAATTTGGTGACCTCGCCAAGGGCCCGACCCTCTTTTCGGTTGTAGACGATGATTCCCAGTCCGCCGTTTTGGCCGGCGCGAGCGCATTCCTCGATGCCGTGAAGCAGATAGGGGCGGCAGGTGCAGATGTCGGAGCCGAACACGTCGGAGCCGTTGCATTCGTCGTGCACGCGGCATGTGATCCTGGTGCGGTGATCCGGCAGCTTGGCGACGTCTCCGAACAAATAGGCCGTCGTCCCGCCGATCGGAGGCAAGAACACCTGCAGGTCGGGCCGCGTCACCAGTTCGGGAAACATGCCGGCGGTCTGTTCGAACAACTGCCGGCGCAAATTGTTTTCAGTGGTTGCGAACCGCTTCGCCAGGCCCGGCAGATACCAGACCGGGTCGATCGCGATCTTGACCACCGAGACGCTGCCGCTTTTGTGGACCACTTCGTCATCATGCTTGAGCCGTCCGGCTTCGATCGCCGCCTTCAACTCGGGGAGATCCAGGCGGGCACGCGTGATCGCGATGCTCGGGCGGATGTCGATGCCTTCGGCGATCTCGGTTGCGAAGTTTTCGGCGACCAGATGTCCCCACGGGTCCAGCGAAACGATCCGCTCCGGATCGCTCCACTGCAGGAAGGGTCCGATGGTCGCCGCCGGGTGGGTGTTGGTGAGGTCCGGGCGCCGGATCGGATCGAGCGCACCGGACGAGACGGCGAGGGCCCGGTAGACCGAATAGGAACCGCCATGGGTGCCGACGACGTTACGGTCCTGGGGACGGGATACGGTGCCGATCACCGGTCCGCGTTCACGCGCGCTGGGCGCGCCCCAGTGGATCGGGAAGTTGAGCTTGCCGCCCGGGGCCGGATGCGAGGTAATCCGAATATGATCAACCCGGTTTGAGCGAGTCATCGCCATCTATCCTTGAGCAGTTCTCGTCCTTGAAGCCATGTATCCTCAGGGAACGTATCCTTAAACGGCGACGGCCCGCCTGATCAGACGGGCCTGGCCACCTACCAACGATTAGCTGCACGGCCACGGCCGTTATGCGAAGTATAGCGCGATCGGGACCGAATACAACGTCGACTAAAGCCTCGTTTTCACTGCAAAACCGTGTGCGTTAACGACTTTGGGCCATAGCCGGCGCACCACAGTTGGTCCGCCGCTCATGCATCCGGGCCGGGATCGGTCAGGTTGGGCTGGACCGGCATTGCCGATGTTGCCTCGCGGAGATGAGAGACAGCCTGCAAGCAGGCGGTCGAGGCAAAAAACTCCGAACCAAGCCGCAGTCCGCTTGCATGTCATTTTGCGCTCGGCGCTAGGGCTATTCTTGCCCACCAAAAATCTCCGGCTGCGCAAACATTGAGCGCGCCAGTCGCCGCCCGTTTTGCCAATATTTGCCCATGGCGCGGCAGATGCCCGGAGCATTGAAGCTGGACGGTCCCGACGCTACGCTGCGTCGAGACCAGCGGGAGGCCTTTTTTCCGATCGATCCCGCGGCGACGAACAGGACAGCCGATGCCGGGGCCGAATTGATTTCTTCAACAAAACGCCTGGCGGTTGACGTTCGCAACGTCTCGCTGACCTTCGAGACTGCGGATGGCAAGATCGACGCATTGTCCAATGTCAGTCTGCAGGTGGCGGAGGGCGAATTCGTCTCTTTCATCGGTCCTTCCGGCTGCGGCAAAACCACGATGCTGCGCGTGATCGCCGATCTCCAGCAACCGACATCCGGAGCCCTTCTCGTCAACGGCATGAGCGCGGAACAGGCGAGACTGGCGCGCCGATATGGCTACGTGTTCCAGTCGCCCGCATTGTTTCCATGGCGGACGATCGAGAAGAACATCAAGCTGCCGCTCGAGATCATGGGTTTCTCCGAAAGCGAGCAGCGACAGCGCGCCGCGCGATATCTGGCCCTGGTCAATCTCACCGGATTCGAGCGCAAATTTCCCTGGCAGTTGTCGGGCGGGATGCAGCAGCGTGTGTCGATCGCCCGCGCGCTGTCGTTCGATCCGGAACTGCTCTTGATGGATGAGCCGTTCGGCGCGCTGGACGAGATCGTCCGCGACCATCTCAATGCGCAATTGTTGCAGCTATGGGACAAGACCGGCAAGACGGTTCTGTTCGTCACCCACTCGATTCCGGAAGCGGTGTTCCTGTCCAGCAAAATCGTAGTGATGTCGCCGCGGCCGGGGCGCATCATCGATGTCATCGATTGCAATTTTCCGCGCGACCGCACCCTGGAAGTTCGCGAGACACCGGAATTCCTCAAGATCGCGCAGCGCGTTCGCGCCGGCTTGCGGGCGGGGCATTCCTATGACGAGTAGTGCGCTAGCCTTTTCCTCGCCGCGCGGCTCGTGGCGGCAGCACCGGCTTGTGGAGCGATATGCGCCGATCGTCACGATCGTTCTGGCGCTGATCGCGATCTGGTACGTCGCGGCCGTCCTGATGAATCTTTCGCTGGTGCGGGACAGCTTCGAGCGCGAGGAGACGCCTTACACGGTATCGGATCTGATCGGGGGTACGATGAGTGCTGAGCGGCCGTTGCTGCCGGCGCCGCATCAGGTGGTCGAAACGTTTCTGGACTCGGTGTTCGGCTACGCGCCGACAGCGCCGCGCAGTCTCGTCTATCATTCCGCAATCACACTCTCGGCGACATTGCTCGGCTTTGCGCTCGGCGCACTCCTGGGGATCGGCTTGGCCTTGATGATCGTGCACAGCAGCGTGCTGGAAAAGAGCCTGTTGCCGTGGGTCATCTGCTCGCAAATGGTCCCGATCCTGGCGCTGGCGCCGATCTTCATCGTGGTGCTCGGCGCGATCGGGTTGCACGGCCTGCTGCCGAAATCGATCATCTCGGCCTATCTCTGTTTCTTTCCGGTCACTATCGGGATGGTGAAAGGTTTTACCTCGCCCGACCCGATGCAGCTTGACCTGATGCGGACATGGTCGGCATCGCCGCGTCAGGTGCTGTCGAAGCTGCGATGGCCGTCCGCCATTCCCTATCTTTTCGCAAGCCTGAAGGTGGCAATCACGATTTCGCTGATCGGCGCCATCGTCGCCGAATTGCCGACCGGGGGCGAAGCAGGGATCGGGGCGCGGCTCTTGGCCGGCTCCTATTACGGGCAGACCATCCAGATCTGGGCGGCGCTGGTGGCTGCCGCGATTCTCGCTTCCGGCCTGATCGCGCTTGTCGATCTGAGCCAACGCATCGTCGCGCGGCAGATGGGAGCACAATCGTGAATCCGCGCCGACGCCGGTTGGGTTTCATCCTTAGCTTTTTGGGCACGCTCGCACCGCTTGCCTTGCCGCTGTCGAGCCAGCCCGTCGCGGCCCTGTCGGCGCGACCGGCGCTGCTGGCATTGACCGTGACCGGGGCGGCGTGTCTAGCCGTGGCCGCCGGCTTGGGGGCATCCCGCTCGGTCCTCCCGGGATTGTTCGGCGCGGCCTGTGGAGCTGTGACGACGCTGTCATTGTTGCGCGAGCCCGGCATTGCCGGCTCGGCGGCCGCCGGGTTTTGGGCGATGACGCTCGCGGTCTGGCTCAGTTCGGCCCTGTGCGTCACGGAGCTGGCCTCGATGCGTCCGCGCCGCCCGCTTTTACGCCGCGCTCTCGGCCTTGCGGTTCCACTGCTGTTCGGCGCGGTGGTGTTTTATCTCTGGGAAGTATTCGTGCGCGGGTTCGGCGTGTCGGCGGTAATCCTGCCGGCGCCAAGTGCAGCGGCGGCGAGGTTTGTCGCGTCACTGCCGACGCTCGGAGCGGATTTCGTTCAGACCTTCATCCGCGGCGTTCTGATCGGATACGTCATCGGTTGCGGCGCGGGCCTCTTGGTCGCGATCGTCGCGCAGCGTTTCGTGTTTCTCGGACGCGGTCTGTTGCCGCTCGGCAATTTCTTCTCCGCCCTGCCGCTCGTCGGTGTCGCGCCGATCATGGTGATGTGGTTCGGTTTCGACTGGCCCTCGAAGGCCGCGGTGGTCGCGCTTGTGACGTTTTTTCCTATGCTGGTGAACACGCTCGCAGGACTTGCCGCCTCCGGTCACATGGAACGCGATCTCATGCGATCCTACGGCGCCGATTATCGGCAGACGCTCGGAAAACTCTATCTGCCGGCGGCCTTGCCGTTCATCTTCAACGCCCTGAAGATCAACGCAACGCTGGCGCTGATCGGGGCGATCGTGGCCGAGTTCTTCGGAACGCCGACGCAGGGAATCGGCTTCCGCATCTCGACGGAAGCGGGCCGCATGGCGCTCGACATGGTGTGGGCGGAAATCGCGCTGGCCGCGATTGCAGGAATGGCCTTTTACGGACTTGTCGCGCTTGCCGAGCGCGTGACGACTTTTTGGCATCCATCCTATCGAACCTGACTCGGCGGGTTCAACTGAGACCTGGAGTATCGCATGAAAAAATCATTGGCATTCGCGCTCGGCCTTGTTCTCGGCCTGTCGTTGACGGCGGCGCAGGCGGCGGACAACGTCACCATCCAGCTTAAATGGGTCGCGCAGGCGCAATTCGCCGGTTATTTTGTGGCCAAGGAGAAAGGTTTTTACAGGGATGCCGGCCTTGACGTCACCATCAAGCCCGGTGGTCCCGACGTCGCTCCGCCGCAGGTCATTGCCGGCGGCGGCGCCGATGTGGTGGTCGACTGGATGCCGTCCGCGCTCGCCTCGCGCGAGAAGGGCGTGCCGCTGGTCAATATTTCCCAGACCTTCAAGAGGTCCGGACTGGAGCTGACCTGCCGTGCCGAGACCGGCATCAAGCAGCCGGTCGATCTGAAGGGCAAGACCGTCGGGGTCTGGTACGGCGGCAACGAATATCCCTTCCTGTCCTGGATGTCGAAGCTCGGCTACAAGACCGATGGCTCTCCCTCCGGCGTCAAGATCATCAAGCAGGGTTTCAACGTCGATCCGCTGCTGCAGAAGCAGGCCGACTGCGTCTCCACGATGACCTATAACGAGTATTGGCAGGTG
>Ga0306926_10008009_pt1 | contig 11520 bp, 8 predicted proteins | sample flu12Cox44000178_FD_203759 | JGI IMG/M metagenome (GOLD analysis project Ga0306926, IMG submission 203759) | Lab enrichment of tropical soil microbial communities from Luquillo Experimental Forest, Puerto Rico - flux8day.12C.oxic.44.000.178 (v2)... | ecosystem: Environmental > Terrestrial > Soil...
GCTGTCGCGACCTGTACGGATGCGAACGACGTGTTGCTTGCTACCCGCAACGGCAAATCGATCCGCTTCCCGGTCGGCGACGTGCGCGTGTTCTCGGGCCGCTCCTCGGTCGGCGTACGCGGCATCCGATTGCTCGGCGATGACCTAGTGATCTCGATGTCGATCTTGCGCCACGAGGAGATCGCCCCGGATGTGCGGAATTCATACCTGAGCCTCGCGGCAAAGCGGCGGCGGCAAATGGACGAGGAGAGTGAGGCCGCCGCCGAGGCGCCGCTCGAACTCGACGAGCCGAACGGCGAGAACGGTGGCGAAGAAGGTGCGATCTCGGAGGAGATGTACAGCGATCTGGCGCAGCGCGAAGAGTTCGTGCTGAGCGTCACCGAAAAGGGCTACGGGGTCAGGACCTCGGCTTACGATTACCGGATCACCGGGCGCGGCGGGCAGGGCATCGACAACATGGATCTGACCCGCCGCAGCGACGCGATCGTCGCTGTCTTCCCCGTCGGGCACAACGATCAGATCATGCTGGTAACCGACGGCGGAATGGTCATCCGCTGCCCGGTGCACGATATTCGGATCGCCCGCCGGCGTAGCCAGGGCGTAGTGATCTTCAAGGTCGGCGAGGGTGAGCGGGTCGTCTCGGTCGCCCGGCTCCCGGAGGAGTCGGAGGAAAATGGCGGCGCCGAAGAAGCCGATGAGGCCCCGGATCCGCGATCCAATGAGGGGGACATATGACCGTAGAGCGGATCGGAATCTACCCCGGCACCTTCGACCCGATTACCAACGGCCATACCGACATCATCCGCCGGGCGGTCCGGGTCGTCGACCGGCTGGTCATCGGCGTTGCTCGCAACGACGGCAAAGGCCCCCTCTTCGCCACCGATGAGCGGGTCGAGATCGTCCGCGACGAGATCGCCCATCTCGACAATGGCGATGCCGAGCGAATCGAGGTGCGAGCCTTTGATACGCTGCTGATGGGTTTTGCCGAGGCGGTCGGAGCCAAGGTGGTCATCCGCGGACTGCGCGCAGTTTCCGACTTCGAATACGAGTTTCAGATGGCCGGGATGAATGCCCGGCTGAACCCGGAGATCGAAACCGTCTTTCTGATGGCCTCCGACCGCTTCCAGTTCATCTCGTCGCGCTTTGTCAAGGAAATCGGCGCCTTGGGCGGCGACGTCTCGCATTTTGTGAGCGCCAGGGTCGCCGCGCGCCTCCTCGACCGCTTTGCCGCGAGCCGCGTGAAACCCCGCCGCCGCGCCGCCGCTGCGGATTAGGCGCCGGCGACGGTGAGATCGTCGACGCGCAACGTCGGGGAGTCGGCGCCGGCTTTGAATTCGAGGTCGTTGGCGGCGACGAGGTGCGCGAAGATGTCCTTCAAATTGCCGGCGACGGTCATCTCGCTGACCGGGAAGGCGATCTCGCCCTTTTCGATCCAGAAGCCGGCGGCGCCGCGGCTGTAGTCGCCCGTGACGCCGTTGACGCCCATGCCCATCATCTCGGTCACGTAGAAGCCGCTGTCGATATCGGCGATCAGCTCCTTGGGACTCGCTGCGCCTGGCTCGATCCACACATTGGTCGCAGCGGGTGAGGGGGGCGAGGCGGTGCCGCGCGCGGCGTGGCCGGTCGTCTTGAGACCGAGCTGACGGGCCGACCGCAGATCCAACAGCCATGTCGTCAGCACCCCCCTGTCGATGAGGGCACGGCGGTGGTTGGCGATCCCTTCGCCGTCGAACGGCTTCGAGCGCAGACCGCGGTGCCGGTGCGGGTCGTCGATGATCGTAATCGCCTCGGGGAAAATGCGGTCGCCGAGCCGGTCTTTAAGAAAGCTCGTGCCGCGGGCGATCGAGGGGCCTGAAATCGCGCCCAGCAGGTGCGAGATGAAGCCGCGCGCGACGCGCGGGTCGAATACCACGGGGCAGCGGCAGGTCGGCATCTTTTTTGCGCGCAAACGCTTGACCGCGCGTTCACCGGCGCTCTTGCCGATCTCCGCCGGGTCGCGCAAATCGGCGCCGTGGATTGCGCTGGCGAAATCGTAGTCGCGCTCCATCCCGGTGCCGGAGCCAGCGATGACGCTGGCGCTGATGCCCTGGCTCGACCCGGAATATGCTCCGGCAAAGCCGTTCGAAGCCGCAAGCGCAACGCTCGACCGGCCCCATCCGGCCTCCGCGCCTTCGGAATTGGTGACGCCCGCTACCGCGAGCGCCGCTTCTTCGGCCGCTTGCGCTCGCTCTATCAGCACCTCAACTCCCGGCTCCTCGGGGTCGAGCATGTCGAGGCTCGGAAACTCGCGCGCGATCTCGCCGGGATCAGCAATGCCGCAATAGGGGTCTTCGGGAACCGTGCGGGCCATCGCGATCGCACGCTCGACGAGTTCATCGAGCGCTTTCGGTGAGCGGTCGCTGGAGGAGACAACCGCCTGCTGCCGGCCGATGAACACCCTCAGCCCCAGATCCTGCCCCTCCGAGCGTTCGAGCTTCTCGGTCTTCCCGAGGCGGCGGGCATGTGACAGCGAAATACCTTCGAACAGCACCGCGTCCGCGGCATCGGCGCCGGCCCGACGGGCGCGCCCGATCAGGTCTTGCAAAAGATCGAGCGCGGCCGCGCCTTCCTTAGTTGCTTCCGTCATCGGTTCTCCGGTTGTTTCCAGATCGGCTTGCCCGATCCGGGCAGCCCGTAGCTCGCCCATTTGCGCGTTACGTCGGCGATGATCTCGTCCGTCATGCGGATCGGGCGACCCCATTCGCGCCGCGTCTCCGGCGGCCACTTCCCGGTCGCGTCGAGGCCGATCTTGCCGCCGAGACCCGATTCGGGCGAGGCAAAGTCGAGATAATCGATCGGGGTGTTGTCGACGAGGGTTACGTCGCGAACCGGATCCATGCGGGTTGAGATCGCCCACATGACGTCCTTCCAGTCGCGCGCGTCGATGTCGTCATCCACGACAATGACGAACTTCGTGTACATGAATTGCCGCAGAAACGACCAGACTCCCATCATCATGCGCTTGGCATGGCCGGGATAGGCCTTGCGGATCGCCACCACGGCGATGCGGTAGGAGCACCCCTCGGGCGGCAGCCAGAAATCGACGATCTCCGGAAATTGCTGCTGCAGCAGCGGGATGAACACCTCGTTCAGCGCTTCGCCGAGGATCGACGGCTCGTCCGGCGGACGGCCGGTGAAGGTTGAAAGGTAAATCGGGTTCGACCGCATCGTAATCGCCGAAAGCCGGAAGACCGGAAAGCGCTCGACCGAATTGTAGTAGCCGGTGTGGTCGCCATAGGGGCCTTCATCGCCGTACTCGTCGAGGGAGACATGCCCTTCGAGTACGATCTCGGCCTCGGCCGGCACTTTCAGCGGCACGGTCCTGCAGTCGACGAGCTCGACCTTGCGGCCGCGCAGCAGCCCGGCAAACTGGTATTCCGAGAGGGTGTCAGGGACCGGCGTCACGGCGGCGAGGATCGTGCCGGGATCGGCGCCGATGACCGCGGCGGCCGGCAGGGGTTCACGCCGCTCGGCGCGCCAGCGTTGATGGTGCTGCGCGCCGCCACGATGTTTCAGCCAACGCATCAGGGTCGTATCGCGTCCGGTCACCTGCATCCGGTAGATGCCGAGGTTGAACCCATCTTCGCGCCGCTCGCCGGGGCCGCGGGTCACTACCAATGGCCAGGTGATCAGCGGCGCCGGCTCGCCCGGCCAGCAGGTCTGGATCGGCAGCATGGATAGGTCGACGTCATCGCCGCGGAGCACGATTTCCTGGCAGGGCGCCGCGCCGCGGGTTCTGGGCCGCAGCGCCATGACGGTGCGCAGCAACGGCAGCATATTCAGCGCGTCCCGCCAGCCGCCGGGCGGTTCCGGCTGCTTCAAAAAGGCGAGTGTCTCGCCGATTTCGCGCAACCCGCCCGGCTCCCGGTCCATCCCCCAGGCGACACGCTCGATAGTGCCGAAGAGATTAACTAGCACCGGCATCCCATAATTGCCGCCACCCTCCCGGGTGACCTGTTCGAATAAGACCGCGGGTCCTCCGTCCACGAGCAAGCGGGTCTGGATCTCGGTCATTTCGAGGTAGGGCGACACCGGCGCGCCGACCCGCACAAGCCGCCCAGCCGTCTCGATCCGGTCCATAAAATCTCGCAGGCTGGAGTAGGGCATACCCACTCATATGGGAACAACGGGAGCGGCTGGGGAGGCGACCTCAGCTTCGCAAGACTTGCCAGACCACGCCGTCGCGGATTTCGCGGTCCTCGAGATCGCGGCTCGTTGGCACCAGATACCGGCCGCGCTCGTGTAAGGAGTTGGCCGGGAGATAAGCGCGGCCCGGATCACCAAGCAGAACGAGGCAACCACGCTGCGCAAGGCGACGCAGCCACATAGTGACCCGTTCCGCCATCGGCTGCTCGTAGCAAACATCGCCGGCGGTGACGACGTCCCAACGTTCATCGGAGGTGTCGATCAGTTCCGCGGCTGTGACAGTCACCTGGACTTCGTTCACCGTTGCATTCATCGCAATCGCGGCGGCAGCGAAATGATCGATGTCGGCAGCGAGCACGCGCGCCGCGCCCGCCTTGGCCGCGGCGATCGCGACAAGACCGGAGCCCGAGCCGAAATCGAGCACGATCTGTCCGGCGACCTGTTCGGGATGGTCGAGCAGATAACGTGCCAGCGCCTGACCGCCAACCCATGCGAACGCCCAAAACGGGGGAGGCACCGCGCCGCGCGCCAGGATCTCCTCTGCGGCGTGCCAGATCGGGCTGATTTCGGACGCCAAATGGAGACGGATCTCCGGAACCAGCGGCGGCGCCGAGATTGTCGTGTTGTTGCGAACGAAGGTGGCAGGGTCCAATGAGATTACTGGAAGTGACTGGCCACGATCCCGGCGAGCACCAACCAGCCCACGGCGCGGTTCGAGCGGAATTTACCCAGGCAATCGGAGGGATCATCCGTCGTCACCTTGGCTGCCTGCCAGGCCAGCTGCCCGGCGGCGGCGGCGAGACCAGCCCAGAACATCGTGCCAAGCCCGGCTCGGTTCCCAGCCGCCGCCCAAAAGAGCAGCGCTGTGGTGTAAAATACAAAGAGCCACGGCCTGGTGAGCGCCCCAAGCGCGATTGCCGAGGATTTGACCCCGGTGCGGATATCGTCTTCCTTATCCTGATGCGCATAGATCGTATCGTAGCCGAGCGTCCAGAAGATGCCTCCGGCGTAGAGCAGCAATGACGGCCATGCGACGGCCCCGGTGACCGCAGTCCAGCCGACCAGCGCCCCCCAGTTGAAATTGAGCCCGAGAAAGACCTGCGGCCAATAGGTGATGCGCTTCATGAACGGGTAAGTCGCGATCAGCACGAGAACCGCCAAACCGAGTAGGATCGTCACTCGATTGAGACTGAACAGGACCGCTGCCCCGATTGTCAGCTGCACGAGCAGAAAGATAATTGCCCGAGGCACCGAAACGGCGCCGCTCGGAAGCGGCCGCAGACGCGTGCGTGCGACCTGCGCGTCGTAATGCCGGTCGGCGATATCGTTCAGCGTGCAGCCGGCGCCCCGCATCGCCGCGGCGCCCAAGGCAAAAAGCAACAGCAGGCGCGGGTCGGGCCAGCCTGGTGAGGCGAGCGCGATCCCCCACCATCCGGGGAACAACAAAAGCCACGTGCCGATCGGCCGGTCCAACCGTGCCAGCCTTGCGTAAGGCACGCACCAGACCGGCAAGTACCGTTCGGCCCAATCGCTCTGATGAATGTCGCTCGGATCCGAGCGAGTTGCCGTAAGCTTCTCGCCAGCCTCGCCCCGGTGGGTGAGGGCGCCTTCCGCCGAAGTGTTTTGCGTCGTCATGGGTTAATCTTGGAGACGCGACTTCCGAGACTCAAGCGGTGGAGCAGGCCATGACCGAGCGTCGTGCACCGCGCCTCTACATCGAGGCGCCGCTGGCGCCGGCCGCTAGCGTCGAGCTCGGGAGCGGGCATGCGCACTATCTTCGTTCGGTGCTCCGTCTCGGCCCGGGTGCGGCGGTCGCGGTTTTCAACCCCGCCGCCGGGGAGTGGCTTTCCCGCATAGAACAAATCGGCAAAAACGGTGTGCGGGTGGCGGTCGAGCGACAATTGCGGCCGGCTGACGCCGAAGGCGGGCCCGATCTATGGCTCGTCTTCGCCCCGATCAAACGAGCGCGGCTCGACTGGCTGGTCGAAAAGGCGACCGAGCTCGGCGTCTCGGCATTGTTGCCGATATGGACTGTGCGCACCCAGTCGGAGCGCCTCAATCTTGAGAGGCTGCGGGCTCATTCAACCGGAGCCGCCGAGCAGAGCGAGCGGTTGTCGGTGCCGGAGATGAGGCAGCCGGAAAACCTCGACGGGTTGCTAGCAGTCTGGCCGCCCGAACGACGGCTGATCGCGTGTGACGAAACCGGTGCCGGCGAGCCGATCGGCGCGGCAATCGCGCGACTGCCGCCTGGACCGGCGGCGCTCCTCGTGGGCCCGGAGGGCGGGTTCGACCAGACGGAGCTTGACGCTCTCGGCAAACTCTCCTTTGTTACCCGCGTTGGGCTCGGCCCGAGAGTATTGCGCTCTGAAACCGCCGCACTCGCGGCCTTGGCGGTATTTCAGGCAACCGCCGGTGATTGGCGCCGTATTCGAACGCGTTGATCGCGCTTTCTCTTTAGTCGATAAAGCCGCCTGCTAAGTCGGGGCGCTCAATATCGCTGGAGTTTCCGCCGAGGATGACCACGACGCCGAGCTCGCCAGGAGCACCCATCACCGACAAGCGGCAGCTCGTCGAATACCTGGAATCCGGGTGCAAGCCGCCCTCCGCATGGCGGGTCGGCACCGAACACGAGAAATTTGTCTTTCGCCGCGCGGATCTCCGCCGCGTCGCTTATGACGGCCCGGACGGGATCGCAGCCGTGCTTCGCGAGATGACCCGGTTCGGGTGGGAGCCCGTCATTGAAAACGGCAACACGATCGCCCTTGCCAATGACGCCCGATGTTCGATCACACTCGAGCCCGGCGGCCAATTCGAGCTGAGCGGGGCACCCCTCGAGACGGTGCACCAGACCTGTGACGAGGTGCACGAGCATCTCCGCCAGGTACGCGAAGTTTGCGACGAGCTCGGGCTCGGCATGATAGGGCTCGGCTTCGACCCGAAATGGCGACGCGAAGACATTCCGTTCATGCCGAAGGCGCGTTACCGCATCATGCGCGATTACATGCCGAAAAAGGGCCGGCTCGGTCTCGATATGATGCTGCGGACCTGCACTGTGCAGACCAATCTCGACTATCAGTCCGAAGCTGACATGGTGAAGAAGTTTCGCGTGAGCTTGGCGCTACAGCCGGTCGCGGTGGCCTTGTTCGCGAACTCGCCCTTTGTCGAGGGACGGCCCACCGGTTTTCTCAGCTACCGAAGCCATGTATGGACGGACACCGACCCAGACCGCTGCGGCACCTTGCCGTTTGTCTTCGATCCGGGTTTCGGCTTCGAGCGTTACGTCGATTATATGCTCGATGTTCCGATGTACTTTGTCTACCGGGACGGACGATACATCGATGCGAGTGGCCTCTCTTTTCGACACTTTATTGCGGGCAAGCTGCCGTCGCTGACCAATGATGTCCCACGCATAAGCGACTGGGCAGACCATGTGACGACCGCATTCCCGGAAGTGCGGCTTAAGACGTTTCTCGAAATGCGAGGGGCGGACGGTGGTCCGTGGCGGCGGCTATGCGCGCTGCCAGCTCTGTGGGTAGGGCTTTTCTATGATGCGACGGCGCTCGATGCGGCGCATGACCTGATCGCGGATTGGACCTCCGAAGAGCGCGAGGCGATGCGCCGGGACGTGCCGCGGCTCGGCCTTGCGACTCGGTTGCGCTCCCGCACATGCCGGGATATCGCGCTCGAAATGCTGGAGATTTCGCGCGAAGGACTGCACCGCCGTGCCCGCCGCAACACCGCAGGGGAGGACGAGACGCATTTTCTCGATCCACTTTTCGCGATCGCCGGCTCCGGACGCACCCCGGCCGAAGAGCTGCTCGAAGACTTTCATACGCGGTGGCACGGCCATGTCGATCCGGTCTTCACCGACTACGCCTATTGACTAAGCTTACCCCGGAGCCAGCAGCGGGTGCGCCGGGTAGGTCTCGATGATTTGCGGACCGTTGCCGAGCCGCATCCCCCTCCAGCTCTTCGGGTCGTTCATTGTCGCGGAGGGCGGTCGCCCGGATAGCGACATCCAGCGTTCGCGATGCCAAGAGGTGACAGCGACCTCGGCGCGTAGTTGAACCCCCGGAGCTGGCGTATCGATACCCAGCGCTGACCAGGGGATCAGCATTTCCGCAGTGATCCGGGGCTGATCGGCGCCGAAATAGGTCGCTTTGGCGCCGTTGATCTCGACGCACCCCATCGCAATTGACTGTTGCGCCGAGCCGGCGCAAAGCTGCGCTGCCATTTCGGGGTAGTCGTGACGCTTGGTGCGCGGTGGGATAAAGAACATTGTGAAGCGCCGAGGCGCTCCGCCGATATCAATGCCCAGCTCGACACGGTAAGCATCGATGAGCGGGAAAGCTCCGTCATAGGAGAACAAATCGATATCGAAATAATCCTGGCCAATCGTCGCCAGCGCAAGGCCCCGCGCGCTCCACGAGAGGTAAGTGTCGCCGAACTCGACTGCGCCCGGCGACGGAGTGAGCCGCGGCAGCAGGCTGGCCGGCTTCGGCCAGTCGGCGAGCGAATGGTCATCGATCGAGATTGCCGCGTGAGGCACAACAAAAGTCCTCGCCGTCGTTGCGGGCTCCGCCGAGGCTGTGGCGGTGGCGTGAACTTCGGGCGCCCGCCGGTTGGCGGTCGCGAGGTCCGCGGTTAAGCGCTGATATGGCTGGTCGTCGATATCCACGAGGCCGAAATCATAGTCCTCTCCGTCGCCGCGCCCGCCCTTGGGGTGGTCGTAATACTGGAACCAATGGGCTCCAATGATTTCCGGGATCGCGGCGAAATTGAGCGTCGCGGCGGCCGCGCCTACGGCGCGTTCGCTCTGTGTCGCAACCGTCATCAGGTGCCCGTTGTTGCGGTTTCCGGTGCGGTTTTCGCGCGCCGCAAAAAACCATTCGGAAATAAGAACCGGCTTGCCGCCCGTCAGTTTCCGAAGCCCGTCAAAGAAATAATCCGCGATCCAGCCGTCGCCGCTGTCGACATTGTAATTCGTGGCAATCGCATCGACATGCGGCGCCATGGCCCGCACCGCCGCCGGATCGTAATAGATCGGCAGCCGGTCGCCAAAGTAGAGCGCCTCCGGATCGGCGGCGCGGATCGCCCGTTCGGCGAGGGTGTAATAGTGTTCGGCGGCGATACCCGTCCATTCGCGAACCACCTGAATCCCTGCGCCACCCGGCTTCATCCGCGTTCTTTCCGTGGCAGCAAGGAGTGCCTCCCAGGAATCGACGCCAGCCGGTGGCAGAAAATCGGCGGTGAAGCGCGTCCAATCGTCCTCATAATGCCGGCGCAGCAGGTCGACCCAACGCTGCTTGGTGAAGGAGTTCGCCGGTTTCGCTGAATAGAAGACGAACAATGCTCCGGCCCACCACCCGACCTCATTGTCCGAGAAATAGCCGATCCGGTAGGGCGACCCGCGGTAGGGCGCGACCAGCTCCCGAGCCAGCGCATTCATCCGGCCTTCGGTCGCCGGGTCGAACGGATCGAACCAATGAAATTTAGCGCGCCGCCCGAGCTCGAGATTGATGATTGTTGGCAGCTTGAGCGTGTCGGGCGGCAACGCCCAGCCACCGGCGCTGTTGAACCCCCATGAGAAGAGGCGGTGCCGGGTCTCGGATGTCCAATCGGTCAAGGTCGGCGCGAACGCCTTCCAGCTATACCAAACCTTGCCGCCCTTCTCCCGCTCTGCATAGCCGCCGTCGAGGACGTTCACCCCCAGGCTGAAAAATCGCTTGCCGCACGGGGTCACCAGCCAGGACGCGCCATGCTCGGTTGCCAACGACCAGCGCGTTGAGGGCGCTGCCGCGAAATCGGCGCACGCCCAAGCGAAGCAGACGGGATATATGGTTAATAGAGCGGCTAGAAGGAGCGCGATCCTGAAGAGCACAGCTGCGGCGCGCGTCACGCGCTCGTGCCGCCGACGGTCAAGCCATCCATCCGCAATGTCGGTTGGCCGACGCCGACCGGCACACTCTGGCCGTCTTTGCCGCAGGTACCGATGCCGTCGTCGAGCCGAAGGTCGTTGCCGATCATCGTAACTTTAGTCATCGCGTCCGGTCCGTTGCCGATCAGGGTGGCACCCTTGACCGCCGGCCCGACTTTGCCGTCTTCAATCAGATACGCTTCGGAAGCCGAAAACACGAACTTGCCCGATGTGATGTCGACCTGTCCGCCCCCGAAATTGACTGCATAAAGCCCGCGCTTGACGGAACCTATGATTTCCTGCGGGTCCTGCGCTCCCGCCAGCATGTAAGTGTTGGTCATCCGCGGCATTGGCGCGTGCGCGAAGCTTTGCCGTCGGCCGTTCCCGGTGGGGGCGGTGCCGAGTAGACGGGCGTTCATGCGATCCTGCATGTAGCCCTTGAGAATGCCGTCCTCGATGAGGACGGTGTAATTTGTCGGGGTGCCTTCGTCATCGACGGTCAGCGAGCCGCGCCTGTCGGGCATGGTCCCGTCGTCAACGACGGTCACACCCTTGGCGGCGACTCGCTGCCCGATCATTCCGGAGAAGGCCGAGGTCTTTTTGCGGTTGAAGTCGCCCTCGAGCCCGTGTCCGACCGCCTCGTGCAGCATGACGCCGGGCCAGCCCGGGCCGAGAACGACGATCATCTCGCCCGCCGGCGCCGGCACCGAGCCGAGATTGACAAGCGCCTGGCGAAGGGCTTCGTCGACCTGAGCCTTCCATTGCTGCGGGTCGAGATAGAGGTCGTAGGCGACGCGTCCGCCTGCGCCGGAGGAGCCAGTCTCCATGCGGTCGCCGTCGCCGACAACAATCGCCACACTCAGCCGCACCAGCGGGCGGATATCGGCCACACGGCGACCGCCGGGGCGGATGATCTGCACGGCTTGCCACACACCGCTGAGCGAAGCCATGACCTGCTTCACCCGTGGGTCGCGACTGCGCGCATAGGCGTCAATTTCGGCGAGGAGCTGCGTTTTCGCCCCAAGATCGACAAGACCGAGCGGGTTTTGATCGGTGTAGAGGCTCCGATTGGTCCCCGGAGGGGACTCCGCAAAAGTCCCGGAGTGGCCGCTCGCCACCGCTCGCACAGTGGCCGACGCGCGGCGGATTGCCGCCTCGGACAACTCCGAGGCGTGTGCGTAACCGGCCGCCTCGCCGGCGACGGCCCGCAGCCCAAAACCCTGTGTCGTGTCAAAACTCGCGCTTTTGATCCGGCCGTCATCGAGCGCCAGGCTCTCGCTTTGGCTGTATTCGAGGTAGAGTTCACCATCATCCATTCCGGCCAAGGACTGGTCGACGAGCGCCTCGATGCGGGCCGGGTCCATCCCCGTGCGCTCGAAGAACAACTCGTCGCTGGCGGCGAAATCGGTCATTTGCAA